>Ga0335071_10009181_pt1 | contig 10118 bp, 7 predicted proteins | sample Lox_Sample_15_FD_206724 | JGI IMG/M metagenome (GOLD analysis project Ga0335071, IMG submission 206724) | Soil microbial communities from Loxahatchee National Wildlife Refuge, Florida, United States - Lox_Sample_1.5 | ecosystem: Environmental > Terrestrial > Soil > Wetlands | place: USA: Florida...
AGGACCGCCTTGTAAAGATTCTTACGGATGCATTCAACGACACGTATACATATATGAGCGAAAATGAACAACAGCCGCTGGCCCTCCTGGTTGTCGGAGGTGCATGGGTTGAAGGTATGTTTCTTACCACGCACGTATCGGAAGCAGCATATAATGTAGCCGGCATCTCGAAGGTGCTCCTTGAGCAGAAAAAGTCTTTCGAACTTTACCTCGATGTTACCAAGCCTTATCTCGATAACCAGGCTGTCGCCGATTTTGTCAAGTCGCTTGATCCCATAAAAACTGTTTATGCAGGGATTGGAACAAGCCTTACTGAACAGAATATTAAGGATATAACAGCAGCAATTACAGTTATCCGGGGGAAAGCAATAGCACAATAATATTTCAAAAATACACTGGAGGGTGTCTCGAAGACCGGCAGTGGTTTTTGAACACCCTTTATCATTAAAATCTTCTCCATGAGGGAGTCAGTTCTTCTAGCCCTGATCCATATTTTTGCGATCGTCTCAACGGTCAATCCCGGTGGCATTTCATCGAGAGGAAAGAAGATCCTTCGCAGTTACCTGAGGAGGTACCTCAACAGGGAGCTGGAGGAGGAGTACTTCTCCCTTTTTGAAAATAACCTGGAGTTTTATTCCAACGAGCTCAGGAGTGTCGACAAAGGGGACCTGGCTGACGGCGACTCGCTTATATCTTTCCAGATTACAAATATCTGCCGCCAGATAAAAAAAGGCCTCTTCCTCGAGGAGAGAATGATAGTATTTCTCCAGCTGCTGGAATTCACCTTCGAAGACGGCACAATTACTGACCAGGAAAAGACAATAATTGATATCGTTGCCAGGACTTTCAATATTTCACCGAAAGAATACGACAACGCATTTGCGTTCATGATCGGAAGGAATTACGACAAAGTTTCTCCCGACTGCATGCTTGTTGTTGAAAGCGAGAATCCGAAATACACTTCAGAAAATGAATTTGGGAACTATAAGTTGTGGAAGCATCTGAAGATAAAAGGGTTCAGGGGACAGCTTTACGTGCTGCACATCGCGAGCACTGGTTCGCTTATTCTGACTTACGACGGATCCCTTCCACTTTATTTCAAAGGCCGGGATATTATAGCATGCAGGCCATATCTTCTTGAAAGAGGCGTCAATATCAAGGGCCCTGGTATGGAGCCCATATATTATTCAAAGGTTTACAAGGCGTTCCTCATCGACAACTTTCATGGGAAGGTGGTATTTGAAGGTCATGATGTGGAATTCAGATTCAAGAACTCCGACAACGGGATAAGGCCCATGAGCTTCAGGCTCGAATCAGGAAACATGGTGGGAATAATGGGAGGTTCGGGTGTCGGGAAAACCACGCTGCTCAACCTGCTTCACGGAAAGATGCGGCCGGAAAAAGGGAACATATACATAAACGGATATGATATCCATGATGATTCTGAATTGCTTAAGGGTCTTATTGGTTTTGTCCCCCAGGATGATATGCTGCTGGAAGAGCTTACAGTTTATCAGAATATGTACTTCAATGCCAGGCTCTGCTTCGGCGATTACAATGAGGACCAGCTGAAGGACCTGGTGGAAAAGGTGCTCAAGGACCTTGACCTAATGGAAATCAAGGATCTTCAGGTGGGTGACATACTTAATAAAAAAGTCAGCGGCGGCCAGCGCAAACGACTGAATATCGGTCTCGAGATGATGAGAGAACCGGTGGTCCTCTTTGTCGACGAGCCTACGTCTGGACTTTCATCCCACGATTCTGAAAAGGTTATGCACCTGCTCAGAAAACATGCCCTTTCAGGAAAGCTTGTTATAGCCAACATCCATCAGCCGTCATCGGATATCCTGAAACTTTTCGACAGGCTCTGGTTAATCGACAAGGGCGGGTACATGATTTATGACGGCGACCCAGTTGAAGCCCTGGTCTATTTCAAGACAGAAACTTCCCAGGCCAATGCAGCCGAGAGCGAATGCCCAAACTGCCTCAATGTTGAGAGTGAGAAAATACTTCATATCGTTGAGGTAAAGGTTGTCGACAACGATGGTTACGAGGGGAAGGAGCGCCAGGTCACACCGGAGGAGTGGTACGAGAGATATAAGAAGAAAATGATGCCTGTCATAACGGGCTGGCCTGAAAAAACGGAGGTGCCTCCTAATAATTTCAAGGTCCCGGGCAAGCTTTACCAGATGCGGACTTTTGTGAAAAGGAACCTTACACGCAAGCTTGCCGACAGGCAGTATATAATCCTGAACCTGGTCGAAGCGCCTGTACTTGCATTTATACTTGGATTTCTCTCGAGATATTCCGCCGCTTCAAAGTACATATTTTCTGAAAACAGAAACTACCCGGTCTTCCTGTTCATGGGTGTGGTGGTGGCCCTCTTCCTCGGACTGATGATCAGCGCCGAGGAGATATTCAAGGACAGGAAAATCCTGGTCAGGGAGAAATTCCTGAATCTCAGCCGTTTCAGCTATCTGTTCTCCAAGATTAATTTCCTCTTCTTCGTTTCGGCCATACAGTCACTTCTTTTTGTAGTTGTGTCTGCATTTGTATTGCAGATAAGGGGAATGTTCTGGCAGCAATGGCTCATCTTTTTTACCACTGCATGTTACGGAAACCTGATCGGCCTGAATATTTCATCGGGGATGAGGACCGTTGTCAGCATCTATATACTAATACCCCTGATACTCGTTCCGCAACTTCTCCTCGGAGGTGCCATGATCAGGTTCGATGACCTTCATAAATCTATCGGCAACAAGGAGTATGTGCCGTTTATCGGCGACCTTATGGCAACAAGGTGGGCATACGAGGCAGTAATGGTTGAAGGATTCAAAAGCAATAACTACAGGAAGCCAACCTTTGACATACAGCTGGAAATTGAACAGAACAATTACTATAAGGATCAGCTTATCAGGAACCTGAAAACCGACGCTATCAACTATATCCGGCAGAGGAGGAACATAAAGGGAGAATCAGAGAATATAAAAAACAAGATCAGTGTATTGAGATATCATGTTGCTGAACTAAGCAATTACACGGGAATCAGTACGGGCAGCTGGTTCAGCAAGCTCAACATTAACGACTTCAGCGACCTGACACAAGAGTATGTAAGCACTTTTTTCGACAGTGTTAGCTCTTTCCTAGTATCGGAAAACAGCAGGTATTACAGGGAAAAAGCGGTTATTGAAGATGAGGTAATGATGGATTACAGGAAAAAGGGGATCACTTTTCTGGCAACTGCATATGATAACCAGAGGCTGGATGATATTGTACTGAACCAGGGCAGCCTTAATGAAGGGTCTTATTATGACCTTAAGTACAGATGGGTCCAGAAGGCAACCCCTGTTTTCATGAAACCCAAATCAAGAGCGGGACGTGCCCAGTTTTATGCACCTTACAAGCAGGTTGGCAACTTAAGGATCGGCACTATCTTTTTTAATGTCGCTGCAATCTGGTTCATGACATTTGTTTTCTTTATAACCCTGTATTACAACCTGCTGAAGAAGTTCATCAACTACCTTGAAGCCCTGCGGCTTCCGTTCTGGAGGAAATTCGGACGTGCGGCACTTAACACAAGGTGATACAGCTTAACTTTCGTTGCTGATGGAAAGGGTAAAAGCAAAGAAAAGCCTGGGACAGCATTTCCTGAGGGACAAGGCTATTGCACGGAAGGTCTCTGAAACGCTGACCGGCAACGGCTATGACTGTGTGCTTGAGATTGGCCCGGGAATGGGAGTGCTGACAAGGTTTCTTGCTGAAAGAGATTTTGCCGATTTCAGGGTAATAGAAATTGACGGGGAATCGGTAAGCTATCTCAGGGAAAATTTCCCCGGCCTCCACATTATCGAGGGTGATTTCCTTCGCCTTCCTCTCGATTCTCTGTTCAGCAGAAAGTTCGCCATCACGGGGAATTTTCCTTATAATATCTCATCACAGATACTTTTCAGGGTGCTTGAACACAGGGAAAGGGTGATTGAACTGACGGGCATGTTTCAGAAAGAGGTGGCTGAAAGGATTTGTACCGGACCGGGGTCAAAGACTTATGGCATACTGAGCGTTCTCGTTCAGGCGTTTTACTCTGCAAAATACCTTTTTACCGTATCTGAGAATGTGTTTTCTCCGCCGCCCAGGGTCAAGTCGGGCGTGATAAGGATCACCCGGAACGGGAAAGAGCATCTTACATGTGACGAAGAGCTTTTCTTCAAAGTTGTCAAGGCTGGATTCAACCAGAGAAGGAAAACGCTCAGGAATTCGCTGAGATCAGCATTTTCATGCGTGACCGACAATAACCCGTTGCTGAGTCTGAGGCCCGAGCAGCTCACTGTTGACCAGTTTATTGATCTTACCAACTGGGTCGCAATGAAGATCAGATAGCCCGGTATCAGAAAGAGTACCCGATAGCATCTACAGGATTCATCCTCGCGGCAGAATATGCAGGGGCATACCCGGCAACAATTCCTATCAACCCTGAGATGAACAGCGCCAGAACGATGTTCCCCATTGTCAGGTACATGTTAAGGTCGTAGAAATAGTTAATGAAGAATGTCCCGGTGCCGATCAGGATCAGGCCAAGCACCCCCCCGAGAAGTGACAAAATGACCGACTCGACAAGGAACTGGAGAAGAATGAAATATCTCTTTGCCCCCAGGGCTTTCTGGATACCGATCTGGTTAGTTCTTTCCCTGACCGAGACAAACATTATGTTTGCAATGCCGAACCCGCCAACCAGGATCGCGAAGCCTCCAATCAGCCATCCGCCGAAATTAATCCCTTTGAATACCCCGTCAAAGCTTTGTGAGATTATGCTTGCACGGTTTACCGAGAAGTTTGTTATCTGGTTGGGTCTCAATCTTCTTGCTGCCCTGAGTATCATTGTCACCTCGTCGCTCAGGTCCTCCACCTTGACACCCGGTTTGGATTTTATGGCGAGGGTCGCATTGGAAAAGAAGTACTTCTGATTTATAAAAGTCTTTCCAAAATTGAAGGGTACCACCGCTGATCTGTCGGTCCCGTTATCGGTCAGACCACCTTTCCCCTCCTGTTTGAAAACTCCTATCACTGTAACCTTTTTCCCTGAAACAGAAATATCTTTACCGACAGGATTTTTCTGGTCGAACAGGTTTTTTGCAAGCTCGGAGCCGATAACCACGATGTTTTTTCCGGCGGCAATTTCCTCGGGAGTAAAATACCTCCCATTGTCTATCTCAAATGTCCTGATGTTCTCATAATCGTGAGTAACAGCCGACAGGATTATATCGCTTGCAAGATTCTTCTGGTATTTCACCTGGGTCCCCTGGCGCAGGATAAAACATGCATATTCAGATTTGGTCGACTTGCTGAGAATGGTCTGGTAATCTTCTTTGGAAACAGAGGGCCACTTCATGATATCCCACCAGTTCAGGTTGACATTCAAGCCCCATGGCCATTTGCTGACATAAACGACATCCTCGCCCATGCTGGCTATATTGTCGTGGATGGATTTCTCCATCCAGTCGAGTACTGTAAATACTGATATGATTGAGAAAATCCCGATAGTGATCCCGAACAGGGATAGGAATGTTCTTAGCTTATTTACAATTACTGAGTTATAAGCGAATATTATACCTTCTTTTAGAAGCCTGAAAAACATTGGTTTAAGCTTTTTACTGTCGTTCCTTATGATCATGTCAAAGATAGTAAAATGATTAAATCAAATCTTAACGCTTTAATATTCCTCAAATAATAGATTATACATTGGCTTAATCAAAAAAATATATATTTTTAATCACCCGCCAAAGGTGGTTTTTCACTTATCTAAGTACCTGACAATGAGGGATAAAAAAATTAGTTCCGCACTTATATCCGTTTTTTACAAGGATGGACTTGCAGAAATCGTAAGATACCTCGATCAACTTGGGGTTAAATTGTATTCAACAGGCGGAACCTATGACTTTATAACCGGGCTGGGTATTAAAGCCGAAACTGTAGAAAAGCTGACCGGGTATCCACCGATTCTCGGGGGAAGGGTAAAAACCCTGCATCCCCTGGTGTTCGGCGGCATACTTGCCAGGAGGGAAAATGCGGCCGACTCAGGGCAGCTCTCCTCTTATAGCATTCCTGAGATCGATCTTGTTATTGTTGATCTCTATCCTTTTACCGAAACACTTGAGAAAACAAGCGATGAGGTGGAGATCATTGAAAAGATCGATATAGGGGGGATCTCCCTCATCAGGGCGGCAGCAAAGAATCACAATGATGTTGTGATAATTTCAAACAGGAACCAGTACGGGGACCTGTTAAGGCTTCTCAGGGAAAAGAATGGGATCACAAGCCTGGAAGAAAGAAGAAAATTTGCCGCAGAAGCCTTTATGACCTCTTCGGGGTATGATACCGCTATCTTCAGCTATTTCAACAGAACAGCCTCCCTTCCTGTATTCAGGTCCGCGATTGACTCGCATTATGAGCTGAGGTACGGAGAGAATCCTCATCAGAAAGGTATTTTTTACGGGGACATTGAGAAGTTCTTCGACAAGCTTCACGGGAAAGAGATTTCATATAACAACCTGCTGGACATTGAATCGGCCGTAAGACTTATCGATGAGTTCGGCGATATAACATTTGCAGTTATAAAGCATAACAATGCCTGCGGTGTGGCCACGCGCGATACGCTTTTAAATGCATGGAAGGATGCACTTGCATGCGACCCGGTGTCGGCTTACGGCGGGGTAATAATCACAAACAGGATAATCGACAGGATCACCGCGGCAGAGATAGACAAGCTGTTCTGCGAGATTATCATTGCTCCTGGTTTCGATGAGGAGGGCCTTGAAATTTTGAAACAGAAAAAAAACAGGATAATCCTGCGGCGGAAACTGACCGGAAAAGCAAAAGAGGGCTTCAGATCGTTGCTCAATGGTGTGCTGTGGCAGGAATTGGATAACAGCACCCAGCTTGTAACGGACCTTCAACCGGCCACCACGAGGATACCGGATATGAAAGAACTTGAGGACCTGGCATTTGCGAATATTATTGTAAAACACAGCAAGTCTAATGCAATAGTTCTTGCAAAGAACGGCCAGCTCTGTGCCAGCGGGATAGGTCAGACCTCCAGGGTGGATGCTTTGAAGCAGGCAATTGACAAGGCAAGGACCTTCGGTTTTGATCTTAAGGGCGCGGTTATGGCATCAGATGCTTTCTTCCCTTTTGCCGACTGCGTTGAGATTGCAAACAATGCAGGGATAAAAGCTGTCGTTCAACCCGGTGGATCTGTTCGTGATAAAGACTCGATAGATTATTGCAACAATAACGGGATGGCAATGGTCTTCTCAGGGGTCAGGCATTTTAAGCATTAGGGTATAACGGCGCGGGCGGGAGAACAGAGTTGAAACTGATTAATAAGGATAACGAAATAATAATTTTTACATGGGACTATTTTCATTTTTGACACAGGAGATTGCAATTGATCTTGGCACGGCTAATACAATCATCATTCACAACGACAAGGTGGTGGTTGACGAGCCTTCAATAGTTGCTGTTGACAAGAATTCCGGTAAACTGATCGCTATCGGCGAACAGGCGCGGCAGATGCATGGAAAGACACACGAGAACATCAGGACAATCAGACCCCTGCGCGATGGTGTTATTGCCGATTTTAACGCTGCAGAGCTGATGATAAGGGGAATGATAAAGATGATTAATAAAGGTCCGAAGCTTTTTACCCCTTCTCTCAAGATGGTAGTATGCATACCATCTGGAAGCACCGAGGTTGAGATCAGGGCCGTCCGCGACTCGTCGGAGCATGCAGGTGGCAGGGATGTTTACATGATATATGAGCCGATGGCCGCAGCAATAGGTATTGGTCTCGATGTGGAAGCCCCTGAAGGCTGCATGGTAGTCGATATCGGCGGGGGAACAACTGAAATTGCAGTTATCGCCCTTGGCGGGATAGTTTGCAATAAATCGATCAGGATTGCCGGTGATGGATTTACAGCTGATATCCAGGCTTATATGAGACATCAGCACAACATCAAAATAGGGGAGAGGACCGCCGAGGATATCAAGATCGGTGTAGGTGCCGCCCTCCCCGATATAGATAATCCTCCGCCTGATTATATCGTAAGAGGCCCGAACATCATGACTTCACTTCCGATCGAGATTCCGGTTTCGTATCAGGAGATAGCGTATTGCCTCGACAAATCCCTTTCCAAGGTTGAGGCTGCAATACTGAACGTCCTGGAACAGACCCCGCCCGAACTCTATGCCGATATTGTCAATAAAGGGATTTACCTGGCAGGAGGCGGAGCGCTCCTCAGGGGACTGGATAAGAGACTGACCGACAAGATCAATATCAACTTCCAGGTTGTTGAGGATCCACTCCACGCGGTAGCCAGGGGTACAGGCGTTGCACTGAAGAATGTGGAGAAATTCCCCTTCCTGATGAGATAAGATTGACATGTAATGAGGAACCTTCTCAACTTTCTGGCAAGGTATAATGCTCTTTTCCTTTTTATACTCCTTGAAGGGATAGCGCTGTACATTGTGGTAACCCGGAATGAATATCACAATTCGAGGGTTATCAAGGGAATGAGAGGGATAACAGTGCTTGCCGATCAGAGAATCACAAACACGAGGAATTACCTGCGGCTGAGGTATATCAATACGGGCCTTGCACTCGAAAATGCAGAACTTCGGAATAAAGTCTCAGCATTATCCTCGCACCAGAGCCTTGTTTTTTTTTCAGTATCCGACACAGGTTACCACCAGCAGTATGAGTACACCTCCGCTACCCTGGTGAACAATACTGTCAGCAGGCAGAAGAATTTTTTCACCATCGACAAGGGGAAAAAACAGGGTGTGGATGCAGGAATGGGAGTCACAGGTCAGAACGGAGTCGCCGGAATAATTGTCGGAAGCTCGGATAATTTTTCAGTTGCAATGTCGCTCCTGAACCTCGACTTCAGGCTGAGCAGCAGGATAAAATCAAACGGATATTTTGGTTCACTGACCTGGGACGGCAGAGATTACAGGTATGCAATGCTGAATGAAATTCCCCAGCATGTCAGCATCGTCATTGGCGACACGATCGAATCTACGGGTTATTCGGCAGTATTTCCCGAGGGAATTATGGTTGGAGTGATTAGCGATTTTGAAAGATCGGGAAGTGATTTCTACAGGATAAAAGTCGCTTTGGCAACCAATTTCAGGCAGCTCTCTCACGTGAGCGTAATCCGGAACCTGAAAAAGGAAGAACAGGAACAACTTGAAAAAAGATTCAGATGATCAATTCTGTTTTCAGATATGGCATAATATTCATAATCCTGATCCTTTTGCAGGTACTGCTGCTGGGCAACATCAACTTCGGGGGATTTATCAACCCGTACGTCTATGTGATGTTCATAATGCTCCTCCCTGTCGAAATGCCTGAATGGATAATATTGATCATATCCTTTTTCACCGGACTGGTAATGGATTTTTTTTCGGGGACCACCGGGATGAATACGGGAGCCACCGTTGCCGCGGGTTTTGTCAGACCTTATATCCTCAGGATAATATCCCCGCGCGACGGATATGAACCGGGGGCTTCTCCCTCAATGCTTGTTTACGGGTTCAGGTGGTTCCTGCTCTATTCGCTGCTGGTTGTTTCAGTACATCATTTTATACTATTCTTCCTTGAAGTATTCAGGTTCACCGATTTCTTCCGGACTTTGCTGCGAATAATCCTGAGCACGGCATTTACCGTATCATTTATTCTCCTGATCGAATATTACCGGAGAGGAACAATATCAAGGCAAAAATGAAGGACGCCTACATCAACCGGAAGTACTTCATGATAGTTCTTGTGGTGGCAATGTCACTGGTACTCGTTATCAAGCTTTTCCGCATCCAGATTCTTGAGAGATCATACAGGCTGTCGGCCGACAACAATGTTCTGAGATATGTGACACAATACCCGGCCCGCGGGCTGATTTACGACAGGAACGGAAAGCTTGTCGTTTTCAACCAGGCGGCGTACGATATTATGGTGGTTCCGGCGCAGACAATGGCTTTTGACACGGTTGAATTCTGCAACCTTCTCGGTATAACAAGGTCGCTGTACGCCGAGAGAATGAGGGCCGCAATTAACTATTCGCGCAGGG
>Ga0335071_10009182_pt1 | contig 10118 bp, 9 predicted proteins | sample Lox_Sample_15_FD_206724 | JGI IMG/M metagenome (GOLD analysis project Ga0335071, IMG submission 206724) | Soil microbial communities from Loxahatchee National Wildlife Refuge, Florida, United States - Lox_Sample_1.5 | ecosystem: Environmental > Terrestrial > Soil > Wetlands | place: USA: Florida...
GCAGTCACCTCTTCGGGGTAACTGTTCCTGGAAACTTCCGGTGCTCCAAGGAACGAGTCTTCCCGCACCAAAACTCTGTCTAACGAGTTCGGCCAGGCGAGCGTTCTCGGTTGGGCATGCATTAAACTCGGCCACGTATGCTTCGTAATTCTTGGAAGCTCTGGGCAGCGTCTGGGCTCTCTGCCGGACTGCTGGAGTTGCCGTTTCCGCTGGCTGGGCCTCTGCCGCTGTGGCGCAGCATCTTCGCCTGGTTCGCTCTTGTGCCGCTGTTGTGGGCCATCCTTTGCTGCGCGAAATCGGAGACGGCAAAGCCGCTGCGATCGGCATTTTTGCTGGCCTATGTGTGCGGAGTCTTGTGGTACGCGGGGAACTGCTATTGGATCTATGACACGATGTTGATCCATGGCGGGCTTCCGCCGGTCGTGTCTGTTCTGTTGCTTCTGGGATTCAGCTTGGTGTTAGGAGCCTACTTCGGCCTGTTCGGACTCTGCGTTGCTCTGGTGCGGCAGCGGGTCGGAGTCAAGTGGGCGCTTGCATCGGCGCCCTTTCTTTGGGTGGCCCTCGATCTTGCAGGTGCGCGGATTACCAGCGTTCCGTGGGATCAGCTTGGCTATTCGCAGGTCGATAACACGATCCTTACGCAACTCGCCCCATGGGCAGGCGTGTACGGAATTACGTTTGTGCTTATCGCGGGAAATGCCCTGCTTGCGGGGGCCCTCGTCTTCAAAGCCCGACGCGCGAAGATAGGCAGTGCCTCTGTTGGATTGGCTCTCATGGCAGTTGGTGTGCTGGGACTGAACCTTCACGAAACCAAGCAGCCTGTGACCGCAACTGCCGTGCTTGTCCAGCCGAATCTAGATGTCGCCGGGGACAATATCTGGAATCAACCCAGCGTGTGGAATCAGCATATCGACGAATTTATGCGGCTTGCCGAGGAGCAGTGCAAGGCGTACATCGCCGGGATTCCGCAGACGGACGCACCGCAAGGCGAGACGATGTGTCCACCGTATCCGGCGCACCCCGATCTCGTGGCGTGGCCAGAGTCTCCTGCACCGTACGCGGAGGCGGACCCGCGCTTTCAGCAAAGCATCGCGCATGTTGCTGGCGCAGTCGGCGCGCCGGTCGTGGTCGGGTCGATTGGCATGGATCCACCGCAGTCCGGTGAAATGTGGCAGTACTACAACTCGGCGCTGATTGTGGGAGCGGATGGCTTGCGGGTGGGCCGCTATGACAAGATCCATCTTGTTCCCTTTGGCGAGTACATCCCCTATAAGGACCTGTTGTTCTTTGCCCGCAAGCTGACGGGCCGCGTCTCTGAATTCTCTCGCGGTACGGAGCGAAAGGTTTTTCGGCTGAACGGACATCGCTACGGCGTGTTCATCTGCTACGAGTCGGTCTTTGCCGATGAGGTGCGTCAGTTTGCGCGGTTTGGCGCAGAGGCGCTCGTCAACATCAGCGACGACGGCTGGTATGGAGACACCAGCGCGCCGTGGCAGCATCTGAACATGGCCCGGATGCGCGCGATCGAGAACCGGCGCTGGCTGTTGCGCGATACCAACAACGGTGTGACCGCGGCGATCGATCCGTATGGGAGAGTGACGCAGAGTATTCCGAGGCATACGGTCGATGCTCTGCCGGCCCAGTTCGGCTTCCGCGACGACATCACTTTCTATACGGAGCACGGCGACGTGTTCGCCTGGGTATGTGCCATACTTGCAGTAGTGCTTGTGGGTTGGTGCTTGCGCGCTGGCCTCGAGCTCAGATTCCAAATCAAAGTCAGGTCATAGAAGAGCTGCCGTGTCGTTAAACGATCTCGAATTCGCCTATGCTCCCGTGCGCGATCAGGTGCGCGACCTGCGGGAGTATCTTTGACCCTGCTCGCATCCGCAGGGAACTCTCGGAAATAGAAACCAAGCTCGCCGACCCAGCGATGTGGTCCAATCCTGCGGCCAGTCAGCCGCTGATGCGCGACCGCAAACGCCTTGAGGCGCTGGTAGCCGATGACGATGAACTGGTCCGGCGGACCAGCGACATCGAGGCCTACTTCGAGCTGGCACGCGAGGGAGAAGACGTGCTTGCCGATCTGGATCGCGACATCAAGACTCTGGCAACGTTTGCCGAAGAACTTGAAGCGCGAACGATGCTCTCGGGCGAGGCCGACCCGCTCAATGCCATTGTGACTGTGCATCCCGGCGCAGGAGGAACGGAAAGCCAGGACTGGGCTGAGATGCTCCTGCGCATGTATCTGCGCTGGGCCGAGCAGCAAGGCTTCAAAACCGAGATGAACGACTACCAGGATGGCGAAGAAGCCGGCATCAAGTCGGCAACCTTCACCATCACGGGCGAATATGCTTTCGGTCAGCTCGCGGGTGAGAGCGGAGTGCACCGGTTGGTGCGCATTTCGCCGTTCGACTCGGCCAAGCGCCGGCACACGTCGTTTGCCTCGGTGTTTGTGTCGCCTGAGATCGACGACTCGATCCAGGTCGATTTGAAGCTGGAAGATCTGCGCATTGACACGTATCGGTCGGGCGGCAAGGGCGGTCAGCATGTGAATACGACTGACTCGGCCGTGCGCATGACGCACATCCCGACGGGCATCGTCGTGCAGTGCCAGAACGAGCGCTCCCAGCACAAGAACCGTGAGAAGGCGATGAAGATGATGCGCTCGCGGCTTTACGAGTACGAGCTGGAGAAGAAGCGGGCAGAGAGCAAGAAGCTCGAAGACTCGAAGCTCGACATCAACTTTGGCTCGCAGATTCGCTCGTATGTGCTGCAGCCGTATCGCATGGCCAAGGATCACCGCACCAAGGTCGAGGTCGGCGACGTCGACAAGGTTCTCGACGGCTACCTGGAGCCCTTCCTTAAGGGCTATCTGCTGGCGAAGCGGCGCGGCACTGCAGTATCGGCTGGACCCGAGGACGAGATCGACGTCTAGGAGCAGGATCGAGGGAACTCCAGAATGCAGAACGATCCGGCAGTCATCGACGAAATGCTCCGCTCGGCGCGGACAATCGCGGTTTTGGGCATGAGCGATAAGCCGTGGCGCGCGAGCCACAACATCGGGAAGTATCTGGCGTCGCATGGCTTCCGGGTGCTGCCGGTGAATCCGGCGCTGACCGAGGTTCTGGGAATGACCTGTTCTCCGGATTTGGACGCTGCCCAGGCGGCTGCCATCGCGCAGACCGGAAAGGGAATTGATCTGGTCGATGTGTTTCGCGCTTCGGAGCATGTGCCCGCGATTGTCGACGATGTGATCCGGCTCGGCATTCCGTATCTTTGGCTGCAGGACGAGGTTATACACGACGAGGCGGTAGCCAGGGCTCGATTGGCTGGAGTGAAGTGTGTGCAGAACGACTGTATCTTCCGCGAACACGCACGGTATGCTTCGGAGCACGAGACTCAAGCCCAAGATCCACAGCGCTGACATGCACAAGCCGCAATATTCCGCGACCAACGAGGCGAGCGAAACGTCCAAGAGAAGACCTATGCGCTTCTTGCGGCTGCCACTGGCAATCATTTCGTTGGTTGTGTCGTTGCTTTTTGCTGTGTCTGTCTCCGCGGAAGATCATGCGAGCGCGGATGCGGCGCATGTACGGGTTGAGTTACTTGTTCCGGAGAGCTCGCTCAGCCGCGACGGCAAGCCGAACAGAGCAGGCCTGTACTTCAAGCTGGAGCCCGGGTGGCATGTCTATTGGAAGAATGCCGGCGACTCGGGCGAGCCTCCACACATCAAGTGGACGCTTCCTGCGGGAGTCACCGCGAGCGAGCTGGAGTTTCCTGCGCCCAAGCGTCTGCCGCTTGGGCCGCTGATGGATTTCGGCTACGAGGATGAAGTCGTATTCCCGTTCTCGATCACGGCATCGCGGAGCGCCGCAGAGGGCCCCGCCGATTTGCACGCGAAGGTGGACTGGCTCGTTTGCCGCGAAGTCTGCATTCCTGAGAAGACTGAGCTGAATCTGACCCGGGCTGTGCGGGCGCAATGCACACGGTGCGGCTTTTCAACAACAGATCTGCAGCTTATTCAGCGCTTTGAGGCGTTGTTGCCCAAGCCGGCGCCGCCAACGTACAAGCCAATCTTCCAGGCGAGCAGTGCGAGTTTTCGCCTGGCGGTGACTACGGGGCAACGCGAAACGAGTGCAGCCTTCTTTCCTGCGGATCAGGACATTGTCGACAATCCGTCGCCACAGCCGGTGACGCCGACCGTAAGAGGATTCGTCCTCGATCTGAAGAAAGACGCGAATCTGACGGCGGCGCCCGATCGACTGCGCGGCGTCCTCGAGCTTTCCGGCGGGCGGGCGTTTGAGATTGTTGCGGCGCCCGGTGTCATCACAGGTGTGCCAGCGGCTCCGATCGGGGCTGCGGCTCCGGCCGGAGCTGGATCGACGGCTGCTTCTGCCGCAGCTGCGGCGTCGGCAACACCAGCCGCGTCGCGCGCCGCATCGCAGGGACTCCTGCAATCGGCGGCCTTTGCCTTTCTCGGTGGGTTGCTGCTGAACCTGATGCCGTGCGTGTTTCCGGTGCTGTTCATCAAGGCGCTGGCGCTGGTGCAGTCGAGCAGCGAGGAGCGGCACAAGCTTCGCGCTCACGGTTTTATCTATGCAGCGGGCATACTGGTCTCGTTTTGGGCGTTGGTCGGTGTGCTGTTGGGGCTGCGTGCGGCGGGCTCGCATCTCGGCTGGGGCTATCAGTTCCAGTCGCCGGTGTTTCTGGCGCTGATGGCGTGCTTGCTGTTCTTCCTTGGGCTCTCGCTGGCAGGGCAGTTCGAGATTGGCCTCTCGCTGACGAGCGCGGGCGGATCGCTTGCGGCAAAGCATGGCTATGCGGGAAGCTTCTTCACCGGCATTCTTGCGGTGATCGTCGCAACGCCGTGCACGGCGCCGTTCATGGGAGCGGCGGTTGGCTACGCCCTGGCGCAGTCGCCGGCGATCACGTTTGTTGTTTTCACCGCGCTGGCATTAGGGCTGGCTGCGCCCTACGTGGCGTTAACGCTCCAGCCGGCGTGGACGCGCTTCCTGCCCAAGCCGGGGGTGTGGATGGAGGTGCTGAAACAGGCAACCGCGGTTCCGGTGTTTGGCACGGTGATCTGGCTGGCGTGGGTGCTTGCGCAGGCCTACGGTGCTTCACTGCTAGGCGTGCTGCTGGCGAGCCTCCTGTTGATTGCGATCGCCGGATGGTTCCTGGGCCGCTGGCCGGCCAAGGGCTGGGCGACAGGCGTGGCGGTTGCGCTGCTGGTTGGCGTGATGGCTTTGAGTGTGGTCGCGCCGAATTTCTTTGTGGTCCCACGGTTCAGTGCAGACAGAGTTCTGACTCTGCGTTTGCCTCCTGGTGCGACGTGGGAGCCGTGGTCGGCCGAAGCTGTGAGCCGCTATCAGGCGCAGGGCAGGCCGGTGTTTGTCGACTTCACCGCGAGTTGGTGCCTGAGCTGCCAGGTGAACGAGCGTGTGGCGCTCACGCAGCCGGAAGTGCAGAAGGCGTTTGCCGACTCCAATGTCGCGCTGCTGAAGGCCGACTGGACGCAGCACGACGAGGCCATCGGCGACGCGCTGGCCAAGCTGGGCCGGAGCGGAGTGCCTGCATACGTTCTCTATGTACCGGGGGAGGCGAACCCAAGGCTCCTGCCCGAGGTGCTGACGCCGGGCATTGTGGTGAGCGAGCTGGCGAGCCTGCCGCACTCAGCGACGCAAACGGCAACCCGAACAGCCTCACAGTGAATCGCGCGGCTCAACGTTCGGCCGCTGCGAGGCCGATGTGGATTTCGACCTGCGCATTGTGCGGGTCGACGCTGCGCTGGTCGTAGATCTCGTAGTCTGTGACGAAGGCGCGCCTGCCCCCTAAATCCTCGGGCGTCATCTTCCAGATGCGTGCCCAGGCGGCCTGCAGGACTCCGGGCATCGGGCCTCTTTCGGTAGGGATGACAGCGTAGTCGCCGGGCTCGACTCGTCTCGAGGTCATGCCCTCCGGCAGATTGTCGACGGAACTGACGCGCGCGCCGAGTAGGTAGTCGTAGTCGCCCTTCTCATCCGTTGCGTAGTGGGAGTAGACGACGGTGAGTGCGGCGTCGGTGCGGTTGGGAATTGTCGCGGCCAGATTCTGTTGCATGAATCGCTGCCACAGAGGGCCGATTTTGCTTTTGCCGGCGGCTTCGTCGGCGTTGTTGGTGCGAACCAGGTAGCCGGCGACATAGAAGGGCGTGTCGAGTTTGGCGTGAGTCATGAGTGGCGTCGTGAGCATTCCGGTCTGGACCGGCAGGGGTGCGGTGCCGGCGTTGAGGATCGATGCGGAGAGCAGGACGGCGGCTGGGCGAGTCATCATCTACGCGGAGAATAGTGCATTTCCGGCGGCGGCGACTTTTCCTAGATTGCGCATTTGATCGGGGGCACCGACTTGCCGCATCGCATGCAGTAGTGTCCTGGTTTTGCGGCCCCCAACTCCAATTGCATCGGTTTGAGGGCGGCCTGCCTCCTTTCCCCAAGTGCGCAGGCGGCGTGTGGGGCGTCTACTGGCTGCGATGTTTGCCGGTGCGTATCTTGCGGATCTCTTCCATGCGCTGGGCGAGGAGTTTTTCGCGGCCTTCCTGCGTGGGGTGGTAGTAGGTGCGGCCGCGGAGAGAGTCGGGCAGGCAGTCCATGTCGGCGACTTTGTCTTCTTCGTCGTGGGCGTAACGATAGCCCTTGGCGTAGCCGAGTTCCTTCATCAGGCGCGTAGGGGCGTTGCGCAGGTGGAATGGCACGGGCTCCTGGCGGGTATGTTCGATCTCTTCCTGCACGGCGCCATAAGCCGTGTACACCGAGTTGGACTTGGGCGCGAGGGAGAGGTAGACGACGGCTTCGGCGAGAGCGAGATCGCCTTCGGGGGAGCCGAGGAAATCGACGGCCTCCTTCGCCGAGAGACAGAGATTGAGCGCCTCGGGCGCGGCCAGGCCGATGTCTTCGATGGCCATGCGCACGATGCGGCGGGCGAGATAGAGCGGGTCTTCACCGCCGGCAAACATGCGCGCCAGCCAGTACAGCGCGGCGTCGGGGTCGGAGTTACGGACGCTTTTGTGCAGTGCGGAGATGAGGTTGTAGTGCTCTTCGCCGGTCTTGTCGTAGACAAGAACACGTTGTTGTATGGCCTCGGTGGCAACGGCCTTGTCGATGTGCTTGGTGTTCTCGGCGGCGAGTTGGGCGGCGACCTCGAGGGTGTTGTAGGCGCTGCGGCAGTCGCCGCTGGAGTAGCTGGCGATGAGGGCCAGGGCCTCGTCGTCGGCCTGAATCTCCATCTCGCCGAGACCTCGTTCGCGGTCTTCGAGGGCGCGCCGCAGCAATTGCGTGATGCGGTCTTCGCTCAAGGGTTGGAGGACATAGACGCGGCAGCGGGAGAGCAGCGCGGAGATGATCTCGAAGGAGGGGTTCTCGGTGGTGGCGCCGATGAGGCGGATGGTGCCGCGCTCGACGTAGGGCAGGAAGGCGTCCTGCTGCGCTTTGTTGAAGCGGTGAATTTCATCGACGAACAGGATGGTGCGCGAGTGCATCTCGGCGGCCTGGGCGGCTGAGACCATGACCTGCTTGATCTCCTTGATGCCGGACATGACGGCAGAGAATTCGACAAAGTTGGCTTTGGTGGTTTCGGCGATGATTTTGGCGAGTGTGGTTTTGCCCACGCCAGGCGGTCCCCAGAAGATCATCGAGCCCAGCTCGCCAGTTCCTTGCGCGTCGCGCTCGATCTGCACGCGCAGCGGTTTGCCGGGGCCGAGCAGGTGTTCCTGGCCGCTGTACTCCTCGAGCGTACGTGGGCGCATGCGCTCAGCCAGAGGCGCGCCTCCCGCGGAGGGCAGGCTTTTGGAGGAGCCGATCGCCGGGCCTTCGGGTTCGCCATCGAATAGGCTCATGCGGCCTCCGTTGGATTCGTGGCAGGTTCGCCAGCTGCACGGGCCCGCTGGCGCGAAGCTTCATAGAGGAGCACGCTGGCGGCCACGGCGGCATTGAGGCTTTCGACGGGGCCGGGGCAGGGAATGCGGATTGCGCCGTCGGCGAGCGCGGCGATTTCTTCAGGGACGCCATTGCCCTCATTGCCTATCAGGAATGCGACCGGGTGAGCGAGGCGGGCGCGATCGCTGGCCAGACCGTCGCCGGCGCTGGTTGTGAAGAGTTCGACGCCGGCGTTGCGCAGCTTCGCGACGGCTTCGTCGGGTTCCGCCGCGATGAGTGGGAGGCGGAGGACGCTGCCGGCGGAAGAGCGAACGACTTTCGGGTTCCACGGGCTGACGGTGCCGGGAAGGCTGACGATGCCGGTGGCGCCGAAGGCTTCGGCTGAGCGGACAATGGTCCCGAGGTTGCCGGGGTCCTGGAGGCTGGCGAGGACGACGATGAGCGGGGCACGTCTGGTGTGGGCTGCGAGCACCTGATCCCAATTCCACTGTGGCGGATCGATGAGAGCGGCGACGGGTTGCGGCGTCTCGGTGGCAAGGGCCGAGCAGAGCAGGTCGGCTGGAAGGAGAAGGATCTCAGTGTCTGTGGGCAGGGTGCGTTCCTGCACGGCCGCTTCCTGCTCGTCCGACACGAAGACGCAGCGAATACGCACCCCGGCGCGCACGGCTTCGGCGATCAGATTGGGTCCTTCGAGGCCGACGACGCCGGCACGGGATGGGTGGGCGAGGGTCGATCGCAGCTCTTTCAAGCGCGCATTCTGCTTACTTTGTACAATGCGAACAGACATCGTTTTGCGAATCGCCGAATCCTTCAGACGATTCTAAGCCGTTCGAAGCCCGAAGATCATTGCGTGTGATGGCGCAGCTTGCACCGTTGGTGGTGCTGTGATAGTTTCCGTCATTGTGGCTTCTGCAATTCGGGAACCGAGGTAAACCTTCTTGTCCGCGGAGATTTTACGCGTCCATCCCGATGAACCCCAACCAGACCGGATCAGCTATATCGTCTCCTGTCTGCGCAAGGGCTACGTTGTCGCCCTACCCACCGATACTTTCTACGGTCTGGCTGTGGACCCGGTAAATCTGCACGCGGTAGAGAGCATCTACCGAATCAAGACGCGGCAGAAACAAAAACCCCTTTCGCTGCTGATCTCGTCTCTGGCGCAGGCATATACGCTGGCGCGCGACAGCGATCCGATGCTGGACAAGCTGGCCGATAAATTCTGGCCGGGACCGCTGACAGTGATTGTGCGCGCGGGGACGAAGTTGCCGCTGCGTTCGACGGCCAATACGGGAAACGTGGCATTGCGCGTGCCCGATTCGGCGATTCCGCGCGCGGTCGTGGAGGAGTTTGGACTTCCCATCACCGCCACTTCGGCGAACCTGCAAGGAGCGTCGGAGTGCACGCATGCTGCCTGCGTGCGCGACCAGATCGGCGATCGGATTCCGCTGATCATCGATGGCGGGCCGACGGGCCGTTCGCAACCCACGACGATTGTGGATCTGTCACTGGGTGAGGGCCGCTGGGAGATTCTGCGCGAGGGAGCGATTCCGACGCATGAGATTGTGATGACGCTTCAGCGCTAAGGACATGTCTGCAGGGTCAATGTCGAAGCCGTACCGTTGGGCCCGTTTGGCCGCAGGTGCGGTTTTCGTGTTTGTCGTGGGATCTTTGGGCTGGTGCCTCTGGGTGTATGCGCAGATTGAGCACTACGCGGGGATGGACCAGGCAGCGCCCGCCGACGCGATCGCCGTCTTCGGAGCGGCGGAGTACGACGGCAGGCCATCGCCGGTATTTCGCGCCCGGCTCGATCATGCGGCCGCTCTCTACAATCGCCATCTTGCTCCACTGGTTGTCGCGTTGGGCGGCGACGGAGGCGACCAGTTCTCCGAAGGCGGTGTAGGGCGTACTTACCTGATGGGTGTCGGGGTGCCGGAGTCGGCGATTATTGCCGAGACCAAGAGCCGGAGTACCGCCGAGGCGGCGCGCAGGCTTGCGGTGATCGCGCGTACGAACCAGTTTCGCAAGCTGGTGGTGGTGAGCGACGAGACGCATCTGTTTCGCATTCATGCGATCTGCGCGGCGGATGGGCTGGATGTGCTAGTATCGCCGCGGCCGCGGGTGGTGGTGGAGGGCGGCAGCTCGGACTTCGAGTCCATCGCCCACGAGATCATGAGCTACACGGCATGGCGGCTGCATCTGGAGTAGGCG
>Ga0335071_10009183_pt1 | contig 10118 bp, 6 predicted proteins | sample Lox_Sample_15_FD_206724 | JGI IMG/M metagenome (GOLD analysis project Ga0335071, IMG submission 206724) | Soil microbial communities from Loxahatchee National Wildlife Refuge, Florida, United States - Lox_Sample_1.5 | ecosystem: Environmental > Terrestrial > Soil > Wetlands | place: USA: Florida...
GACAACGGTTTATGGTGTCTACCCGGCGGTAAAATGGAATCGGGTGAGACCATCGAAGAGTGCTGCCAGCGAGAGGTCAGGGAGGAAACCGGTCTCGAGGTTCGGACGAAGCGGTTGATCGGCATCTACAGCAATCGCGATCAGGTTGTTATCTACCGTGACGGGAACCAGGTCCAGTTCGTCGTCATGAGTTTTGAAACAGAAATCACAGGTGGCAAACCCGGTTTGAGCAATGAAACAACAGCCTTCGGTTATTTCTCATTAGAAGAAATCGAATCACTGGCAATGCATGGACGCCATCAAGAACGGGTGGTAGATGCATTGAAGAATGCAGCTATTCCCATCCTTAAGAACTAGAAAACGAAATCGATCAGTGTATGGATGATCGTTAACGGTAGAATATTGCGCGTGTGTCTATACGCGTACCCAAACGCAAAGCCGATTGTCAGCTGATAGGTAAACGCCGTAAAGACGGCATTTTGCCAATTATTCAAATTACCGGCAAGGTCAATCGGAATATGTGCCAGGCCGAATATGAGCGAGGCAAGCCAGATCGCCCAGAGAGGTCGATGAACAATTGCCTCCAAACGTGATTGAAGAAAGGCGCGGAACAAGAATTCTTCAGGCAATCCCGCCCCCAAAAAATAGCATGCAGAGGAAACAGCGAATGCTTGGGGTCTCCTGTAGACCAAGCCCAACCCAACCAGAGCCAATATCGCAGGGAGCGCTGCAAGCCATGAGAACTTATCCAAGGCAAATCCCATCTGGCCCAAAGAATACCCCAAGATCAACAAGAAGATAAACGGCAGAAAAAACATTTCAATCATCTTTGGTAAAGGCGTCTCTGAAATGGGCCCACAGCTATGCCCCAGTCCCAGTGTAGGAATGACGTACCAATGCCAATATTCACCAATGCGATAGATAATCCATACTACGGCAAGGATAATTGCCACGAAAAGCTCCAGACGCGTCCTGCGGAACTCCAAATGATTTATCGGTCGTCTATGTCCAATCAGCCAATAAAAAATGATAAAGGCCAAGATCCAAATCATCGGCTGAAGGGAATTCAGGCTGCGATCACGAAGGCCCAGAATTAACCAAGGCAATAAAATCAAGCCGGCAATCACAAGCGCCGTACGGTCCCGCATAAATTGAAGCGGGAGAGCACTCAGATCACCCCAGGTAGTTTTTACAAAGGGTATCATATAAGCAAGGGTGGAAGTCTAGCATCCGGACGCAGAATTGTCAACGCAAAGTGACTTTGCGGTTTTTATCCGGCTGAATGATTAGCGTACGGTATAATTATGCCCATGGGAACAATCATTGCAGTAGACATGGGCGGGACGCATATACGGGCAGCGGAGTACCTGTCGGATCAGTTTAATCCAAGGGTACACGAACGAATCAACACGCTCGCCAACGAACCTGGTGTTTTTGAACGTCTAATAAAAGTCATCGAACAGGTTTGGCCGCCTTCGCAGAAAGTAGATGCAATTGGCATAGCATCACCCGGACCTTTGGATCCATACACTGGCTATATGCTTGCCACCCCCAATATCAAACAACTTGACAATTTCCCACTTGCGCCCAAAATATCCGAGCACTTCCACGTACCGACGTTTTTGGACAACGATGCAAACATGGCATGCCTTGGCGAATGGAAATATGGGGCAGCAAAAGGGCATCGGGACGTGCTTTATTTAACGATCAGCACTGGAATCGGCGGAGGAGTCATTGCCAATAACAGGCTTCTGCAGGGTTATCACGGACTGGCCGCCGAGCTGGGACATTCCATCGTCGATCCAGACGGCCCGCCCTGCTCCTGTGGATTCAATGGGCATCTTGAATCATTTTCCTCCGGACCAGCGATCGTCAAGTATGTGTTAAAGGAATTGGCAAATGGTGCGAGGTCGAGTTTGAAGTCGGACCCGAATCTCAATGCAAGACAAGTGGGCGATGCGGCTCTACATGGTGACGCTTTAGCCATATCGGCATATCAAAGGGCAGGCGAATATTTGGGGATTGGGGTTGCATCATTCCTGCATGCCTTTGATCCTTCCATTGTCATATTTGGAGGCGGCGTTTCTCAAGTCGGTCCGTTACTTTTCGACTCGTTCCATGACAGCCTACGAAAAAGAGTATTTCATCCGCGCTATCTGGAAAACCTGAAGATCGAGATGGCTGCACTCGGTGATGACGCTGGATTACTAGGTGCGCGCGTATTAGCAGAGGTTTCTTTGCAGGCGCCTCAATAAGGAGTATGTTATGGAACCCATGAAACTGCCGGGACCCAAAGCCCGAGCATTGATCAAACGGGATTCGTCTGTGATCTCGCCGTCCTATCCACGCAGTTATCCATTTGTGATGGATCACGGCAAAGGTTCCGAGGTATGGGATGTTGATGGAAATCGCTTCCTAGATTTTATGAGCGGAATCGCCGTAACATCCACCGGCCACGCACACCCCAAAGTGGTCAAGGCCATACAGGAACAAGCCGAACAATTCCTGCACATTTCATCAGATTTTTATCATGTCAAGTGGATCGAGCTGGCTGAAAAGCTAGACGAGATTGCACCATTCAATGAAGCCGCCGTTTCATTCATGGCCAATTCCGGAACCGAAGCTGTAGAGACCGCCATCAAGCTAGCTCGTTATCATACCGGTCGAGCCAATTTCATCGGCTTCACAGGTGCCTTTCATGGACGAACGATGGGTGCGGTCACATTTACCGCCAGCAAGCCGACTTATCATGGCGGCTTCTATCCATTAATGAATGGCGTCGTGCATGCTCCATACCCGAATCCGTATCGTCCCGTGCTCGACCGAAAGAATGGCGAGGATTACGGCGAAACGGTTGTCCGTTATATAGAAGATCAAATTCTCGGACATATCCTACCGCCGGACGAAGTGGCCGGTATTCTCGTAGAAACGGTTCAAGGTGAAGGCGGATACATTGTTCCACCCCCCGGCTTTTATCCGGCTTTGAGAAAACTATGTGATAAGTTTGGCATCATGCTTATGGTGGATGAAGTTCAATCCGGCATGGGACGAACCGGAAAGTGGTGGGCCATCGAACATTTTGGGATCGAACCGGATATTGTCACCGCCGCCAAAGGGATCGCCTCAGGCATGCCATTGGGAGCCTGCATTGCGCGCCAGTCGATCATGGATTGGGAACGCGGCTCACACGGAAATACATATGGTGGAAACCCGCTGTCCTGCGCCGCAGCTCTGGCCACATTAGAACTTATCCAAGAAGAATACCTTGCCAATGCAGCAGAGGTCGGTCAATACACCATCGAGGCACTCGAGGAAATCCAAGCACGCCATCCAAGCATCGGTGACGTACGCGGCATCGGCTTGATGATCGGAGTGGAGTTCGTCAACGACCGTAAATCGAAAGAGCCGGCAAAAGAACTTTCCGACCGGGTTGTCGAACTGGCCTTTGAGCGCGGTCTGCTCACGCTCAGCTGCGGTAAAAGTGTCATCCGGGTTGCACCTGCACTGAGTATCACCAAATCCGAAGTGGACGAGGGTTTAAGCATATTCGAAGAGGCTGTCACACTGGCCGAGAAAGAACAAAACTTCAAATAGCCCCGCCAATCGGGCAAAGTTGTTTATAGGCTACATCCGCTTGACGATGATTTCTCAATCGAGCCGAGTGTAAAAAAGACCCCTTGATCAATAGATTCCTGGATTTATTCAAAGATAACAGCAGGCCGGGCCCGCCTACTTTTGCCATTTGTTATGATCTCGGCATCCGATACTTACCGGTATCCCCATGGAACTTCATGGACGAATAAACATGGAAAAAGAAACTCCATTCGATAGATTCATAAATCTCTTTTGGAACGGCAGCAAGGTCGATCCGATCATTTTGACGCTGTGCCTGCTCATCAATGGGATTGTGCTGATTAATTCGATCCTGCATTATCCAAAGATTGGTTATGATGTGGTCCAAAATTTGAACTACATCCAAGTCCTTCCCGACCGGTTGCCATCGGAGAAAGATACAAGCGAGTTCTTTTCCCCTCCCCTGCCTTTTTTTCTCCCGTCCCGTTTTGATGCCATTTGCGAACAGCACGCCCCGGATGCACTTGGAACTTATAACGGGCTGAATTACAGCAATACCTGCCGCCTCTACGACGGGAAATTTGCACAAGGTCTCAATGTCCTGCTTTCGATCGGCACCACCCTCCTGGTGTTGTTGATCGCAAACCAGATCAGCCCGGGCAATCGCTTCTTCAAAATCTCCGCCCTCGCGATGCTTGCCCTCCTCACCGTTTATTACAAGACCTTCTCCCAAGTACGCGGCGAACCCTATGTTGTCCTCTTCATTGCCTTATCCGTTTTCCTGATCATTGAACTTCTTAAGACCCCTTCCTTCAATGCCACCCTGGTCATTGCCACCGGCATCTCTCTCGGACTATTGGTATTGAGCCGGCAATGGGGCTTCTTCATCTTCCCGACCATCTTCCTGCTGGTGATCTGGTTGTTCATCCAGGACCGAAAAACAGGCTGGCTCCGGGCACGCCAATTCCTCCTGATCTCCATCTTGAGCGCACTGGTCGGAGGCTGGTTCTACATCCATCTCTACCTGGATTACGGAACTTTCTCCGCATTCAACATCAATAAACCCAAATATCCCACCCTGGAAGATACCGTTTCGTTCTTCAGACAAACCGGCATCGGGACAGGTGAACTTTTCAAACAACCCGTTCGACCCGTGTTCGATCATCTCTCTTTCTTCGGCATCCTGTACTCCGAAACATGGGGGGATTATTGGGGTTACTTCACCTATATCAAACCGGGTTACGCCTCCGATAACATTGGGAATCACGATACCATGGCTTCGTATCTAGGAACAGTCAACCTGGTTTCGATCCTTCCAAGTTTGTTGCTCCTGGCAAGTTTCTTGTGGGGCCTCCTTCAGGTCTTTCGGCTCAAGCGCCCTCCGACCCCGGGCATGGACGCGCTGGTCTTCATCGCTCTTTTGGCGCTGTCCACCATCCTTGGATATCTCTGGTTTGTGTACCGGTACTTCATGCACACCAACCTGGTGATCAAGGCCACCTATATCATCCAATTCTTCATTGCCCTGCTGTTTTTATTTGCGGCGTTGATGGAGGAGATAAGAAAGAGAAGCCAGCTTGCTTACAATGTCATTTTCATCCTTTTGGCACTGGTTTTCATTTACAACCTGCCATCATTGATCACGCGTTACAATGGATTTTCAGGATATTGACAAGCGCCTGCATCTGAATCCCAAGTTTTGTTAATATAACTCATATATCAATAAAAAAAGGCGGGTGATAAAATCCTTCCATGCTCCCCGATTTCCGCGTCCACCAACGAGATTATCTCCTCGAAATTGTCCGCCTGATGACCGAAGAACTCGATCTGGAGAAACTGCTCGAGCGCATCCTGCGAGTCTCGGTGGAAATGCTGGCAGGGCAAGCCGGCTTGATTGCGTTAAAGGAATCCGAGGGCTGGAAGGTTGCGGCAGCACATCGGATTCAACCGGCCTTCCTCAGCTATCTGGAACCGCTGCTCGGCGAGGAAAAAGTCCGTGAGCTCGACGTCCGTGAACTCAACCGCATGCTAAAAGACCTGACCTACACGGCCAGCCTGGGCCTCCTGAACGGCACCGGGCTACCGCTTGCCACACACGGGCAGGTGATCGGTGTCATATTCATCTTCCGAAATTACCCCGACCTCTTCACGCCAAACGACCGCATCCTGCTCCAATCGTTTGCAGATCAGGCAGCGATTGCGGTCTTCAATGCCCAACTTTATGGACAGGTCAGTTACGAGAAGCAACGTCTGGATGCGCTTCTCGACTCCGCAGCGGACGGCATCCTGATCCTTCACCCTGACCACACCGTCGAGCGATGTAATACCGCGTTCGAAAAGATCTATGGCGGAACCCGCACCGAGGTGACCGGCAAGCACCACTCCGAGGTCATCCAATGGGAAGGCGAACCGCAAGGCACCACGCTTGAAGAAGCGGAAAGAGGCGGCTGGCCTTTGACGCCGAATGCCACACTTTATGTGGAAGGCGATCTCAAGCGTTTGCAGCCGCCTCCCCTACCGGTCGGCATCACGTATGCCCCGCTCCTTTCAGAGGAAGGACGTCTTCGCAACATCTTTGTAACCGTGCGCGATATCACCCGTTTCCGTACTGCAGAAGAGATCAAATCAACCTTTATTTCCATCGTCAGCCATGAGTTGAGGACGCCGGTGACGCTCATCAAGGGATATGCTTCCACGCTGCGTCGTGACGATGCAAGGTGGGATCGAAAAGTTGTCAGCGAAAGCCTGACCGTCATCGAAGAAGAAGCCGATCGCCTGTCCAAAATGATCGATGATTTGCTGGATGCATCACGACTGCAGGCAGGTGGAATGAGTCTCAATCGAGCCGACGTATCTCTTCCCGTCCTGGCCGGTCGTGTTGCTCAACGATTTACATCCCAATCCGGAAATCACAACCTCACCACGGATTTCCCCGACAAGTTCCCCATCATTCTCGCCGATGAAACGCGCGTAGAACAAGTGATTGCCAACCTGGTTTCCAATTCGTTGAAGTATGCGCCAAAGGGCGAGATAAAAATCAGCGGTTCGGTGCGACCCGAACAGGTGGTCGTATGTGTCAGCGACCAGGGGCCCGGCATTGACGCCCAGGACCTGCCGCACATCTTCGACCGCTTCTACCGCTCGACGAATGCTGTCAAACAGACCAAAGGAGCGGGTCTGGGCCTGTATCTGGCACGTGCCATCATCGAAGCGCACGGCGGACGCATCTGGGCCGACCCCAAACCCGATTCAGGGGCACGGATCTGCTTTTCGCTACCGCGTTAGGGCCGGGTCGCATCCGGGAGCTGGACAAATTTATTCCAAGGGCACTCCTCAGTGCAAGGCTGCCCCCACCTTCAGGCGGGATGCGTCCCCGAACCGAGGTGGTAAAATTGCGCAGCAATCTTGAACGTTGAACCAACCAGAAAAGGAAATCCATATGGCAGTCTCATACCCGCCCCGGAACAAGGTCGAAAAAAGACAGACCTGGAACGCTGAAAGCGTCTTTAAGAATCACAAAGCCTGGGAAGAGGAAGTTAAGAATATATCAGGCGATATAGAGGCGCTGAATAAGTTCAAAGGAAGATTAGGCGAAAGCCCCGAAGTTCTAACTGAAGCGATGTCAGCCATCGAGGGCCTGCTGGTACGTGCCCAACGTGTTTATATGTACGCAGCTTTCGCTTCGGCGGTGGATACAACAGACCAGGCTGCCTCAGGCATGCAAAGCCAGGCGGCAAGCATGTTTGGCCAGGTTGCAGCAGCCGTTTCATTTATCAGGCCCGAATTACTTTCGATCGGCAAGTCCAGGCTGGATGAATGGATGAAGCAGGATTCAAAGGTAAGAGTATATGCCCACACCTTCGACGACCTGTTTCGCAAGCAGGATCATGTCCGCTCAGGCGAGGTGGAGGAACTACTTGGCATGCTGGCCGATCCGTTCACCGGACCCGGAAACACAGCGGGATTGATCACCAACGCCGATTTCCAATTCGCACACGCCGTGACCAGCAAAGGCAAGAAGCTGGTCGTGACGCAAAGCTCGGTTCACGAGATCCTGGATCAAGCAGACCGAAAGGCACGCCAATCGGCCTGGAACAACTACATGGATCGCCACGTCGAATTCAAGAACACGCTGGCAAGCAATCTCGCCCTTTCGATCAAGAACAACGTCTTTGGCATGCGTGTCCGCAGGCATGAATCGTCCCTGGCGGCTTCCCTATTCGAACAAAACATCCCGGTCGACGTATTCCATAATTTGATCGATACCTTCAAGAAACACCTGCCGGTCTGGCACCGCTACTTCGAAATCAAGCGGAAGGCCTTGGGACTGCGCGACATCACCTATTATGATATGTGGGCACCGCTTGCCAGAAAACATGTGAAGATCTCATATGAGCAGGCCGTGGATATGATCTCCGAAGGACTAGCGCCGATGGGCAGGGACTATGTGGATGCCCTTCGGAAAGGCTGTCTCGAAGAACGCTGGGTGGACTGGGCCCCGAACAAGGGAAAGCAAAACGGCGCCTTCTCCTACGGCACTCCCGGCACATACCCGTTCATCATGATGAGCTTTACAGATGATTACTCAAGCGTCAGCACGCTGGCGCATGAGCTCGGTCATTCGATGCATTCGTATCTCACCTGGAAGAACCAGCCGCTGGCGTATGCAGAATATTCCCTGTTCGTGGCAGAAGTTGCATCCAATTTCCACCAAGCCATGGTGCGTGACCATCTGCTCAAGACCGTGAAAGACGACAATTTCCAGATCACGCTGATCGATGAGGCGATGTCGAACTTCTTCCGCTACTTCTTCCAGATGCCGACGCTGGCACGCTTCGAACTGGTGACGCACCAACTGGTCGAACGAGGCGAAGCACTGACTGCCGACGGCATGATGGACCTGATGGCGGACTTGTTCGCCGAGGGCTTCGGTCCAAAAGTGAAAGTCGACCGACCCCGGGTCGGAATGGTGTGGTCCACCTTCGGCCACCTCTTCTCCGATTATTATGTCTATCAATATGCGACCGGCATTTCGGGTGCCCATGCCCTTTCGGGGCGCATCCTGCGCGGCGAACACGGTGCGGTGGATGATTATCTCGGCTTTCTCAAGACCGGAGGATCGATGTATCCGCTGGATGTGTTGAAGAAAGCCGGCGTCGACCTGACCATGCCGAAGCCCGTCGAAGAGACCTTTGCGGTGATGGAAAGTTATATCGACCGGCTGGAAGAACTGGTATCGTAATTAGATATTCGCAATCGATACTCGATATTCAGTATTCGATTATTCGAGCATCGATTATCATCAATCACAAATCGAAAATCTAAAATTGGAAATCATTCAATGCCACAAACACAAATTGCATGTCCGCGCTGTAAACAAATGATCACTGCCAACGTCGAGCAATTGTTCGATGTGACCAACGACCCGCAGGCCAAGCAACGGCTGCTGGGCGGCGTCTCGAACATCGCCCGCTGCCCGCATTGCGGCTACGAGGGCCGCCTCGCCACGCCGATCGTGTATCACGATGCCGACAAGGAATTGCTGCTCACCTATTTCCCGCCCGAACTTGGTTTGGCGGTCAACGAGCAGGAACGGTTAATCGGACCGATGATCACGCAGGTCACGAACCGGCTGCCGCCCGAAAAGCGCAAAGGCTACCTGCTCAAGCCGGTCGCCAACCTGACCTTCGAATCGATGATGGAAACGATCCTCGGGAAAGACGGTATTACGCCCGAAATGATCAAGTCCCAACAGGAGCGGCTGAATTTGATCGACCGGCTGCTGCAGGTAACGTCGGCAGATGTGCGAAGCGAACTCATCAAGCAGAATACAAAGTTGTTCGACGAACAATTCTTTGCCTTGTTCAGCCGGCTGATCCAGGCCGGAGCACAAAGCGGAGACGAACAGCTGGCAAAGCAAATGTCGGACCTGCAAAAGCAATTAATGACGGAGACCGAATACGGGCGCACCCTGCAGGAACAGGTCGGCGAGCTGGAAGCGGCCGCCAAGACCCTGCAGGAAGCAGGAAAAGGCCTGACACGCGAGAAGCTGCTCGACCTGATGATCCAGGCGCCCAGCGACACACGACTGAGAGCCTACGTCTCGCTGGCACGCAACGGGATGGATTACACGTTCTTCCAGAACCTTTCGGAGATGATCGATAAGGCCGATGGAGATCAAAAGAAAAAGCTGGAAGACCTGCGCACCAAGCTGCTGGACCTGACGAACGAGATCGACAAGCAACTGGAGGCGCGTTACAAGCAGGCACAGGATTTCGTGGAAAAACTCCTGGAACAGGAAGACATTGCAAAAGCGACCCGGGACAACCTGCGGTCGTTCACCCAGGATGCGGTGGAGGTCGTTCAAAGGTCCCTGAGACAGGCATCCGAGAAGAACGATTATGCGCGGATGGGCAAGCTGCAAAAGATGATGGAGATCCTGGAAGAAGCGTCCGCGCCTCCGCCCGAAGTAGCATTTATCGAGCAATTGCTCGACGCCCCGGACGAGGCCGCCATCGAAAAGATGCTGGGTGCCAATGCAGCGA
>Ga0335071_10009184_pt1 | contig 10118 bp, 5 predicted proteins | sample Lox_Sample_15_FD_206724 | JGI IMG/M metagenome (GOLD analysis project Ga0335071, IMG submission 206724) | Soil microbial communities from Loxahatchee National Wildlife Refuge, Florida, United States - Lox_Sample_1.5 | ecosystem: Environmental > Terrestrial > Soil > Wetlands | place: USA: Florida...
ACATCGTTGTAAGCGGCGGGGAGCCAGCTCACACTCACCGACTCCAGGACGCCGACCACCAAGCCGCCCAGCACGGCCGCCGTCGGGTTGCCTAATCCGCCGAGGATGGCGGCGGCGAAGCCCTTGATCGCCAGCGGGGCGCCCATTTCATAGTGCGTCATGGTGATGGGTGAAACGACACAGCCTGCCAGCGCGCCCAAGGCGGCGCTCAGACCGAACGACAGCGTGCGCATGTTGCGCAGGTTGATGCCGGCCAGCATGGCGGCTTCGGGATTCGACGAGCAGGCGCGCATCGCCTGCCCGTGCAGGGTGTACTTGAGAAACCCGTGCAACCCCAGCACCGCGACGGCGACGGCCCCCAGGACCCACAACACTTGCGGCGAGATGGCCGCGCCGAACAACCGGAGCGATGATGCCTCATTCCCGCTGAAATAGGGCAGCGAGCGCACTTTTTCGTCCCAGACGTGCAACGCGGCTTCCTGCAGCACGATCGACAGGCCGATGGTGATGACGATCAGGTGGAGCAACGAGTGGCGCTGCAGTTTGCGAAAAAACAGCAACTCCAGCAGGCAACCGACCAGCGCCGTCAGGCCGACCGCGCCGGCGATGGCAACCGGCAGGGGGACATAGTGGGCCAGGGTAACGGCGATCATGCCGCCGAGCATGACGAACTCGCCCTGGGCGAAGTTCAGGATCCCGGTGGCGCTATAGATCAGGTTGAAGCCAATGGCAACCACCGCATAAATGCTGCCCTTGGTAATGCCGGACAGCAGGTACTGAAGGGCTACGTTGCCGGCGTCCACACTACGGCTTCCAGATCGTGAATTTGCCCTCCTTGACCGTGAGCATCTCGAAGGCGTTCAGGTCCAGGCCCGTGTGGTCGGTGGCGGAAAAGTTGAACACGCCGGCTGTGCCGACGAAGCCCTTTAAGTTCTCGAGCGCGTCGCGGACCTTTTCGCGGTCGGGTTCACCGGCGCGCTTGAGTCCCTCGGCGACAACCATCAGCGCGTCATAGGCGTGTCCGCCGAAAGTACTGACGTCTTCCTGATAAGCCGCTTCGTAATCGTGTTTGTACGCCGCCAGCACCTTCTTCTGGGGATGGGAGTCCGGCAATTCCTCGACGACCAACAGCCGGCCCGCAGGGAACAGGGTGCCTTCGGCGGCCACTCCGGCCTGTTGGACGTACTTGAGATTGCCGAAGCCGTGGCTCTGGAACAGAGGCACTTTGAGGCCGAGTTGCCGCAGGTTCTTCGCGACGATGGATTGGGCCGGGACGATCGACCAATTTACCACGGCCTCAACCTCGGTCTTGCTTTTGACTTTGGTGAGCAGATCGGTGAGGTCGGTAGCCTGTTTGTCGTATACCTCGTTGACCAGGATTTCGATGCCCTCTGCGGCAGCGAGATCTTCGAGTTGTTTCCTGCCAGCCGACCCGAAGCCATCGTTGCTGCTGAGGATGGCGATCCGGTGGAGCCCTCTGGTCTTCATCGTGCGATAAATCCAGAGGACCGCCTGGCTGTCTTTCTGAGGGACCTTGAAAACATAACGGGCGACGGGATTCACGATCACCTCGGCGGCTGCGCACGAGACCAGCACCATTTTGCTTTCTTCACAGAGGGCCTTGATCTGCATGGTCTCGCCGCTGGTCGAGGGGCCGATGATGGCGAGCACCTTGTCCTCCTCGATCAACTGTTTGGCGAAGGACACGGCCTTCTCGGGACTGCCGCCGCTGTCTTTAAGGACCAACTCGAGCTTGCGGCCGTTGACGCCGCCCGCGGTGTTGATCTGCTCGATGAGCATCCTGGCGGTGCGGGCCTCCGGCGCGCCAAGAAACGCAGCCGGCCCGGTGACGGCGAAGATGGCGCCGAGTTTGACGGGGGGCTGGGCTTCGGCGGCGCGGCTGGGGCTCACCAGCCCGGAGGCGAGCACGACGACCAGGCCGAACCAGGGCGTTGCCGCACGGAGCGCCGACTGCAGCCGGCTTAAACCGGGCAATAATCCCCAGGTGCCGTGTGGAAAGAAAACGCGGTTCAGCTTTTGGGACGCGCAAAGCCGATTGAAGCCGGCGCTCCGGCCGGTCGGGCTTTGAGGCGTGCGATCCGACATGGTGGTGTTCATGGGTGGGCCTTCATGAATGGTGCCCGAGGGTAAAACCGGGCACCGACGGTTCAGGGGTTGTAACTGGTGAACTTGCCGTCCTTGACGGTCAACATGGCGAAGGCGTCCAGATCCAGGCCGGTGTGGTCCGCCGGCGAGAAGTTAAAGACGCCGGCGGTGCCGACGAAGCCCTTGAGGTTTTCGATCGCGTCCCGCACCTTCTCGCGGTCTGGTTGGCCGGCTTGCTTGAGGGCAGCCACGACGATCGACAGCGAGTCATAGGCGTGCCCGCCGAAAGTGCTGACGTCTTCCTTGTATCGCGCCTCGTAATCATGTTGGTAGGCGCTGACGACTTTCTTTTGCGGATGGGTGTCCGGCAGTTCATCGGCAATGACGATTCGGCTGGCCGGGAAGAGCGTGCCCTCCGCGGCGACGCCGGCCTGCTGCGCATATTTACGATTGGCAAACCCGTGGCTTTGGAACAGCGGCACGTCCAGCCCGAGTTGCTTCATGTTCTTGGCCACCATGGACTGCGCCGGCACGATCGACCAGTTGACGACGGCTTGCACGCCGGGCTTGGCTTTGACCTTGGTGAGGATGTCGGTCAGGTCGGTGGCCTGTTTGTCGTAGACTTCATCCACCAGGATTTCCATCCCCTCGGCTTGGGCCAGGTCCTGGAGTTGTTTGCGGCCGGCGGCTCCGAAGCCGTCATTGCTGCTCAACACGGCGATTTGTTTGATGCCTTTGGCCTTCATCGTCCGGTAAATCCACAGGACCGCCTGGCTGTCCTTGGGGGCAACCTTGAAGACGTAGCGCGCCAACGGATTGACGATGACCTCCGCCGCGGCGCACGAGACCAGGATCATTTTGTTCTCCTCGCACAACCCTTTGATCTGCATCGTCTCGCCGCTGGTCGAAGGGCCGATGATCGCCAGCACTTGTTCCTCCTCGATCAGTTGCTTGGCGAACGACACCGCCTTCTCCGGGCTGCCGGCGGTGTCCTTGAGCACCAGCTCGAGCCGGGCCCCGTTGACGCCTCCGGCCGCATTGATTTGGTCGACCAGCATCCGCGCGGTTTTTTCTTCCGGGGCACCCAGGAAGGACGCCGGGCCGGTGACGGAAAAGAGAGCGCCGATTTTAACCGGTTTAGCCGCGTCAGCGGCTTGGGATTGAAAGAACGCGCCAAGGCCAATGGCGCACAGGACCCGCAGTAGAGTTGCTTTCATACAACCTTTCGTTGTTTGTTAGGGCGACCCGCATAATTCAGGTTCGGGGACCGGCCGACCGCCGGCTTCTGAGCAGGCTCAGTGTGGCAGGAATCGCCCCGGCAAGTCAAGCGACTGCCGCGCAGAGACGCAGAGCGAGAGGGGAGTCAAAGACTGCGGTCTGGAACGGAGCGCTGAGCTGCGAACGCCCTTGTGCACCTGGAAAGGTGCTTAAGTGTGTCATGTGGCACACTTTTACCTCCCGGCTGCAAGAGATAGCGGACTTCCTCTATCAGCCCGAGCACCTCAACCACAAGGATATCGTGCACCTGGACTTCAGCCGCGGAGCAAGGCCGAATCAGTTCTCCTGGAGCCGGAAATATTGCTGCGAGTTCGTTTTGGGGATGGAGAATGACTTCAGGCCGCCGTCGCCGAGCTGGCTGGAATTCGTGACCCAATTACCCAGGGCTACGTTGGTGCGCGAGAGCAGCGTGTAGGTGAAGCCGTTTTGCGACGGGAACGAGAACTGAAAGTTGCCGCCGTTGATTTGCACCCCGCTCAAACTGACCGGAAGCGGGCCGGCACTGCCGGAAACCACAAAGATGGAGGCGGCGGTGGAACGGAAGTTGACCACGGTGTTCCAGCTTTCCATCGGGTTCAACTGGTTGTCGAGCGGGGTGGTGAAGGTGACCAGGCCAGGGACGTTGTTGGACGAGTAGTTGAGCTCGAACCGGTTGGTGCCGGCGTTCAGCACCGGCGGGTTGGGCCAGGTAGTGAAGGTGGCCGGCACGTTCGTGCTGCCCTCGAACGCGATGCCCGGCTGATAGACCTGGATATAGTCCGAAGTGAAATTGGCCGGGCCGGTCCAGGTGAACGCGGTATTGGGGGAGACGCCAGTCGAGCCGGTGGCGGGCGTGAGAATCTGGGCAGCGGGGATGAGGTTCGTGGTCAAGCCCGTGATCGAGACCTGGAACGAATAGACCTGCTGGGTGGAGCTGCCCTCGTTGATATAGATGTGCCAGAGGCCGTTGGTGGCTTCCTGCAGCACCGCAGCCAGCGAATTTAAAACATAGGAACTGGAGGTGCCGGTCGTGGGCTCGGACGTGCACCAGAAGGCCCCATTCGGCGACGAGATACGATTGGTAGTAGTCGGGGAGGGGTCCTGGTTCAGGAAGGAAACGAAACTAAGCCAGGTATCCCCTGAAGCCGGGTCCTGCGCCCGGACAACTTCCATCTGCATGCCGATGTTCACCGGGTAGTGGCTGATACTCCCGGCAAGGGCGAGGCCCGGGTGCTGGTAGAGGAAGGTGACATCATCGGCACTGAGCACGCGGTTATAGATCTGAACGTCGTCCACGAGGCCGCCGTAACCGTTGTAGCCGGAGCCGTCGGGGCTGGTCGGGTCCGGATTGCTTGCGTCGGCCAGAGCGCCGATCGTCAACAACTGGGGATCGTTGAGCAGGTTCGTGGCACCGACGTCGGAATTATCCAGCACGCCGTCGATGAAGATTTGTTTCTCGCCCGTCAGTCGGTTGCGCGTGACGACGACGTGATGATAGACGTCGTCGTTCACCTGCGTGTTGGAGGTTAAGGTGTCATAAAAGTCGCCGCCCGTGTCGAAGGCGATCGTGTTGCCGGTCAGCGCCATCGGGAGCAGGTCATTGGAGCCGGCATCGATGAAAGCGGAGACAAGGCCCGCTCCGTTGTAAGCAGGATCGCCATCGTTTCCCGTGTCGCCCTGGGAGGTTTTCAGCCAGAGCGAGACCGTGAACGTGTCGGCCAGCGTGGCGAGCAGGTTGCTGGAAGAGGTGGCCAGATAGGTGCCGTTCTCGTCGAACAGCACCGCGCCGCTCCCGGCTTTCGGGTCGGCGGTACTGATGGTCGGCCCGACTCCGCCAAAGCTGCCGGCCTTCATGATATCATGGCCGTTGCCGGAAACGTCCACCGCCTGAGGGTCGCCCTCGTCGAAATCGTAATGGGCCACCGGACCCGGGTTGCCGACATCGGGAACCGTCGCGCCCGGCCGATGAAAGAGCGTAGCTACTTCATTGGAACTCAAGACGCCGGAATAGAACTGCACATCGTCGACCTCGCCCAGGAACGCTTGCGAAGCTCCCGCGCCAATCTCCAGCCCGTTCGGGCCGTCCAGGAGGTCGGTGCTGCCGAAGTCTGACGCCTCGAGCACGCCGTTGATATATATCCGCTTCTCGCCGGTGGATTGATCGCGGGTCACAGCGACATGCGTATAGGACCCGGTGTTGATCGGGCTCTGCGAGTGCAACGTGTCCTGCGAGCCACCCGCCGTGAAGAACGCCAGGCGGCTGCCGGTCAGCCCCATCGGAATGACCGAGAACCCATAGTCACCGTTGTAGGCGGTGATGATGCCTACCCCGAACGGGGCATTGTCGAAATCATTGCCGTAGCTCTGCGTGGTTTTAACCCATGCGGAGACGGTGAAGCTGCCCGCCAGCACCGCGAGGACGTTGGAGGGAGGCGACAGGTAGCCGGTGATGTTGCCCGGCAACTGCGGGAACGCGGCCGCGTAGGGGCCGGCGACAGCGTCATTGGTGGTGTAGGGCGGGAAGGTCGGGCCGCCGGAGTAACCGCCGCTGGTGATGTCGTTACCGTGGCCGGAGACATCCGCGGTAAAGACCGTGTTATCGTCCCAGGTATAGTGCGCGACGTTCATGTGGCCGCTGCTGGGCAAGCCGGGTGCGCCGGTGGCAAAGGTGATATAGCCGTCCGTCTCCAGTGTGGAGGTGGAACTCCAGCCCGAAATGGGCTGGGACAAGTTGGTGCTCAACGGCGTGGTGGCGACAAACACAGGCGGCGAGGTGTTGGTGACGTACTGCACATTGAAGGTGTTGGTGCCGTTGGGGATCCGTACGGGGATGGTCCAACTCGACTGGCCCGGCGGCAGGTTCTCCGTCTGGAAGAAGGTGAATCCCTGGTTATACACTTCCACGAACGGGCTGACCGGCCAGTCGGGCGGCTCCCAGGTAAAAGTTGGCTGATTGGTGTTATTGATGCTGCCGTTGACCGGGGAGGTGACGATGACGGCGGGCAGCATGTTGCTCGTCAACCCGGTCGTGCTGACGGTGAATCGGTATAGATTCGTCGTGGTGGCGTTGGTAAACAGGATACTCCAGGTGCCGTTGGTAATGCCGGCGAGGGCCGACACCAGGTCGGAGTAAACAGATTCGCCCCCGGTAACGAGGTCCAGCCCGTTGGTGGTCAGCTCGAACTGGCGCCAGGCGCCGTAGGCCGGCTGCTGGGGCGACATCACCACATACGAGCCCAGCGCCGGGTCGGGCGCAATGGCGTTGGTGGTCAAGGGCGTGTAAAAGATGTAGGCCCCCCCGCTGTAGTACAGATACAGTTGGAAGTTCAACCCGGCCCGGGCAGTCGGCAGGCCGCAGAAACCGGCTGCACACAGCGCCAGAAGGCCATAAGTAAATCGAATTCGGCGCGTGGATATCCCCGTGATCATTTGCTCTGCTTTCTATTCGTTTACCCGGCTCCGCCCATACCGCTTGGGCCGGGGTTTGTGCTTTGTGTCCAAATCATACGCTGGGTTTCAGCCCTTTGTAAAGCACAAAAGGTCAACCTTCGACTCTCGCCCCCGGTACGGGTAACAGTTACTTTTGGCGCACTACGCGTTCGACGTGCAGTGTTCGCCCTCGGGGGGCGGCGGGGCGCGGCTCACGCGCCGATTTCAATTTGACTGGCGCATGTGCTGAATTAGTATGGAAGCCGAATTCGTACAAAAGCAAAAATATGATTATTGATTTTGGTGGAACCAAAGAAGAGGTCATCACGCGGAAGGAATTCCCGATGGCGCAGGCCCGCAAAGTGCTCAAAAACGAAACCATCGCCATCCTCGGTTATGGCGTCCAGGGCCCCGCGCAATCGCTCAATCTGCGCGACAACGGCTTCAATGTCATCATCGGCCAGGCCAGCGCTTTCAAACGCGACTGGGACCGCGCGGTCAAGGACGGCTGGGTTCCCGGCAAGACACTTTTCGAGATCGATGAAGCCGTGCGGCGCGGCACCATCATCCAGATGCTGGTCTCCGATGCCGCTCAGCGCGCCATCTGGCCGGTGGTCAAGAAGAACCTGAAAGTCGGCGACGCTCTGTACTTTTCGCACGGCTTTTCCATCGCTTACTGCAAACAGACCGGCGTCATTCCACCCGCCAATGTCGACGTCATCATGGTGGCGCCTAAAGGCTCGGGCACTTCCGTCCGCCGCAATTTCCTGACGGGCGCCGGCATCAACTCCAGCTTCGCCATCGAGCAGGATGCGACCGGCCGCGCCAAAGATCGCTGCCTGGCCGTCGGCATCGGCATCGGCTCGGGTTACCTGTTCCCGACCACCTTCCAGCACGAGGTTTTCAGCGACCTGACCGGCGAGCGCGGCGTGTTGATGGGGGCCCTGGCGGGAATCATGGAGGCGCAATACGACGTGTTGCGCGGCAACGGCCACACCCCGAGCGAGGCGTTCAACGAAACCGTGGAGGAACTCACCCAGAGCCTCATCCGGTTGGTGGATGAAAACGGCATGGATTGGATGTACGCCAACTGCTCGGCGACGGCCCAGCGGGGCGCGCTCGATTGGAAGCCGCGTTTCAAGAAAGCGGTGATGCCGGTGTTCAAGGAGCTGTACCAGCGGGTGAAGACGGGCAAAGAATGCGCCCGCGTGCTTTCCGCGTGCGGCAAACCGAATTACCAGGCGCAGTTGTCCAAGGAATTGGGCGCGATTGGCAATTCCGAGATGTGGCAGGCGGGCAAAGCCGTTCGTTCGCTGCGGCCGAAGGAAGCCGCTCGCGCGATTGCCAAAGGCACCAAAGGCATCGGTGGCCGCGCGGCCAACTGACGCCCGAGCACCCCCCCGGAACAGGCTGGAGCACGTCTCGCCGGAGTTACGCCACCGCCGGCGTGCGGGGGCGCACCCGCAAGCCGAGCGGCTCGGGCGCCTGCTCGAAAGAAAGCACGCCTTTGTCGGCCGTGACCCCCACGTAGGGATCGTTGGTGATGAGGATGTTGCCGTCCACGTCCAAATAATCGCACAGCTCGGCCAGGTGCGCGGCGGCGCTGATCAGGATGCTGGTTTCGATCATGCACCCGATCATCGTCTTCAGCCCTGCTTTCCGCGCCGCCTGGAGCGCGGCAAAACCGGCGCTGACCCCGCCGGTCTTGACCAGCTTCACATTCACGCCATGAAAACACTCGGCAGCCTGGGTCACATCCTTGGCCATGTGGTACGACTCATCGCCGAAGATCGGCAAGGGCGCGCGTTGCTTGAGCCAGACCCAATCCTTGATTGACGCACTCGCCGGCAACGGTTGCTCGACGTATTGGATATGGCCGTCTTTGGCCAGCCATTCGATCATCTCCAGCGCATGCTCCTTGGTTTTCCACCCTTCGTTCGCATCCACCCGTACCAACTTGTTCGGCGCGGCTTCGCGCAGCGCCTGCATATTGGCTTTGTCGTCGGCAACACCCACCTTCATCTTGAGGACCGGGTAAGGTTCGGCCTCCGTGACCTTCTTGCGAATCACATCCGGCTTATCGATGCCGATCGTGAAAGAGGTGACATGGAAATGATTGCGGAAACCCAAGCCGAGCAGGTCATAAACGGGCTTTTTCGCGCGCCTCGCCGCGCCATCCAGCAAGGCAATATTCAACGCGCATTTGGCCGCCCGGTCGTGACGGGAAAGCGTCTCCAGATACTCCATGCTGCCGTCCACGTCGCCGAAGGAGAGCCCGCGCGGGTCCACCTGTTTGAGAAAGGCTTCAACGGTGGCCGGCGATTCTTTATACCGGCCAATCGGCGCCGCTTCGCCCAACCCGACCGTGCCGTCGGCCCCGGTGAGCTCCACGACGACGACCTTGGAGACGTTGGTGCCGGCGCCCCGGGCAATCGCCCAGGTGTGCGCCATTTGCAGGTCCAGATGCCTGAAGTTAAGTTTCACGCTCCCCACCAAACCTCAAAAAGCCGCCAAAATCAATAAAGTTGTTTTACCGAACCCAGCGAGCTCGCTCCTCACCCCGACTCGGGCACCAGCCCCGCGCGCAGGAGTCGCAGCCGGCCATAGTCGTAGCGGCCTCCGAGTGATTCGAATACCGACGACAGACTGGCCGTCCCCAGCTTCGCGAAAGCCGCGGTGATCTCCTGCTGCTCGGCCGCCGTCAGGAACTGGCCCAGATCGATCGGTTCGCCCGCCAGCCGGGCATCCGCCAGGTGCCCGTAAATGGTGCTGGCGGCCATCAGGCGCTGGGAGGCAATCGTTTCCACCGAGTCACCGGCGCGGAAACGGCGCAGCGTTTGCCGGACCGTGTCGCTGAGTTGGGCGCGGCCGGGGACGGGTGCGGGCAGGTTGAAGGAGTCTTCGGCGAACATCTGCCTGGGGTTGGTTTGCAGATGGGCGGCGATCTCCGCCAGGAACACCGCGCCGAACTCCTGCAGTTTCTTTTCACCCACGCCGCTAATGCGGGCGAACTCGGGCTCCGTGGCGGGGTAATAGCGCGCCATCTGGCGGAGGGCGACATCGGAAAAGATGATGTAGGGCGCCACGGCGCGAGCGTCGGCGACGCGTTTCCGGACCTGGCGCAAGCGTTCGAAGAGCGCCTCGTCGCAAGCGATTTCGCCCGCGCGCGGCGCAGCCGGTCGCGGGGCCTGGACCGGCCGGGTGAGCCGGACCGGCTTGCGGGCCTTGAGCAGCGCCAACCCGTCCGGCGTCAGCGTCAGGACGGTGAATTTGTCCGCCGACTGCCGCACCAGCCCCAGCCGCATCAGTTCGCGTCCGATGACCTT
>Ga0335071_10009187_pt1 | contig 10117 bp, 8 predicted proteins | sample Lox_Sample_15_FD_206724 | JGI IMG/M metagenome (GOLD analysis project Ga0335071, IMG submission 206724) | Soil microbial communities from Loxahatchee National Wildlife Refuge, Florida, United States - Lox_Sample_1.5 | ecosystem: Environmental > Terrestrial > Soil > Wetlands | place: USA: Florida...
AAGGGGGTTACTTACATTCAGTTTTTGGAGTCTATTATGCTGCTCTCGCTTAGCGTTCGACGGCCGGGCCTTTGGCTCGCCTCCCTGGTGTCTGCGCTGGGTGCCAGTTGGGTCGCGTCGGCGCAGGCGCAACTCTCGTTCGTCAACGTCGGCCATGCGACCGTGACGGGTGCGGGATATGTCAACGACGTCGCGGTTGAGGGAAATATCGCCTATCTCTCCTGCGAACCCAATGGCCTGCGCATCTACGACGTGTCCAACCCGGCCAGCCCGGTGTTTTTGAGCGGCACCAACAACGGCGGCTCGGCCGAAGGCATGGTGCTCAGCGGCAATTTCCTTTTCCTGGCGAACTACGATGACGGTTTGCGCGTCTACGACGCTTCGAATCCAAAGAAGGTGATCAACATCGGCCACACCAACAACGGGGGCCTGGCCTGGAATCTGGCCCTGTCCGGCCAGGATCTCTTCCTGGCCAATGGTAGTGACGGGCTGCGCGTCTATAATGTCGCAGATCCTGCCCACCCCGCGAACATCGGTCACGCCAGCACTGGCGGCACGGCTCTGAGCGTTGCGGTCGCCGGGCATTATGCGTATCTGGCCAATAGCGGCAGTGGTACCGGCGGTCTGCGCATTTACGACATCAGCGACCCAACGGCGCCGGTCAGTGTAGGCTATACCAATAATGGCAATGCCAATGGGGTGGCTGTCTATGGCAACTACGCTTATGTTCTGCTCAACCCGAGTGGTTTCTGCATCTACGATGTCTCCGACCCCGCCAATCCCAGCAAAGTCAATCAACTCACCTCGAGCGACAGCTTCCCACTGTTCCACGGCATCGCCTTCTCAGGCTCGTTCGCCTGCGTGACCATGCATGATGGTCTCTACCTCTTTGACATTACAGCGCTGGCCAGTCCGCTCGTTGCGGCGTATGTGCCTTACAGCCAGACGTACGGGCCCTCCGGTGTGACGCTGGCCAACAATCTCATCTACCTCGCCAATCAAAGAGACGGTCTGCGTATCTTCTCGCTGGCGGGCCCCCAGCTCGGGATCGTTGCGACTGGAACGAACGTCTGCCTGTCCTGGCCATCCAATTTTCTCAATTTCACCGTGCAGCAGAGCCCTGCCCTGCCAGGCAGCCCATGGTTGGACCTGACCAACTCCGCAGTCCTGGTCGGTGGCACCAACCAGGTCCTGCTCGGAGGTCCTGGCGCCCTGGGTCTTTACCGGCTGAAGCTGCCCTGATCGTCTGACGCCATCGCAGGCCGGAAGGGATTGAGCCACCCAGCCTCAATCCAGTAGGGATTGTATCCGCCAGCCCGGCGAAAGCGCAAATCCTCAAGTTCACTCACCGGTTTGCTGGTTGCCCAAACCGCTTCGAAAACCGACTTGGTCACCGCACCCGTCCATTCGATCGTAACCATGGTTCCGCGGCTTGCAGAAGCTTGCGCCACGCCGGTGCCTGCTACGGCGCTCGCGTGCACAAAACACATGCCAACCCGGACGAGCGCATTCCACGGTTTGCAGCTCATGAACCCCGTTTTCCAATCAAAACCCGCCGCGCGGCTGAGGTTGCCCTCAGAGTGTTAGGTGCAATTTTGCGAGGTAACCCTCGCTCCCGGACCAGGGAGCCCTCACCCCAGGAACGCCGCGTGGACAGCGCGCATGGCGGCTTCGGCTTTGGCCAGGTCGATCACCACGGAGATCTTGATCTCGCTGGTGGAGATCATGTCGATGTTGACCCCTTCGCGGGCCAGGGTCTCGAACATCTTGCCGGCCACACCGGTGTGGCTCTTCATCCCGACCCCCACGATTGAAAGCTTGGCAATGTTGTCGGTGGCGATGACTTTGCCGAAACCGATTTCGCCCTTGAGACCGTCGATGACTTTTTGGGCTTTGAGCAGGTCGGGCTTATCCACGGTGAAGGACAAATCGGTCGCGGGTTTGCCGCTGCCGTGGCTGATGTTCTGGACGATCATGTCGACGTTGATGGTCGCGTCGCCGATGGCTTTGAAGACGTGAGCGGCCACGCCGGGTTTGTCCGGGACGGCGACGAGGGTGACTTTGGCCTGGTTCTTGTCGAGCGAGACGCCGCGCACCACGACGTCTTCCATGTTTTTGGTTTCTTCTTTCACAAGCGTTCCTGGGTTTTCGTTAAGGCTGGAGCGGACTTCGAAGACGACGCCGAATTTTTTGGCGAATTCGACGGAGCGCGACTGCATGACCTTGGCGCCGAGGCTGGCCAACTCGAGCATCTCGTCGTAGGAAATCTCTTCCAATTTCTTCGCGCCGGGCACCAGCCGCGGGTCGGCGGTATAGACGCCATCGACATCCGTGTAAATCTGGCAGAGGTTGGCTTTGAGCGCGGCCGCCAGCGCGATGGCAGTGAGGTCCGAACCACCGCGGCCCAGCGTGGTGACCTGGCCCTCGATGGTCTCGCCCTGGAACCCGGCGACAATCACCACGTTGCCGGCCTGGAGCAACTCGTGGATCTTCTTAGGGGTGATATTCTGGATCTTGGCCTTGGTGTGGACGCCATCCGTGACGATACCGGCCTGCGCGCCGGTCAGCGAGACCGCCGGGACGCTCAGCGAGTGCAGCGCGATGGCCGTCAGGGCGATGGTCGTCTGCTCGCCGGTGGCCAGCAGCACGTCCATCTCCCGTTCGTTGGGGAGCGGCATGATTTCCTTGGCCAGCTTGATGAGATTATCCGTCACGCCGCTCATGGCGGACACCACCACGACGACCTGGTCGCCCTTGGCGCGGTATTGAGCGACGCGCTTCGCGACATTGCGGATGCGCTCGGTGTTGCCCACCGAAGTGCCGCCGTATTTCTGAACTATGATTGCCATACGTTGTTCGGGTGTATCCGCGAATTAGCGAAGGTATTTAACCGCAAAGGCCGCCGGGTAAGCAAAGAAAAAATCCTCGCCCGCTTTACCAGCCTATTGAAAATTTTCGACCCGAATTCTTACCGGCTCGCCCTTTACCACCGGCATCCCGCCGATGGTTTTCAGCGCGCGGCTGACGGCCCCGTTGGGCGCGTCGTGCAGCATCAAAATCACCGGCACGCTCGCGCCTTCGTGGCTTTCAGGCTGGATCACCGAAGAAATGCCGATTTTGGCCGCGCCGAACACCTTCGCGATCTTTGCGAGCGTCCCCGGACGGTCCACCACGTTCAAGCGCACAAAATAACGCGACACCACGTCGTCGATGGAAGCGACCGCCCCGTCGCGCTCGTGCGGGACGAAGGGCGGCACGCGGCGCTTCGTGCCGAATTTCAAGTCCAGCGCCGCGTCGGCCAGGTCGCTCAGCACCGCGCTGGCAGTCGCGTCTTTGCCCGCGCCACGACCGTAAAACAAGGTGTCACCCACGACGTCGCCGCGAACGAAAACCGCGTTGAAGACGTGGTTGACACTGGCCAGCACGTGCGTGTTCGGCACCAGCGTTGGATACACCGAGACCTGGATGCGGGCAGGTTTCCGCGCTGCGGCCTGCGGGCTGCGCGCGGAACCGACCTGCGATTTGATGATCCCGAGCAGCTTGATCGTGTAGCCCAGTTGACCGGCAAACTCCAGGTCGGCCCTGGTAATCCCGCGGATGCCCTCAACGTAAATGTGCTTGGGGTTGACCCAGAACCCGTGGGCCAGTGACGCCAGGATGCCGATCTTGTGTTGCGCGTCGTGGCCATCGATATCCAGTGACGGCTCGGCCTCGGCGTAGCCTTGCGCCTGGGCGTCTTTCAGGGCGGCGTCAAATTCCGCGGCCTCGAGCTTCATCCGGCTGAGGATGTAATTGCAGGTGCCGTTCACAATGCCGTACAGGTGCGTAATCCGGTTGCCGACGAACCCTTCGCGCAACGCTTTGATGATCGGGATGCCGCCGCAGACGCTGGCTTCGTAATAAAGGTTGGTTCCGTGGCGGCTCGCCGCGTCAAACAACTCCTCGCCATGGGCGGAAAGGAGGGCCTTGTTGGCGGTGATCACCGGTTTGCCGAGCTTGAGCGCGGCGAGGATCATCGTCTTGGCCAAACCGGTGCCTCCGACCAACTCCGTGACGATCTGCACCTCCGGATCGTTGACGACCTCCTGCCAATCCGTCGTCATCGCCGAACGCGGGATCTCATACGGCCGCGGCTCGTCGAACGCTTTCACGGCGACTTTCCGGACGTTGACCTTGACCCCAATCCGCGACGCGATCAGCCCGGCGTTGCGCTCCAGCGCATGGAATACGCCGCTCCCCACCGTGCCGCCGCCGATCATTCCCAAATTAACCTGCTGCATAGCGAAGGCAGAGTGCCGAGAAAGGGCCGATAAGACAATTAATTTCCGATTACGGATTGGGGGGAAGGCGGCGTTTGATTGCGAATTGAAAATTGAAAATTGAAGATGGAAAATTGCAGGCCTTTCAATCTTCAATTGTCGATTTTCAATCCCTCCAACCCTCCGACCCACCCGGCATCGCCTCTTCGAAGCACTCCGCGTGATACACCGAGACCTCGGTATCTTCATCGCGCCAGGCCGAGGCTGAGCAACCGGCTTTTTGGGCCAGGTGATTGAGGAACTGCACCTTGTCCGGCACATGCGCCCAAACCTGCGGCAGGAAAGTGGCGCTGCGGCCGCCGATCCGCAGCAACACCCCGTCGAGGGTCGGCTGGAGTTTGTCCAACAAATCCTCGGGCGAAGTAAAGCTCAGCGGCTGGGGTTCGGTCAGCACGCTGATTTGAATATGGATCAGTGGGACTTCATGCGCCTGCACCGGGGCGAAGCGCGGGTCGCGCAAGGCGGCGTTTTTCGTGTTCTCCATCACCGCCTGAAACAACGCACAGCGCGGAACGAGCTGGCCGATGCAGCCGCGCAGTTCTCCGGCCTTGGTCAGGGTGACGAAACAGGCTCTTTCCGCCGTCACCCCGGCTGGCACGTCGCTCACGCTCGGCAGCTCGTTCCCGACCGCCACATTCTCGAGCGCCCGACGCGCGAGTTTGAGCAGGAAAGCCCGCTCGGCGAGGCCGAACTGCGGCTGGGCAGGCGGCGCGAGGGCACCCGAGCCAGCCGAATCACCGGGTTGTGCCGCCGGTGCGGGCTCGCCGGAAGCGCGGCGCAACCGCGCTCGCCAGGCCTTGAGCTTGCCGAGGTGCAACAGGGCGAGCAGCGGCGTTTTGGAATGACCTTCCTCGTGCTTCATGTGCGCGAAGCGCTCTTCGCATCCGACCCACTCGATGTCCAGTCCCTTTGGAGCATCACGCGCCTGATGGTGGCCCAAAGGACAGCCGCCGACAACTCTTGTTTCAAGCTGACCAAGGTGACCGGCTCGCCTGTAAGCCGCGGAACCGCCAGGGCTCCTTAAAACCGGGCCGATCACCTGCCGCCGGCGCAACAGGCCGCACGGCGGTTCATTTGGCCGGGCAGCTCGGCGGCTGGCTGGCGAGCTGAACCAGCGCTTCTTTCACCCGGGGCGCCTGGGCCGCGTCCAGGATGAGGTACCGGTCGCGCCCTTTTTCCCCAGGCGTGAACCGGGTGAAGCCGTCCGCCTCCACCGTCACCTGCCCCGGCCCCGAGAGTTCGAAATAGCCGCGCCCGGGAAAGACCGCGTAAAGCACCGCGGTGAGGTCCCAGGTGGGCCGTTCATGCGGGGGCGGATTGTACAGGCGATAGGCTTCCGCCGCCGGATGGTGGGCGACGTAGGCGAAGTCGCGTTCGATACTCACCGCCGGAAACGGCAGGGCGATACCGATCTCAAACCCGCTCCAAACGATCGGTGTAGGCCAGTCCCGCGCCAGCTTCCGCGCAGCCGCCAGGTCCTGGGTGACATTATATTCCAGGAAATGCTGGCTGTGTGAAATCGGCTGGAACGACCCGGCCATCACCGAGAGCATTTTCACCTTCTGCTCGACCAGCGCGCGGCCGCCGAGCGAGGAGGCAGCGTCCGCCGGCGCGTCGAGCAATGCCGCCAGGTTCGAGAAGAAGCCGACTTGCACCATCACCACCGAATGGTCGGGCTGGCGACTGAGAACCTCGCGCAAGAGTTGCACGGCCGGTGGCGCGTCCGAGCTGCGCTCGAGCCGATGCGGATAACGCCAGCCGGAGCCGTCCTTGGCTTCCGCCAGGGCCAGGAATTTACTCGGCTCGTTGGTGAGGCCGGCGTGGGTGAACCCAATCGGGAGCCAAGGCCGGCCGTAGAAGGTGTTCATCGCATCCACGAACGGCCCCGCCAGGTCATCCGGCTTGGTGATCGTGACGGCGAGCAGCTCACAGTCGCCGCGCGTTTGCAGCGCGTGCAACATGGACAACGCCAGCACGTCATCCACGTCGTTGCCGATGTCGGTGTCGAATACGATCTTTACGGGCGCCGACTCGGCGGGGCTCGAGCGGGCGGAAAAGAGGACGAGGAACAAAACAACGCCGATTAGCTTGCTCATAATACGAAACCTAGGCCCGGAAAACGGCCGAGATGCGTCGGCCACAATCGAGCGCCCGAACCGCTCGGGGAGGGCGCGCCGGCCTCTGAATGCGGAGGAACGAGCCAGGATGCATCATCACGTGGCGGCGGGTTGCCGGTCGAGATAACCGCTGAATGCCGCCTGGGTGATCTTTTCCTGAGTCCATTGGCCGGGCAGGAACTCCGCGGCAATCCGGCCGGCGGAGAGCACCAGCAGGCGGTCGCACAGCGCCATCAGTTCGGTCAGCTCACTCGACACCACCACGACCGCTTTGCCTTCGGCGGCCAGGTCCCGCAGGAGTTGATAGATCATGTCTTTCGCGGCCACGTCGATGCCGCGGGTGGGTTCGTCAAACAGCAGCACGCTGCACCCGCGGGCCAGCCAGCGCGCGATCACCACCTTCTGCTGGTTGCCGCCGCTCAGCTCGGCCACCGGCTGCTCGCGCGAAGCGCACCGCACGGCGAGCCGGCCGCAGAGTGAATCCGTTGTCTCCGCTTCAGCCCGGCCGTTCAGCCAGCCGCCGGCGCGCGCATGCCGGGCCAGGGTCGCCAGCGTGGTATTGACGCGGATAGGTTGGGCCAGGAGCAACCCGTGCAGTTTGCGGTCCTCGGGCACCATCCCGATACCGGCGCGCACGGCGTCCGCCGGGCCGCGAATGCTGAGCGGCTCGCCGGCGTCGCCGAGGAAAATCTCGCCGGCAGCTTTCGGGTCGGCACCGAAGATCGCGCGGAGCGTTTCGGTCCGGCCGGCGCCGATCAGGCCGGCCAGACCAAGAATCTCGCCGCGCCGAACCTCGAAGCTGACGCCGCGCACGCGGTCGCCCGCGCAGAGATTGCGCACGCGCATGGCGACGCTTCCCGCCGCGCGTTCCCCGGCTGCTTTCCGCTCCGGCAAATCGTGGCCGACCATTTCGCGGACCAATTCGGCCGGTGTGACCTCGGCCGCGTTGTGGGTCGCCACGCGCCGCCCATCGCGCAGCACGGTCACACGATTGGCCACCCGGCGGATCTCATCCATCCGGTGGCTAACATAAATGATGCCCACTCCGTCGGCCTGCAGCCGGCGGATATTCTCGAACAGGCGTTCGATCTCCGGATCGGTCAGGGCCGCCGTGGGTTCATCGAGGATCAGCAGGCGGCAGTTCTGCGCCAGGGCCCCGGCGATTTCAACCAATTGTTGGTGCCCAACGCCCAACTCCCCCGCAGGCGTCCCGGGCTCCAGGTCGCCCAAACCGACGCGCGCCAGGGCCGCCCGCGCCAGCTTGTAGAGTTCACCGAAGCGCACGAATCCTGCGCGGCGCGGCAACCGGCTAAGGAAGAGGTTCTCGGCGACGGTCAGGTTTCCGATCACGTTCAGCTCCTGCATGACCATCACCAGGCCGGCTCGCTCGGCCTCGTGTTTCGAGTGAGGGACGTAGGGTTGCCCGCGGAACTGCATGCTCCCCGCGTCAGCCTGAGTCAGCCCCGAGAGGATGCGCGCGAAGGTGGATTTGCCCGCGCCGTTGCTTCCAACCAGGGCATGCACTTCCCCGGCCTGGAGCTCGAAATCGAAATCGGTCAGCACCGGAACACTGTAGCTTTTCTGCAAACCGATGGCTGTTAAGAGGGGAGGCATGCGGCGGGGGAATGGTGGTCTATTCGAGTAAGATGAGTAAGATCGTTGAGCGTCCGCGATTCAATCCCTTCAGATTCGCCATGCGCCTCGCATCCGGTAGCCCTCGAGCCGGAGGTTCGCCTCGGGGTCATCGATGAACCGTTCTTTCTTGGTATCCCACACGACACCACGATTCAGGCGGACAGCCGTCTCGGCCAAGTGACAGAGCGTATCGGACCGAACCGCCTCGTCGATGGGACAGACCGTTTGGGCGCGGGATTTGACGCAATCGAGAAAATTCCGGGTGTGATCCGGGCTGTTGATCAGGTGAACTTTGAACCCCGTGGGTTCGGCATCGATCAGGTTCTCAGGCTGCAGGTTGATCCCATCGCGATCGACGTGGACCCAGCCGTCGGTCCCTTCGAAAGCCGTGCCGTGCGTGGTAATCCGGCGGTAACGCTGCCTGAATTCATCCCCGGGCCAGGTGTCGTTGTGATTGCCGCCGTTGGGCACGCCCAGGAATCTCATCGTCAAACCGCTCTCCGCCTTGAAACGGACATCCCAGACCAGCGCGGTGTCGCACACACCCGCGGCCTGAAAGGAGCCGCGGCCCAAAACCTCCAGCCGACCGTCGAGCGATTCCCCCGCGCCCCAGGCCGCGATGTCCAGCGGATGAATACCCCAGCCGGTGATAAACCCCAGCGTGTAATGCGACTGGTAATACCACGTTCGTTGATTGAAGTCCGATGAAACCAGGTTGCGGGTGTAAGGCTGAAAGGGCGCTGGGCCGAGCCAGAAATCGTAGTCGAGGTCCGCCGGTGGTGGAATGATTTCCGTCGAGCCGCCCGGAGCGCTCCCCGGCGCCCACACGTTTATATGGGTGAGCTTGCCGATTCGCCCGTTACGGACCAGTTCGCACGCCAGGCGGAAAATGCGCGAGGAGCGCTGCTGCGTCCCGAACTGAAAGACGCGCTGCTGCCGACGCACCTCCCGGCGCAGCGCCCAGTCTTCCTCGAGCCGGAGCCCCAGGGGTTTCTCGAGGTAAACGTCCTTGCCCGCTCGCACCGCAGCGAGCGCCGCCAACACGTGCCAATGGTCCGGGGTGGCAATCAACACCGCATCGATGTCCTGGCGCGCCACCAACTCGCGGAAGTCCTTGAGTGTGGAGCAATCCTGATTCTGATAACGCTGGTTCACCAGCGCGCGTGCCTGGTCCGCCTGGTCGGTCTTGACATCGCACACCACGACCACCTGGGCATCCTTTTGGTTGAGGAAATTCCCCAGGTCGCCCCTGCCCTGCTGGCCCGTGCCGATGCACCCGATCACGATGCGGTTGCCGGGGGCGGGCCGGCCATCCTTGCCCAACGCCGCGGCCGGGATGAGAGTTGGGAAGAGCGACGCCGCGGCTGCCGCCGCGGCAGTTTGCCTGAGGAACTGGCGACGCGAACACAGCCGGTTTGCCTGGGCTGGGGCGGGCAGTCGGGGTCGGTTTGTTGAGCGGGTTGAGTTGGACCGTTTCATGTCGTTTGTCCGGGCCGCCTTCAAAGGCACGCTGGCCCGAACAGCCTGCCGAAATCCCGGCCGCTCGCAAAGCTAAAAGGTTGTCGCGACGAAACGCCCCCAAACCCGACCCGAGCCCCTGCTGAAGAAGTCGTGAGTGAGCATGAATGCAGTGAGTGACATGAGTGCGGATGGGCGAGACGGGCAGACCCAGTTCGCGGTTTGGATTCCACGGCGGTGGCGGCGCTCCCAGAAATTGCACGCTTTGGAAGGTGGAGAATCGAGACCCGCCACCGGGTCAAGGGGTTCGTATCGGACTGCTGGCCCAGCCCCGGCGGACCGAGGGCGACGAAGACGCTCACAAGAGAAGACTCCGGCCCGCCGGCCAAACACCCGTTTTGATACAGCTCAGAAGCCGCCGCCGTCCACGAACCACCGACCGGTCCGGGCATCCTTCTTGAGCGCGAGATTGTGCTTTACGACCTCGCCGTTCTTCAGCCTGACTTCGTAGGGCACGAGCTTGCCACGGTAGCCCTGTGCGTTAAAACCGGCCCCAACGCTGATCACCTCCATTCCGCTGACGAGCTG
>Ga0335071_10009188_pt1 | contig 10117 bp, 10 predicted proteins | sample Lox_Sample_15_FD_206724 | JGI IMG/M metagenome (GOLD analysis project Ga0335071, IMG submission 206724) | Soil microbial communities from Loxahatchee National Wildlife Refuge, Florida, United States - Lox_Sample_1.5 | ecosystem: Environmental > Terrestrial > Soil > Wetlands | place: USA...
GCGTCGAGGAGGGCCTGCAGGATGCTCAGGCCGTCCCCGAGCAGCTGCCGGTCGATGACGAGGGGCAGCTCGCTCCCGATCTCCGGGTTCTCGTCGTGGAACCGGAACGTCTCGTGCAGCGAGTCGTTGGCTCCGTTCCAGGCGTGCCGGGAATCGAGGGCCACGTCCCAGGGGATGCTGGGGGGGGCGAGCGGGTCGGTGGGGAGCCAGGACACGATGAGGCGCAGCACCCGGACCTCCTCGCCCGGCTCGAGGTCGCCCTGCTGCCGGGTGGTGCCGCCGCTTCCCTGGGTGAAGGTGAAGGCGCCCGTCGCGGGATCGAGCTGGGCCAGGAAGAAGGCGCCCATCCCCGGGGGGCTGGTGGGGGGCGACCCGTCGCGGCGGATGAGCACCACGTCCCAGTCGCCGATCCCGCCGAGCTTGGCCTGGCCCTGGGGATCGAAGGAGAGGACGCTCTGGCCGACGCGCAGGGTGAAGCGGACCTTGGCGTTGCCGGCGTCACCCGGGTACCGGGCGTAGACGAGCAGGGTGTTCTGCCCCATCCCCGATCCGCCCAGCAGCGCGCGGGCGTGGCCGTCGGGGTAGAGAGGGGCGGTGTCGGTCACCGCCACGGTGTCGTCGAACCCGGTGTAGTCGGTCCCGTCCCGCTGGCGGAACACGCGGCTCACGTAGAGCCGCTTGCCGCCCTCCTCGAAGAAGGCCCGCACCCCGTGCCACAGGTAGTTGTGCAGGGTGCCGGCGTCGTTGAAGGACAGCTGGCGGCGGTTGCCGTAGGTCTGCTCGAACTCGACCACGCTGGTGACGAGCTCGTTGGCCAGGTCGATGGGGCCGTAGCGCGCCGGGCCGATGAAGCCGGTGGTGGTGGTGCTCAGCCCCTCGATGCTCTTCGATCGGAAGGAGGTCTCTTCCACGAAGACGCCGGGTGCAAGGTACTCTGGCATCGGTTCTCTCCTCTCGCCCTTGGGGCGGCCATCAGGCGGTCACGCGCAGGCTTCCTGCCGGTGGGTCGGTGTCCTCGGAGCGGACCACGAGCTCGCGGCCATAACGGACGGTGAGGCTGTCGAGCGGTACCCGATCCGCGTACCGCGCCCAGAGGGTCACCGGTGCCTGCGCCAGCACCGAGCACAGGTCGGGGGCCTGCGGGGCGGGCAGCTGCGGCGTGTAGGTGGCCGAGAGGGAGAGGGGCCACTCCTGTTCGGTGAGCGGCGGGCCGAGCCCGGGCAGGAAGCTGGCCGGCGGGCTGGTGAAGGGATCGTCAGGCGGCGGGTAGGGGATGAGGAGGGTGAGGCGCCCCAGGGCGTCGGCGAGCCCCCGGAAGGGCGGGCCGCCACCGAGTCGTCCCTCGACGAGCGCCCAGGCGGCCGGTGAGCCGGCCAGCGGGTCCCATAGCTCGGCGCGGACCACGGCGACCGGCGCCTGCACGGCGCGGGTCGGCGCCGAGAACAGCGGCACGCCCTGCTCGCCATCGCTGGGAGGTCCGGAGTGCGACTGCGAGAGGCAGGCCGGCAGCGCCAGCCCGCGGCTCGGCGCGGCGGTCTGGAACACGCAGGGGAGGAAGCGGCCCCAGGGATCGGCGACGCCGATGGTGAAGGGCCGGGGCGGCGGCAGCCCGGCCCAGTAGGCGAGGTCGCCCTCGCCGAAGGCGACCGGGATGGGCGGGCCGGAATGGGAGGGGGGGAGCCTGAGGAGTCCGGGGAGCGAAGGGAAGGCGAAGACGCCCGACGGCCCGACGGCGGCGGCGACGGTCGTGGCCGGCGCCTGGGTGGGCCAGGCGGTCACCTCCAGGCCATCGCCCACTGCCACGCCGAGCAGCTCGTCGTGGAAGCGGAAGGCGAGCGGCGCCACGCGCGAGACGACCTCGCGGACGATGACCGGGTCAGGCACCCTGGACCTCCCCGACCCGGGCCACCCGCGTCTGCACCCGGGCCCCTTGCGGATCCTCGACGGTCGAGTCGATCTGCACGAGGCGGACGGCGAAGGTCGCGCACACCTGGAGGGCGGGCGAGACGATCTCCCAGAGGTTGAAGGAGTCCTGGAGGGAGAGCGGCTCGAGGACCGTGGTGATGGACTCGTCGGTGCGGAACGTTCCCGGGGGGCCGTAGTGGTTCAGAAAGCCCGGGGCGAGGGTAGGGGTGTCCTCGAGGGTGCGCATCGCCCAGGCGAGGAGCAGGTGCTGCCGGGTGGCGGACGGCGCCCAGGGCGTGAGCAGGTAGTAGAGGTCGAGCGGCAGCGGCGGCCGGTAGCGGAACCCGGGCGGCGCCGGCGGCGGGGCCACGTTGCGCCGGGTGGTGCTGGGGGTGACCCGGTAGAGGAACAGGGAGATCCCCTCGGCCATGGGGTGCTGGAAGTCCTTCGCCTGATAGAGCGAGAAGGTGGCGCCGTCGAACTCGGGGCGCGGGCAGGCCTTCTCGAGCAGGGCGAGGAGCGCCTGGCCGATGGTGGAGATGGCCGAGGTGGTGGCCACGCTCTAGCTCCGGAGGTGGGCCGAGCCCGAGAAGAGTGCGCTGCCGTCGGGGAGGCTCGTTCGGAGGACGGTGCCCTGGGCGACGAGATGGTCGACGGCCTCCTCGACCGCCTCGCGCGTCGCCGCGCCGTGAACCCAGACCTCGACGATGCCGTCGATGGTGTCGGCGGCGGAGGGGTTCGCGGCGAGGTAGGCGATGATCGATTTCACGGCTGACGCACGCTCGTCTGGACGCGAGAGCACATATCGCTCAAGTCTGGAGACCGGCGTTCACTCGTAGCAACGGCCGTGCCGCGGGCGCGCCCGGGCCAGAACCGCGGGAAGAGGCAGGTTCGCGGGGACCGGGCTCGGGGCCCTGGGACCGGCGATCCCGGGGTACGTGGCCCGGGAGCAGCGCGAAGCAGCGCCCAAGGTCGCTTCCGGTCCGGGTCGCGCCGTCCCTGGCGGTGGGACGAAACCGCCCGCCACGCGCGGGTGCTCTCCCCGGGCGGAGCCGCACGGGCGGATCCGGCGCGAGGGCCGTCCCGGGTGGGCGGCGTCAGGTGTCTCGGAAGCGAGTGAGGTCGATGCCGTAGCGGCGCACGAGGCGCCCCAGCATGCGGCGGTCGGCACCGCAGCGCCGGGCCGCGGAGCTCAGGTTGCCCCGCACCGACTCGAGCAGCTCGCCGAGGAACTGGCGGTGGAAGTCCTCGATGGCGCGGGCGCGCGCCGCCCGGTAGCCGCGGTCGTCGCGCCGCGCGGGAGCCCCGCCCGGGTCGGGGCCGGACGCATCGAGCGTCAGATCGGGTCCGTCGGAGAGCAGGACCGCGCGGTGGAGCACGTTCTCCAGCTCGCGGACGTTGCCGGGCCATCGGTAGGCCTCGAGCGTGGCCGCGCCGGCGGGGCGCAGCCGCTTGGGCGGGGCGCCGTACATCCGGCCGCACTCCGCGAGGAAGTGCTCGGCGAGGAGACGCACGTCACCGGGGCGTTCCCGCAGCGGCGGCAGCTCCACGAAGAGCAGCTTGATCCGGAAGAGGAGGTCGCGGCGGAACCCACCGCGGTCGCTGAGCGCGTCGAGGCTCACGTTGGCCGCCGCGATGATCCGCACGTCGGCGCGCTGCTCGGTGCCGCTCCCCAGCCGGCGGTAGGTGTTGTCCTGGAGGAACCGCAGCAGCGCGACCTGCCCCTTCGGGGAGAGCGAGTCGATCTCGTCGAGGAAGAGCGTACCGCCGCAGGCGAGCGCCACGAGGCCGGCGCGGTCGGCGCGGGCGTCGGTGAATGCGCCGCGGTCGTGGCCGAAGAGCTCGTTCTCGAAGAGCGAGTCGGGGATGGCGCCGCAGTTCACGGGAACGAACGGTCCGGAGCGCCGGGCATTGCCGTAGTGCACGAACCGAGCGGCGAGCTCCTTGCCCGTGCCCGTCTCGCCCTCGATGAGCAGCGGCGCATCGAAGGCAGCGAAGCGCCGCAACATGTTGGTTGCCCGGACGAAGGCAGGCGCCTGACCGATCATCACCGATTCGGACCCTCGATGCCTGTCTCCATTCGTCCGATCTCACCACCCTGAGTCAAGTCCCCCGGGCGCACTTCGTGGGGTGACCCAAACCGCCTTTCACCGAGCTCTCGCGGCTGCACGAGGCGCGGCCGCCGCGTGGTGACTCAGCGCAAAGCAGGTCCCGGCCGGGTTGCCGGGAGGGGAAGCCCGCACAAGGCGATGGGCCTGCCGCTGATAACGGAATTTTCCCCCCTGTGAAGGTGCGTCACGGACGAATCGCTGGCCGTTCAGCAACCCATCGTACGATTCCGAAATCCGCTCGTGGCCCCGGTGCCGGCATCCGGGGAATGGAGGTTCGAGCGGCGGCCGGAGCGCGACCCGGGCAGCTCTCGGCCGGCTGCGGGGCGAGCAAAGCCCCGGCTGTCCCGGGTTCACGGGTCGGCCGGGCAGCAAGCGCCATCCAGACAGCCTATCCGGGCAATGCCGTTTTCCGCGGGGACGATTCGGCCAGTCCCTTCGGGGAAGGCGGGAGAGCGAGGATCGAAGGTGGCCGAGGGCTCCCCGCGTCGGAGGGCCTCTCGGATGATATCGGGATCGGTTGCCGCTCGACGCCTGGGCATGGAGGTGTGTCCAAAGAGGAGGCACGGCAAGCGAGGGACGGCCGAAGGGGGTCTTTCGGGGGGCCGCGCCATCGGCCAAGCTAGCCCACCTCGATCCCGAGAGCGTCGGGGGGATGAGGAGGTGCAGTCGATGCGAGGGGCAAGACAGGTAGTCTCCGGCCCAGGCGCGCACGCCTGGGCTCGTGGGTTCGAGCGGAGGCGTCTCGGCGTGGTGGTGCTGGCGCTGGGGCTATTTTTCGGCTGCGCCCACGTGCCGCCCGAGGCAGTGCAGCTTTCCTACCAGATCGGCGAAGACCTTCCCAAGCTGCACGCCTCCTACGATCTCCTCGTGCAGCAGCGCTTCGAGGACCTGAGACGTCAACGAAGTGCCTACGTCGACGAGGTATGGGCGCCGGCCTTCCTCGCCCGCTGGATCGCGGCCGGGCGGCTCGTCGAGGTCGCGCAGGGCTCGGTGGTCTGGTCCTTCGAGTCGACAGCGTTCGTGGCCCCCACGACCGGCAAGGAGAAGGTGGAGCTGCTTTCGACCGTCTCCGAGTGGGCCAACCAGGCCATCGCGCAGATCTCCAAGAAGCGGGCCGCCCTCCTCGATCCCCTGGACCAGCAAGAGCGGGACCTGCGGGCCAAGGTGGCGGAGGCGTTCAGCCGGGTGGTTCAAGCCAACGCCTACATCACCGCCCATCTCGAGAGTCTCCAGCATGTGGAGCAGGCCCAGGACGAAGCGCTGAAGGCATTCAAGCTCAAGGACCTTCGCGACGAGATCGACAACACCCTGGCGAAGGTCTCCGACGAGGCGGCAAAGGGACTCGAGAAGGTCCGCGAGGCGGACGGACTTTTGGAGAAGGCCAAGGGGTCGATGACTCAAAAACCCTGACCAAGCGGAGCACGACATGGGTGGCATGGGTGATCTGAGCGATCAGGCTGCACGCGACACCGATCAGCAGCTCGCAGACGAGGAGGCGAAGCTCCTGGCCGACACCTCGGTGGACTGGGAGAAGCTCCGGCCGGAGGTCGGCGACAGCTCGATGTATGACGCCCTGGAAAAGGCGGTCGAGCAGTCCACCGCCCGGAACGAGAGCCTGGCCCAGCTCAAGAGTCGGATCGAGAACCTGGGCAAGGAAGGCATCGCGCTCGCGAAGAACGTGGCGAGCATCCTGTCGAAGGCCTGACGAGAGCCATCGCCCTTCGCGCAAACGGCGCAAGGCAGGGGCAACCACCTTGCGGATGGCCATGGGCGGGCGCACGGTGCTCCGGGTCCTGGGGGCCGGGGGGGCACCCGGCTTCGTCCGATCGCGCCCCCGCCCTACAGTCTTCGGCCCGGGGAGCCCGCCTCCTGCCTCGCCCGAAGAGGCGTGCTCGGGGCCCGCGGGGTCGGGGCGCAACACAGGGCGCGCTGCCGGGGTGCCGAGGCTGCTCCACGGGGGCTCCTCTCATCTGGTGGAGGGCTGGCCCGAAGCGGCCCGTCGCGCCGGCTCGCTTCGTCTTATCTTCTTCTGGTCCGCGCTCGCAACCACGAGGGCACCGGCGCCAGGCGGACGGCACCGGCCCGAAGGACCGCAGGTCATGAACATCATCCGTTCTGGTACACGGCCCTCTCAGAAGGGGCCGGCCGATTGGTTCACCGGCTCGGTCCGCATCGACCCTCTCTTCCAGGCGAATGATCCAGCCCGGGCGGCCAGTGCGTCGGTGACGTTCGAGCCCGGCGCGCGCACTCACTGGCACACGCACCCGCTCGGGCAGACCCTGATCGTCACCTGGGGCGTCGGCCGGGTGCAGCGATGGGGGGATGCCATCGAGGAGATTCGGCCTGGGGACGTGGTGTGGATCCCGCCCGGGGAGAAGCACTGGCATGGTGCCTCGCCGAACATCGCCATGACGCACATCGCGATCCAGGAGCAGCTCGAGGGCAAGGCGGTCGAGTGGCTGGAGAAGGTCAGCGACGCGCAGTACGGAGGCTGATCAGGCCGGGCCCATGGGGGCAGGCTGCGCAAGGGGTCGGCCGGGCCGAGGGAAGGACCACCCGACCGCCGCTGAAGCGAACCAGGGCGCCGCATCCCCTCCCGGGAGCTCACCTCTTCCGATGGGGGAGAGTGGGCAGGGACGATGGCTCGGGCAGGGGTTGGCCGCGCAGAGGTCCCGAGAGGCCGGTTCAGACCTTGACCCACTTCCCCTGCCGGGCGCTTTCCAGCACCGCCTGGCAGACCCGCTGGGTGGCGAGGGCATCGGCGAAGTCGGGCTGTGCCGCCCTTCCCGTTTCCAGCCCTTCCAAGAAGTCGGCCACGCCGTGCACGAAGCTGTGCTCGTAGCCGATCTGCAACCCGGGGACCCACCAGTGCGACATGTACGGGTGTTCACCATCGGTGACGTGAATCGACCGCCAGCCCCGCAGCGGGCCCTCGTCGCGATGATCGAAGTACTCGAGCCGGTGCATCTCCTGAAGATCCCAGGCGATCGACGCGTGCTGACCGTTGATCTCGAAGACGTACTGCGCCTTGTGACCCCGGGCGTAGCGGGTGGACTCGAAGGTGGCCAGCGAGCCGTTCTGGAACCGGGCCAGGAATGCACAGGCGTCGTCGATGCCGACCGGCTCGACCTTGCCGGTCAGGTTGTGCTTGCGCTCCTTGATGAACGTCTCGGTCATGGCGCTCACCTGGTCGACCTCGCCGTTGAGCCAGCGGGCGGTGTCGATGCAGTGAGCCAGAAGGTCGCCGGTCACGCCGCTGCCGGCCGCGCCCACGTCCAGGCGCCACAGGCCCTGGCCGCCTTGCGGTAGGTCGGCCGACATGGTCCAGTCCTGCAGGAACTTGGCCCGGAAGTGGAAGATCCTCCCCAGCTTGCCCGCCTCGATCAGCTCCTTGGCCATGGTGACGGCCGGCACCCGCCGGTAGTTGTACCAGACCATGTTGGGCACCCGGGCCTTCTTGACCGCCTCGACCATCTGCCTCCCTTGCTCGACGTCCATGGCGAGCGGCTTCTCGCAGAGGATCATCTTGCCGGCCTTGGCCGCGGCCAGGGCGACCTCGCAGTGCAGGTTGTTGGGGGCGCAGATGTCCACCGCATCGACGTCGTCACGCTGCACGAGCTTTTGCCAGTCGGTCTCGATGGTCTGGTAGCCCCAGGTGTCGGCAAAGGAGCGGGCGCTGGCCTCGTTGCGTGCGCAGGCCACCTGGAGCACCGGCTTGCGCTTCACCGGGAAGAAGTTGGACACCTTGCGGTAGGCGTTGGAGTGTGCCCGCGCCATGAACCCGTAGCCGATCATGCCGATCCGAAGGTCAGCCATCGTCGTCTCTCCTCGCACCCGGGCGGCCACTGCCGCCGGTCGTGACCCTTGCCACGGTCTCGGTTCCAGGCCCCGGCGAGAAGGTCGCTCGGTTCCGGTCGAAGTCCTCTTGCGTGCCGTGGCCGTGCTGGCCCCAAGGCGGCCGCTCGAGCGCGCCGAACGGCTCGGCGACCGGGGAGCGACCTTCGATCAAGGGACGCCTCCTGCTGCGAGCAGCGGTGGGCTCCCCGGCGCCTGCAGAGGATGCCGCACAGATTCCGGCCCATCTTCCACGATCGGAGAGCGGAAGGAACCGATTTGTTGGCCGGGCAGTCTACCGGGCCGGCGCCCGCTCCCGAACGGGCATGGGAATTGGCCGACCGCCTGCAGAGGAGGGCCGGGCGAGGTACGGGCTCGACCCGGGGCCGAGCGGAGCGCGGTCGGCGGGTCCAAAGGCGAGCATCGGCTGCGAGGTCACCGACTGTCGAGGTCGTTGGCGGCGTGAAGGAGGCTCTCGCGCAAGAGGCGCGAGTATCTGTCGGCCGCTGCGGCCATCTCGCCGAAGCGCCCCTGCGCCCGCTGGTCCCCGATCGAGCGGGCGCGGAGCTCGAGCTTGCGCGCGAGCGATGCTTGCTCCTCGAGGGCCCGCAAGGCCTTCCACATGGCCTGGTCCGACGCGGTGATCTGCTGCGAGAGCAAGCTTTCCGGATCGTAGGCATGCCCCACCCGGCACACCAGGCGGGGCAGATCGCTCGGGCCAGCGTTCCAGAGAACACCGCCGCATTCCGGGCAGCCGTACACGGAGGGCGAACCCGCCTCGGGCGACTCCGAGGGCGACGACCAGTCCTGCGATGGCCCCCGCCTTGGATCCGGCATACTCCTCCTTTCGGAGCCCGCATCCCGTCCTGTCTTTGGTGGTCCATCGGGCACGGGCACTCCCAGGAGGCGAAGCAAGAGAGGCCCCATCTCGTCCAGCTCGACGATATGGTCGGCGCCCGCCCCGGAGATCGCGTTCGAGGGGAGATCGGGATAGGCAGCTTCCCTCGGGTCCTGAACGAGCGCCACGCCGCCGCTGCTGCGGATCTCGCGGAGGCCTCCGACACCGTCGTCGAGCATCCCGGTGAGGACGACGCCGATCACGGAATGGCCACGAACGCGTGCACTCGAACGGAACAGGACATCGATGGCCGGACGTCGTCCGTTCACGCGTGGTCCTCGGACGGCCCGGGCCTCTCCGTCCACCACGGCGAGGTGGTAGTCCGGACGTACCACGTAGAGGCGCCCCTTCTTGAGCGGCTCGGCGCGCCCGGGAGACGGTGCCAGGGCGGGGAGCTTTCCATGCCTCGCGAATATCTCGGGAAGCACGCTATCCTGGTTCGGCGCGATGTGGAGTGCTACGAGCACCGTTGCCGGAAGATCGGGCGGCAGCTGTGCGATGACCCGGCTGACCGCATCGATTCCACCCGCTGAACCGCCGATGACTATCGTGTCGCGCACCGAGGTGACCTTTAACACCGCTCGGGCCACCGGGCAGACCACGATTCAAGACCCAGGCGAGAGGCCGGCTCCTTCGTGTGCCACTCTGCGGGCACGGGCCCGCTCGGCGCCTTGATAGCGGTGGCAGCCTAAGGAGAGCGCGCGCGGCCCCTCTCGCGGAACGATGCCGGGGTAAGACCGCAGGGCGTGGGCGGTCGGGGCTCGGCACCTTGGGGGAAATCGCGGACGGGAGCGGCCAGCTCGCGTGGGCTTCTCCACCCGCCCGAGGGGCTCGCCGCACTGCGGAGGAGGGACGGGCATGGCGTGATGGAGAAGGGGTCGTGCGGGAGCCCCGGCCGGGAGGCACTTCTGGGCGGCGGCTTCAGGAGGTGCAAGAACTCGGGCGGTGCAGAGCCGGGAGGGCTACGGCGCTGGGGTGCTCTTCGAGCTACGAGGACTCACGTGCGGTGCCGAAGCGAGTGGCCGCGACGAAGGCTCCCTTGAGGCTGGGTGCTCGCCGCTGGCTTTCGCCTCTTCACCCGATCCGAGCGGCGGGCCGACGATGCGCGCTGGATGCTGCGCACATCCTCCTCCAACTGGAGCAGCCGGGCCTCAATCGCCGCCAGCCGGGCGATAAATGTCAGCCATGGGTCAACTTCTGCCGGGAAGTCAGCCGCCATTGGGCAAGTTCACCTCGGTCGACGATGCGGGCATGATAGGCGCTCCCGCCGGGCGCGCCTACAGGGCTGCAAGGGCCGGCTTGGTCGGCCCACGGAGAAGCGGAGGGTGGGCGGAGAACAAGCCTGGGGCGGGTACGCTCCTTGTGGGGT
>Ga0335071_10009189_pt1 | contig 10117 bp, 14 predicted proteins | sample Lox_Sample_15_FD_206724 | JGI IMG/M metagenome (GOLD analysis project Ga0335071, IMG submission 206724) | Soil microbial communities from Loxahatchee National Wildlife Refuge, Florida, United States - Lox_Sample_1.5 | ecosystem: Environmental > Terrestrial > Soil > Wetlands | place: USA...
CCCTGCTTCAGCAGCCTGAGGGCGACCAGCGAGGAGAGCATGCGTTTCTGGTTCTCGGTGAGATCCTCCAGTCTTGCTTCGGGAGGCACCTTGGCTTCTCCCAATAGTGAAGCGGCGCCCTCGCGGTCCCCAGTGACACCAATTAAGTAGGGGTCGACGCAATCGGCGAGCTCGTCCACGAGCTTCCCGCTCGGAAGCAACGATCCTTGCCGCACCTCCACGATGCCTCTCTTCACTCCGTTCTCGAGCAGATAGGCGTTCAAGCCGCTCAGCCCACGGATGTGTTGCCTGTCCCCGGTGATGCCCGCGAACGCGGTCGGGAGAAGGTCCCAGTTGCGCTCGTCCATTGCAACGGCAAAGAGCTGGGCCAGCGAGCCGGCGCAGGCGGACGTCATGCCGTCGATGCCGAATAGATGGGGGTTGACGTGCATGACCTTCTGCGAGTCGCCCACCGGTTTGTGATGATCGAGCACTATGACCTTGGCGCTCAACGCCTCCAGCGCCGGCAGGTTGCTCGAGCCCATGTCCGAGACGATGAGGCACTTGGATCCCGAAGCGACCTCCTTTATCGTCTCGTCCTCTAGGCTCTTCACCAGGGTCACGTGGACCTTCTTGTTCGCGCGAAGCAGCGCGGCGCAAAGGATTCCAGCCGCGGATATGCCATCCGCGTCGTAGTGGGACAAAACGGAAACGCGGTCGTGGAGTTTGACCTCCGACGCCGCCTCAGAGAAAAGGAAAAGGAGGGTTTGCGGGAGCGGCTCTCCGTCCATGCCGCCTCACTCGATGAGCAGCTCCGCGTTCTTCAGGCTGTACTGCCAGTCCTGCGGGAGGATGTCGTGGCGCTTGTAGTACTTCACCAGGCGCCGGATCTTCGATTCGATGAGCTGCAGGTTGCGGTTGTTCGCCATGTCCTTCTTGTTATCGGCCATGTGTAGGTTCACGTTGATCGCCCTGCGCATGAGCGCGACGAGGTCGTCCGGCAACGCCGGCCTCAGTCCGTTCGCCTCGATGATCTCGAGCATGGTCTTGCCCGTTGCCAGCCTTACGCTCGGCACGGCGTACTGGTCGCGGAGCGTGAGGCCGATCTTCGAGGCCGTCATGCCCTCCTTGGCCAGCTTGACCACCGTCTGCTCGATCTCCTCCTTGGTCATCGTGACCCACTCGGGGTTTTCGGTCACCAGAGGCTTGGAGGATGCGGACTTGCCCCTCCTTCTCGCGTGCATCTTTGCCATATGATCATCATCCTGGGTTTCTTGCTAGTAAGGCGTTTGGACTGTGGCGAAGTAAGCTGCCCATTCCAATCCTAGTATATAACGTTTGAGCGCAGAGGGCCTACATCCTCAGGTGCGCCTGGCGCTGCTCCAGAGCCCAGTCGAGCACCTCAGAGTATTCTTCTTTTCCGAACGCCAATTGCTCGGGCAGGCTGCCGAACAGCTCCCACTTCATTTCGCCCGAGGATCTCGGACACGCCACGTCACCGGTGAACACGTATCCTTCGCGGTGATTCATGCAAGCATAGGGCGCGAACTCACACCCAGCCTCTTCCAGGAACTCGCGCTTCGCCGCCACCTCGGGCGTCTCTCCCTGCTCGATCCTGCCGCCGGGCATCTCCCAGCCGTTTCGCTTCGGGTTGAAGACCATAACGAAGCGCCAGTCGATGAACGCTATCGAGTACACCCAACTCACGCGCCCACCACCAGCATCGCGTGGTCCTTTTCGTAGGGGTCGAGGGCGAAGACCTCATCGACCTTCAACTTGCTCATCTCAAGCGAAGAGCGTGCGTTGCGGAAGACGGTTGAAGGCTCGAGCGTGACATCCTCGCTCCTTGCTTTCAGCGCCAGCAATCCATGCCTCGCAGAGAACTCGCGCATGTTCTTCGCGAGAATCTGTGCCTGGTTCTTCTGCGCGACGTCCTGATAGACGATCTCAGCGGTCTCCACGACGAACTTGTATTCGGCCGGCCTCGTCGCGTCCGCCAGGATAGGAACCATGTTCTTCCTTTGCTCGCAGACGGTAACGAGTTCGCGGAAGGAGCGCGGCGAGAACTCGATGCAGAACACCGTCCCGTTGACGCAGACGTCGGCGACGTGGCTGGCAGTGGTGCCGCTCGCCGCTCCGAGATAGAGCACCCTAGACGTCTCCGTGAACGGGAAATGCTTCCCTCCGAGCTTCAGGTAGGCGGCGAGCTTGCTGCGGCGGTGGTCCCATTGACGGTATTCGATCCCGCTTGCCTCCACCAGACGCTCGCCGTAGACCCTGGTCCCGGGTGCGGAGTTGCGGGTGTAGAGGCGCTCGCCGTCGGTGAACACTCCCTTCGCCCATAGGGGCGTCAGTACGTCCTCGGCCATGTACGGTCTGGGATGAGCATCAAGGTTTTAATCGTATCCCGTGAATCAGTGCGACGTGGCCGGGGACGACGAGGCGAAGAAGATCGAGGAGCTGAGCCAACGCATAGCGCAGCTCGAGGACTCGCTCCGCCAGGTCGCCAAGCCCTACACCGAGCTCGTGCAGCAGCTTACGATGTTCCAGGACACGGTCCAGAGATACTTCCGCCTGATGGACCTGTACCAGAAGCACGGGGTCGTGAGCATCGAGACAATCCTGCCCACGGTCAAGGACCCGATATCGAAGGAGATCATGCGGGTGCTACTGGACAAACCCGGTCTGAACATCAGTGAGATCACCGAGGAGCTGCGCGCGAGACGAGGCTCAAGTTCAAGACGCATCGTGCGCGACAAGCTCGGCGATCTGGTCGAGCAGAAGCTGGTGCTCGAGAAGGCGGACCGAAAGGAGAAGACGTACGAGATTACGGAGGAGGTGGTGCACAAGTGGTCACAAGTGCTCGGGTTGTCCAAATAGGGTGGCCGCACCATCTCTCCATTACGAGAGACAAGAAAGGAGGCGATTGATTTGCCGGAGAATCAGGTAGACGCGGAGCAGATGAAGGAGATATTCAAGGTGATCAAGGAGGACGTGCCGGAGCTCCTGGACCGCATAACGAAGATTCTATACAACTCGGCGGAGGCGGAGAAGTTCGGGGTGTCGGTGGCGACGTTCTACAAGGCGTTGAAGGATGCTGGGATGACCAACGAACAGGCGTTCGAGCTCACTCGCAAGTTCATGGACAACACCTCGCTCGGAGGCATGTTGAAGAACATGGTGGGCGGGGCGGCGCAAGGAGCTGCGAGCGCGAGAAAGGAATAGGCGAGATCAGGGAGGCGCACAGATGTCACGCGACGACCGGAACGGAGAGGCGTTCATCGTCATCGCCGCCATGATGCCCTACATCATTTGGAGCGTGTTCAGCGCCTACCTGCGAATGAAGAAGAGAGCGAGCCGTTCTGCAGACGTGTTCTTCAAGACGATGGTCCAGAACGGCATGCCTAGGCACGAAGCGCGGCGGCTCGCCGATGAGTACGCTTCGGCCTTCACGATCCGCTCGATAGTTCGGTCGGTAACTAGTCGCCGAGGTTGAATCAGCGCCGGCGGTGCACGTACTCGACGATCCCGAAGCCGACGTCGTCCCCATCGGACACGGTGAATCGGGACAGGCAGTGCTGCACCTTCGTTCCCGCCTTGCACTCTTTGCCTGGAACCACGAGCTGTGCGCAGTGCTCGATCTTTGCCTTCACGCCGAGCACCTCGCCATCCTTGTCGTAGACGGCCATGTACACGTACGAAGGCGAGCCGCGCTCGGTCTCCTCGACCACCATGTCCGAGCGCACGATCGCGCGGTTCTTGCCCTCGTCGCTGAGGTAGCCGCCGTCGACGACGGTCCTCTCATCGACCCAGACCTTGCTGATGCTAAGAGCGAAGTTCTCGTCGAACTGCGCGGTCGCCCAGAGCCACCTCCAGGGCCCGCTCAGATCGCGCACTCCCCACGAGTGGTCCCGGTCGCCGAGTGCGGTGACGTCGTAGATCTTCGTGCCGATGTGGATCTTGCCCGTGACCTTTCCGTACTGGCTGACGTTCTCTCCGCCGCCCTGGGCGGCCTTATCGCCCGCGCTATCCTTGTAGTCGTACACCTGGTTCAGGGAGGTCCAGTTGAGCTCGAACAGAGCCTTCTCCTTCGCCTCTTCCTTGTGCACGTCCGGCAGCTCGCCGTCGAACGTGAGCTTCCAGGATTTCTCGTCCTCGACCTTCGTGAGCTTCAGTCCTAGGCCTTCGAGATCGTTGTTCTCCATCGGGACGTGCCCGACGTGCCCGTAGATGTGTCCGTCGGGCATGATCAGGTAGCAGAGGATTTCCTTCAACTTCTTGTTCGGCATCAGGCCGACGTGCATGAAGCCGCAGATGTCCTGTCCGCGATCGTAGAAGTTGAAGTAGAAGTTCTCAATCCAGTCCTCGCCGCTTCCGAACTCGTGGATGTCCTCAGTGCTCAATGCTTCACGGCCCCTCTATGACAGAATGGTGCCTCTGTTCGGTCCAGGGTACCTGTTGTCCCATTTTTAAGATTTCGGTTGCCTGCTAGGCCATTCGAAACGAAGGCTTGAATGGTTTCTACGCGGATCTGGGGATCGCAGCCTGCGAATGATCTGCTGGCTCGGACTCGATTCCTGGTTCGCTCTGGAATAGTCTTAAGTCTGGCGGTCAATACCTGCTTCCGATGATAGAAGACCTGAAGCTGATCGCCCGGAAGGTGCGGGAGACCGAGCGCGCCCTCCCCCACGATTACGACCGCGGTCAAGTGTTGCGCCAAGGCGCTGACGGCACCCCCACGCTCAACATCGACCAGGTCGCTGAGGACGCGATCGTCGACTTCGTGAAGCAGCGCAAACTCCCATACAACATCCTGAGCGAGGAGGCGGGGTTCATCGACAGGAAGCAGAAACGGACCCTGGTCATCGACCCGATAGACGGCACCCAGAACTCGGTCGCCGGCGTCCCGTTCTACAGCGTCTCGCTCGCCATCGGCACCAAGTCCATGGAGGATACGCAGGCGGGGGTGGTTATGAATCTGGTAACGGGCGACACCTACCACGCGGAGAAGGGCAAGGGGGCGTTCAAGAACGACCAGCCGATCCGAGCGCGCCCCTATCATCAATACAGCTCGTTGATCCTTGTCTACATCGGCAAGTACGCGAGCATCGACGACTTCAACGTGGCACGCGATGCGGTGCGCTCGCGCGCCTTCGGGTGCGCCTCCCTCGAGATGTGCCTGGTGGCGGAGGGCAAGGCGGACGGGTACTACATGAACTGCGAGGTCAGGGAACGCTCAGTGCGCGTGATCGATATCGCTGCCTCGGCGCTCATTCTCAGGGAGGCGGGCGGGGACGTCGTCGACCTCGCCGGGAAACGCTTGGACATGAGGTTCGACCTCGAGGACCGCCAGAACATCCTGGCATACGGTGACGAAAAGCTCAAGGAGGCGGTACTGTGAGGTTCGGAATGACCGCGAACGTCGAGATCCCCGAAGGACCGAGGATCGCTAAGATCGTGTACGAAGCGCTGAAGGACCAGGACCTGGTGCTTGAGCGCGAGGTCGCCAAGCGCTTCGGGACCGAGGGCGAGAGGATCGAAGACATGAAGGTCGACATCATGGTGGCGGTCGGCGGCGATGGCACGATCCTCAGGGCGCTGCAGAAGAACGCCGCCCCCATCTTCGGAGTGAACGCCGGCGAGCTCGGGTTCCTCACAGAGATCAGCGAGGGCGGCATCTCCGAGGGCGTGCAGAGGATCCTGCGCGAGGACTTCCGCGTCGAGGAGCGGATCAAGCTCAAGACGGTGGTGGGCGGGAAGCGCGCCAAGGATGCTATGAACGAGACGGTGGTGCACACCGCGCACATCGCGAAGATCAGGCAGTTCAAGGTGTTCGTCGACGACGAGCTGGCGATGGAGGTGCGCGCGGACGGGATAATCGTCTCCACCCCCACTGGCTCGACGACCTACTCGATGTCGGTCGGCGGCCCGATCCTCGACCCGAGGGTGCAGGCCCTGGTGATCGCCCCGATGGCGCCCTTCAAGTTCGCCAGCCGTCCGACGGTCGTGCCCGCGAGCAGCAACATCCGCCTCGAGCTCCCGCGTCCGAAGCCCTGCCTGGCGGTAATCGACGGGCAGGAGGACATTCACATGACAGGCGAAGAACAGGTGCACTTCACCTCCGCGGAGACGAAGGCCAGGTTCGTGAGGTTCGAACGCGGGTTCTACACGAGGACGCGCGAGAAACTGATGGTCGGCTGAGCAAATGGTGCAGGCAGTGAAGGGGATCAGGCGCGACACGCTGCGCACGATCAACGATGCGGCAGTGCGCTCCTACCCGAACGAGTTCCTCGCCGCGCTGCGCGCGGAGGAGGGCGTGATCGAAGAGCTCCTGCTCCTACCGGGCACGATCCAGGGCGAGGACTCGGGCACGATGCGGCTGCACATGCTGCCGGTGGACTACTCGGTGGTCGGGAGCGTGCATTCGCATCCGGGCTACAGCGCCCGCCCCTCTGACGCGGACCTGGCGTTCTTCTCGCACTTCGGGTCGGTGCACATCATCACTTGCTTGCCTTTCGACGATACTAGCTGGAGGGCGTACAACCTGAGAGGGGAAAGGATACAGCTGCCGGTGCTCGATTAGGCTCAGAGCACGTGCGCGCCTGGCCCGATGCACCCCTTGACCGACGCGCCCGGACCGATGACGGCATTCTCGTAGATGATCGCACCTGCGTCGATCATGCTGTTGATGCCGGTCTTGACATCGTCCCCCATGATCACGCCGAGCTTGCGCCGGCCAGTGTCGACGATCTTGCCGTTGATCGAGACCTTGATTGGCCGATCGTCGAAGCGCAGATTCGCGACCTTCGTGCCAGCGCCAAAGTTGCATCGCTCCCCTATCACGCTATCGCCGACGTAGTTGTGATGCGGTATGTGCGTGCCCGACATAATGATCGAGTTCTTGATCTCCACCGCCGCGCCGACGCGAACCCCCGGCCCGATGCAAGTGCCAGGCCGAAGATAGCAGTTCGGGCCGACGTCGCTGTCCGCCGAGATGTGGACCGGGCCTACGATGTAGGAGCCCGAGCGCACCCTAGCCCCCTTCTCGACGACCACGTTGTTGCGCAGGACCGCTCCCTCCTCCACCTCCCCCTCGATCCTTCCCACCAGCCTCGTCATGAATATCTCGTTCGCGCGCAACAGGTCCCAAGGCCTTCCGACGTCGATCCAATCGGTTGTGAGGCGGTGCAGAAGCACTTCGCTCGTCGAAGCGAGCATGTTGAGGGTGTCGGTGATCTCGTACTCCCCACGTGGGGATTTGCCGGTCGAGTGTATGAGCTTGAAGATATCGGGCGTGAAGACGAACATTCCTGCGTTGATGAGCCTGGACGGCGCACGCTTCGGTTTCTCGATGACCCGGACCATCTTGCCGTTCTTTTCCTCGACGACACCGAACGAGCTTGGGTCCTCGACCTCCACGGTGCCCATGACAGTGGAGGAGGTACGCTCGTGCAGCGTGCGCATCGCATTCAGGTCCTCGGACGACACGACGACGTCGCCGTTCAGGACGATGAACGACTCCTTGGCGAAGTTCTCGGCGTGTCGGATCGCATCGGCGGTACCGAGGCGCTCCTTCTGCTCCAGATACGATATCCTCAGACCGAGCGAGGAGCCGTCCCCATAGTGTTCCTTGATGCGGTTCGCCTTCCAACCGACCAGGATTGCTACTTCCGTTACCCCCGCCGCTTTGAGGGCCTCGAGATTGTGCGTCAGGAATGGCTTCCCAGCGACCAGCAACAACGGCTTGGGGACGTTCGAGGTCAGGGGTCTTAGCCGAGTTCCTTCTCCGGCCGCGAGTATCAACGCCTTCACGCCAGCACCCTCCCTAGCACCTCTTCCGCGATCGTCTTCATGTTCTCAAGTTCCTCCTTCGTGCGGGCTTCCGCGGACATCCTCAGCTTGGGTTCGGTGCCAGAGAGCCGGATGAGGAACCAGCCCTCCTTGAACGCGGCCCGGTAGCCATCCACAGTGCTGAGCTCGTCGCAATCGATCGTCCTCATCACGTCGGCGAGCCGGCGGGAGACCTCTCCGCGCCTTTCGGAATCGAAGGCGTGCGACCTTCTGTAAACAGGATAGGACGGAAGGGCGTCGACCATTTCGGCGAGAGAACGCTCGCCGACCATGTTGATCAGGGTCGCCGCTGCCAGTATCCCATCGGGACAGAACGTCTGCTGCGGAAAAATGAATGTGCCAGAGGGCTCGCCCCCGAACCCCGACCCATACTTCTTGATCGCCTCGGCCACGAAGACATCGCCCACCTTGGTGCGGTGTACCTTGCCTTTGACCACATCGTCAAGCGCCATCGACGCGTCGACAGGCACGACGATGCTATCCAGATCCAGCTTGGACGCGAAAAGGGCGAGGAGCTTGTCCCCGTCTACCAGCTTTCCCCTTTCGTCCACGGCGACCATGCGGTCCCCATCCCCGTCGTGCGCGATCCCCAGTTGCGCACCCTTCGAGACGACCATGTGCTTCAGGTCCGCGAGCTCTTCGTCCGTCGGTTCTGGAGCTCTTCCGGGGAAGCGCCCGTCAGGCTGGCAGTTGAGGGTGGTGAGCTCGCATCCCATTCCCTTGATGACGTAGGGAGAAACGACGCTCGCCGCCCCGTTGCCACAATCAAGGACGACCTTGGCGGTCCCTCCCTTGGTGGCCTTGAGGATCGATTCCAGATGCGCCTCCGCGGCCCCTTCGAACTCACTGGCGGTGCCTACGCCGTTCCACGGCGCCCTGAGGTGCCTCGAGGCCCCGATCTTCCCCTCGACCTCCTCCATCTGGGCCGTGTCGAACGCCGAGCCGTCGGGGTTCCACATCTTGACCCCGTTGTACTCTGCTGGGTTATGCGATGCGGTTATCATCAGCCCGCAATCGAAGTCCTTCGCGGCGTGAGCAAGGGTCGGAGTGGGGACCATGCCCGCCAGCGCCACCATCGCTCCCGATGCCATCGCCCCGGATGCGACCGCGTGAACGAGCATGTCGCCGGTCGTCCTGGTGTCCTTTCCGATCACAATGCGTTCGTGCAGCTCGCCCACCGAAAGGCCGATCTTGAGCCCGAGCTCCGGAGTGATGTCCTTTCCGACGACACCGCGAATCCCCGACGAGCCGAACAGCGACATGGTCGAGCTAATCGGATGCGGTCCCGGGTGATTAACCTTTTTCCACGTTTGCGTCTGGCTCGATGAGCGCGATTTCGCGTTCGCGAAACAAGTCTGGCTCATCATCCAGTTCACTCCAGTATGTCATCGAAAATCGCTCGGGGTATAAAAGGGGAAAATTACTGGATGAGGTTCATAATGGGATAATTTTTATATATAGGTCAGCGACATTACTTACTGGGTCATGTGCCAGCACATGGCCAGAAACCGAATACAGGAGGGATAGCATGGTAATGGAGAAAATTAGCCTGGACAAGGCGAAGGAGATCGCCAAGAAGAAGGGGCTGAAGCCTGGCCGCGTAAAGGGGACCAACGGCATTCAATTCACGAAGGGCAGCAACGCTCGCCTCGAGATCGTCTCGTGGGAGGACTTCGAGAAGACCCTCGGCAAGAGAGGACTCGCGGTCTTCGAGAGCGGCGGCTGGATGAAGATAATGAAGAAGTAGGATTGCTTCTTCCCCCTTCATTTTTCATCGGCGCCTTGCTCCTCGTTCGGCGCCGAGGGACTCTTCCTTTTGGAAGCAGTCCTGTCACTTTTCATTCCTGGTCGAGGCGAAGAGCATCGAGTTGTACTGCGGTCAGTCAACCCACTGATCAAGGTAGGCTCGAACTTTATCTGGGAAATCGCGGGGTCGATGCCTATCCCGTTTCTCCATACGTGCTAGAAGAAGGTCGCCGCGACCCCGCGGCGCCCCCTGGATGTAGCGAAGGTCCCTTCTTACGACCAGGTTCACAAGAGACTCGCAGAAGAAGTCGGTCTCGACGTTGTCGTCAGGGCTTCTCGCAATTCTTGCCTCCTTGCGCGACCCCGCCCCCGTTGTCTCGTCGACGAATTGTTTCATCTGTGTGACTTCAGCGAGCATCACGCGAATAAACGATACGTACCTGGTTCACTGTCCGTAAGTACAGTAAGTACTGGATTGCAGGAATGATCAGCCTATTCTGGCAGACCAGTCATCAAGCGTGTGTATACGACAGCGAGTCCA
>Ga0335071_10009190_pt1 | contig 10117 bp, 9 predicted proteins | sample Lox_Sample_15_FD_206724 | JGI IMG/M metagenome (GOLD analysis project Ga0335071, IMG submission 206724) | Soil microbial communities from Loxahatchee National Wildlife Refuge, Florida, United States - Lox_Sample_1.5 | ecosystem: Environmental > Terrestrial > Soil > Wetlands | place: USA: Florida...
TGTGCTTTCTGTCGCGGTGACAAATATTCTATTTGTGCATCCTTTATATTCTTTTTCCGTTTTCAGCGTAGTCGACTATTTACAATTATCAGTATTATTTATTGCCGGATTGCTTATAAGTTTGATATGCGAGAAATTACGTCGGGAAGTCGCAATCTCAGAGGAGGCGAGGCAGAAGGGCATCGAGAACGCGGAGGCCTTGCAGAAAAGCGAAGCTTTTTTGAAAAACATTCTCGAGACGGTAGACCAGGGTTTTATCGTAGTGGACAGGGACTTCCGGATACTTTCCGCCAACAGGGCGTTTCGCGATTCGGTCAAAATGAGTGCAGAACAGATCGCCGGACAAACATGTCACGACGTTTCCCATAATATCTGCACCCCATGCTATCAAAAAGGCGAAGATTGCCCTGTCAAAAAGGTATTTGAAACAGGCGAGATGAGTTCCGTTTTGCATATTCATACTCACCATGACGGGTCAAAGCATTATGTCGAAGTAAAGGCATTCCCTCTTGCCGATAAGAACGGGGAGGTCATGTCGGCTATTGAGACCATCACTGATATCACTGAAACGAAGCTGCTCGAGGAACAACTCCGGCATTCACAGAAACTTGAGTCTCTCGGGACCCTTGCAGGTGGTGTTGCGCATGACTTCAACAATATCCTGAATGTGATGATGGGCTATGGCGGCATGATGGAGATGAGAATGGCAAAGGATGACGCCAATGTGGCTTATCTTCATGAGATAATGAAGGCGACGGACCGCGCGGCAAATCTTACCAAGGCGCTCCTTATTTTCAGCCGCAAACAAAGCACCATAATGAAACAGATGGATATTAACATTTTTATAGAGGGGATCCGGAAGACGCTGTTCAGGCTTATAGGAGAGGACATCGAGACTGTCATTTCTCTTGCCATTGGCCCCCTGCCGGTCACAGGCGACGAGGGCCAACTTGAACAGGTACTGATGAATTTGGCGTCAAACGCCAGGGACGCGATGCCCGACGGAGGCATGCTGAGAATAGAAACCGCATTGAATGATCTGGACAGGGAATTTATCCATATGCACGGATACGGAAAGCCCGGAAAATATGCCGTGATATCGGTCTCTGATACCGGGGAAGGCATGGAGGACAACACATGCAAGAGAATATTCGAACCTTTTTATACGACTAAGGGTGTCGGCATGGGCACTGGGCTGGGCCTTTCGATCGTATACGGCATTGTTAAGCAGCACAATGGGTATATAGATTGCAGCAGCGAACCCGGCAAGGGTACCACGTTCAAGATATATTTGCCGGTTATAGAGGATCAGTCATACGATTTCGACCTGGAGGCAGAAGTTTCGGCGACGGTCAGGGGCGGCAATGAGACTATACTTGTTGCGGACGACGACGAAAGTATAAGGAAACTTACGAGAGCAATTCTTGAAAAGTTCGGGTATACAGTCATTGAAGCTGTTGACGGAGCAGATGCAGTTGACAAATTCTCAGACAACAAAGACAGGATTGATCTTGTGTTGCTTGATGTGATAATGCCGCGGAAGAGCGGCAGGCAGGCGTTTGAGGAGATCAGGGGCATCCGGACGGACATAGATATCATTTTTATGAGCGGCTATTCCGAGGACATCATACAGCGCAAAAGGATCATCGGGACCGGACTGCCGCTGATACAGAAACCGGTCAAACCGGAACAGCTTCTGGCCAAAATACGCGAAGTCCTGGATGCAAAATATTAAGCTGTCTGTGCTGACAGGTTTCATTCTACGCAGATAATCTGCGAAATATTTTCGTGTTTCAACTCCGCAACATCAGTTCATTTCGCAAGAGACGAGATTTTGATGTGGTATTTATCACCCTTCAGTTCCCCAGGGATCCTGATTGGATAGCACCCCCCGATCCCATGTTTGACCTCGCTGACTGAATATTTGGTGCCGCAGACCCTGCAGGTGAAGTATCCGTCACTGAAAGTGAAGCCCCGCCTGGGGGTGCAACTCAGACAAGCATCGAGGAAGGAGAGCACTTCATCGTCTATCCTGATGACGAAGAGATTGATTTTTCTGTCGGGACCGAGGTACGTGAAATATTGAGGCAAATCGGGCTTCAAAGGTAATGTATCTATCACTATCTCTGCGCCGCTTACAGGTGCTTCCGGATAAGCGGATTCCTTTGCGCAAGACAGTAAAAGTGCAGCAATCAAGATTGAAACGAACAGCAGAAATTTATTCATTCCCCTTTTCCTTCGTAAGAGTCGTGTCAAACCGCCGTATCAAGGACTGTTTTAGTTTATCGCGGCGGCGGGATGCATAATCAAGTCCGTCAGTATTCGAGACACCGGAACCCGTAATGGCCTTTGCAATCAGCAATGGCAATTGCAGGTTTGTCCCAACCCGGCGCGCAGCCCGTTCATGTTCACATGCATGAACTTGAAATTGAGCATCCACATACCGGCCGGGTGAGTATGATATATGTCGTCCCCGAAGGTAATTACGAATTTACTAACAAACATATTCAATCTCCTTCAATTATTTGTCGGTGCAGGGAAGGCAAGGGATTGTTCTCAATATTGCGCACGCATGCACATCCCTGCAGGCCGGACTTTACCGGAACACTGTCCGAAAAAAACGGATATAAGGTTGTGTTGAGACTCAGGCAGACAAGTTGGTTTTTCCGATTAGGCAGACTTCAGGGGGATGTTCGCACGGAACGGGAAATTGAGACAGCGCAGTGACCGTATAAGCAGGATATTTAAATCCAACTCCTTCAATAGACAAAACCGCAGATGGAAACTCAAAGAAAAGAGGTGACTCGGCACTTACTGAAAAAGACGCCTCACCGCTGTGACAGACATCGAGGGTCACTATGACCGGAGTATCTCCTGCTGGTTGTAATTGTACGGCGGATGGTAAGGCCATGGCAAGACATAGCCCGAAAAGGAGAAAAACCGAAATGAATTTCAACTTCATCCGTATCATGCGGTTTCCGGTCATCTCCACCGGTGGTGCGGATACCACGGGTCATACCACGGGTCATACCACGGGTTGTACCATGGATTGTACCAGGGATCATACCACCAGTAGGGGTAAGGATAATATTCAGGATAAGGCTCTTCCCAAAGTCGGAAGTCCGTGATTTCGAAATAGCTGAAGGGATATTCGGTCTCTCCGAACCTTTCAGTCCTCGTCCCTTTATATATGGCTGCTATGGTAATATTACGGTCTTTCTTGAAGATGAGCGGATCCAGGATGCCTCCTTCCTTTGGGTAGAGGGCCAGGAACCTTATGGATTTTATATAGTCTTCCGGATATCCGCGTGAATCGACCGGCACATAAATGGCCTCGATCAATGAACCTTCTTTGATCACCCGTGTATTGACGATCCTGCCGCCTAAGACATAGAGCTTGCCCTCGTAAGATTCAGGGTCGGCATTAAGTTCGGTCAGGGACGGGTTCAGGGCCGCATTCTTCATTATGTCTTCCCGGAACACAGGGGCACATGCAGTGACCAGCAAAAGCGCAACTATCAAAAGAAATTTAACCTTATGCATACGTTATGTTTAGCAGGATATCGTTTGTCCCGGAAATTCATTTCCGGAATAATTTATCGTATTGTCCATAACCTTCCTTTTCGAGGTTCTCCTTGGGAATAAAGCGCAGGGCCGCCGAGTTCATGCAGTATCTGAGGCCTGTCGGTTTGGGTCCGTCGGGAAAGACATGACCAAGGTGCGAGCCTCCATATTTACTCCTCACTTCGGTTCTGGAAGCGAAGAGCCTGCGGTCCACTTTTTCAGTGATATTTTCAGGTTCGAGCGGTTTTGTAAAACTGGGCCAGCCGGTGCCGGAGTCATATTTGTCGAGGGAGCTGAAGAGCGGTTCGCCGGACACGATGTCAACGTAAATCCCTTCTTTCTTGTTGTCCCAGTAATCATTTTTGAAGGGCGGCTCGGTGCCTTCTTCCTGGGTCACTTCGTACTGGAGAGGCGTCAGCTTTTTCTTTAGTTCTTCTTTTGACGGTTTCACAAATGTCCTCCACGGGTAATTTGCGGCATCCTCGGCTGATGATGCAGACACCTTAGGGGCAGGCTTTGCAGCTGTTTGTTCGGGCTTTTTCGAGCACGCAGGCAAAGCTATTAATGCCGATACCAGTACGACAACAGAAAATGTGGACAGCAGATTCTTTCTCATAAATAAAAGGATAACAAAATTATGAAGCAGCCGATAGAAGCGACGTTGGAGACCTGTTATTTTGCCTGGAACTCTTTCAGTATTGCCGCACAAACTTCCTCCTGCGTCGTGCCTGATCCGTTAACGGTCAGGTCGGCATAACGGCGATAAAGGATTAAGCGTTCTTCAAATAATCCTTCGAGTGTCTGGTCAGGATGTTTCGCAAGGCCCCTGCTTTTGTAATCGCGAATCCTCGATTTCAGTGTCGCCAGATCGACGTCGAGGAAGACGACAATCCCGTTGGCCTTCAAATGATTCATTGCAAGAGGGCTGTAAACCGCGCTACCTCCAGTGGCTATCACGTGCCTGTTACAATGGAGTTTCAGCAGTATTTCCTCTTCCATTTTGCGCAGGGCCATGTATCCTTCCTCATCGACAATTTCCTGAAGCGGCCGTTGAGCTGCCGATTGGATGAGAATGTCGGTATCCACAAAGTCCAGTGACGCCAGTTTCGCCAGTATGACGCCGACGGTGCTCTTGCCCGAGCCGGGCATCCCGATGAGGACTATATTTGAAGGCGTGCGGGGCATATGTTTATCTTACAGTTGCATAATCGGAACGGGCGTTACAACCCGCCCGAACATTGGAATTTCTTTGCAACGTTTAGGTTTATTATAGAACATCGGAGCATCAACTGTAGATGCAAGGCGGGCTGTCCCTGCCGGCAGATTGGAACCGACCTGTGCGTTACGTTTAAAATAATAAATATGATCCTTATCTATCCTCCGGTTTCAAAGCCATGCGAGCCGCCTGCCGGGATTGCCAAACTTTCAGGTGCGCTGAAGCACGACGGCATAAAGCACACCGTTCTTGATGCAAATCTGGAAGGACTTCTGCACCTGTTGAATTCGGCTGATACTACTATCAGCAGCAATAATGATACGTGGACCAAAAGGGCGCTGCGCAATCTTTCTGTGAATCTCCGAGCCATAAGAGACCCGAAGACTTATCTCTCGATTGACCGTTACCGGCTGGCCGTCATGGATGTAAACAAAGTCCTTGAAACGTGCGTCGCAGGGGACGGCATCGCGCTCAGCCTCGCGAATTACCAGCACGGTCAATTGTCTCCCGTGAGGAGCGCCGACCTTCTGTGTGCCGCCGAACATCCGGAGCTTAATCCGTTCTATAAGTACTTTAAAAACAGGCTGGCAGGACTTGTCGAAAAAGACAGGCCTTCAATGGTCGGTTTTTCACTGACTTATTTAAGCCAGGCATTGTGCACCTTTGCAATGCTCGGCTTCCTTAGGCGCGAGTATCCGGAGCTCAAGATCGTATGCGGTGGAGGGCTTGTCACTTCCTGGTTGCGGCGTCCCGGCTGCGATGTGCGCAAGCTTTTTGCAGGACTGGTCGATCATTTTGTGGAGGGACCCGGGGAAGCTGCCCTGCTGGAGCTAGTGGGGCAGCGTCACGATTCCATTGAACATTATACACCTGAGTATAATCTATTGCCGGTTGCCGAATATATGTCTGCCGGACCGATCCTTCCTTACAGCGGCTCAAGCGGCTGCATCTGGAGGAAGTGCTCTTTCTGCCCTGAAAAGGCTGAAGGCAACCGCTATGCGCCGGTCAGGCCGGAGAGCGCTGTAAATGATCTCGCGTTTCTTGCAACCCGCATGAAACCTGCGCTGATTCATCTGCTTGACAATTCGCTAAGCCCTGCGCTGGTAAAATCTTTGATCGCACATCCGCCCGGCGTGCCATGGTACGGCTTTGCCAGGATCGACAGTGACCTGACGGACATAGACTATTGCAGGGCACTGAAACGTTCAGGTTGTGTGATGCTGAAACTGGGGATCGAGTCCGGGGACCAGGCGGTGCTTGACAGGATGAACAAGGGGATCGATCTCGGGACTGTTTCCTCGGCACTCAGGACGCTGAGGCGCGCTGGCATTGCAGCGTATGTCTACCTGCTTTTCGGCACACCTGAAGAGACACTCTCGGGTGCGCGCAAGACACTTGAATTCACAGCCAAACATTGCAATGAAATCAGCTTTCTGAATCTTGCAGTTTTTAACATGCCGGCGGGTGCGCCCGAAGCGCTTATGCTAGCGACATCAGGTTTTTATGAAGGGGACCTTTCGCTTTACACTGATTTCTCGCATCCGGAAGGATGGGGGAGAAGGCAGGTCAGACAATTTCTCGACGGCGAATTCAGGCGTCATTCAGCAATTTCTGCCATCCTGAAGAACGAGCCGCCCTTCTTTACCTCTAACCACGCTCCTTTTTTTGTGATGTCTGACCGGTAGTGGACCGCTTTCAGACGGACGAGATTAATCTTTGTCCAAACACTCGGCTCTTTCTTTACCGATATGATTATTTTATTTTCCATCAGAGCGTTGCGAACGGATCAATCAAACCCTTCCGCCCGAAAGCGATCAACTGCCGGCCTGCATGCTAATTCGCGGTTGTCGCATCGTCCGTGATATAATTTATAAAACATGAGCGCAAGGAGGGCCCCTTGGCAAGACAGGGTGCATTTAAAAGCGAAAAAAGAAAGAAAGAACTGATGCGTTTGAAGAAGCAGGAAGAGAAAAGACAAAAGCGACTGAGGAAGGACACGGCCCAACCCCAGGAAACAGAAGCAATAATTGAACCTGTAAGTACTGAAGAGAAGGCCCCGGAAGACGCCAATTAAGCAGTTCCGGTTGACTGCGGCGGCATGTGCGCAAGGCCGCCGCGCCCGTCATTTTGCAGAAATCTTTACTTTAACTGACATCCAGCCATTTGACAGAGTTCTCTCAATAAAGCTCCCATCCGATTGAAATAAGAAATGCAAGTGCGGACGCCGCAAGTTGCTGTCTGCGAAAAGTCGGCAAAGGATTTCATCTTTTGATTTTTTTCACTAATCGGTATAATTAGGTAGCAATATTTGAACTTTCGGATTGTATTAATACATTCAAGGTGAAACAGGGATGGATAAGAGATTACTCGGTTTCCTTCCAATACCACTCTTAGCAGGCATCATTGCGATGCTGTATTTTGTCGTTGATCCGTCTGCATATTATGACCCCGGCTGGCTTATCCCTGTCACCAACACCCTTTTTGTCGGTCTTATATGCTTTGGTGTGGCTTTTATCTCAATGCGGAATTTCAGGGCAACGGGACGCATGCAGATACTCCTGCTGGGCTGCGGGGTCCTGATCTTCGGGCTCGGCGGAGTAATCGCAGGTTTTGTCAGGGGCCTGCCTGATGGTGCAAACCTCAATGTTACCATCTATAACACGGGTGCTCTCGTCGGCGCGCTGTTTCATTTCGTTGCGGCAATTATTCTTTTGACCGGCATATCTCTTGAGTCTGAGGGCAAAATCAGGAAATTACTATTGTTCCTGGGATATGGCGGGGTGGCAATATTCATGGCCCTGCTCACACTGTTGGCCTTTAACGGCATTGTCCCGCCATTTTTCATACAGGGCGTAGGGCCGACACCTTTAAGACAGGCAATCCTGGGTTCTGCAGATATACTGTTTATATTCTCGGTTGTAATTTTTCTCAGCACATACTACAAAAACAGAGAGGAATTCCTGTACTGGTATTCTCTGGCTCTGGCCCTTACGTCAATGAGCCTTACAGCTTTTTTTATTCAGCATTCCGTGGGAAGCCCTGTGGGATGGGCGGGCAGGTTTTCTCAATATTTGGGGGGAATCTATTTTCTCGTTGCGTTGAGAACAGCCATCGGCAGCGCTCAGACCAGGATGACATCGCTTGACGGCATAATAACCAGTTCTCTCAGCTCTGCAGAAGAAAAGTTCCGATTGCTGGCAGAAAACTCCCCTGATCTAATTGACCGTCTCGACAGGGATATGCGGCATCTGTACATGAACCAGGCTGGTCTCAGAGTGCATGGGAAACCCGGGAGTTCCGTTATCGGGAAAACGATCAGGGAGACGGGCGTCCCGGAACCTTTTAGCAGTCTATGGGAAGAAAGAATCAGGAAAGTATTTAATTCCCGAGAGGCGTTGGATGCAGACGGCTATTTCTCGACTGTGAGCGGTATGAAATTCTATCAGTCGCGGTGCGTCCCCGAATTCGGCGCCGATGGTACGGTCGCGAGCGTCCTTGTTATCTCCCGCGATCTGACCGAGCGCAAGCAATCTGAACAGGCGCTGCGCGCAAGCGAAGAGCGGCTTCGGATGCAAATAGAACGTATGCCTATCGGATGCATCCTGCACGACAGTAATAGCTGTTTTAGCCGGCTGAATCCGGCTGCCGAGAAAATTCTCGGGTATGCGGAGTCGGAACTGCTGGGTAAACGAGTCAGCCTGATAGTGCCGGAGGATGTGCGCCAGCATGTGGACGACATCATGAGTCGTCTGGCAGAAGGCGACATGACGGCGCACAGTGTCAACAAAAATGTGACGAAAGACGGACGCACGATAATCTGTCAGTGGACCAATACGCCGCTGAGGAACCCCGATGGCCAGTTTGTGGGATTCCTGTCCATGGTGCAGGACATTACTGAAAGCAAGCTGGCTGAAGAGGCCCTGCGGGAAAGTGAAAAAAAGTATAGGAGCATAATTGACAATCTTCTGGATGGTTATCTCCGCATAGATAAAGACGGAATCATAACCATGGCAAGTCCTTCTGTTGTTCAAATGTACGGAGTCGACTCGCCTGAGGAATTGGTCGGCACTCCAACGAGCGCTCTGTATAAGGACCTCTCGGACAGAAGCATAGTTCTGGAAAAGCTCAGGACTCAGGGAAGAGTGCTGGATTTTGAGACTGATGCCTTGAGAAAGGATGGGACCTCATTTCCCGTATCGATCAATGCCCAATACTTTTATGATGATAAAGGTCAGGTCCAGGGCACAGAGGCATTTATCCGTGACATCAAAGAACGCAAGCAGGTCGAAGAACAGATACATAAGCTGAATGAGGAGATGGCTTTGCGTAATGCAGAACTTGAAATGGCAAACAAGGAAATGGAATCCTTCATTTATTCCGTCTCTCACGATCTCCGCGGGCCGCTGCGCACCATTTCAGGTTTTTCTCAACTGCTTACGGACATCCCGACAGGTAATGTAGATACCAAGAAGAAAAACTATTTGACACGCATTCAGATCGGCGCCGCAAAAATGAGCCAACTGATTGACGACCTGCTGCGTCTTTCGCGGATCTCGCGTCAGGAGATGAACAGGACCGAAGTAGATATGAGCAGCCTTGCCGGGAAAATTATGTCTGAACTTCGCGAAGCCAATCCCGACAGAAATGTCGATGCCGAGATTGAAGAAGATATTTCAGTCTTTGCTGATTCCGGACTGATGAATATCGCGCTGACGAATCTGCTGGCTAACGCCTGGAAGTTCACCGCAAAGAATGCAAATGCACGTATCGAATTCGGTTCAAGGACGGAACAGGGAAAGGCGGTCTATTATGTGAAAGACAACGGGGTCGGCTTCGACCAGGAGTATGCTCACAAAATGTTCCTGCCGTTTCATCGTCTTCATGGCACCGGGGAATTTGAAGGGACCGGAATCGGTCTGTCGATTGTAGAGAGAATAATTCACCGTCACGGCGGCAGGATATGGGGTGAAGGACAGGAAGGGAAGGGGGCCACAGTCTTTTTCACCCTGGGCTGAAATTTCGATGCCTGAACTCCCCGAATTGTAAATTTGGAATTGGCCCGTTTATAATTGAAGATGCGTTCCAAGGTCATCCTCATCGCGGCGGTCCTTCTGCTGGGTTCGCTTGCCGGTGTCTATTTTTCACTCGCATTGGGAATCCCTTCTATCGAGGAACTGAAAAAACATGATTCCTCTGCGGGTACAAAGATATATGCCGACGACGATTCCCTCATCGGCGAGATAAAGCTGCAGAAGGGGATTTATGTACCGCTGAGCCAGATACCCGACAGCCTGAAGAATGCGGTTGTTGCAGTCGAGGACTCGCGCTTCTGGAAGC
>Ga0335071_10009192_pt1 | contig 10116 bp, 7 predicted proteins | sample Lox_Sample_15_FD_206724 | JGI IMG/M metagenome (GOLD analysis project Ga0335071, IMG submission 206724) | Soil microbial communities from Loxahatchee National Wildlife Refuge, Florida, United States - Lox_Sample_1.5 | ecosystem: Environmental > Terrestrial > Soil > Wetlands | place: USA: Florida...
CGGATACGGGCGGGCTCTCCGGGGCACCTCCGGGAGAAGCCGTCACCTGGGGCAAGATCGACCCGACGAAGCTCCAGGAATCCGTCACCGCGTACGTGGACGTCACGGTGGCGTTTCCGCTCCTCGCGGCGTACGTCATCCAGACGACGAAGCCCAAGAAGCTGAAGCGCCTGTACGACAGGGGGGAGGAGCTGAGGAAGAAGCTCATCGACTCATACCTCGCGAACAACAAGGAGGTCGACGAGCTCAGGTCGCTGATGAAGAAGCTGCCTGCCTGAAGCCCAACCGACGCATTCGACCCGCACACAGGAGGGAGGCATGAAGAGCCGCGAGGAGCTGCTGAAGCTTGCCGGGGAGCACGGGACGCCCCTGTGCATCATCGACCATGACATACTCCGGGAAAACTACCGGATGTTCAAGCGCCACCTGCCCAGGGTGCAGTGCTACTATGCCGTGAAGGCCAACTCCCAGCAGCAGATCATCGAGACGCTGTTTGAAGAGGGGTCGAGTTTTGACGTCGCGTCATACAACGAGTTCATGCAGGTCTACCACTACATCAAGCACTTCGAGAGGAAGGAGAAGAAGCGGTTCGTCTGGGACAAGATCATATTCTCCAACACGATCAAGGACCGGGCGACGCTCGAGAGAATAAAACAGTACAAGCCGCTGGTCACGTACGACAACAACGCCGAACTGATCAAGCTCAAGCGGCACTGCGATACGGCCGGGCTCGTGCTCCGCCTGAAAGTGCCCGACACGGGCTCGCAGGTCGAGATGGCCTCGAAGTTCGGCGCCGAGCCGGGCGACGCCCAGCAGCTGATCCAGCAGGCGTATGACATGGGGCTGAAGGTCGAGGGGATCAGCTTCCACGTGGGGAGCCAGTGCACGCACTTCGACAACTATACTGTTGCGCTGGATATCGCCGCGACGATCCTGAACGACGCGCGGAAGAAGGGGTACCCCCTGAACCTGGTCGATATCGGCGGGGGGTTCCCCGTGCCGTACGATCCGGGCGTGCCCGCGTTTGAGAAGCTCGCCACGGTGTTGAACTCGGAAATATCCCGGCTCTTCCCCGATGATATCGAGATCCTCGCCGAACCGGGCCGGTTCATTGTCGCCACCGTCGCCACGCTCGTCACCGAGATCATCGGCAAGGCCCGGAGGGACGGGAAGGTGTTCTACCACATCAATGACGGCGTGTACCAGACGTTTTCAGGCGTCGTGTACGACCACTGGATCCCGAATTTCCACGCGTTCAAGGAAGGGGACAGGGAGATCTGCGCCGTGGTCGGCCCGACGTGCGACAGCTTCGATAAGATCTCGCTCTCCGTCGAGCTGCCGTGGAACCTTGAGGTCGGGGATCTGCTGTACACGGAGAACATCGGGGCGTACAGCACCGCATCGTCCACGACGTTCAACGGATTTGACGGCGCGAAGATCATTCACACTTCAACGCCCGCCCCGGTTCCCGCGGCAGCCCCGGTTGCGGAACACGCGGGCTGAGCCCCGGACAATTCTCCGCAGAGGCCTCCAGATCAGGGGAGCATGCCCATGATCACGAGAAGGATCTGGATCGCGCTTGCGCTTCCGTGCGCGTTCATCCAGTCGCCCGCGCCCTCGGACGCCCAGGGCAAGAATCACATCGCCCTTGAATCCCGCTCAACCGGTCGGGGGTACGCGATCTGCGGCTCCTGCACCGTCCCCCGCGACATCACTTCCCGACTCTCTCTTGCACCCGCCGACGAGCCCGGTGACCGGGTGATTCTCTCCGGCATTATCTACAAGAGCGACGGCGTAACACCCGATTCAGGCGTCACGCTGTTTGTGTACCAGGCTGATGCGGGCGGATTCTACCACCGCCCGAAAGAAGACGTCTTCCACCCGCGGTTGTTCGGCTGGCTCCGCACCTCGGGAGACGGGAAATATGAAATCCGCACAGTCAAGCCTGCCCCCGAAATCCTCGCGCCGCGCGAACCGGCACATATCCACGTCCACGTTTTTGGCCCCGGGATGGAGGAGCATTTCCTCCATGAGTTCTGGTTCCAGGGAGATGAGCGGATTTCGCATGACGATCTCGTTAAATGTTCGGCACTCGGGACATTTTCGCCGATCGTGAAACTCCGGAAGGGCGATGACGGAATTCAGAGAGGTGTGAGAAACATCCGCATAAAGCCTGCCCCGCACTGGAGGTACGAAGAGAACTGATCCGCGGCATTTCCCCCGCAGAAGATTTCCCCCCCCGTCAGTGTCAGCTCACTAATTTCTTCCCCCCAAATGACAGATTTATGACCGATTTCACCCATGATTCGGCATGCCTGTGGGAATGTAGTTATCCTTAGTTGATTGCACCTCCCGAAACGCGCTCACCGCAGTGCTTTCGAGTACCAGTTCCTCTCTCATCCGCACGGACAATCTCTATGCGACCCACGCATGGCTCCGGAGTCATTGTCTCGTCTCTTGCGCTGGCTTTCGTTGCCGCCCTCTCCACCGCCCGGGCTCAGGATCCCGGCGAGGTCACCGTCGATCAGGCGAACGACACGCTCAGGATCCACTACACGATCAACGCCGGCAGACCCGGCGATCTCTGCAAGGTGGAGCTCTGGGTCTCGATAGACGGGGGCAACACGTTTACCATCAAACCCCAGTTCGCCAGGGGCCTCGACCGGCTGGTGCGGGTGGGCGTGCCGCATGAAATTGTCTGGGCGCCCCTTGCGGAGAACATCGAGCTCAACAGCGATCGGGTCGTCTGCAAGGTGCTCGGCTACGTGCAGAGGATCAGCGACGAGGTGGAGTTCGTGCGCATACAGGGGGGTGAATTCCTCATGGGAGACTTCGGCGCCTCCGGTGACGCGGACGAACTGCCCGTGCACAGCGTTGTGCTGACCAATTTCGAGATGGGCATGTACGAAGTCACGAACCTCCAGTTCTGCAAATTCCTCAATGCGTACGAGAGCACGCGCGTCAAGTCCGGCGAATTCTCCGGCGAACCGATCCTGGTCGAGTCTTCGCGGGGGATCCACAGGGACGGGGCGACATGGACGGTGAACCCGGGGATGGAAGATTGCCCGGCCAGCAACATCACGTGGTACGGCGCGAACGAGTTCTGCAGGGAAAAGGGATTCCGCCTGCCGACCGAGGCGGAGTGGGAGTACGCCGCCCGCGTGCAGGGGAGGCAGCTCAGGTACGGGAACGGCAAAGACATGGCGGATCCCGAGGACATCAACTACGACGCCTCGAGCGACACGCTCAGGCAGTTCTCCGTCGAGACGCGCCGGCGGGGCGAATGCACGCGCGTCGGCATATTCCCCCCGAACGGTCTCGGGCTCTATGACATGAGCGGCAACGTGTGGGAATGGTGCCAGGACTGGTACAACGCCGACTACTACACGGTGTCCCTGTACGATCCGAAATCGAACCCGGCCGGGCCCTGGTTCGGCCACGCGAAGGTGATTCGGGGCGGCGGCTACGGGAACGATTCCCGGGGGATACGGACGACTGACCGGAGCTTCTTCCATCCGGGACGCACCAATCCCGATATCGGTTTTCGCGTCGTTCGCAGGTGAGTTTTCTCGTCGACCACTGGAGACCGGAAATGAGACGCCTTGTCGTATTCCTCCTGGCAGTTTCAGCTGCCGCCGCATTTGCCCAGCGGACGCAGATCGAACTCAAGAGCGCGCCCTTGCGCATCAGGATCATCGCCGACACGATCCCGCCCGTCATCAGGCTCGATCCCTTCCGTCCGCTCGAGCCCGGGTTCAGGTTCACCGTGCGCGATTCGGTGCTCTGGGTGACAGGCACGGTTACAGATCTCGACGCCGTCTCGTCCCTGGAGTTGAACGACACGCCGGTCCCGAATTTCCACGGGGGGAAGTTCGCCGCCCTGGTGCACCTGCACCGCGGAAACAACATCGTCCGGATCCACGCGCTTGACCGGAAGCGCAACCCCAGGGACACGCTCCTCGCGATCTACCAGGACCCGCGCGCCGACACCTCCGCCCCGACGATCGACATCACGCAGCCATTCAAAGGGCGGGGCATCCGGCTGCTGCCGAAGACGGCGACGATCCGGGTCGGCGGCACGGTGACCGATGAAGGGGCTCTTGCGGCGATCTACGTGAACAACCACAGGGTAGACAGTATCGCGGGCGGCGCCTTCCATTACGACCTCGCGACGGACAGCCTCCGGACGATCTGCGTGAAGGCGGTGGATTCAAGCGGAAACTTCTCCGTGGATTCCGTCGTCCTTCCCCCGCACGCGTTCGTTCTTGAACCGGAGGCAGTGACGATCCCGGTGACGGGCAAATTCTACGCCCTCCTGATCGGCGTGCAGACGTACAAGAACCCGGGTATCCCCGATCTGAAGAATCCGGTCCACGATGCCGAGGCTCTTGGAGACGTTCTCGTCAAGCAGTACACGTTTGAACGGTCCAACGTGACAGTCCTGAAGAACCCGTCCCGCGAGAAGATCATGGAGTCGCTGGAGAATCTTCACGGGATCATCCAGCCGGATGACAATTTCCTGATCTTCTACGCGGGGCACGGCTACCTGGATAAGGACGCCCAGCAGGGCTACTGGTGGCCGGCCGATGCGCACTCCACGATTCATTCAAACTGGATCTCCAACGCGGACCTGCGGGACCAGATCAAGCGAATCAAGGCGAAGCACACGCTCCTGATCTGCGACGCGTGCTTCAGCGGGAGCGTCTTCCGGACTTCGCGGGGCGCGGACATCAACAGCGACGATATCCCGACGACACAGGCGTACAAGAACAGGAGCCGCACCGCGTTGACCAGCGGGGAGCAGGACGTCCCGGACGAGAGTGTCTTCACGCGGTGCCTGATTGAATTTCTGAAGACGAACGGGGCCCACCAGTTCCGGACATGCATCCTGTACAATTCGCTGCACGACGAGGTGATGAGCAACAGCCCCAATCTACAGTCCGTCGAATACGGGGTCATCCAGGAGGCGGAAGACTCCGGCGGCGGCGACTTTGTGTTCATCAAGCGACCCACGGAAACCAAATAGCCCTTGCGGGAAATTCGGGAGCCATCATGACACGCATCCATCTTGTGACAGTGGGAGCCATCCTGGCAATCAGCGCCCCGGGCGCCGTGGCACAGATTACGAGCGCGGCGGGGAACCTGGACATCTATACACAGAAGACGGGGGGGAGCGAATTCGGGCTTCTCCGCACGACGGTGGTGTTCCCCGCGCACGACCGGCTCGGGGACCAGTTTATCCGGCAGCAGGGGGTGCTCTATACCCACACCTACGCGCTCGGGCAGTTCGACCCGATCGTCTTCGGCATGAACGATCAGCTCATGTTCGGCTTCGAGGGGAACTTCCGGCTCGGCGTTGCGCTCGGGTCGGCGGATTTCGGCGCTCCATGGGGGCCGTTCAAGACAAGCTCGATCAAGTACTACGTCGGCGTGTTTGACCCCTTCGCCCTGGACGTGGGGGCGACGTACACGCACATGTTCCGGAACGGGATGGGGCTGACGGCCAGGGGAGGCATCACGATTGTCAACGTGGGTGCGGACGGCGCCATGATGCAGAAGGGAACGATCAAGGAAGACGGGATCATCGTGGCGAATCTCCTTCCGATCGAGATGACCGGATCGCTCTATTTCGATTTCGGCCGTTCCGGGCTCGGGGTCCAGTACTACATCAACGCCTCCAACCTGCTCTCCATCGTCGCCGCTCCCGAAGACCTCTATTCTGCCGACAATCGGGGCGTCGTCTCGAAAGGGCTGATCAAGAAGTATGGAATCCAGCTGATGTACGTCTACTGACCGCCTGTCGGCATTCGCGCACGTGTGACAACGTGGCCGCCGGCCCGCCACCCAACATTGTGAAACAGGCCCCTCCATGAGCCGCCATGTCGATATCCCGGTGCTTCCCGGGCAGATCACGCTCGATGCAACAACGATGATCGGGAGACAGATCTCCCACTACAGGATCGTGTCGCACGTCGGGCAGGGGGGGATGGGGGTGGTCTACCGCGCCGAGGACCTGCTCCTCCGGCGCACGGTGGCTATGAAGGTTCTCGCGAAGTCGCTGGCGGCGGACCAGCAGTATCAGCGGAGGTTCTTCCGGGAAGCGCAGACTGCGTCCGCGATCAATCACCCGAATATCTGCACGATCCACGATATCCTGGAGGAAGGCGAGGACGCGATCATCGTGATGGAGTTTGTCGAGGGGATGACGCTCCGTCACTGGCTGCAGTCGCGGGCGCGGAACGTCCGCGGCGCCTCCACGCCCGCGGAGCACCTCGTGCTGAAGATCATGACGCAGCTGATCGAGGGGCTCGACGCGGCGCACCGCAAGGGGATCGTTCACCGCGACATCAAGCCGGAGAACATCATGCTGGACAGCCAGGACCGGGTCAAGATCATGGACTTCGGGCTGGCCAAGCTGAAAACCGACAGCCAGCTCACGTCGGCCGGCTCCACGCTCGGGACGCTGCGCTACATGGCCCCGGAGCAGATACGCGGCGAGGATGCGGACCAGCGGAGCGACATCTACTCCGTCGGCATCGTCTTCTACGAAATGGTGTGCGGCGACATCCCGTGGCAGGCGGATCACAACGCCGCGCTGATGTACGCGAAGACCAATTACCCCCCGGAGGAGCTGTCGAACAGGTGCAGGGGCATGGCGCCGGAGCTCAACCGGATCGTCATGAAGGCGATCGCCACCGACCGGTCGGCGCGCTACCAGTCGCTCGGCGATATGAAGGCCGACCTCGATCGCTACCAGGATGCCTCGACCACGCAGCGCATCCCGAACACGCTGCTCTTCCGGATACGGGAATCATCGATCATCTCCGGGATCCTGCACCCGCCGTCGTGGCGCCAGATGTCTGACCCCGTGCGGTGGGGTTTTGCCTGTGCCGTGGCCCTCGTGTGCCTGATTCTCGCGGCTGCCATCGTCCGGATCGCCTCGCCTGGCAGGGGAAGTCTCTCTGTTGCGACCGCGCCCGAAGGGGCCGTCGTGGAGGTGAACGGAGAGCGCCTCGGGACCTCGCCGCTGGAGACATTCGGTCTCCGTTCGGGCTCCGTCCGCGTGACCGCATACCTGGAAGGGTTCGTGGGGAAGGATACGACGGTCGCTCTGGCTGCCGGCCACTCGCTGGCACTGAGCCTCACGCTTGACCCTGTCGAGACATCCGCGCCCCGGCCGGCCCGCACCATGCCTGCAAGCGCGCCGGTGCTTGCGACAATCCCTCAACTCGCATCGTATGTCGTCGACGACCTCCGGCGCCACGCGCCGCTCCAGCAGGGGGGCGTGCTGCTCGTTCCGCTTTCGTTCCAGGACACGAAGGCGTCCAGCGCGTTTGCGCGGTACTTCCAGCGCATGCTTGAAGTGCGCCTGGCAAAGCTTCCGGGCTGGACGGTGGTTCTGCCCCCGACGGACGTGGACCCGGGCACGCAGGATGCAGCGCGGGCCTTCGACGGGGCGTCCGGCGCGCGCTACCGGCTGGGCGGGAGCTACTACATGTACAGGGGGGAAGCGCAGTTCTTTGTGACGCTCGAGGAGCTCCCCTCGCGAAGGCTGGTGAACACGACCGAAGTGGGCGTTCGCGCCGCGGCCCTCAACCTCGCGGGCGTTCCGTCACGTCCGGGAAACGTGGAGCGTATCATGCATGACGAGGGTGTCATCTCGAAAGGGGAGATCGCCACCGGGCCGTTGAAGCTCGACGTGTGGACGAGTCACGGCGCGGAAAACGTCCTGTATGACGACGGCGATACGCTTGCGGTATTCGTGCGCGTGAATCAGCCCTGCTATATCCGTGTCATCTACAACAGCGCCGACGGCAAGCGATGGCTCATGACGGGTGAGGAAGACCCATTCATCGAGCCCGGCCAGGTGGACAAGCGGATTCGTCTCAATGACGCCGTGTGCGGCGAGCCGTTCGGCGCCGAGATGATCCAGGCGTTCGCACGGAGCGAGAAGTTCGACCATGTGGACATCGAAAAGACCCCCGGTGGTTTCCCCCTCCTCGCGGGGGAGCTCAGGGAGATCCTTGCCCGGACCCGGGGTATCAAGGCGGTTTCCGCGAGGGTCTTCCAGGTCGAGAAGCGAGTCGTGATCACGACGATTCCGCGGGTCGGGGGCGCGAAGCGCCCCAACTAGGCGTTCCATCTGTGCCTTCTGCCCGGGGCCCCTCACTCCCCCGGGTTCAAAGCGGCTTGACATTGCGACGATCCCGCTCGCCCGCTGATCGCGGCCATACGCGGAAATCCATGGCCCCGCCTGAAAAGGCGGGGCCTTTCTCTGGGTGCCCTCTCACCCGGATGGGGCATTCGATCTTGGCGAGGTCCACGGGAAAAGCCGGTTCGGATTTCTTATATTGCCGAACCCTTCGTCAGGATCATTGACTGTATGGCACACGCAAGCACCCCTCGCCGTTATCGCACCATTCCTCTCCTTGTCGCACTTATTGCGGCTTTCCATCTACCAGCATCCTCGCAGAACAGGACGGTCGACTTTCGTTACGCCCCCTCCCGTTATCTGACGACTATCTGTTTCCCGGAAGACTGGCAGAAGACGCTCCTGAGCGAGCGGGGCGGCCTCTCGTATGATTTTGGACCCGGTCCGTATTCACAGCCCCTGACCGAAATCACACTGGGAGTTCAGAGTCTCAATCTCCCGGTCCGGAGTCAGTCACTTGCCGATCCGCGTGTGCCGGTCGTGACGACCGTGCTCGACAGCGGGTCGATCCGCGTGGAAGAACAGGCGTTCGCGATCGTCACCGGGCACGAAGGAGTGCTTCTTCCCGCAAGCGCGGGTCGCGTGCATCGCATCGGCGGTGTCTCCGGCACGAGCGCCTGGGGAAGACCTGCCCCGGGCATCGACCCGGCATTCCGGTCAGTTGCATGGGGAACGGGACGTCCGATTGTGTACCACGTTGATGTCCCCCGGGGAAGCCGCAGAAGAGTGGTGCTTGGATTCATTGAACCTCACAAATGGAAGCCGGGACTACGCCTGATTGAAGCGCGGGTTGAGGGCGCGGATCCCATCACTGTCGATCCGCTCAGGGACAGCGTCCGTAACCGGCCTTATGTCTGTTCGTTCGGCGCACGCGACGTGAACGGGGACGGCGAGCTCTCGATCGAGGTCCATCCTTCTCCGAAGACGCCCGACGCAAACGTCACGCTGAGCTGCTTCTGGGTATTCCCTGCTGGGATGAAGCTGGATGAGGATGCGCTGATACGCGGTGAGCTCTCAGAGAAAGCCGAGGTCTACTATGCGTGTGGGCAGGAGCTCGAACGCTCTGCGCGCTATCCCCGGCTTGACGGACTCCTCGCGAGCATAGGCGGGACAGACCGGGCCGCCGTGGTTTCGATTCGTTCAAGGAGAAACCTGGAATTCGATCCGAAAACCGGGCTGGTCTTTGCCGAGGGGCGCCCGTTTCTCTTAACGCGGCCCCGGCCTCTCGGCGCTGCCAGGACGGGCGACACGCTCCTCGTGACACTGCCGCCGGAGACGCGAAACGTGGAGGTGATCGTTGCCCATGGGCCGGCCGCTCCCATGGATCTGGAGCGAATCCCCCGTCTCACAAGTGAAATTGAGCACTCCAGAGAATACTGGAGGGCGCAGAAAAGCCTTCCCTATGATGTCATCAGAGTGCCCGATCCCGGGATTCAGTCGGTGCTCGATGCGAGCATTCGAAACCTGTACCAGGTGGCCGAGGTTGTGGACGGGAATCTCCAGTTTCAGCCCGGCCCGACTGTCTACAGGGGGCTCTGGGCGGGAGATGTTCTCCTTTCGGGGATGCCCATCCTGATGCTCGGTGACAATGTAAGTGAAAGGAGGTTCCTTGAAACGGCCCTTGCTCACCAGCTGCCCGACGGGCGAGTGTGCAGCATCGAGCCGTTCCTTTCAATCCCGGAAACGCCTGTCGTGCTCACGGCGGCGTGCCTGTACGCGCAGTTTACCGGCGACACGTCATGGATCCGCACGCACTGGGGCTCGGTGCAAAAGGGCCTTTCGTGGGTCTGCATGATGCACCGGAGGGCGCTGGCCGACACTGCATCCGCCTGGTACGGCATGATGCCCCCCGGGTTCGTCGATGGAGGTGTTTTCAACGAGACGGCCGACTATGCCAGCGTCTG
>Ga0335071_10009194_pt1 | contig 10115 bp, 8 predicted proteins | sample Lox_Sample_15_FD_206724 | JGI IMG/M metagenome (GOLD analysis project Ga0335071, IMG submission 206724) | Soil microbial communities from Loxahatchee National Wildlife Refuge, Florida, United States - Lox_Sample_1.5 | ecosystem: Environmental > Terrestrial > Soil > Wetlands | place: USA: Florida...
CAGCAGGTTTAACTACCAGGACGCATCCAATATAGTCCGGCTGGCGAAGAAGCTCGGGGCTTCCCAGGTGCGTTTCAACGAGTTGATGTTTGTGGGGAATGCCAGCTGCTACCATGAAAGTCTATTGATGAGCCCGAAGCAGAAATTTGAACTTTTATCGCAGTTAAAAAGTTTAAGGGATGAATTCGGCGGATTTGTCACCGGCTCAATATTACAGGTGGTGGATATTATGCAGGAGATGAAGGGTAAGCCCAAAGAGAAGTTCCCTTTGAAGATCCATAGCTGCGGCGCAGGAGTCAAGAAGTGTAATATCCGTCCGGATGGCTGGGTTACGCCCTGTGAGGTCCTCTGGGGAGTAAAAGCCGGGAACTTAAGGGAAAGTTCGCTTTATGATATCTGGCACAATTCAGAGGTTATGAACGATTTTAGAAAAACCATTGAGATTACCGAGAAAGAAATACCTGTATGTAAAGACTGCCAATATTTAAGGCTCTGTTATAAAGGCCACCGCTGCCAGCCGTATTATTATCCGGGAGAGCCCTTTGCGCACAAAGAGCTTTATTGTTGGAGGGAAGATGTCGTATCCGCTTAGCACCATCTATTTTTACCTGACTTCTTATTGTAACCTGAGCTGCATTCATTGCTGGATATCCCCGCGCTATCTTAAAGGAAGAGAGGCTCCGGATGAAACGGATTTATCGCGCCTTAAAGAGATTATTGACCAAGCCATCCCGCTGGGGTTAAAGAGCATTAAACTTACCGGCGGCGAGCCTTTCTTAAGCCGGCACACCCTGCCTCTTATCAGCTATGCCTCGGATAAGAAACTCAAGGTTGTAATTGAGACAAATGGTGTCCTGGTGGATGAAGGCATCGCCAAGTTTCTTAAAGAAAATAATGCGGGGTTTGTCTCCGTGAGTCTTGATGGTTCGACTTCCGAAGTGCATGAAGCGGTCAGAAAAGAGAGAGGAAGCTTTGATAAGGCGGTGACGGGGATCAAGAATCTAAAAAAGTACGGCATAAATACCCAGGTGATATTTTCTATTTATAAAAAAAATGCGCTTTTTCTGGAAGATACTATAAGTTTTTCCGAGAAGTTAGGAGCTGATTCGCTGAAGATCAACTGCATATCGATGGTTTCTCGCGGAGAGCTTTTGAACAAGGAAGGCCAGACGCTTGCGGTAAAGGAATATATTGATCTTAATAATAAAATTGAAGAAGAACTGAAAACCAGATATAAAATCAAGATAATCCTGGATTTACCCCCGGCTTTCAAGAGTCTTAAAAACATCAAAATGGAGGCCTCCACCTGCGGGCTCAAAGGGATAATCGGGGTTCTACCCGATGGCAAAATCTCTATCTGCGGGATAGGCGAGGTGCTCTCTTCGCTCGTCCTGGGAGATATCCGCGAGGAAACGCTTGAGCGGATTTGGGAAAATAACCCCCTCCTTAGTTCAATAAGGCAGGATTTGCCCCGCAAACTAGAGGGTATCTGCGGGGATTGCATACTTAAAACCCTTTGCCTGGGTAAATGCCGCGCCGAGGCCTATTACCGCAACAATAATATCTTCAGCCCATTTTATTTCTGCGAAGAGGCTAACCGCTTAGGGCTCTTTCCGGAAAACAGGAGACTTAAAACCTATAAGGAGGCAAGTAGATGAAGAGCGAAGTGTATAAGTGCAATTCAAGTATTGTGTTAAGAGAAGAGGACGATGAAGCCCTGCTTTTTAATCCCGACAATTCCGATATCGTTGTCCTAAATTCAACCGGACGTTTTATCTGGGAGTACTGCGACGGGAAGAATACAAAAAAAGAAATCTTGGATAAGATGCTCGAAGAATTCAGCGTCTCTGCTGAGGAGGCAGGTAAAGACCTGGACTCTTTTTTAACCTCTTTGCTTGAAAAGGGTTTTATTCAGTCTAAAAAAGGATAATGGGTATTCGCCTGCGCATCGCCGGGTTCGATATCTTTATCAGGGGGAATAGTTTTTTCCGGCTTCTAAGCCCCAAAGAGAAGAAGCTCCTGAATAATTTCCTTATCGCCAAGAAAAACCCCACCCGCCAAAGCCGGCATCCCATAACAGTAAATATAAAGACTATCAAGAAGGATAAAATCCATGCACCGCAGGCAATAAACAGGGAACAAGCCCTGCTCTTGTGGAGGAATTTTCCGGAGTATGCTCCGGCATACGAGTACAGGTTTGAAAAGATATTCTATTTTTTTGTTGAAAGCATACTCCCGCATTACCTTAAAGAATACCGGGTAGGTAACAAGGAATTTCTCACGCTATTGAAGAGAGGACTTTATTCTAATAGAATCATCGCCAGCTTAGACGAAGCCCTGATCTGCAGGGATAAGCTGCGTGTTTACGATATCATTTACCGCCATCCCTCTTTTCATAATCCCTCACTTCTTAAGCTCTGGCCTTATAATCTGAGCATCCTTCTGCCCCTGATGCGCATGCTCCTTAATTCATCCGGCAAAGGCCTCTTTTTGCATGCCTCATCGGTGGAATACGCAGGTTTTGCCTATCTCTTCGTCGGACCGGGTAATTCCGGAAAGAGCACTACCGCTAAACTATGCGCAGCCGAAAGGATGCTTAGCGACGATATCTCCCTGATTAAGAAAATCGGCAACTCATATTATTCATACCCTAATCCCTGGTGGAATTTAAGCTCAAAGAATCCACAGATCTTATCTCCGCAAAAGCCGGTCAGACTTAAGTCTATCTTTTTCATAAAAAAGTCAGGAAAGACAAAGTTGGAGAAGATAAGTTCCAAAGAATCGTTAAAAAGGCTTATCTATTCCGACTCGCCTTTCCAGCAGATGGCTTTTATTGATAATAAGTCCGGGTTGAAGAGTTTTTACCTGGCAACGCAGGATCTGGCTACGGGCGTACCTTCTTTTATCCTGTATATCAAGAAATCGCCCAAGTTTAAAGAAGAATTCCGCGTGATTGTCGAGGAGAAAATAGGGGATGGATGAAGCAAGACTGGGAGAGATCTCCGTAGAGCTCAAGAAGGAAGCCCTGGGGAGAGGCTTGAATATCACTGCACCTACCTGCGGCACGAGTATGGTCCCGATCATCAGGCCCAGAAATAAGGTTGTTGTAACCGGTTGCACTACGGATAAATTAAAATGCGGCGATATCATCGTATTCCAGCCGGCTATCGGAAAAAATATAGTGGCCGGGCACAGGCTTATCTTTAAGAAAAGATCCGCTGGCAGGGTCATTTTCTACGCCAAAGGAGACAGCCAGAAGCGCTACGACCTACCTATACAGGAAGAGCAGGTGTTGGGCAAGGTTATAAAAATAAAGAAGAAACACTTTAGTATACTTCCGGATTCTTTTGGGGGAAGGCTCCTGAATCTTATTTTCCTTGCTCTTTCGGTCTCGCTCGTTCTCCCCCTTGCCTTAAGGTTCTTTGGCCGTTTTAAAGCGGTATTACGCAAGGTGCAATCCTTTTAGCCCTTGACCAGTATTTTGCGGTAGTATATAATATCTTTACTTTTCGTAACCCCAAGGAGGAGCAGCGCAGATATGGATGCCAATAATAAAAGAAACTTCATTCTTTTAGGTCATGCCCAGTCAGGTAAGACTACCCTCTCCGAAAGTATCCTTTATTCCTGCAAGGCTACCACCCGCAAAGGCTCAACACTGGATGGGACAACTGTAAGCGACTACAGTTTTGACGAAATTGAAAGGAAAAGTTCCATAAATTCCAGCCTGCTTTATTGCAATTATCAGGGTATTAGGATCCAGATGATTGATTCGCCCGGTTACGCGGATTTCTTCGGCGAGGTACTCTCCGGGATACGCGGCGTAGATGCGGCAGTGATGGTGGTTGACGCCGCCTCCGGAGTAGAGGTAGGGACTGAAAGGGCCTGGCAACTGTTGGAAGAGGCGGGGCTGCCCTGTATTTTTTTCATAAATAAAATAGACAGGGAAGGCTCGGATGAGCAAAAGGCGCTTGCCGATATACGGGAAGGCTTTTCTAAGCGGGCGATAATGATAGAATCGCTGGATTCCCCGGAGTTGATTGAGGCGGTAGCCGAGAGTGACGATAAACTACTGGAAAAGTACTTAAACGGAGAAAGTTTAACCGCGGAAGAGTTAAGCAGCGGCTTAAGGCAGGCGGTAATCAAGCGCAAGATATTTCCCATTGTAGCCGGCTCGGCCTCAATGGATAGAGGGATAACCCAGCTTTTGGAAGGTATAATTAAATATATGCCTTCCCCTTTAGAGCGGGCAAAAATAGAGGCTGTTAATCCTGCGAATACAGAAGAGAAAAAAGAGATTCTGTTCTCGGAGAAGTCGCCCTTCTCCGCTTTTGTCTTTAAGTCCATATCCGACCCTTACGTCGGGCAATTGACCTTATTGAGGGTTTTCTCCGGCTCACTGGCTGCCAACACCAACTTTTATAACGTGAGTAAGAGATCCAGGGAAAGGATCGGGCCTATTTATATCCTGCAGGGTAAAGAGCAGCGCGTAGTGGAGAATGCCTCCTGTGGCGATATCGTGGCTATTGCCAAGCTTAAAGAAACCGTGACCTCTGATTCGCTGGCTGACGAGAAGAACCAGGTTATATTCCCCCCCATTGTTTTTCCTGAGCCGGCAATCTCAGCTTCGGTAAGGCCGAAGTCCAGGCAGGATGAGGACAAGATCTCAACTTCCCTGCATAAACTTGTGGCAGAAGACCCTACTTTCAAGGTTACCCATGACCACCAGACCAAGGAACTGATCATTTCAGGGCTTGGTGATCTGCATCTCTCGGTCATGGTTGAACGCATGAAGAAGAGATTCAACGTAGAGGTCGAGCTGGGTACGCCCAAGGTCTCTTATAAAGAAACGATCAGCAAGAGCATTAAGATGCAGGGTAAATTCAAGCGTCAATCCGGCGGGCGCGGCCAGTACGGAGACGTCTGGATCGAGGTCCAGCCCCTGGAGCGGGGGAAGGGGATTGAATTTGTGGATAAGGTTTTTGGAGGGGCTATCCCGCGTAACTTCATACCTTCCGTGGAAAAAGGGGTAACCCAGGCTTCCTTGGAAGGCGCGGTTGCCGGATACCCGATAGTAGACGTGCGTGTTATACTTTACGACGGCTCATATCACGAAGTAGATTCTTCTGATATGGCTTTTCAGATCGCCGGTGCCATGGCTTTGAGAAAGGCGATCACGGCTGCCTCCCCGGTATTGCTTGAGCCGGTAATGGATGTGGATGTGGTCATCCCGGAAGAATACCTCGGTGCTATATCCGGAGACGTAAACTCCCGCCGCGGCAGGATCATGGGGATGGACGTGAAGGGGAGATCGCAGATAGTGAAAGCTAAGGCCCCCCTGGCGGAGATGTTTACCTATGCCAATGACCTGCGCTCTCTTACCGGAGGCAGGGGAATGTATACCATGCGTTTTTCGCATTATGAAGAGGTCCCGCACAAGATCGCCTCTACCATAATCAGCCAATACCAGGCTACCAGGAAGCAAGAAGAAACAGAATAACAAACCCAAGACCTTTTAAACCACAGGAAAATAAGAAAGGCTTTAAATGAAAATAGGCATATTTTCCCTTCCCGGCATCAGCCCCGGAAAATGTAATGTCAAAGACCCCCGCCTGGATCAGGTGGATAGTATTACCAAGGCGAAAAAGAAGACTTACCTTCAGGTGGAGTTGGTGGAGAGCGACGCTATCTTGGAGGCAGATGCGATATTAGCCCAGCAGGATGCGCGCACGGATTTAGTCCTTAAAGACCTAGAGTTCATTGAGACCCGCCTCTCCAGGAGCGCAGATGAGGCAGAAAAAACCTTGCTTAATAAATTGAAAGGAATCCTGGAGAAAGAAGAATTTATCTTTAGCGCCGGCTTAAATGCGGAAGAGAAAAACAAGCTTGCCGGTTATACCCTCTTGACTAACAAGCCGGTTGTTTTGGCCAAAGAGGAAGAGATGGATAACCGGGATGAGCTCCTGGCCAGGGTGCTCAGAGAGAGCGGCTTCATCAGTTTTTTTACTACCGGAGAGAAAGAGACGCGCGCCTGGCTGATTCGCAGGGGCTCAACGGCCTGGGAGGCATCCGGAGCGATACATTCGGATATACAAAAAGGTTTTATCCGCGCCGAGATTATCAGCTTTAATGATTTTATCCAGTGCGGAGGGGAGACGCAGGCAAAACAGACGGGCAAATTGCGCCTGGAAATGAAAGACTATCTGATGCAGGATACGGACTTGGCAAACTTTCGTTTTAATAAATAACTTTTAAGATAAGGAGCTTGAAGATGCGTAAGGTAAAAAGGGCACTAATCAGCGTTTCGGATAAAACAGGGCTGCTTGAATTCGCCAGGGCCATTGATAAGTTAGGCGTAGAGATACTTTCTACCGGAGGCACGGCAAAACTGCTGCGTGAGAATAATATCAAGGTCAAGGATGTCTCCGAGTACACCGGTTTCCCTGAGATGCTCGATGGCAGGGTAAAGACGCTGCACCCTAAGGTCCACGGAGGGCTGTTGGCTTTGCGGGATAACCGTGAGCATATGCAGACGATCGAAAAACACGGTATCGGTCTCATTGATATGGTAGTAGTAAACCTTTACCCTTTTGAGAAAACGGTCCAGAAACCGGGGGTTAGTATCGAGGAGGCAATCGAAAATATAGATATCGGCGGACCTTCCATGCTGCGCTCGGCTGCCAAGAACCATAAGGATGTAGCGGTAATTTGCAATCCCGGCCGCTATACGCAGGTACTCGCGGAATTAGAAAATAACAAGGGCAGCATTTCCGCCGAGCTTAAGCGCGATTTGGCAGTGGAGGTCTTCAGCCTTACCAGCCGCTACGACGGCGCGATACACAATTATTTAAAGAATTATTTCAAGGGTTCACGGGTTGCGGATGGTTTTCCGGAGGAGTTGACTTTGAATTTTGAGAAAATACAGGAGTTGCGTTATGGGGAGAATCCCCACCAGAAGGCAGCCTTTTATAAGGAGAAAGGCAAGAGCGAGGGTTTAATAAGGATAAGACAATTGCAGGGTAAGGAACTCTCTTTTAATAATATCCTGGACCTTAATTCCGCGCTGGAGCTGGCCAAAGAGTTTGAACGTCCTGCAGCGGTCATCGTGAAACATAATAACCCTTGCGGAGCGGCTGAAGATAATAACCTTAAAAAAGCCTACATTGCTGCCTGGAAGTGCGATAAACTTTCTGCCTTTGGCGGTATCGTGGCCTTGAATAGAAAGATGGATGTGGAAACCGCCAACTCCGTAGCCAAGAGCGGTTTTTTGGAATGTATCATCGCCCCGGGTTTTGATAAGGAGGCGCTGGAGTTTTTCAAGGAAAAGAAGAACTTAAGATTATTAGAGTTGCCGGATTTAGGCGCGATAGATGAACCGGATCTAAAACGCGTAAGCGGAGGCTTGCTCCTGCAGGATAAAGACCTGGCTACGCTGGATAAAGCCAATCTTAAGGTAGTAACTATTAAGAAACCCACGGCAAAACAATTGGAAAGCCTGATCTTTGCCTGGAAGGTCGCCAAACACGTCAAGTCCAACGCCATTATTTTGACCAGCGGGACTAAGACCGTAGGGATCGGGGCTGGACAGATGTCCCGGGTCGATTCAGTGATGATTGCCAGGAAGAAATCAGGAACGCTAAGTAAAAATTCATGCCTGGCATCAGACGCCTTCTTCCCCAAGGCAGATGCCGTAATAGAGGCAGCCAAGGCCGGAATAAAGGCGATAATCCAGCCCGGCGGCTCAATCGCCGACGAAGAAATAATAAAGACTTGCGATAAATACAAGATCGCAATGGTGACTACCGGGATCAGGCACTTCAGGCATTAATTAATGACCTACCGGGAAGCAGTCCAATATTTAGAATCGCTCATTGATTTCGAGAAAATTCCCGCCTATCCTTATAAAGAATCTTTGAAGCTGGAGCGTATCAGGCTTTTTTTAGAGAAGGTCTCTAATCCGCAGGATGCCCTTAGGTGCATACACGTGGCAGGGACTAAGGGAAAAGGCTCTACCTGTGCTTTTCTCTCCTATATATTGCAGGCAGCCGGATTTAAAGTAGGATTATACACCTCTCCGCATTTATCTGACTTCAGGGAGCGAATCCGTATCCTAAGCCCCCGCAAGGCGCGTTTAAGAGAAGAGTTCGAAGGGATGATCCCTCTAAAGGAGATCGTATCCCTGGTTGCAAGATTCAAGCCTTATATAGAGGAATACAACCGCCGATGCCAATACGGGCCGCTTACCTTCTTTGAGGTCTATACAGCGCTTGCCCTTATTTATTTTAAGGAGCAGAAGGTGGACTTTGCGGTACTTGAGACAGGCTTGGGCGGAAGGCTGGATGCGACTAATGTGGTTAGCCCTTTAGCCTGCGCTATCACCCCGATAAGTTACGAGCATACCCAGAAGCTGGGGAATACCCTTAAAGAGATTGCCACGGAGAAGGCGGGGATTATAAAAGGAGGTTCTCCGATTGTGATCAGCGCGCCGCAGGAAAAAGAGGCAGAGGCAGCTATTAAAAGAAGGTGCCGACGGGTAAAGGCAGGCTTCTCCCAGGTCGGCAGGGATATAAAATACATAAAAAATAAAGGCAGCTTTTGCGTGAAGACAGCTTTAGCCGAATACCCCGATTTGAAAATAAGGCTCTTAGGCGAACATCAGCTGGTCAACGCAACTGTTGCGGTCGGGCTGGCTGAGGCATTGAGTTATCACAACGTAAGAGTCAAGGCCAGTTCAATAAGGGAAGGGCTTTACAACACCCTTTGGCCGGGAAGGTGCGAAGTGGTTAAGCGTAAGCCTTTAGTCGTGCTTGATGGAGCGCAGAACCTCGCTTCGGCTGCGACCTTGAAGAAGGCGATAGTCGATAATTTCAAGTATAAAAAGCTGATTGCGGTCTTAGGGATATCAAACGACAAGGATATCAAGGGCATATGCGCAGAGCTTGCCGGGCTTGCCGATATCATTATCCTGACCATGGCTGATAATCCGCGGGCGGCTAAGCCGGAAGCGATGGCAGGGTATCTTAAAGGAAATAATTTACATTTTACTTATAATGTAAAGAAGGCCAAAGAGACAGCCTTTTCACTCGCAAATAGAGAAGATTTGATTTTAGTCTGCGGGTCCTTATTCGTAGTGGGGGAATTTAGAGATGCATTACTCTGATACAGGGGATACTATTGCAGCTGTCTCTACTGCCATGGGAGAGGCGGGTATAGGAATTGTGCGCATAAGCGGCGGGAGGGCCCTGGATATCGCAGATAAAGTTTTTGTTTCCAAAGAAAATAAGAAACCCTCCGAGTTTAAAACCTATACCACCCATTACGGCTGGATAGTCAGCGAGGGCAAAACAATCGATGAGGTGATTTTGACCGTGATGCTCTCGCCGAAAAGCTATACTAAGGAGGATATTATCGAGATAAATTGCCATGGCGGTCTTATTGCGCTGCGTGCCGTACTGGAGCTGGTTTTATCTTGCGGATGCCGCCTGGCTGAGCCGGGAGAATTCACCAGGAGGGCATTTTTAAACGGAAGGATTGACCTGGCGCAGGCAGAGGCGGTATTGGATGTTATCCGTGCCAAGACGGATGCTGCGCTAAAGTTGGGGCTTGAGCAATTAAAAGGCTCACTCTCCGTGGGGATCGGCAAGATAAGGGAGAGGCTTACTGCACTTCTTTCCCCCCTAGAAGCAAATATAGATTTTCCGGAAGAACAGATTGCGGGGGTAAATTTGCAGGGTTTAGGTAGGGAGCTTACTTCAACCGAGGCGCAACTTAAGAAGCTCATAGAAGAATCTAAGCGCGCCAGGGCATTACGTGAGGGGATACACGTGGTTATCTGCGGAAGGCCGAATGCCGGGAAGTCTTCGTTGTTGAATGCCATCTTAAAAAGAGAACGTTCTATTGTTACTCCTGTGGCCGGGACCACCCGTGATACCATAGAAGAGATAATAGATATGCAGGGTATGCCGGTGAGGATAGTTGACACTGCCGGTATCCTTGAGCCCAGAGACCTGGTAGAAAAAAAGGCGGTTGCACGCTCCCGGAAGGTCATTGAGGCTGCAGATATCGCGATACTCATCTTTGATGGCAGCAGGAGGTTAAATAAGGACGATAAGATGCTT
>Ga0335071_10009195_pt1 | contig 10114 bp, 9 predicted proteins | sample Lox_Sample_15_FD_206724 | JGI IMG/M metagenome (GOLD analysis project Ga0335071, IMG submission 206724) | Soil microbial communities from Loxahatchee National Wildlife Refuge, Florida, United States - Lox_Sample_1.5 | ecosystem: Environmental > Terrestrial > Soil > Wetlands | place: USA: Florida...
TCGACGACGCGGCGGCCGACGACGAGGGCGGCCTGAGCGCTCTCGACGAAGCCGCCGGCACCGCGCCCGACGGCCCGTCGTCGTAGGACCGCCGCACGGCACGGACCGTCGCCGGCGGGAAGGGTTGGGCCGCCGGCCGACCAATCAGTCAGGTTGAGATGACGAACTTCTCGGACAGGCTGGCCCAGAGCATCCTCGACAGGCGCAGCGCCGTGTGCCTGGGCGTCGACCCTGACCTCGCCCGGTTTCCCGAGAAGCTGCGCGCCGGCTACGCCGCGCGCAGCGGCGAGCTCGGCGCCGCGGGCGCCGTCGCGGCCTGCTTCACCGAGTTCGCGAGCGGCCTGATCGACGCCGTGGCCGACCTGGTCGCCGTGGTCAAGCCACAGGCCGCCTTCTTCGAGCAGTACGGGGCCCCCGGCTGGGAAGCGCTGCGGCGGGTCGTCGCCTGCGCCCACGAGCACGACCTGCCGGTGATCCTCGACGTCAAGCGCGGCGACATCGGCTCGACCTCGGCCGCCTACGCGGCGGCCTGCTTCGGCGGTGCGCCCGACCTGGCCGGCGCCTCGCTGCCCGGCCTCGACGCCGACGCTGTGACGGTCAACCCCTACCTCGGCGCCGACGCCCTGTCGCCCTTCGTCGAGCGCTGCGGTCGGGGAAAGGGTGTCTTCGTCCTCACGCGCACGAGCAATCCGGGGGGCGCCGACCTGCAGGAGCGCGAGTGCGCGGGCCGGCCGGTCTACCTGCACGTGAGCGAGATGGTCGCGCGACTCGGCGCCGCCCACGTCGGCGCCTACGGCTACAGCGACGTGGGGGCGGTGGCCGGCGCCACCGCCCCCACGTCGCTCGCCGCCGTGCGCGCCGCGCTGCCGCAGGCCTTCCTGCTGATCCCGGGGTTCGGCGCCCAGGGCGCCGGTCCCGAGGCGCTCGCCGGCCTTTCGTCGGGCCCGGCGCTCGGGTACGTGGTGAACGCCTCGCGCTCGATCAACTACGCCTGGCTCGAGCGCGGCGGCGACTATCGGAGCGCCGCCGCCGCGGCCGCCACGGAGATGCGCGATGCCATCGGGGGGGTCTAGTGGACGACGACCGCACGCGCCGCGACCGGCGCGACGACGATCCCGGCGCTACCGGGCCCCTCTGGCCGCCGCCCGACGACGACCTCACCGATGCGCGCCGCGCACCGACCCGCTCCGATCACCGCGCCGACGCGCCTCACGGCGGCGCACCCGATCAGGAGCCGACGAGCGTCCTCTCGCAGGCCGCGACGAGGGTGCGCGCCGCCGACCCCACGAGGATCGCTCCCGACGGCGCCCGCGACTGGTCTCACGAACCGCCACCCGCGGCTCGGGCGCCGCGGCGCCCGCGCGCGGGCCGCCCGCGGCGTGCGCGATCCGGGCCGGCCTGGCCGCGGATCGTGGCGCCCATCGTGCTCCTTGCCGCCGTCCTTGCGGTCGTCACCCTGAGCGTCCACGCCGGCGTGCTCGGCGGCTCCAAGACCCCGGCCGGCACGCCCACGGTCGCGGCGTCGCACACCGGTACGACCGCGGCGGAGTCCAAGTACATCCACTACCGCGTCCGCCCGGGCGACACCATGTCGGGCATCGCCGCCAAGTTCAACATCACCGTGGGGCAGCTCCTGGTCCTCAACCCCAGCGCGAGCTCCACCACGATCGTCGTCGGCGAGAGGCTCAAGGTGCCGCGCCGCAAGTAGACGCCCGCGGGCGCTCCTCACCGCTCGGCAACGAGGCGCACGCGGGCGCTTCCCGCTCGTCGTCTTTCTCCCCACAGCGTCCCACCAGTCGCTCGCGTCCCTCGGGCGCCGCCTGGCCGTGCCCAGGACGGCCCCTCGACCGGCCTTCGTCCTTGCCCCTCGCCGGCGCCTCGGCGACCTTACGTGACCCCCGCATGAGAAGCCGTGGGGTGAGGCCCTCAAGGAGTGGGGGGAAGTGCCGAAATAGTATTGCAAAGTGGGGAGGAGTGGGATACAGTGGCGACCATGCAGCGCTCGGTGCTTCTGGGGGAGTTCGATTTCACGCTCGACGCGAAGAACCGCGTCGCCATCCCCGCACGCCTGCGGCCGGTCTTCGCCGACGGCGTGTTCCTCACCCGGGGCTTCGATCGCTGCCTAGCCGCCTTCCCGCCCGAGGAGTGTGACCGTTTCGTCGCCGGTCAGACAGGGGACCTGCCGCCGATGAGCGAGAAGGGCAGGGAGGTCCGGCGCTTCCTCTTCGCCGCCGCCACCTTCGACGAGCTCGACCGTCAGGGGCGGATCACCGTTCCGGCGAATCTCCTCAGGTTCGCCGAGGTCTCGAAGGACGTCAGCATCATCGGCATGCACGACCACATCGAGATCTGGGACCGCGGCGCGTGGGCGAAGTACCGCAAGCAGATGGAGGAGGGGGCCGATGCTGCCGCAGACCAACTTTCACGTCAGTGAGTATGAGATGGCTCTGGCCCACACACCGGTCCTGCTCGATGAGCTCCTGGACCTGCTCAAGCCGGCGGCGGGTGAGACGGCCTTCGACGCCACCTTCGGCGCCGGCGGCCACGCCGCCGCCGTGGCCGCGCACCTCGGCACAGACGGTCTGCTGATCGCCTGCGACCGCGATCCGTCGGTCGCCGAGTACTTCCGCGACATGGCCAGCGAGGCGCCTTGCCGCACCGAGCTCTATCACGGCGACTTCGCCGACGTGCTGGCGGAGCGCGACGACGCCTCGTGCGACATCATCTACATGGACCTCGGCGTCTCGTCGATGCAGCTCGACCGGCGCGAGCGCGGCTTCTCGTACGCGTGGGACGCGCCGCTCGACATGCGCATGGACCCTTCGCAGAGCACGACTGCGGCCGAGCTCGTGAACACGCTGTCGGCCGATGAGCTCGCCGACGTCTTTCGCCGCTACGGCGAGGAGCGCTACGCGCGCGACATCGCGCGGCACATCGTGCGGCAGCGCGCGCTGCGGCCCTACGAGACGACCGGGCAGCTCGTCGACACCATCAAGTGCGCCATTCCCACGCCGGCCCGGTTCGCCGCCGGCAATCCGGCGCGGCGCGTCTTCCAGGCGCTGCGCATCGTGGTCAACGACGAGCTCGCCTCGCTGGCTCGCGGCCTCGAGGAGGCCTACCGCGTGCTGCGCCCCGGCGGCCGCCTCGCCGCGATCTCCTTCCACTCGCTCGAGGACCGCACCGTCAAGGAGTTCTTCAAGGGTCACGCGGCCGGCTGCATCTGCCCGCCCGGCCTGCCGATCTGCGTCTGCGGCCACGAGCCGACCATGCGCGTGCTGACGAGGCGACCCGTCACGCCCCGCGCCCACGAGGTGGACAGCAACCCGCGCGCCAAGGCGGCCAAGCTGCGCGCGGCGGTCAAGCTGGAGGGCTGAGGTGGCCGCCGCCGGCGCGCCGGCGCGAGCACTGCCGGCGCCCGCCAGGCGCGAGCCCGAGCGCCGGCCCACACGCGTCCCTCAACGCCGCCCCAGCCGCAGTCCGGCCCGCGCCTCTCGTCTGAGCCGCCAGTCGCTGACGGTGCGCCTCGTCGTCTTCGTCGTGCTGCTCGCCGTGCTCGCCGTGGGGCGCGTCACGCTCAGCTTCGCCGTAGTGCAGAAGAACCTGCAGACCGACGCCGTCGCGCGTCAGGAGCGGGTGGTCGAGGCCGCGAACCAGCGCCTCGCCGAGCGGGCCGCGACGCTCTCGTCGGCCCTGACGGTGCGCAGCGTCGCCATGGACAAGTACCACCTGATCGTGCCGCCCGACGTGCAGTTCATCACCGTGCGTCACCACGCGGCGACCCACGCGGGGCACTGAGTGCCGAGCGGCGACCGGCGAGGGGGCGGGTCGAGCGGGCGTGAGCCGCGCGGCCGCGGCGGGCCCCGCTCGCGCTCCGGCCGGCCCGACACGACGGCGGTGCGCCGCACGCTCGACGGCCGCATGCGCCTGCTGCGTGTCTTCTTCGTGATCGCCTTCCTGGCCATCGGCGGCAAGGCCGTCGCGGTGACGGTGGGCGACAGCCACCTCGCCGCGATCGCGCGGGAACAGCAGGTGCGCACTGTGACACTGCCCGCCCATCGCGGCGCCATCCTCGACCGCGACGGCGTCGAGCTCGCCGTCGACCAGGCGGCCAGGACGGTCTACGCCACCCCGTACATGCTCGGCGACCCGCGCGAGGCCGCCTACCGGCTCGCCTTCGTGTTGAAGCTGAAGTATCGCGACGTCTACCGCGCCATCAAGGACCGCAAGAGCGGCTTCGCCTACGTCGCGCGCCAGGCCGATCCCGTCCTGGCCGCCAAGGCGACCGCGCTCGACCTCCCCGGCGTGGCGAGCTACAACGAGGAGAAGCGGGTCTACCCGCTCAAGGACGCCGCGGCACAGGTCGTCGGCTACGCCGGCACCGACGGGCGCGGTCTGGCCGGCATGGAGTACCGCTACGACCGCCAGCTCGCCGGCAAGGCCGGCAGCCAGGTGGTCGTGCAGGACCCGGCCGGCCAGGCGTTGCACACCATGCAGTCGGTGCAGCCCACGCCCGGGCAGGACGTGCGCCTGACGATCGACAACGGCATCCAGCTCGAGGCCGATCGCGTGCTGGCCGACACGGTGCGCCGGTTCCATGCCAAGGGCGGCACGGCGATCGTCGAGAACCCCAGGACGGGTGAGATCTACGCCATCTCCAATGTGCCGCTGCTGAACGCCAACAAGTTCGGGGCCAAACCCGCCGACCAGGGCAACAAGGCCATCATCTACACCTACGAGCCCGGTTCCACCTTCAAGATGGTGACGGTCGCCGGGGCCCTCTCCGACGGCGCGGTCTCGCCGAGCACGTCGTTCCTGCTGCCGCCGGCCCTGCGCGTCGGCGACCGGGTCATCCACGACGCCGAGCAGCGCGGCACGGAGCGCATGACGGTGCGCAAGATCCTCGCCGTGTCGAGCAACATCGGCGCGGTGACGATCGGCGAACGGATGGGCAAGACCGGCCTGCTCGACTGGATCCACCGCTTCGGCTTCGGCCAGCTGACCGGCATCGACTTCCCCGGCGAGGTACCCGGTTTCGTCCTGCCCGGAGACCAGTGGTGGTCGTCGACGATCGGCAACGTCCCCATGGGACAGGGCATCTCGGTGACACCCATCCAGATGGTCGCCGCCTACGGTGCGATCGCCAACGGCGGCGTGATGATGAAGCCCTACCTCACCGCGCAGGTGGGCGCTCACGTGAAGAAGCCCGCCGCCGGCCGGCGCATCGTCACCGTCAAGGTGGCGGCGGAGTTGCGCAGCATGCTCTCAGACGTCGTCGCCGACGGCACCGGCGTGCTGGCCCAGATCCCGGGCTACGTCGTGGCCGGCAAGACCGGCACGGCCCAGAAAGCGCTGCCCGGCGGCGGCGGCTACTCGAAGACGAACTACGTGGCCTCGTTCATCGGCATGGTGCCGGCCCGCGACCCCCAGCTCATCGTCGCCGTGGTCGTCGACGAGCCCCACCCCTACTGGGGCGGCACGGTGGCCGCCCCGGCCTTCCGCGACATCGCAAGCTACGCCCTGCAGCGGCTCGAGATCGCGCCGTGACGGTGACTGGTTCTGATACCATAGGCCGGCATGAACGTAGCCGCTCTCGCCGCCGCTCTTGATCGCGTTCGCGTCGACGGCGATCCCGACGTCGAGATCGGATCGCTGGCGTGCGACACCCGCGACGTCGTCGCCGGTTCGCTCTTCTTCTGCATCCCCGGCCTGAAGGCCGACGGCCACGACTTCGCCCCCCAGGCTGTCGCCGCCGGCGCGGTCGCCCTGGTCTGCGAACGCCCCCTCGACCTGCCTGTCACGCAGCTCGTGGTGCCGGGCGCGCGACGCGCCATGGCCCTGGTCGCGGCGCGCTTCTACGGCGACCCCACGCGCGAGCTGCGGGTGGCCGCGGTCACCGGCACCAACGGCAAGACGACGACGGCTCATCTTCTGGCCGGCATCCTCGCCGCCGCCGGCCTGCGGCCCGGCCTGCTGGGCACCGTGGTCAATCGCATCGCCGGCGTCGAGCGGCCGACGCGTCTCACCACGCCCGATTCGGTCGAGCTGCAGCGCCTGTTTCGCGAGATGGCAGACGGCGGCGACCTCTCGTGCGTCATGGAGGCCTCGTCGCACGCCCTGGCCCTCGACCGCACGACCGGCATCGCCTTCGACGCCGTCGTCTTCACCAACCTGTCGCGCGACCACCTCGATTTCCACCCCACGCTGGCCGACTACTTCGCCGCCAAGCGCACGCTGTTCTTGCCCGACGAGCGCCGACGCCCCGGCGCCCGCGCGATCGTGAACGCCGGCGACGAGCACGGGCGGCTCCTGATCGACGACTGCCGCCCGGCCTACGGCTCCGACCTGTGGACCTACGCGCTCGAGGGCGACGATCTGGGCGACGCGGCTGCGGTCGACTGCCTCGCGGCCGACCTGCATCTGAGCGCCGAGCGCTCGACCTTCGCCCTGATCGCCCCGCGCCTCGGCCTGCGCGAGCCCCTCGAGCTGGCGGTGCCGGCGCGCTTCAACGTGGCCAACGCGCTCGCGGCGGCGACCGCCGCCCTGGCCATGGGCCTGCCGATCGCCCCCGTGCGCGACGGGCTGCGCCGATCGAGCGGCGTGCCGGGGCGCGTCGAGCCGGTGCGTCGCGGCCAGCCGTTCGGCGTGTTCGTCGACTACTCGCACACGCCCGACTCGCTGGCCAACGTGCTGCGCGCCGTGCGGGCCGTCACCAGCGGTCGCCTGTTGACCGTCTTCGGCTGCGGCGGCGACCGCGACCGCGGCAAACGGCCGCTCATGGGCGCGGTCGCCGCCGAGCTCGCCGACCTCGCCGTGCTCACCTCCGACAACCCGCGCAGCGAAGACCCGGCCGCGATCATCGCCGACGTCCTGGCCGGGCTCTCGGCGGGCGAGCGGGCCAGGATCACGGTCGAGCCCGACCGGCGCGCCGCCATCCGCGCCGCGCTGCGCGCCGCGCGCGCCGGAGACGCCCTCGTCATCGCCGGCAAGGGCCACGAGCCATATCAGATCCTCGGCCCGGTGACGATCCATTTCGACGACCGCGAGGTCGCCGCCGAGGAGCTCGCCGCCCTGGGCTTTCGCGCGAACGGTGACCCCGACCCGGCCGACGGCGTGGGGGAGAGCTCGTGATCGCCCTCACGCTCGGCGACGCGGCGGCGGCCTGCGGCGGCCGCCTCGAGGCCGGCGACCCCGACGCCCTCGCGACCGGCGTCGTCATCGACAGCCGGGCGGTCACGGCGGGCGATCTGTTCTTCGGGCTGCGCGGCGAGAACGCCGACGGCGGCGACTTCGCCGGCGCCGCTCTGGGCGCCGGCGCCGCCGCCGCCGTCGTCACCTCGAGGGCCGCCTCGTCGCTGCGCGCCGGGGCGCCGCGCATCGTCGTCGACGATCCGCTGCGCGCGCTCGGCGCGCTTGCCGCCGCAGTGCGGCGGCGCTCCGGCGCCGCCGTCGTGGCCGTCACCGGGAGCGCCGGCAAGACGTCGACCAAGGACATCCTCGCCGCGCTGCTCGCGCCGGTCGCCCGGGTCGTGGCCACGAGCGGCAACCACAACAACGAGATCGGCGTGCCGCTCACCGTGTTCGAGCTGCAGCCCGACACAGAGGTGCTCGTCTGCGAGCTGGCCATGCGCGGCCGCGGCCAGATCGCCGAGCTGGCCGCCATCGTCAAGCCCGACGTGGGCGTCATCACCAACATCGCACCGGTGCACCTCGAGCTCGTCGGCACGATCGAAGAGGTGGCCGCGGCCAAGGCCGAGATCATCGCCGAGGTCGGCAAGGGCGCGCTCGTGGTGCCCGCCGACGAGGTCCTTCTCGAGCCCCACCTGCGCTACCACACCGGCCGGCTCGTCACCTTCGGTTCCGAGGGCGCCGACGTGTGTGTGGCCGAGGCCCGGACGCGGGGCTTCGGCACCCACGCGCTGATCGACGCCTTCGGGAGGCGCGCCGCCTTCGACTTCAACTTCGGCGGCGGCCACTATCTGCAGGACGCCCTGGCGGCCATCGGCGCCCTCATCGCCCTGGGCTACAACCTCGAAGATGCCAAGCCGGGCGCCGCGGCGGTCGAGTTCTCGGCCCTGCGCGGGCGCCTGTCCGACCTGCCCGGCGGCGGTCTGCTCCTGAACGACGCCTACAACGCCAACCCGCTGTCCATGAAGGCCTCGATCGACCACCTCTGCGAGGTGGCCGGCGAGCGGCCGCGCGTCGCGGTGCTCGGCGACATGTTCGAGCTCGGCGCCGGCGCGGCCGCCTTCCACCGCGAGGTCGGCCGGCACGCCGACGCCCGAGGCGTGCGCGTGCTGGCCGTCGGCGCCCTCGCGCGTGACTATCTGACGACGCCGGGCGGCGTCTGGTACCCGACGGTCGAGGAGTGCCTGGCGGCGCTGCCGGGAGCCATCGCCCCGGGCAGCGCCGTCCTCGTCAAGGCCTCGCGGGCGCTGCGCATCGAGCGCGTCGCCGAGGCCATCCTCAAGCCTCCCGCCCCGAGCTCACCCGCCGCGGACGTTCCCGCCAGGCCTGGACCCGACGGGGAGCGCTGATGTTCACCGCTCTCGCCGCCGGCATCACATCGATGGTGGTCATCCTGATCGTCGGACCGTGGTTCATCGAGTGGCTGCGGCGCAACGAGTTCGGTCAGACCATCCGCGAGGAGGGTCCCGAAGGCCACAAGACCAAGGAGGGCACGCCCACGATGGGCGGCGTGCTGATCTGGCTCGCCGTGCTCGTGCCCTTCTTCATCTTCAGCCAGCTCTCGGTTGCCTCGTTCTCCGTCCTCGTCATCGCCCTCGGCTGCGCCCTGATCGGCTTCGCCGACGACTGGATGAAGATCATCAAGGGCCGCTCGCTGGGGCTCTCGGCGCGCTACAAGATGCTGCTGCAGCTCGCCCTCGGGCTGCTCGCCGGGTTCATCGCGCTCCACTTCGCCGGTCTGACGACCAGCGTGTCGATCCCCTTCTCACACGCCCAGTGGCACCTGGGCACCATCGGCTTCTACGTCCTCGTGTTCCTCGTGATCGCCTCGGCCAGCAATACGGTCAACCTCACCGACGGCCTCGACGGGCTGGCCGCCGGAAGCTCGGCCATCGTGCTGCTCGCCTACGCCGGCATCGCGTTCATCATCGGCCGCCACGAGCCCGATCCCGGCCTGCTCGACCTCTCCGTGCTGTCGACCTGCATCGTCGGCGCCTGCCTCGGGTTCCTCTGGTTCAACACCTTCCCGGCCGACGTCTTCATGGGCGACACCGGATCGCTCGGCCTGGGCGGCGCCATCGCCGGTCTCGCCATCCTCACGCGCACAGAGCTGCTGCTCATCGTGATCGCCGGCATCTTCGTGCTCGAGGGGCTGTCGGTGATCCTCCAGGTCGCCTCGTTCAAGCTCACGCGGCGGCGCATCTTCCTGATGGCGCCGCTGCACCATCACTTCGAGTTGCTCAACTGGTCGGAGACCAAGGTCATCGTGCGCTTCTGGATCGTGACCGCTATCTTCGCCGGCCTCGGCTTCGCCATCTACTACGCCACCTTCTGACGAGCGGGCGCGGGCCGTCGCCGACCGTGCCGCGGATGTCGGGCTCGTGCCGGGGCGGCCGCCCACAGCCGTGCGATGCCGTGGCTCGAGTGAGGCTTGAGGGAATACCTCAAGTCGTGCTTGAGGTCGGCTCAGGCAGAGGTCGAGCGTCGAGCGTGCAGGGTTCGGCGGCGCGCGACGGAAAGCCCAGGGAACGTGGCGTGGCGGCCGGCGGGCGTCGCGCTGCGATGAGCTTCGGGCAGCGCTGCGTCGCCGCTCGAGGAGCGGCGGTGAGCAGAGACACCCGAGGCGGCGGAAAGGAAGGCTTGTGAGCCAAGAGATCGGCGACGTGCGTCACCTGGCCGTGGCCGGGATGGGGCGCTCGGGCACGGCGGCGGCGTGGCTCGCGCTGCGCGAGCTGCCCGGCGTCGCGATCGACGTCGTCGACGAGAAGACCGAGGTCGAGCTCGGAGAGGCGCCGGCCGAGCTGCGCGCCGCCGGCGTGCGGGTGCTGCTCGGCGAGGCCGCGCGTCTGCCCGAGGGCGTCGAGCTGCTCGTGAAGAGTCCCGGCGTGCCGACCTCGTCGCCGGTGGTGGCGGCCGCGCTCGAGCGCGG
>Ga0335071_10009196_pt1 | contig 10113 bp, 6 predicted proteins | sample Lox_Sample_15_FD_206724 | JGI IMG/M metagenome (GOLD analysis project Ga0335071, IMG submission 206724) | Soil microbial communities from Loxahatchee National Wildlife Refuge, Florida, United States - Lox_Sample_1.5 | ecosystem: Environmental > Terrestrial > Soil > Wetlands | place: USA: Florida...
GCTTAAGCCGGCAAGGATGCCGACGCTCCGCCTTCTGCCTATTTGGATGCGCGGTCCGAGTCTTGTTTCCTTCGACGGCGTCTTTGTGGTAGGAGTTCTCCATGCCGTCTTGCGCGCGAATCATGGTGCTGCTCTACGGGGCGTGCTTGTCTGTCTGGTCTGCGGCAGGTGCCAGCAAACCGCTTCCCGGGATCGTGCTTGCTCCTGGCGGGCGGGGCTTTCAGACGGAGACCGGCCGGCCCTTCGTGCCGTTCGGGGTGACTTACTATCGCCCGGGCACAGGCTGGGCGCCGCAGGTGTGGAAGCAGTTCGACGCGGCGGCGACGGAGCAGGATTTCAAGCGCCTGAAGGCGCTTGGCGTCAATTGCGTCAGGGTCTTTCTGACCTTCAGTTCCTTCCTGCCCCAGCCTGACCAGGTTTCCGAGGAAGGCTTCAGGAAGCTCGACACGTTTCTGGACCTGGCCGAACGGGAGCGCATCTATGTCCATCCCACCGGGCCGGACTACTGGGAAGGCACGCCGGCCTGGGCGGCGGTGGACCATTATGCGGATGAAACCATGCTGCGCGCCCTGGAGTATTATTGGAAGGAGTTCGCCACGCGCTACAAAGGCAGAACAGTCATCTTTGCCATAGACCTGCTGAACGAGCCTTCCATTTCCTGGGACAACCCGGTGATGCGGACGAATTGGGGGGCTTGGGTGCGCGGCCACTATCCCAACGCCGAAACTCTCGCGCGCGCCTGGGGTGAATCGGCCGAGAAGATCGCCTATGAGGCTCCTCCAATACCGCCGCCGCACAACGCCTTGGGCTCAAGGTGGCTCCTGGATTACCAGCGTTTCCGGGAGACGGTGGCGCAGGAATGGGTGCGCCGCCAGGTGGCGGCAATCAAGTCGGCGGACCCGCATCGCCTGGTGACGACCGGGTTGATCCAATGGTCAGTGCCTTCCCTCTTGCCGGGCGTGCAGCATTACTCGGGCTTCCGGCCTTCGGCGCTGGCGCCGCTGCTGGATTTCCTCGAAGTCCATTTCTATCCGCTGGAGCATGGCTTCTACAGCTACACCTCGCTCGAGGAGGAGGCGAAGAACCTGGCTTACCTGGAAGGAGTCGTGCGCGAAGTGGCCGCGCCCGGCAAGCCGGTGGTGTTGGAGGAGTTTGGCTGGTATGGGGGTGGCCGGCTGACGATTGACCAGGGCCGCCATCCGCCTGCGACCGAGCAGCAGCAGGCGGAGTGGGACCAGCACGCCGTCGAGGTCTCGCAGGGGTTTGTCTCGGGCTGGCTTAACTGGGGCCTTTATGATCAGCCCGAGGCGAATGATGTCAGCCAACTCACCGGCCTCCTGACCGCCGATGGCAAAGTGAAGGCTTGGGGGAGGGAGTTTCAACGCCTGTCACGCAAATATAGCGGCAAGCGCATCGCACCTCGGACGGTCGCCCGGCCAACGCTCGATTGGGATGCCTGCGTGACGGACACTGCCGCGGGCAACGCGTTTAGCGAGGCCTATTATCGCGCTTATCACCAGAGCCACCAATAGGCGAGCACGGTGATCGCTCCAAGGGCCGCCAGGTGCAACCGCCAGTCCGCGAGGCCTTGAAACGGTTCAATCCAACCACCCCAGTCAATGGTGGTCTGGGCGAGCCTGGCGGGGTCGCTCTTCTTCGTGCAGGCTGACACCGCAAACAGGATGAGCGTAATGGCCAGCGTGCCCCAGAACCCGCGGTAGGTGTAGTTCTCGGTGATGCGGTAGTGGAGCAAAGGGAAGAGTTGGGCCGCCACCGCCTTGTTCGGAAGCAGGGCGTCGGTGACGAACAGCGCGGAAATGCCAATGCCCGAGAAGAAGGAGGCCGCCGCCCCGGCAAACGTGACGCGCTTGCTCAGGATGCCGAAGACAATCGCGGGAGTCAGCGGCAGCACCAGATAGACGGAGATGGTCTGGAGGTACTTATAGACGCCTTCGGGTTGCCACGCAATTACGGCGGCGGCGCCCGCGCCCAGGAACATCGCGACCACGATCGCCACGCGGCCGAGCCGCACCTGCGCGGTCTCGCTGGTCTGCGGCCGGAACCGCATGATGAAATCGCGCACTGCCATGGTCGAGATCGAGTTCATCACCGCGATCAGCGCCGAGAGCACCGCGCCGAGCAACGCGGAGAGGACGTAGCCCCGGACACCGCTGGGCAGGAGATTGTCGAGAATCCAGACGAACGTGGCGCGGCTGTCGGTAACGTTGATGTGGGGATAGAGGGTGAGGGCGATGACCCCGGGCAGCGCGAAGATGAAGACTGGCGTCAGCTTGAGGAGCACGGCGAACATCGCGCCCCAGCGGGCCTGTTGCAGGTCGCGGGCGCCGAGCATCCGCTGCACGTTGACCTGGTCCATGCCCCAATAGAAAATCCCACCATAGATGGCCCCCAGAATAACGCCCCAGAACGGGTAGGTGGGGTCGGTCCACGGTCGGTGGATATGCATGGCATTGGGCACGGGCGAATGCGCCACCGCCGCACAGAGGGCGCCCCACCCGCCGACCTTGTGCAGGCCGATAAAGAGCACCATCGCCGAGCCGACAATCATAATCGGCGCGTGGATGGCGTCGGTGAAGGCGACGACGCCGAAGCCGCCGATCATCGTGATGATGGCGGTCGTGACTCCCATGATCAGCACGCTCTGCAAGATCCCCCAGCCGGTGACGGCCTGGAGGACCAAGGCCCCGGCATACATGCAGAACGCCATCTTGGTCACGATGCAGATGAAGAGCATCAGGCCCGAGAAGCACAGCCGCGCCTCGGGCCGGAAACGCAGTTCCAGGAACTCGGGTATGGTGAAGACCCGGTTCTTCAGGTAGTAGGGCACCAGCACCGCCGCGGCGAAACCGAGGCAGAGTGCGGTGGTCAGCTCCACGGTGCCGGCGCAGATGCCGTAGCGGTAGGCGTCGCCCGAGAGCCCGACCATGTGCTCGGCGCCGATATTCGTCGCAAAGAGCGAGGCCCCGACAATCGGCCACGTGAGCGTGCGGCCCGCCAGGAAGAAGCTGCTGCTATCGGCCTTCTGCCGGACCCGGAGCGCCAGATACAACCCGAGCAATACATTGAAGGCCAGCGCGCCGAGGCAGATGATCCAATCAGCCGGCGTCAGGGTCAGGCGCATGTTCCGGGATGCTGAGACTTATTTCCCGGACCAGAGCCAGGCCGGGAGATCGGCGCCCCGAAAGCGGTTGGTAATGGTCTGCAGTTCTTCCGGGGTAAACTTCGCGCCCTTGGTCAGCTCCGTCCCCTGCCGGGATTCGGGGTCGAACTCGGGCAAGGTGCGATTGGACTCGAAGGGATCATCGGTCAGCGCGGCCAGCACGCGCTGCTGCAGCACGACATAGTCCGGTGGCGCCTGCCCGCAGCCTTTGGGATGGTCAATCAGGTCGGTCAGCAGTTGCTCGACGTTCTCGGTCTCCCGAAGCACCTGGGGCGGTTTCTTGATGCCCGGTCCGCTGACCAGCGCGGCGTGCTTGAGCTTCATATCGCGTTTGGCCTCGCGCGCCTGGGCGCGGAGGTTCCACGCCTTCTGCCAGGCGCACAGGTCGGCGAAGGTCCCGGCATTGGCGAATTGCACGACCGCTTCCTCGTGGACCGAGAGCGGCTTCGGGAGGCGCACCGTGAGCTGGCGGGCCAGCGCGTCCCACGACCACCCCGCGCACTCCCGGCCCGGCTCCAGTTCGGCGAGCTTCCGGCCGTTCAGCCGCACGCTGTCCGGCTTGAAGAGGCCGTGTACTCGCACCACGTAGCCGCGCTTGGCCAATTGCCCCTGGAACTTGCCCTGCGCCGGGCCAATCCGCAGCGTGTAGTCGCCGGGCTTCTCGGAGCCGAAGCGCAGCGGCGTCCACGCGCAGGCCCCCGTGCGATAAGCCAGCGACACGCCGTCATCCTCATAAAGGTTGAACTCAGCCGCCTGCGCGCCGGCATAAACGTCGAGCGTCAGCGGGTCCACCGGTCTTTGATCGCTGTACGCCATCTCGGGAGCCATTGGCAGAATGGAACCGGCGCGGACAAAAAGCGGCATCCGGTCGAGCGGGCATTCGTGGACAACCGCCTGCCCACCGGCATAGAGGTCGCCGGTGAAGTAGTCATACCAGTTTTGCCCCGCGGGCAGATAGACCTCTTTGCGCACCGGTTTGCCATTGCCGGGGGCAGTGATGGGCGCGACCAGCAGGTCCCGGCCAAACAGGTATTCCTCCTTGAAGTCGTAGGCGGCTTGCTGCCCCGGATATTCCAGGTAAAGCCCGCGAACGAGCGGCAGGCCGGTATCATGTGCCACCCGCGAGCACGTATAGATGTATGGGATCAACTGGTAGCGAAGGCCGACGAACTTGCGGTAATTCTCGACGCCTCCGGACCCGTATTCCCACGGCAGACGCAGCCCCCAGAAACCGTGAAACCAGATCAGCGGACTGAAGGCGCTGAATTGCACCCAGCGTTGGTAAAGCTCGGTCGGCAAGTCCACGACAAACACCCCGCCGCAAAGGTTGTTCATGTAGGGCGTCAGTTGGTTGCCGCCGCGCACCGTCGCGGGAATCAGCACCGGCAGCGATTCCCACACCCCATGCAGGTCGCCCGTGAAGAAGATGCCGTAGCGGTGCGACCCCCAGCAGGTCCCCAACCGGCAGAAGGCGGTCGTGCGCCGCCCCGTGATGTGTTCGCTGCCCTCGTATTCGATGTGCCTGGTCCAGAGATACGCGTCCAGGCCCTCCAGGTTGGCCGGCGCCGCGCCGTCCTGCCACCAGAACGCCATGCCGCGCTCCAGGTCCGGCCGGTGCAACAGGTCCATGAACAGCGCGGCGTATTTCTTGTTGGCGAGGTCGTGAGGAATCTCTTTCACGTCCGCCGGCAGGCCCAAGGCCCGGCGAATCGTCTCGAAGTGACTGTCGCTATCCCGCGTCAGCGCGCCGTAGTGCTCGTTGACCGTCACCTTGATGCCGTGCCGCTTCATCCATTGGAAGAAGCCCACCGGGTCGGGCATCTGTTCGAGGTCCCAGTCGTAACCGGTCCAAACCATCTTGGTCTTGGAGTCCGAATCAATCACCACCATGTCGAGCGGCAGTTGCTCGTCGCGGAACTGTTTCACCATCATCTCCCACTCCGCGCCGGAATACCCGGCCCGCGACCCGAACCAGGAACCGAAGACGTAGCGGGGCAGCATGGGGACCGGCCCCACGAGTCTCGCCAGTTGCGCCAGGGCCGACTTGTAGTCGGTCCCGTACGCCAGGAAGAACCAATCCTGGCTGCCCTTCGTGGCCCGGGGGATGACCCAATCCGACGCCTGGTTGAAGAGGGCCGTCTTGCTGTCATCGAGCAGGTAGCGGCCGTTGCGGCTGAGCGGGCCGGGATCGGTCACCGCCGTGGTGCTGCGATTGTCGAGGCTGGCGGGGACGCCGCCCAGATTCTGTTGGTCGGGGTCGCCCGGCTTCCATTGGTGCGTGCCGGAGTCATCCCGCCATTCGAGGCAGAGATTGCTATTCGTGAACGCGCCCGAACCAAGCTTGTATCGCAGGGTGAGCATCTTTGTGCTCAGTATGAACCAGCCCTCTTCCTCGTGGCTGTTGGCCGCGGTTTGCGGCCAGTCATTTCGGTTAATCACCGTCACGCTCGGCGCATCCACGAAGGCGCCGGAGGGCGAGTATTCCATTCGCACCAGGCCGGGAGCGAGCACCTGGAAACGCGCCTGCCCCTGGACGAAGGACGGCACCCCACCGGGGTGCGGACAGGCGTCGTCCGGCTGAAAGGGAGGCAGGTCGGTGCGGGCAGTCGCGGTGAACCAGAACGAGACGGAAGCCAGGGCAATGATGGCGGATTTCATCTTCGATGATTGCGGCTTAACCGATTCAGCGCGCACGGGTCAACCCTAAAGTGGTGAGTCACCGCACTGCCGGCTCTGCAATCCACAACCAACGCCGGCGATGGATCGCGGTCGGGCCAGGTTGGGCTACGGCTGCGACGGCAGCACGCTGGCTTGGGGCGTCACTTTGTCCAGGTTCGGCATCACATCGGCCTTGACCCTTCCGACCGCCCAGTTGATACCGCCGAGCAGGACTTGCTGGAACACCGGGTTGGTCCAGATGTCTTCGCGGTGGCCCATGCTGGTGTAGAAGACGCGGCCTTTCCCATACCGGTGCGCCCACGTCGCCGGGTAAGGCGGCCGATCGTAGCAATGGTTGCCGCCAGTCTTCTCCATGCTCGAAGTGTCCTGGATCAGCAGGACGTGCAGGTCCGGGGCAAAGTTCTTGAGTGTGTACCACTCCTCCACTGGCGCGAAATCAGCCGGCACTGCGCGCATGCCTGGGAATTTGGGATCCACGCAAATCATGTGGCCCTTCTGTTGCGCACCGTGGATGATGAACTCCGCGCCAATCATGCGGACGTAGGGATCAACGTTGTCGCCGTCATTCTTCCACCGGGCGGGGCCGAGGTTTTTGTTGCCAGGCGAGTGGAAGGTGTCCGTGGCGCTGTGCGTGCCGATAAAGCCCTTGCCGTTGTGGATCGCCTCCAGGAACGCCGCCTTGCCTGCCTTGGACATCGGCGGATTGCCGTCCGTGCCGGTCTCGGTCAGATCGCCGGTGGTATAGAAGAAGAACGCGTCGTATTTGGCGATGTTCTCGGGCGTGAACACCCCGCCGTCCTTGGTGAAGGTGAACTCGAGGTGGTTGGTCTGTCCCAAACCGGCGAGCACCTTCTCCGCGAAGCTCATCTGGCCATTCGCGCACTTGATGGCCGAATGCTCGAAGCCGGACGACTTCGAGAAGAAGAGGACCTTTTTGGCGGCCGGCGCCGCCGTGGCCGGGGAGACGGCCAACCCGAGCAGAACCGAAACGAGACCTAAAGCCTGCATGGTGCGAAGTAATGTTCTCATAGCATGGCCGACACTTCTAGAACATTGACCCGCAGCCGGCAATCAAATATGCGTGGTTAACCGGTCATGCAACCGCCCAAGCCAAAGATGAGCCTGACGAAGCGCGAGGTGGTGCTGGAGACCCTGGCCTTCCGCCCGCCGCCCTACGTCCCCTGGGCTTGGGACACGACCAAGGCCTGCCAACAGCGCCTAGGGGATTATCTGGGCACACCCGACCTGTCCGGCTTTATCGGCTCACACTTCCTGGATGTCGGGTCCGCCAAACGCCGCTTCGCGCAGGCGCATCCGAATGGCTACCGCGACGCCTATGGCGTCGTGTTCGATACCTCCGTGGACAAGGACATCGGCACGCCCTGCGATTGGCCGCTCAAAGACCCCGCCGACCTCGCGCGCTACCAATGGCCTGACCCCAACAACGCCGCCTGGTATGACGGAATCGCCGGGCAGCTTGCGGCTCACCCGGACCGGTTCAGCCGCTACAAGCTCGGCTTCTCCCTCTACGAGCGGGCCTGGACGATGCGCGGCATGACCGACCTGCTGATGGACATGATCGAGCGGCCGGAGTTCGTCGAGCAACTCCTGGACGCAATTGTCGAGCATAACCTCACTCAGATCCGCCGGGCGCTGGTGCTGGGCGTGGGGGCGGTTTACTTCGGCGACGACTACGGCTCGCAGACCGGGCTGATCATGGGCCGCGAGCACTGGCGGCACTTCTTTAAGCCCCGCCTCGCGCGCATGTTCGCTGCCGTCCGGGATGCCGGCCGCTACGTCTGCCTCCACTCGTGCGGCTGCGTGGCAGCGCTGTTTGATGAGCTCATCGAGATCGGCTTGAACCTCTTCAACCCGTTCCAGCCGGAGGTGATGGACATCTTTGCGCTCAAGCAACGATACCACGGGCGCCTGGCCTTTCACGGCGGCATGAGCATCCAGCGGGTGCTGCCCTTCGGCACGCCGGACGAGGTTCGCCGCGAGACGCGCCGGCTCATCCAGGCAGGCCGCGAAGGTGGCTATATCTTCGCACCCTCGCACAGCGTCCCGCCGGATGTGCCGCCGGCAAACCTGGTCGCAATGATGCAGGAACTGCGCGCGCAGCCCGGAGCGCCGGTTTTCAAACGGGGTTAGCCTGGGCTCGCATGAGGAAAGCACTCGAATGAAGAGTGCGGGCGCCGTCATTGCCCCGGGAGGGCGAGCGCCCCCTCACCTCCCAACTACTCTGGCGTTTTCTTTTCCGGCGCCCCGTTCTACGCCCATCTCAGTCTGCCAATGGTAAAATACGAGCGCGCGCTCGGGCTTCGTCAAGAACGATCAGTGCTCCCTTCTCCAGGGCACCCTCGAACTGACGCAACGCGTTCACCACCGCCAATTTCATGCCGGCTGGAGCGGCAACTCAACTTCTTCTGCCCGCCAGGCGGCATACTTCAGCGCCTGATTGATGTCCTCCTCCTCCAAATACGGATACAGCTTCAGGATTTCGGCCCGCGTATGGCCCGTCGCCACCAGCCCGGTAATCGTGCCCGCCGTCACGCGCAATCCGCGAACGCAGGGCCGCCCGCCCATCACTTGCGGGTTGAAGGTTATCCGATCCAGCGTCTCCATGTCTCTATTCTAAGCGAGACCCTCCTCCGATCCAACCCTTCATTTGCCCGCCTCGGTTCTTGCGACGGTGGATTCAATAAACGTTGTTCAGCACCAAAGGCTAAGGCACTCCGGTCGGGCATGCCTTGGTAAGCAGCAGCAAGCTGGTCAAAGTGTAGCAGAAGGGCGCGACCCATTCTCGCAAGTGCAAGTGGCACTGTCCGGCCAGAACATCGCCGTTAGTAAGTGGCGCTGGGATTAGGACTCACCGCGGATTACCTCTACACTCTCACTTCGTCTCGGCCCGCTTCTTGCCCGCTTTGCCGGCGCCCGGCACGTTCCCGGAGGCGCTGGGCGGGTCCTGCGGCAGCTCCTTCAACTCGGTGCGCAGCCGCGCCAGTTGCTTTTCCAGGTCTGCCTGCACGGCGGCGTACGAGGGCTGGCCAAAGACGCTAAGCAGCTCCTGCGGGTCCTTTTGCAGATCGAAGAGTTCCCAGTAGTCGGCATCCTTGTAGAAGTGGACCAGCTTGTAGCGGTCGGTGACCACCCCGTAGTGCGGGCGCACGTGGTGCGGACGGGGATACTCGTAGTAATGGTAATAAAAGGCCTTGCGCCAGTCGGCGGGCGTTTGGCCCTTGAGCACCGGGAGGAGGCTGTAGCCTTGCATTCCGGCTGGGACCGGCAGTCCGGCTGCGTCGAGGAACGTCTCGGCGAAGTCCAGGTTCGCGACCATGTCCTGATTGACCCGGCCAGCGGGGACCACGCCCGGCCAGCGCACCAGCAGCGGGGTCCGCAGCGACTCCTCGAAGATCCAGCGCTTGTCGAACCAGCCGTGCTCACCCAGGTAGAACCCCTGGTCGGAGGAATAGACCACGATGGTATTGGTCGCCAGGCCCTCCTGGTCCAGGTAATCCAGCAGATGCCCGACGCTCTCATCTATGCCGCGAATGCAGGCGAGGTAATCGTGCATGTAGCGCTGGTATTTCCAGCTCACCAGGGCGCGCCCCGAAAGGTTGGCCTTCTGAAACGCCTCGTTGCGGGGCGTATAGTAAGCTTCCCAGGCGGCGCGCTGCTCGTCGTTCAACCGCTGCGGCGGGGTGAACTTGAGATCACTAGCCGTCATCGTCTTGGCAATGGTCATGTCCTGGTCATGCTCAGCCAGCCCGCGGCCCGAGTAGTCGTCGAACAACGTTGGCGGCTCCGGGTACTGCCGGTCGTGATCGGCGTTCAGATAGCGCAAGGGCGGCTCCCACTCGCGGTGCGGCGCTTTGTGCTGGCACATGAGCAGGAAGGGGCGCGACTTGTCCCGGTGCTTGAGCCAATCCAGGGACGCGTCGGTGATCAAGTCGGTCACGTAGCCCTGGAGGTTAATCCGCTCGCCGTTCTTGATCATCGGCGGGTTGTAATAGACGCCCTGGCCGGGGAGCACCTGCCAGAAATCAAAGCCGGTGGGGTCGCTGACCAGGTGCCATTTGCCGATCATCGCCGTCTGATAACCCGCCTGACGCAGCAGCTTCGGGAACGTCGTCAGCGAGCCGTCGAACCGGCAATTGGCGTTGTTGAAGAAGCCATTGATATGATTATAGGTGCCGGTGAGGACCGTGGCGCGGCTCGGGCCGCAAATGGAATTGGGCACCAGGCAACGGCCA
>Ga0335071_10009198_pt1 | contig 10111 bp, 5 predicted proteins | sample Lox_Sample_15_FD_206724 | JGI IMG/M metagenome (GOLD analysis project Ga0335071, IMG submission 206724) | Soil microbial communities from Loxahatchee National Wildlife Refuge, Florida, United States - Lox_Sample_1.5 | ecosystem: Environmental > Terrestrial > Soil > Wetlands | place: USA: Florida...
TTCATCGACCCGTTCATCATCCTGCTGGCGATACCCCCGGGCATCGCGGGAGTGATTGTGTTCCTGCTGATCACAGACACGACACTGAACGTCATGTCGCTAATGGGCGTCATTATGATGACCGGCATCGTGGTGTCGAACAGCATCCTGATCGTGGATGTGACGCGCGTGTATCGGCGCCACGGTATGCCTATCGCGGACGCCGTGGCGCTGGCCTGCCGGGTGCGCTTGCGGCCGGTGCTGATGACCTCGCTGGCAACCATCCTGGGCTTGATTCCGATGGCGCTGGCACTGGAAGCAGGCAGCGAACAGTACGCGCCGCTGGCGCGCTCCATCATCGGAGGCCTAACGGTTTCGGTGGTCGTGACCGTGTTCCTGGTGCCGGCCGCGTACCTGTTGATACACCGCAAAGAAGAACGGCCACCGGAGGTGCAGGCGTGAACCGCAACGTGCTTCTGATGTTTCTGTCGCTCTCGCTGGCACCAGCGGTAATGCGCGCACAGGCGGCGGTGCCGCCGGTGCAGAATCCGCCGGCGAGTGCCGTACAAACGCAGCCATCGCCGGCAACGCAGCGCCTGACCGTACAGGACGCCGAACAGCTTGCGCTGCGCAACAATCCGCGCATCTCACTTTCGCGGTTGCTGGCCATGGCGTCGCAGCAGATAACGCGCGAGGCAAAATCGAACTACTACCCGAATGCCTACGGGAGCATTACCGCGGTCGAGGCGCGCGACGGCAGCCGCATCGCCGCCGGTTATCTGAACAATCCGGCGCTGTACGAACGCTTCGCCGGAGGCGCGGCGCTGTCGCAACTGATCACCGACTTTGGCCGCACCAACAACCTGGTGGCGACGGCGGCATTGCGCGCCAAGGCCGCCGACATGAACGCTGCCGCCACGGCGGCGCAGATCAAGCTGGCGGCGGACCAGGCGTTTTATGACGCGCTGCAGGCCAACGCTGAGTTGACAGTCGCACAGCAAACGGTGGCCGCGCGCCAAGTGGTGAGCGACCAGGTTACCGCGCTGTTCAACAACAAGCTGAAGTCGCAGCTCGACGTAAGCTTCGCCAAAGCCAACCTGGCACAAGCCAACCTGCTGCTGCTCGACGCGCAGAACAACTACCAGGCCGCGCTTTCGGTGTTGTCGGAGATCCTCGGGTTTAGCACGCAACAACCGTATGAACTGGTGGACACGGAAGGGCAACTGATGCCGCCGCTCGACGCGGTGGAGCCCCTGGTGGACCAGGCCTTCAGCAACCGTCCCGAAATAGCCGCGCAGGGTTACGAGTACCAAGCGTCGCAGCGCTTTCAAAAGGCGGAACGTGACCTTTTGCTGCCCGACATTCGCGTGCTCGGCGTGGTGGGCGGAGTGCCTACCGGCGCACCGCAGGTCGATAACTGGTGGGGAGCCGTCGGCTTCAATGTGAACATTCCCATCTTCAATGGCTTCCTGTATCCGGCGCGGGCGAAAGAAGCGGCGCTGCGCTCGCAGGCGGAGCAGGAACGCCTGCGTGACCTCAAGGACCACATCGCCAGCGACGTTCGCACCAGTTGGCTAAATACGCAAACTGCATACCGCCGCATCGCGGTCACACAGCAGTTTGTGGACCAGACGACGATGGCCGTCAATTTGTCGCAAACCCGTTATAAGCTCGGGCTGGCGTCGATCATCGAACTGAGCCAGGCCGAGTTGCAGCAAACCGAGGCGCAGATTCAGTTTGCAGCGGCAAGATATCAGTACCGCATTGCGCAAGCCGTGCTGCGCTTCCAGGTCGCCGCGCCGTAGCGGAACCGCTGGTGACCGGAATGTGATGAAGGGCTTCGGGAAATGAACTACTCCGTCTGTGGAAATCCGATGCGGTGCGTTGACGTTCGAACGTGGCACGACTATTCCAGCGCGCCAAGTAAATAATTTCGGCGAAACGTTTTCAGGAATTGCGGGTCTAAGACAGAGAGCAGAGGCTTCGATGATGTCGCTGGACTTCCCGTATCGCAAAGACCGCACTTCCAGAAACTCGACGATGCGGGGTTTTAGCGGCTGGATACTGTGTGCGCTGCTGGTGATTCTGTGCGTCGATGCGAGACTGGCGCGCTATGACATTCACCATCGTACCTTGAAGCTCGCCACCACTCACGTCTACCTTGCCGGCGCCGAATCGCTGCGAAAGCTGCCGAAGACTGCTCCGCTGGTGTGGTGGCAAGCCCTAACCATTGCGGGCTTCGTCGCAAGCACGCTGCATGCAGTGTGGGTGACGAACGTCCTTCCGAAATCAGTCTCGTTCCAGGGATTTGATCCCGAGAATTATTCGCGTCCTCCGCCTATAGGGTGATGGCAACACCCCTTCGTCCGGTTTAATCCGCAACCATGAGTGGCGCGCCTACGCGCGAGGTCCAGGACACCTACTGCGGCCTGGCGCGCAGGCTCCCCACTCGCCAGAGTCATTGTGGTGGGTGGATCGCCGCCATAGGTGTGGACACGAGCCGAGGGCCGTCACGTACCTGAGAAAAACCCACAGGGCCACCCAACAACCAAAACAACCTTTGGCAGGAGGCCATATGTCTAAGATGTTAGCAATCGAGCCAACAACCCAAACCGAGCAACAGAAGTCCATGGATCGTGAAACCCACAACCTGCAGGAGCAAATCCGGATGCGGGCGTACGAGTTGTACGAGTCCCGCGGCTGCATTGACGGTCACCATGAAGAGGACTGGTACCAGGCGGAAAACGAACTTCGCAATCCACGCGAGGTCGGTCGGGCCGCTTAGGTCGCAACAGCAAACTCCCCGTCCAGGCATCGCACGCTTGGGCGGGGAGCCATGCCCGAGTGGTCACCCGCGCAGAGTATGGTGAGCTCAGCAACGGTGTCCGTCAGCCGACCGAGTAACCAGCCTGATCCCTCGGACCGTGAGCGAGAGGTGTCACGCTGAGATGCAATTCGATGGGGCGCAACGGCGGCGGCGCAGCCAAGAGGGTGCGCAAGCCGCTGCCGGTGACGCGCCACCAGCCACGGAAGTCGGGCCCAGCCGCGGCCCGCACGCAAAGAGGACGCCAGTCGAGACTGGATCCCTGCAAATTGTTGAGCTCGCCGGGATCGACCTCCACGCTGCGGGTGTCGGCGCGCAGGCCGATGTGCAGCGCCTTGAGCGCACTCTCCTTGGCGCTCCACAGCAGCGATGCCAACAGGGGTTGGGCGGAAGAATCGCTGCGCACCAGCAGTGCTTGTTCGTCCACCGTGAGGTAGTCGGCGATGAAGGCGGCACTCTTGGGCTCGATGAGTTCGAGGTCACATCCCAAGGCAGCGCGGCCCAGCGCAACCGCGCAGGCGGCGAGGCCGTCGCGGTGACTGATGGACAGGGTGACGGCCTGTACCCGGTCAGCGGTTTCGACCTGCGGCTCGCCGTTAATGGCCGCACTGATAGCAATGTCCTGCAGCGCGCGGTGATTGGCGGGCAACTGCAAGACCGCCGCGACAGCACGTTTCGCAGTCCAGCGTCCCAAGCGCCAATCGGCGCGGCGCCTGGGGAAGCGCAGGGTGCCAAGCACCGCAAGTTCGTTCGCACCCAACCAGTCGTCGGTGTTGGGGACATCGGCCGCGGACTGCTCGAGCCAGTAGACTTGCATCGTTAACCCATCGCTATGGCGCCATCACCGTCGGATGGGTGACGGGCCGAAAGGTTGCGGACCGGCCGCTTGCGTTCCTGGCCGGTGAGATTCGCGATGCCGCGCTCAACCGCTCGGATGAGGTACGGCCGAAGGTCCGAGGGCGGCAGGATCTGGTGCAGAGCGCCCACCTTGAGCGCCCGCTCCACACTGTGAATGCGGTCGAACTCGGCAGCCACTTCTCCCAGCTTCTCAGAGTAGACGATTTTGAAGAGCTCGTCCCATGCGGCGCGGAGGCGGGTCAGTTCCAGACCTTCGGCCTTCGCCATGGCCTGGGCCAACGGCTCAAGCCGCGGGTCCTTGCGGGCACGCTTGTCAACTTCGCCGGCAAACACCACAGCCGCCGCGGGAGCGCCTCCGATCACGGATGCGTGCGTACCTTCGAGGGCGACGACCTCCAGCTGTTCATTGAGCGCGCGCGAGAACACGACGTAGGCCCCGCCGTGGTAACGGGAGATCACGCAGAAAATCATCGGGCCCTTGAAGTTCACCACGGCGCGGCCAATTTCAGCGCCGTACTCAAGCTGCAGCGCACGCATGGACTCCGGCGAGCCGTCGAAGCCGGACAGGTTTGCCAATACCACCACGGGCCGATTGTTGGTGGCGCCGTTGATGGCGCGCGCCACCTTCTTGGAGGAAAGCGGGAACAGTGTGCCGGCCGTCCACTGGTCGGGACCGTCGGCGGGTACAAAGCCAAGCCGCGGAATAGGCTTGGACTCGATTCCGATCATGCAGACGGGATTGCCGCCGAGATGAGCGTCCCAAATGACGGTGGTTTCGGCCGAATTCATGCCCGACCAGCGTTCCATCGGCTGATGGTCCTGATCGATGACAGCCATCATGACCTTGCGGATGTCAAACGGACTCTTTCGGCCGGGATTGGTCCGGTCGGAGAAGATGTCGCCGATGCGGGCGAAGCCGTTGTCCTTTCCGCCGCCGGTGGGGTAGAGCTGCACGTCGCGCTCATACGGATCGCTAGTTGCGGCGCGCCGGGGAAACCGCTCGCCCGGCGCAACGTAGGTGTGATCGTAATGGCGGAACAGTATCTGGCAGGCTTCATCGATGTCGCGCGCCCAATACTGCGCCTGGCCGTTGAAGCCCATGATGCGGTCGTATCCGCCGATACCCAGGTTGTCCTCGGCGGAAACACTGCCGGAATAGTCGAGCGCCCGCTTGCCGGTGAGCACCATGGCGGCGCTGGGCGTCATAACCAGGATGCCGCGGGTGTGCATGAGCATAGTGGCCTCGGCGTTCCAGTAGGGTTGGGCGCCAACGTTGATGCCATTGACCAGCAGATTGATTTCGCCGCCGGCCTGGGTGAATTCGACGATGCGACGGAGGACGCGGGCAATCCAGTCCATGTTCTCGACGCCGCTTTGCATGGAGATTTTGGCACCGGCGGAAATGGGAAACCATTCCAAGGGAAGCTGCATCTGCTCGGCGAGGTCAATGGCGGTAATGATGCGGCGGCACTCGGGTTCGGCCAGGGCGCCGAGGTCCTTGCTAGGATCGCCGAGGAGCATGACCCGCGCCATACCCTCCGGGTGTTTGGCGGTAAAGTTGCGAATCACGCCGACGATGATGTTTGACGGGTTCTGGCCGTAGGGACGGTCGACTGGAACCAGCCGTCCGCCGTCGAGTTCGTGCTCGACGAATTCGCCGGGCGGAAACTCCGCCTGGGTCTCCTGCCGCGAGGGGGTGAGCATGTGAATGATCTCGTACGGATAGATCATGCCCCGTTGCCGCATCTTCACGACTTTCTGTTCGTAGTCGCTGAGGGGTTTCAGCGGCCGAAGTTTGCCGGCCGGACGGAACGTCATCAGCAGGCCGGCATCACCTGGGGCAGAAATGCGCACCACCATATCGCGGAGTTCGCCGGTCTGGGGATTGGGAATCCGGGCGCGCACGACGACCTGTTCCAGGCCAAGGCCGTCGGTGGTTGGGGCGAGGCGGCGAGTGATCTCGTTAATTTCTTCCGGCTCGAGCGAGAGCGGCGGCCAGACGTTGAGAAAAATGCGATTCCAGTACAAGCGGCGGTAGGGGTCGCGATGCGCCTGGAATCGGCGAATGCCCGCGGCCGCCTCCGCCAGCATCCGCTCAAGGTGTGGGAGTTGCACAATGCGGCCGGATTCATCCCGCACCGGAGTGAGATCGCGCACTTCCGCCACGGCGAACAACCGCTCGTCCTTCGGATTCTCCTTGGCGACGGCATGCACCAGGTACACGTCCTCGACGGAAGGCAGACGCTCCAGGTTGAAGTTCTCCAGGCGCCAGAGATGCAGCCTGCGCGCCATCATGGGGTGGATGCCGCGAAACAGTTTGTCCTCCGCGAAGCCCTCGGCGCCAGGAACGAAAGTGAAATGCTGCATGCCGGCCATCCCAGGGTCCTGCCCCGGTGCTGAGACGGTCACCACGACGCGCTGAATGCTTTGTGGCAGCTTGGCCGCGTTGAGTATGCCGCAAACTTCCCGTTGCGTCGCTTCAGGGTCGCCCAACTGCCGGGCGTTCCAAGTGTAGAAATCAATTCCGACATCCTGCCCGGGAGGCGTCTGCTCGATGATGGGCAACAGTTCCTGCAGGGCATTGGACAAATCGAAATAGTCGGCGTGCAAGGCCAAGACTTGTACCAGGCGGCCGTCGTCCTCGAACTGGGCGCCCACGCAGCAGCGGTCGCCCAAGGGAAGAAAGCGGAAGTTGCTGGGCATGGGCGGCCGGTAATACCGCGACGAGATCACCTCCAATATCAGCCGCCGCAAGGGTGGGCCGGCGGCCGCGAAACGCGCCGTCAAGATGCTCGCCAAGGGTTGGGGGCAATCGATCAGGGCACGCGCCCGCTCGTTGCGGTCTTGGGCGTCGGGGTGGGCCGCGAGATAGTTCAGGTGCTCCTCGGCCCGCGCATAAACTTCGCGGCGGACCTTCTCAAACTGCGGTTTGTCGCAGCAGCGATAGCGCAGTTCGCGCGCCATATCACTGACCGACGGGAACTGGCCGCGCGTGTTGATAATGATGCGATCCATCAGAGTGCGAAACGTTTCATCGCCGTCACCGGCAGACGATTCCAGCAATGCGAGACGGCGTTCGAGCAGGTGCAGGATGGAGCCGGCCTGCTTGTCCACCAGCTGATGCGACTTGCAAATCCACAGGAGGCTTTCTTCCAGCGCACTCGAGCGGTCCAAACTCTTAATGCCGTAGTGGCCCAGTGCACGCTGCAAGGCATTCACGAAAGTAGCCGGCAGCCCTTCGCCTCCGGTATCGAGCACGCGCAAGTAGGAGAACAAGAACGCTTCGCTGCTGGGCTCTTCGCCCAGGGTGGGATCGTTCGTTCGCGGCCTGCGATGGAACAGCGAGCAAATATCGACGAAGATATTTAATACCTCATCTTCGAGTTGGCGGATCTCCTGGTCATCTGCGGAAGGCCCGCAGGATTGGGCCAGCTTGGCCACCTGCCTGGCGGTGCGGGCAGGATCAATGTTGAAGCCCAGCATCAGCTGGCGCAATTCGACCAGGCTCTGACGCCAGCGAGAATGCGCAGGAGCGCCGGCTTCCTTGTCCGCGAACGACTCGCCAATCGTCACCCTCTGGGCGGGTTCGGCCGCGCTTTCAGTCGCAATGGGCTCCAGTTGCAGAAGAGCAGCGCCCACATCCACTTGGACGTTGGGAATCGCCATCACCTGGCGTACGCGTCCGGCGAAGGGCGCGACGAGTTGGGTCTCCATTTTCATGGCTTCCAGGACGATCAGGCGGTCGCCAGCCGATACGAGGTCTCCGGGCTGCACTGCGATGGAAACCACCACGGCCGGAGCGGGAGCGTGGATCACGCCGCCGTCATCGCGCTCGACGCAGTGCGACACGCCATCGACCTCGATGCGATAGGTCAGGCCCTGGGCCACCGACACCACGTTGAAGCGGCGTCCACCGGCGGTGAGCCAGAATTCAAAAAGACCAAGGCGCTCGACGAGTACATCCGTCGGTGATGCATCGGACTCGATGCGATACTGCTGCAGGCCGATGCGGGACACCCTCATCGAATAGGGCTGCCCTCCGCAGCGCAACTCGACCCTGCGCCCAAGCTCACTGCGTAGTTGCGGCCTTCCCCGCAATGCCGAAGCGTAGAACTGCGACAGCTCCATGCGGAATTCCGCGTCGTAGGCTTCAATGGCGGCATGCAACAGCGCAATGTCGGCGTAGCGACTTGCTGCCAGCGCACCGCTCGACGACAATCGATCGAGCCAGCCGACATCGACTTCGCCCGTGTGCACCTCGGGACGGCCGAGCAGCTCCATGAGGAATGCCTTGTTGCTGGCGCCGCCCCGGACCACCACGCTGCTTTCACGCAACGCGCGCAGCAGGCGGGCCAGCGCCTCCTGCCGGCTTTGTCCGAAGGCGATGATCTTGGCGATCATGGAGTCAAACTCGGAAGGAACAACGTCCCCCTCGGCGACACCGGTATCAAGCCGCATGCCCGGCCCCATGGAAATCCGGAAGCGCTCAATCCTGCCGGGCGAGGGCGTGAAATCGCGGTCGGGATCTTCGGCGTTCAGGCGGACCTCAATAGCATGGCCGACCGTGCTTGGCGCCTCTCCTTCGAGGCGGCCGCCACGGGCCACGTGGATCTGCAGTTTGACCAAGTCGAGTCCCGTGGTGCACTCGGTGACGGGATGCTCGACCTGCAGGCGGGTGTTCATCTCCATGAACAGGAAGCGCTCAGTGCGCGGCTCGTAGAGGAATTCTACCGTGCCGGCGTTACGGTAGCCGGCGACGCGGCTGAGCCGCACGGCGGCCTCGCGCAGTTCGCCGTCCTGCCGGGGAGACAGGGCGGGCGAGGGCGCTTCCTCCAGGATTTTCTGGTGACGCCGCTGGATGGTGCAGTCGCGTACGCCCGCCGCCCAAACCGTGTCGTAGTGGTCGGCGATGACTTGTACCTCGACGTGGCGGGCGCCGCACACCAGCTGCTCCATGAAGACGGTGGGATCGCCGAAGGCCTTGAAGGCCTCGGCGCGCGCGCGCGCGAACTCTTCGGGAATCTGTTCCGCCGAGAACACGCGACGAATGCCGTGGCCGCCGCCGCCGGCGGTAGCCTTGATCAGCAGCGGATAACCCAGGCGTTCGGCGTGACGAATAGCATCTTCGACGGTCTCCACCGGGCCATCGCTCCAGGCGGAGATGGAAATCTGCGCCTGCTCGGCCAGCCGCTTGGAGGAAATCTTGTCGCCCAGCCGCCGCATGACCTCGCCGCTCGGGCCGATGAAGACGATGCCCATCTCGCGGCAGAGGTCGGCGAAGTCGGCGTGCTCGGCGACGAAGCCCCATCCTACCCATACGGCCTCGGCGCGGGCGGAGGTGAGGGCCTTGCGCAGCTTGCCGTAATCGACATAGGTGGTCTTCAGCTGCCGGGAGGAGGCGTCCAGATGATGGGGCAGCCCTAACGAGATGGCCTCGTCGGACTCACGCACAAACATGGAGTGACGGTCGGGCTCGGTGTAGAGCGCGATGGTGCGCAGCGACGTTCCGAACTGCTGGTTGAACTCGCGTACCGCGCGGATGAAGCGCATCGCCGCTTCCCCGCGATTGACAATCACCACGCGCTGAAATTCGTGCTGCATCATCCTCGCTCCCAAGTCGCGACGGAACGCCGATCCGCAGCGATCATGCAGTGACGGATTGCAAAGCCTGCAGCTGCTTGCCGTCGACGCCATCGGGCAGCGCAGCCGTTCGGTAACCAATCAAGCGCACATATCGGTTGCCTTCGCCGTCCACGACCTCGGCGTCGAAGCTGCCGCCCTGCTCGTCGGGAGTGACGACAGCGTACAGCGGGCCGTCGGCGGACTCGGGCATGCGGGACCAGGAGACCTGCGCGACGTGCTGGGGCAGACCCATGCGATTGTGGTTGCCGATATCCCACAGGCCGGCGGTCTGGAAGCACAGCTCGATCAATCGAGGTGCTGCCAGCGTGGGCCGCTCTGCCGGCTGATGGTTGCTGGGCAATCCTTGCGCCATCTGGCCGATAATTCGGTCACCGGAGCGCCAAGCACGATCGATCACCTGGTAGGCGGGCCCGTGGAAGTAAATGCGATAAATCCGTGCGGCATCGACGATCGATTCCGCCGAGAGACGAAGTTCGGCGCCAGTGAGCGCCTCAGGCGGACGCCTGGTCACGCGTGCGCGTGCCGTGAAGTGCAGGGTCTCCTGCGGTTGCGGCTGGTTGGGGAGCATGCGCCGGCCGATCAGGCGGCAGTCAGCGACCAAGCCGTCACCCTGCGGCGAAATCATCGCCTGGATAATGACCGTGCGAGGCTCGTCACGATAGAACTTGAACGGCGCGAGGAAGTTGACCTCTTCGATGGACTCGACGTACCAACCGGGATGCACGCACACCGCAGCTTCGGCGAAGGCCTCGATGCCCATCACGCCCGGTAACACGGGTGTCCCGTCGATGCGGTGGTCATAAAGGA
>Ga0335071_10009199_pt1 | contig 10110 bp, 8 predicted proteins | sample Lox_Sample_15_FD_206724 | JGI IMG/M metagenome (GOLD analysis project Ga0335071, IMG submission 206724) | Soil microbial communities from Loxahatchee National Wildlife Refuge, Florida, United States - Lox_Sample_1.5 | ecosystem: Environmental > Terrestrial > Soil > Wetlands | place: USA: Florida...
GCGGCGGCTCCGTTTGCTCTCAGGTGTTTGACCACACCTCGACACTCCAGTTTCTTGAAAAGTTCCTGAGTCACAAATCAGGAAAGAGTATCGTCGAGACAAACATCAGCGACTGGCGCCGGGCCGTCTGCGGTGATTTGACCTCGGCATTCAGACCCTTTGGAGGTGAACCCATTTCGCTGCCAACACCTCTGGAGAAAGAGCCGTTTCTCGAAGAGGTTCATCGAGCGCAGTTCGAGCGGCTCCCTGAAGTTTCGCACCCTCTCTCTGAGGCTCAAATCAGCGAAATCAAATCTCACCCAAATAACCGGTCCCCTCTGCTGCCCAGGCAGGAACCTGGCACTCGCCCTTCCTGCCCACTGCCCTACGAACTCTACGTCAACGGGCGCATTGATCAGGAGCTGGGAACTCTTGAAGTGACTTTCGCCTCCGGCAAAGCCGCGTTTGGCGAGGCTTCCGCAGGCGCGGCATTTATTGTATCTTCTCCCGTAGGTTACATTTCAGCAGGCAACCAAGCCGCCGCAAACTCGAATTGGGAAAGGTGCCGGAATTGGAACTTCGCCTTAGCCGCAGGATCTTCATTGAAGTATGGCTGGCCATTAAAGGAGTTCGAGAGTTCCCTTTACCACCTTCGTGTGTACGGCCCGAACGGCTTTTACCGCGAATTCGCCGGAGATGGGAGCGGTGCTGGGTTGGAATTGCAGTGTCAGCATGAAATGAACCCAACTGGGAAGCAGACCGGTAAGGTGAAGCTTGTCCTCACAAATAAGAATCCGACGCCGATGAAGGTGCACATAATGGACAATAGTTACAAAATCAACACGCAGGAGGTTCACCTGTCACAAAGTTCCGTTCAGCAAGTGGTCCTGAACCTTGAACAATCATCCGGGTGGTACGACTTTACGATCCACTTGGGAGAGGGACCCTTTGCCTGGCGATATGCCGGACGAGTTGAGAATGGCAAACTGGGTATTACCGATCCGGCGATGGCCATGTAACTTGGACAGCAATGGTTCACTTCGGGACCGGAACGCGCTTGCGCTCACCTTTCTCCTGCGTCGGCATCGTTTGCCCTTTGGTGGGGGCTTTCGGTCTGGGAAAGTGAGTTGCTGAGTAAAAAGCCTGGCTAAGTTGCTCTCCGGTTTCTGGAAGGATCGGCGCGTTTGCGGACTTGTCTTCGAATCGGAAGGCTGACGTCAGATCGCCAAAGGTCTTGCGCCGCCAATCGCTGATGTTTTCTTCCTGCACTCCGGTGAACTTCTCCAGAAAGCGCAGAGGCGAGGTATGATCGAAAGGCTCCGAGCAAACCCAACCTCCAGCCGTCCAGGGAGAGACAATGATGCAGGGAACTCGGAAACCTGCGCCAATCGGTTCACCGAGCACAAATTCGTTTGGTGTCCCAGGAGGCGGAACTGGAGGTGCTACGTGGTCAAAAATGCCGTCATTCTCATCATAATCGAGGATAAAGGCGGTTTTTGCCCAGACCTTTGGATTAGACGCCAGCGCGTCAATCTTGCTGGCGACGAATGCCGCTCCGGCCGCTGGCATGAAGTCCGGATGTTCTGATTGGTAACTCTTGGGAATGATCCAGGAAACGGTGGGAAGTTTGTCGTTCATTGCGTCGTACTCGAACTGGCCTTCCCGGCCACGCATCATTCCTTTGCGGTACAGGGGCGAACTCACGGTCGCGCTGCGGAATTGCTTGAAATTTTCAAGCATATTGCAGCCGTAATTATCCTCTTCCTGATACACCTTCCAACTGACACCTGCTTTTTCCAGGCGTTCCGCGTAGGTGGTCCAGGTGCAGCCACCGGGGAGCACCTGGTTATTGGTAATGGGACCACCATGCTGACCTTCCGGATCGATTGTGCCGGTCATCCAATACATGCGATTTGGCCAGGTTGGGCCCAAAAGCGAGCAATGATAGGAATCGCAAATGGTAAAGGCTTCCGCCAATGCGAATTGAAACGGGATATCGGCACGTTTGTGATAACCCATGACAAAGGGGCCATTGGCGCCGTCAGCTTTGCGATGTGCAGGCAGCCAACGGTCCATTTTGCCTTCGTTCCAGGCCTCATGTTGAACCATCCAGGCGTGGCTGGTTGAAGGCAACTTCTGCGCACTGGTGGAACTGGTATCGAGGTGGAAGGGCAGAAGGTAACCGTCGGGATGTTCAGGGTCCGGCTGATAGAAAACAGGACGTCCGTTTGGCAGTTTCAGTGCGTTTGGGTCATCGAAGCCGCGGACTCCTGCCATCGTGCCAAAATAATGGTCGAATGACCGGTTCTCCTGCATTAACAGAACCACATGTTTGATTTCATCGAATCCACCGCGCGCGGGTGGTTGCGCCAGAACGCGGCGAACGTTCGGGGGCAAAAAGGTCGAAGCAAACCCCAACGCGGCTAGTCTTGCCCCAGAGCTCAAAAGGCGTCGTCGGGTCATCTTTTGCATCACAAGTGGTGTAATGGGGTCCATAAGCTTTTGAGAACTAAAGCCCAGCCCGACGCAGTCGACAATCCAAAAGTGGAATGGTTGGCTTGGTCGCTGAAATTGATTCGGGGAAACAAGCTAACGCGGCGTTTTAACTCAAGCCGCCTTCTTCTTTGGGCACGTGCACGATCTTGAGATTTCCAAACGCCATTATCAAATCCTGCCCGCCTCGCGGCGGCGGAGAGAGTGTGAGTTCAGGGCATGCACACAACCGGCTCCCGTCCATCAGGTGATCGCCAAGCCCTCCAATCCGTCATGACTTTCCGTCCTTCCTGACTTCCCGCCACGTACCACTCCGTCTCATCCGCGCGTTTGACCAGGTCGTTTGTTCGGAAAAGGTCACTCTCCCGAGAGATGGGTGGTTGTTTTAAGCTTTTTCCCCTTAGTCGAGCTGATTTTGCCTGTTCCATGGCATCCTTCAGAGGCTGGCGATAGGTTTCCAAATAGGCCACTCGACGTTTGGTTGGGTCGTTCTCCTCGCCACGAAAGGCAACCAGTACTGCGCGCACACCGTGCCCATCCGGAGGAATTGTGTCTCGCGCCACAGCATACGATTGCCGCTTCTGTTCGTCGTAGAACCAAACCTGGGTTTCATTCTCGCCACCCTGGTGGAAGTGGCGATAGCGCGAGCCAATGAACCAGACCGCGATCACCACCAGCATCACTGCGCCTGCCAGTTTCCAAAGAGATCGAGCTTGTCCGCTCATGTGTCACCTCGTCGCCGCCGCAGTGCTGCGACTATGCGCGTTCAGCTGCAGCGACCACCAGCACTCCGATTGGTCGCACCGGACGTCATTTGCGTTGTAAACCCCAAGATGACCATCCGCGAAAATGTAGTTCGCTTTTCCGCTGTGTCTTCGGCAGCCGTAGTCATCCTGCAACAGCCGGTTAAATCCCTGGTCGTCCTCCGCGCCGTCCACCACGTCCTTGATCCACCAGTTGTCGTCGCTCCACATCGCTGTCCCACTCCCGCCGTCCCCGAACCAAATCAGTTTCGATGGTGAGGAAATCTCGGTAGTCTTGTGCAATCCCTCCCAGTACCCTTGATTTTTCGGCCGCCCAAACGGCATAGTGCTTACTCGCGAAGCCGCCGACGGATCATTCCTCACCGGAATCCAATGTGCCCCGGCTATCCCAATTCCACTGGCGTTCCAAACCTCGTACGGGCTTGGATACCCATAGAGCTGGCTCGCATTCGGAACACTTCCAGGGTCGAATCCGCCCAGCGCCGCATCTGACGCTGAAATCCCGTCCGCATACATTGCCACCCGTTCCGCCGGACAGTCGAAGACGCGCGGTGCCCGCCCCACATGCTCCCACAGAATCACCCTGAAGGTCGTCTCATCGTCCCCACCTTCTGGCCCCTGGCGCACATCCTGCAATGGGTTCATCCACTCCGCATTGTCCACCGTATAAGTCATCGCCGCCACCACCAGTTGCCGCTGGTTCGAGGCACATACCGCCCTCTGCCCCTTTTCTTTCGCCTTGCTCAGAGACGGCAGAAGCATCCCCGCCAGGATCGCGATAATCGCAATCACGACCAGCAGCTCAATCAGCGTGAAGGCTTTCGGCCCTCTTGCCCGTGTCATTCCGCTCATTATCGTGTAGTTGGACCATGTTGTCACCTATCCGTCACGCCACACTCGTTTCTGCGTGACACGCAACCACTCCTGCGGTCCAATTCCGAACCGTTTATATGCTAAGACCAGGTGGCAAACTTGCGCGTTCAACTGGTGGGCACGCGCTTCTGTTGACGGCGCTCTTTTTGCAGTGCGAAACCTCCCGCCTCGTCGCGCAAAGCATCCGGGATAGCCGACCGCTTGTCCCAATTGCCTGCGTGCCCCTCAAAGGCGTGGAGGGCCGCCTCGACCATCTCGCAGTTGACGTGGCTTCGCGCAAACTCTTCGTCGCTGCCCTCGAGGATCACTCCGTCGAAGTCATTGATCTCGCCAAGCGTCGACGGATCCATCGCCTGACTGGCATAAACGAGCCCCAGGGCTTGCTGTTTCTCCCCGAGCATAACCGCCTTCTGGTGTGCTGCCGGGGCGACGGCACCTGCCGTACCTTCGACGCCCGTACCTACCAGGAAGGTCCATGGGCCGATCTCGGCCGTAATGCCGACAACATCCGCTTCGACCCTGCCTCAAAACTCGTACTCGTCGGTTCCGGTGGGGAACCCGGTGCCGGAGCGTTCACCGCCGTCCCGCTCGCCCCGCTACTGCCCGTCACTCAAGGAGGCCAACCCTCGCCGCCTCATTCCCCCGCCGATTTCCTGTTGGACCGCCCAAGGCAGGCCGATTCGTCCATGGAACTTCCTCTCCCTTCGCATCCCGAATCCTTCCAACTAGACCGAGCCAACCACCGCATCTTCGTGAATATGCCCGACGAGCACCAAATCGCGGTCCTCACGTTAAGTTCCAACTTGCTGTCCCTGACAGGCACCTGGCCTGTTACTGCCGGCGAAAAGAATTTCCCCATGGCTTTCGACGCCGTATCCAGCCGGGTTTTTATTGCCACCCGCAAGCCACCGTGCCTCATCGAGTATGACGCCCCCACAGGCCGAGTCCTCTCTCAAACGCCCTGTGTCGGTGACGCCGACGACCTCTTCTGCGACGCAAAAGTCAGGCGAATATATGTCATCGGTGGCGAAGGTTTCGTAGACGTCTTCCAGCGTCCCGAGAATGCGGGCGAACCGGTGCGGCTGGCCCGGGTTCCCACCGCCTTTCGGGCGCGAACCGGCTTGCATATCCCTGAATTGAGTCTTTTCGCGATCGCCGTGCCCCACACCACCAACGGGCCAGCGACCCTGCTGCTCTTCCGCACAAACCCATAGACATCAGGAAGCACAGTTGGCTTTCTGAATTGAAGCCGGCAGAACCGCTAGGGTCGGTTTCGCCGTTTATCTTCGGAGTTGGCTTCCATCGGCAACGCTTGGCGCGTCGAACGCGGGTGTTCTCGCCGGACGACAACTGGGCCGCCAATTGGCCCCAGTTGTTTCGCGCGGGGGTCGCCTCTGTGAGCTTCTCAGCCACGGCAACAGCCGTTCTGCGCTTCACCGCTTCTCTATGACAGACAGCTGTCCCGGGCGGTTAGCTGCGCACCAAAATCGTCGCGGCGTCTGCCCGAACCAAAGCGCAAGCGAGCACAAAGTTGCGGCAATTGAGCGACAAGTCACGCATTGGCCGCAACTTGCCGCAAATGTTCGGCAACCCGCCGAAGGCGCGGCAACTCCCCCTTTGATATCGTGGGCCGCGTCGTGATGACCGGCTGCCATGTTAGACCGGCTTGGCGATGAGATGCGCACCATGAAAATCAATCGAAGCAAAATTGTCCTGGCCGGGCTGACTACCCTCGCCGTGGCCACCGCCTCCTCAAATCTCCTGGCTGGGACGAACGGATTCGTTGTCCCGACGTTTCGCGCCTCGGCGAATTCCGAGTTTGGCTACTGGGAATCGTTCCCCGTGCCTTTTGGCGCTCCCGGCAATCTGCCGGACCAACCCGGAGCGACTACGGTTGCGGTGCTCACCCAGCTAAATACCAATGCCTTCATTACCGGTAGCGGCAATCTCTACAATTTGTCGACCAGTTCGTTTGTGTTGGCGGACAGTACGCCGTTCGCGCTCGGCACAGTGGTAATGCAAACCCGGTCCATCGGCAGCGAACTGGATTACAGTTCTGTTTCTCTCGTCTACTCGAACCTCAGTGGCGAACACACGCTGGGTCCTTTGTTCCGCTACGAACTGAATCGGGCCGCCGGACAAGGGGTAAATGTGTCCTCGCTCTGGCAATGGGATTTAACCCGCCTGGGCGTCAGCAATTACAGCATCATGTTCAGCGCTGCGGGGGGCAGCGTGAGTTTCGATTCTCTCATGCTGGATGTTGCCGACCAATTTGCTCCTGCCTTTCCACAGCAACCATTCACATTGAAGTCTGCGCCAGCGAACCTCGCCCGGTGGATGTATCCGTTCAATGGCAATCCGGCCAGTCGTCCGACCGCCAGCGTGTTCGGTTCGTTAGGATCAACACCTGATTTTGATTCACGCGACGCGCAGTATTTACTCGGCTGGAGCACGACCAATCGCATTCCGGCAGGGCAAGGCGCCAGCAATTACCTCCTGCGGCACGCCCGCGTAACCATTACGATTGCTTCGGGCAACCAATACGTTTACAGCGGCATCCTGCGCGATTACCGAACATATTTTCCGACCAATGATCCGCGCTGGATTGCGTCCACCAATGCCGGCGGCCCCGTAGAACTCTTCGGTACAGGCTACCGTGGCGGCTACACCGCGGCCACCTTTCCCCAGGACGGACCATGGGGAATGGTTACCGACGTTTACTACACCAACCGAACAGTGTATGCCGCCGGCTTTGACACCAACGGGCTGCTGGTCGACGTGTCGAACAATGTCGGCGACGATGGAACCAATGAAATCGCCGCGGCATTCGAGGTCGCGCCGTTCGCGGTTGGACAGACAACGAATGTTGCCGAAGGCGAGTTGATGCCGCTAGGCAGCCAGCTCACATTCGATCTGAATCTCGATGATCCGCTAATCTACGGTTACGTGCAACGCGCGCTGAATGAGGGCAGCCTCAATCTGATGGCCTGTTCGCTGCTCGGCGCAAGCTTCACCGGCCCGCCGAACTATCCGAACTTCTACACCAGCTTCAGCCCGCTTGCGATCCCCGAGCAATTTCCCTTGTTGGACATCGATGGGGAGGTGGTGCGCACCAACATGGACAGTGATGCTGACGGTTTGCCGGATGATTGGGAGAACTTCTATTTCGCCTCGCTGGCTAGCGGGGCGACGAACGACGTGGATGGCGACGGGATCAATAATCTCGCAGAGTATCAAGCGGGAACAATTCCGATCGCCGGGGCGAGCCAGTTCAAAGTGCTTTTGCTGCAACACCAGGCGAATGCAGTGGAATTGCACTTCAGCCTTGCGTCCAGCCGCCACTATTCCATCGGGTGGTCGGACGACCTGCAAACCTGGCAGACCATTACGAACCCACCGCTAACCTTCTCTTCCGCGTGGCTGGCGAAAACGACTCCTAATGTCACTTACCCGGCGCCCGTTTACGGTATTTGGCGTGATTCGAACGCGACCAATGCGCAACGCTTCTACCGCGTCGGCGCACAGTGAGGCGATTATGAAAATCCATGCCAGCAAGAACGCATTCACGCTGATTGAGCTGCTGGTCGTCATCGCCATCATTGCGATTCTTGCCTCGCTGCTGCTTCCCTGTCTGGGCAAGGCGAAGCACAAGGCGCGCATGATCGATGAGATATCCGCCGTGCGCCAGTTGATGCTCGGCGTCCAGTTATATGCGGACGATCATGATGCTGCCATTTTCCCCGGTTATGTCGCCGACTATGCCGCCGTAGACGATCACGGGCAGCCGTTGACATTCCCGGAAAACGCCCGTTATCCGTGGCGCATTGTTCCTTACATGGCGCGCTCCATGGACTTGATATACTCGGGCGAAAATCGCGCCAAACTGGCCGAGCTTCGGTCAAAAAGTTACCCCGACTACGTCTACTCCGTCAGCGTCTTCCCCTCGCTCGGCATCAATTCCTATTTCATCGGCGGCAACCAGACGGAATTTCCCGCTGACTCGGCCAACGCCGTTTTCGGCAGTGGCACAGTGATCAAAAAAATCACTGATGCGAGCCAGCCTACGGAATTAATGGTCTTCATGTCGGCGCGTTCGGCGGTGTCCGGCAACAACGCGCAAGGCTATTACCAAGTGACGCCGCCTTACCTTAGGACCCGGCAATGGGTGACGAGCTACTCGCCAAGCGTATCACCTAATCAATGGGGCTTTGTGGCGCCGCGCTTCAACAATCGGGCGATCGCCGGCTTGCTGGATGGTCACGCCGAAACTTTTAATTTGCAGCAAATGCAGGATATGCGGCATTGGTGCAATCATGCGGATCGAAGCGATTGGATGCTTGCGCAGCAATGAGGCGATGAGTGGCGCCAAGAGACGCAGCAGTTCGGCGAGCCGTTCCATTCGGGTTTGCCGAAGAAACTCTTGTTCCCTTAGCCTTCGGCACGACCTTTTGCCAGCCAGGCTGGGTCGCATCCACGCCGCGCGCAAGTGCAATCCTTTTGCGAACATTCAAGCGATCCCAGTTGCCCGCATTTGGGAAATTGTGCCCAAAATGGCAAGTCTGCCGCTTCCGTGGAATTGCTGTTCTTGATTTGAAAGGCAGCTTGCGCAAACTCCCGGTGGATCGAACGCAGCGGGTGCTCAACAGCCGAAAGGACGATGGCTTCCAACTAATCTGGAGCAGGCCGTTGCGCGGTTGTCCTTAGCGGATATAGGCCGGGACAACATCCGAAAGTCTCATGAAATGTGCTGCTAAAGTGGCTCAAGCTGTTGTAACCCACTTCAATCGCCGCTTCCGTGACATTACATTTGCCGGAGCGCAGCAATTCCGCCGCGCGTTCCATGCGGATTTGCCGAAGAAATTGCTGCATCGTCAAACCGCCTGCCAGCGCGAATTGACGGCTCAGGTAAAACGGACTGCAATTGACCATGCGCGCCAGTTCTTCCAGCGAGGGCGGATTCTGCATCCGCGCCTGCAGGACCGCTTTAGCTTTCTCAACCCGCTCGCGTGCCAGCCGCTGTGTGCGGGTGCAAAGCAACTCTCCGCCCGCCGGGTGGAAAAACAGGTGAGAGGCAACCTCCAGCGCTTTGGAACGAAACCACATTTCCCGCGCCGGAGTGAAGACGGGACAATGCCTTAGCCCTTCCACTAATTGGTATAATGTGACCACGAGCCGCTCTGGCGGCACCACCACCGACTCGACGGCTTCGCCGCGCAAAACCGCGCGCACTAGTGGATGAACGTTGTCGGCGTGGCGACGGAAGTTTTCTTGGAGAAAGGTCGGTGAGTATTCAATCGTGACAAAACGATGCTCCTCACCCCCGGTGCGCGTGGCAGTCAGTGGCGGTTCTCCTTGAAAATAATACGCGAACGTCTGGGCCTGAATTTCCACCGATTGTAGCCCGTCGGTGACTTTCCCTGTTCCGTCGAGGTTTAGGCACAATTCCACGCTGCCGGGATGGAAGCTTGCAGCCCAGTCAAATTCCTCTCTGGCGGTGAAATCGTGCCATTCGAAGCTGAATCCCAGCTCCCGGTAGTTGCCAAAGAGAGGGCGCCAGCCTGGCCCGACGGAAATCCAAGCGGGCCCTTCGGCAAACAAGGGACATGTCGCTTGCGTCGGCTGCGGGATTTTGGGAGGCCCAGCGCCAGGCGTCACTCTCGTTTTCTTACCACGCGGCACAGCATTCTGCGATATGTGGGAAGGACGAACCAACACTCGAAAGGTGTTTGCTCCCACTTGATTTCTGGACCAATAAAGCCTGCCGCATTGCAAAAGAATGCCTGAAACCCGAATCGTTTGCTCTCGGTAGCTTGCTCTTCTTTAGCGGTGGCTTGCGCAAGCGTCCGTTAATTCTCAGCAAGCTGCCGAAAGCAAACGGGAGACCATCCGGCTAAATTATGCGAATGTTTAGAGGTTCTTGGACTCGATTTGCGGCCATGACGCTGGCCATTACCGCATCGCCTTCGTTTCACCTTCTCGCGGCAGATGGATATCCCCCCTT
>Ga0335071_10009201_pt1 | contig 10109 bp, 8 predicted proteins | sample Lox_Sample_15_FD_206724 | JGI IMG/M metagenome (GOLD analysis project Ga0335071, IMG submission 206724) | Soil microbial communities from Loxahatchee National Wildlife Refuge, Florida, United States - Lox_Sample_1.5 | ecosystem: Environmental > Terrestrial > Soil > Wetlands | place: USA: Florida...
CGCGAGATAGAGCCAAGCTGATCACTAGACCTGTCACGATCACGATAAGAACGCGATGGACTTTCATAATGCCTAGCAATGTACCGCCTTGGCTGCGCTCGCGTCAATGCAACCTTGCACGGTTTTGGTAGCCTTTAGAGATGCCCGTGAACGGAGGCAAGAACAGAGTCCGAAAGGAGCTATCCGAACCTCATCCCAAACCCGTGGACGCGCTGCAGTATCCACGCTTCGCCGGCGTGCCGACCTTCATGCGCCTGCCTCACATCGTAGACCCCGCCCGCCTGGACGTCGCTCTGATTGGCGTACCCTTCGATGGCGGAACTACGTTTCGGCCCGGCCCGCGCTTCGGCCCGCGGCACATCCGCGAACAATCGGCCATCATCCGCCCGTATAATCCCGTCCTGGACGTCAGCCCGTTCGATGAACTCCGCGTCACCGACTTCGGCGACCTTTCCGTGAACCCGATCTCGATCGAAGACACCTACGCCCGTATCACGGCCGGCCTCGCGCCGGTCTTGGCCGCTGGAACGATTCCCATGTGCGTTGGTGGCGATCACTCCATCCTTCTGCCGATCCTCCGCGCCATTCACGCCGCGCACGGTCCCGTGGCTCTGATTCAGTTCGACGCGCACTCCGACACCTGGGACCAATACTGGGGTTCAAAATACACGCATGGCACCCCGGTTCGCCGCGCCATCGAAGAAGGGCTCATCGAAGAACCGCACGTGCTTCAAATCGGCTTGCGCGGCCAGCTCTATGGCTCGGAGGACTTCGACTACATCCGCGAGCACAACATTGCGACCATCACCTCTGAAGAGTTTCACGAGCACGGCCTCCCGCTGGTTCGCGAAAAGCTAAAACCCTTCGATGGGCGCAAGACCTATTTCACGCTCGATATCGACGTCGTCGACCCCGCCTTCGCCCCCGGCACGGGTACTCCCCAAGTGGGCGGCCTCTCCAGCGTTCAGATTCTCAACCTGGTGCGCGCTCTAAAAGGCTTGAACCTCGTCGGCTGCGACCTGGTGGAAGTCTCGCCGCCGTTTGACAGCGCCGGCATCACTTCGCTCCTGGCCGCCAACCTGCTCTTTGAACAGCTTTGCCTGTTCTGCTTCTCATGACAACGCTTGCCCGCAGGCTCCGCCTGGTCGATTATTTCTCGCTAGCTTTCGGCACCATGGTCGGAACCGGATGGCTGGTGGTGATGGACGATTGGCTGATCCGCGGTGGCGCGGCGGGCGCAATTCTCGGCTTTGTGATCGGCGGTTCGTTGCTGTTTCCCATCGGTTATGTCTACGGGAAACTGGTGATGGCCATGCCGGATGCCGCCGGTGAAATCGCCTACACCGCGAAAGTATTTCCGCAATCCGTCAGCTTCGCCACCGGCTGGATCATGCTGCTCTCCTACTTCGTGGTCTGCCCGTATGAGGCGGTCGCGGCTGCGAAGATCGGTGGCTATTTGTTTCCGAAGCTCGATAGTATGGAACTGTATCGCGTCGGCGGTAAGCCGGTCTACCTGCCGCATCTCGTGCTCAGCCTTCTGGTCGTGGTGCTCGTCACCGGAATGAACTACCGCGGAATCCAGCTCACCGCGCGATTTCAAACCTGGACTACGCTGAGCGTGATCGCCCTGGCGATCGTCTTCGCCTCGGCCGGGTTGGGCCACGGCTCGATCGCCAACTTCAAGCCGCTCTTCCAAGGGGGCAGCGCGTTCATCTCCATCCTCCTCATCGTTCAAATCGTCCCATTCTTCATGGAGGGCTTTGAGTCCGTTGGAAAGTCTTCAGAAGAGGCCGAGGACGGATTCGCCGGCCATCATTTCTTCCTGGCGATCAGCCTGGCCATCCTGGTAGGGATTCTTTTTTACCTGATTGTAATCTCGGCGGTCGCGTACTCTGCGCCGCGCGAAACCTTCATGAACGCGAGTTTCCCGACGGCCGTGGCCTTTGAGAAGGCGATTGGTTCGCACTGGATCGGCAGCCTGGTGATGGCCACCGCGTTTCTGTCCCTGCTGAAATGCTTCAACGGGAACATGGTGGCCTCCAGCCGCATGTTTTTCGCGCTCGGACGCCGCGGCCTAATACCACGCGCGGCGGCGCACATTCACCCTGAAAACCGCACGCCCAGCGTGGCGGTCTTGTGCATTGGCTTCGCCACAGGCATCGTCATCTTCGGAGGCGAATCGATGCTGGTGCCGATTGCAGAGGTCGGCGCCGTGACTGCGGCCGTTGGATGGATGGCCGCCTGCGCTTCTTATGTCCGAATGAAACCGTCCACCGCCGGCTTTGCCGCCGCCATTGCGGGGCTCATCATCACCTCGTTCATGGTGTTGATCAAGGCCATCCCAGCGGTGCCTGGCCATTTTACCGTGGCCGAATGGATCGCCGTGGCGATTTGGGGCGCTCTCGGCTTCGCGCTTCGCCGTGGTACCGTGCATACAGACGCTTGACGACGCCAACCGCCGAAACATCCCACGAGGAACTCCGCCGCAGCCTCGGCCTGTTCGATTCCACCATGATCGTCGCGGGCTCGATGATCGGCTCCGGCATTTTCATCGTCTCCGCGGAAATGTCGCGCGAGGTCGGCAGCGCCGGTTGGCTCCTGGCCTCGTGGATCATCACAGGGCTTCTTACCATCGCCGCGGCTCTGTCCTACGGCGAGTTGGCCGCGATGATGCCTCGCGCCGGAGGCCAATATGTTTATCTGAAGGAAGCCTGGTCACCGTTGTGCGGGTTCCTTTACGGCTGGACGCTCTTCCTGGTGATTCAAACCGGGACCGTCGCGGCCGTGGCTGTCGGCTTCGCTCGCTATTTGGGCGTACTCTGGCCGCGAATATCGGAGAGTGACTACCTGATCCCGCCGGTTCACGTTTCCTCGCGCTACGCTGTCTCGCTGTCGAACGCACAGTTGGTCGCGGTTCTGCTGATTCTCCTGTTAACGTGGAGCAACGCCCGCGGCATCCAATACGGGAAGATCATTCAGAACGCCTTCACCTCCGCGAAAATTGGCGCCCTCATCGGCGTCATTATTCTCGGCGCAATTGGATGGAAGGCCGCTGCCGTGAACGCCAACTTCACAGACGCCTGGACCCCTCACGGTTTCACGGCGATTGCACCCGGACTCTTGCAAAACACCGCCTTCGGCCTCTTCGTGGCGCTCTGCGTCGCGCAGGTTGGCTCCCTCTTCGCCGCCGACGCCTGGAACAACATTACGTTTATCGCCGGCGAAGTCAGGAAACCCGAACGCAACGTCCCTCTCTCGCTCGCCCTGGGCACCGTCATTGTCATTGGCCTCTACACGCTTGCCAACACCGCTTACGTGTTGGTGCTCCCGCTGGAGGGCGTGCAGCATGCTCCTTCGGATCGTGTTGCCGCCGCTATGGTGGAGGCGATCTTTCCGCGAATCGGCGCTGCCTTGATGGCCGTCGTGATCATGATTTCGGCCTTTGGCTGCATCAATGGAATGCTCATGTCAGGCGCGCGTGCTTATTTCGCCATGGCGCAGCATGGCCTGTTCTTCCGGCGTGCCGCCAACCTGAATCGGGCGCGGGTTCCCGGCGCATCGCTCGGCATGCAGGGCGCCTGGACTGTCGTGCTGGTACTGGTTCGAACCTACGACCCCACCACGCATGCCTACGGCAATCTCTACAGCAATCTGCTGGACTACGTCGTCTCCGCCGCGCTCCTCTTCTATCTCCTGACTATCGCTGCCGTCTTCCGCTTGCGATCCACACAGCCCCAAGCCGAGCGGCCCTATCGGGCCTTCGCCTACCCCTGGGTGCCGTCGCTTTACCTGGCCTGCGCCGCGGTGATCCTGGCCGTCTTATTCGTTTACCGCCCTGCCACCACGTTCCCCGGCCTGGTGATCGTGCTCATCGGCATCCCTGTTTACTTCGCTTTCCGCTGGTCATCCCGCCGCGCATCCACATGATGCTGATCCTGGCCGCCTGCCTCTCCATCTTCGTCTACGGCATGACTGCCTCCATGCTGGGCACCATCCTGCCTGACCTCTCAGCGCGCTTCCAGCTCACGCCGAAACAAAACGGCACCATTGCGCTTTATCAGGCTCTCGGCCTGGTACTCTCCTCCATCGGCGTTGGACCGTTGATCGACAACGAAGGAAAAAAGATCGCGCTGGTGCTGGGTATGGCGCTCAGCGGCGTCGCGCTTTTTCTGCTTCCTCGCTCAACAGGCTACCGCGCCATTGCGGCGTATCTCTTCCTGCTCGGCTGCGGCGGCGGAATCATCGTCACTGCCGCCAACGCGCTGGGAAGCGATGTCGATCCCGCGCGCCGCGCCACCGTTCTGAACTTCCTGAACATTTTCTTTGGCCTGGGTGGTCTGGCTACGCCCTTCATTTCCGCCAACCTGTTGCGCCGAAGCTCCACTCGTTTGTCCTATTTGATCGCCGTGCTCGCCGTCGCGGCAATTCTAGTGAACGCCACCGCGCCGATTCCACCGCCGACCAATGCGCGCAGCTTCGTCTTCTCCGACGCCGGCGTGCTGGCGCGCCCCACTCTGGCGCTGTGCGCCCTGCTTCTCTTCCTCTACGTGGCCACCGAAGTCGGCGTGTGGAACTGGCTGGTGCAGCACCTCATCGCACAGGGCGTTCCGGAAGCGCGCGCCCTCAACGTTCTTTCGCTGGGATTTGCCCTGGGCCTTCTGCTCGGACGGCTTGTCGCCTCCCAAATCTTAATCTCCGTGGCGGGACTCAGCGTCATACTCGCCGCTTCCCTTCTCATGACCTTAACGACGTTTTCGATGCTTCGCACCCACAATGCCAGCCTCGCGTGGATTCTCGCCTTCTTCGCGGGGGCCTCGATGGCGCCGGTCTTTCCGACCACGCTCGCGATCATTGGCGACTCGTTTCAGCGCATGAGCGGCACTGCCATCGGGCTCGCCATCACGGCCAGTTGGATCGGCCTCGCCGTCAGCTCGCGCGTCATCGGCGTAATCGCGGCCGGAGATCCTAAGCGACTGCGGAAGGCGCTGCTGCTGTTGCCGGGCATGTCCGCCATGATCGTCGCCGTAAGCCTGGCCCTTCGCGCCGTCGTCAAATAGCCCGCTCATAGAAACTCAGCGAATTGTCCCCCTGCCTCAGCACCCGATAGCGATGCAGCCGGCCGAATGCCTCCGGCAGCGCCGCGCTCGACGAGTGCTGCACAATCGCCAGCGGGCTTTCCGACTTCTCAATAGCCGCCATGGCAAGCTCGTATTCCTTCGGCGAATCGTACGGCGGATCCAGAAACAAAATGTCGGCGCGAACGCGCTCCAGCACCGGCCCCACCTTGCTGGTGAACACCTCCGCGCGATTCTCCAGCCCTAGCGCTGCCAAATTTTCCCGAATCACTTCCACCGCGCCCCGGTTCTTCTCGACGAAAATGGCCCGCCGCGCGCCCCGGCTCAATGCTTCAATGCCGACCGCGCCCGTTCCCGCATACGCATCCAGAAAAACATTGCCCTCGATTCGCGGCGCAAGCACATTGAACAACGCCTCGCGCAGACGATCGGGCGTGGGGCGCGTTTCCAACCCCTGCACGCTTTTCAGCCGCCGGCTCCGGAACTCTCCCCCGATCACACGCATCAGCCCACCTGCACCAAGGCGTACCGGCGCTGCCAGTGCTCACGCAGGAATGTTATCGCGCGCTTCATCTCGTCCTGCGATGGAGGCGCGGCAATGAACGCCTGCGCTTCGCTCCGCGCTATCTCCAGCACATCCTGATCCCGGATGATGTTGCCGATTCGCAGCGTCGGCAAACCCGACTGCTTGGTCCCGAAAAACTCGCCCGGCCCGCGCAGCTTTAAGTCCATCTCGGCGATATAGAAGCCGTCGGTCGACTCCACCATCGTCCGGATGCGCTCGCGCCCCGCATCGCCCAGCTTGCCCGTCACCAGAATGCAGTAGCTCTTCTCCGAGCCGCGCCCCACGCGCCCGCGCAACTGATGCAATTGCGCCAGCCCGAAGCGTTCCGCCTGTTCGATCACCATCACCGTCGCATTCGGCACGTCCACGCCAACTTCGATCACAGTGGTCGAGACCAGAATTTGCACCTCGCCCCGCCGGAACTCTTCCATCACCCGCTCCTTCTCTTCGGTCTTCATCCGGCCGTGCAGCAGGCCAATGCGAAGATCGGGAAACACTCGCTCCGACAGGTGCTGGTACATCTTCTGCGCCGCCTTCATGTCCTCCGACTCTTCGATCACCGGATACACCACGTACGCCTGCCGCCCCAGCTTGATCTGCTGTTTCAGAAAGCTGTACACCCGTTCCACTCGCTCGTCCGTCACATGGCTGGTCTCGATCGGCTGGCGGCCCGGAGGCATTTCATCAATGATCGATACGTCCAGGTCGCCATAAATCGTCAGCGCCAGCGTACGCGGAATCGGCGTCGCCGTCATCACCAGTACGTCCGGATGCTTGCCCTTCGATGCCAGCCGCAGCCGCTGCATCACGCCAAACCGGTGCTGCTCGTCGACAATTGCGAGCCCTAGATTCTTCCACTCCACGTCCTCTTCGATCAGCGCGTGCGTTCCGATAGCCACGTGCACCAGCCCCTCCGCCAGCAGTTTCTTCAGCTGCGACTTTTCGCGCGGCGTGGCCGAGCCCGTCAACATCACCACTACGTAGCCCATCTTCTGAAACAGGTTCTTGAAATACACATAGTGCTGGCTGGCCAGGATCTCCGTGGGCGCAAGTACCGCCACTTGATACCCGTTCTCGATCGCGATCACCGCCGCTTCGGCCGCCACCAGCGTCTTGCCGCTGCCCACATCGCCTTGCAGCAACCGGCTCATCGGATGCGGCTCGTGCATATCCTGGGCAATTTCTTTCAATACCCGCTTCTGTGCGCCCGTCGGCTTGAACGGCAGCATCGTCTTAATCCGCTCGCGCACATGATCCGTCAAATCAAACGAAATGCCCGGCTGCACGCGCGCCTTAGCCCGCTTCAGCGACAGCCCGCACTCCAGCCAGAAGAACTCCTCGAAGATCAACCGCCACTGCGCCGGATTGCGATAGGCGTTCAGCAGCCGCAGATCCGCGCCTTCCTCGGGAAAATGCAAGGCGCGAATGGCCTCCCAGCGGCCCGGCAATTTCAAACGCTCCCGAATCGCCGCCGGCAGGTAATCCTCCAACGGCTCCAGCGTCTCCAGCACGCGGTGAATTAACGAGCGAAACGCCCGCGTCGTCACCTTGCCCGCAGCTTCATAAACCGGCACGATACGCCCCGTGTGCAGCGCCGCCTCGCCTTCGGAATCATCTGCCGTCAGAATTTCGTGCTCCGGATGCATCAGCAGCAGGCGACCGCTGTAGGTATCCAGTTCCACCTTGCCGTACAACGCCACGCGTACGCCGGGCAGGAAGCGATCCACCAGATAGCCGCCATGGAACCACTTCGCCAATAGCTTTTCGCCGGACGAATCCTTGAAAACGGCCTCGAACAATCCCAGGTTGCGCCGCCGGAATCCCGCCAGATGCGCTGACTGCACTTCCGCGATCACCGTCGCCATCTCGCCCGGCGCCAGCTCGGCGATGCTCTTCACATTGGTCCGGTCCTCGTAGCGGAAAGGCGCGTAGGCGATCAGGTCCTCCACTGTGATGAGCCCCTTACCGGCGAGCATCTCCGCGCGCGCCGGCCCGATACCCTTTACATATTGCAGTGGTGTAGAAGTGTCCAAGAGAACGGAGCCTCAGTGTCGCGCGGGTGACAGTACCGGTAGAATTACTAGAGTTGACATCTTCTTAGAAGAGAATTATTCTTAGTTTAGTGCGTCTGTCCCGTCCGGAGATCCTCGCCGCGTTTCGCGAGCATAAGGTTCGTTGTACGCCGCAGCGCTTTACGATTCTGGACTATCTGAATCGTAACGCGAATCACCCTTCGGCGGAGGAAATCTACAAGGCCATTAACCGGACGGATCCGCGTGCCTCTCTGGCCACGGTTTATAAGAGCCTCCACGCTCTGGCATCGGCGGGCCTGATCCGCGAAGTCAGCATGGATGGCAATGCGGTGCGGTTCGAATCGAACATGGCCAAGCACCATCATTTTGTTTGCGAGCGCTGCGGCAACGTTGAGGATATGGAGTGGTACGACGTACCCAGGCCTCCCTCGGGCTCACTCGGCAAGCGGATTGTTCGGGAATATGAACTCATTTTCCGAGGCCTCTGCACGAAGTGCGCTCCGCGTAGCGTTCCTCGATAAGTCTTTTGGCAATTCGAAGGAGAATGAACACATGTCAACCGAAACCAAGTGCCCCTTCCACACAGCGGCGGGGGCCCACTCGAATGCGGACTGGTGGCCGAACCAGCTCAATCTGAAGATCCTCCACCAGCGCTCCTCCCTGTCCAATCCGATGGACCAGGCTTTCGATTACGCGAAGGAATTCAAGAGCCTCGATCTGAACGCGGTCGTCAAGGATCTGCACGCCTTGATGACAGACTCGCAGCCCTGGTGGCCGGCCGACTTTGGCCACTACGGGCCGCTCTTCATTCGCATGGCCTGGCACAGCGCCGGCACCTACCGCATCGGCGATGGCCGCGGCGGCGCGGGCAACGGCACGCAGCGTTTTGCGCCCCTCAATAGCTGGCCCGACAACGTCAACCTGGACAAAGCCCGCCGCTTGCTCTGGCCCATCAAGCAGAAGTATGGCCGCAAAATCTCCTGGGCCGACCTCATGATTCTCGCCGGCAACGTCGCCTTGGACTCGATGGGCTTTAAGACCTTCGGTTTCGGCGGCGGGCGCGAGGATGTCTGGGAGCCGGAAGAGGATATCTTCTGGGGGCCTGAAGGCAAGTGGCTCGGAGACGAGCGCTACCGTGGCGATCGTGAACTCGATAATCCTCTCGGCGCCGTTCAGATGGGTCTCATTTACGTCAATCCCGAAGGGCCCAATGGAAAGCCGGACCCGCTGGCTGCGGCGCGGGATATCCGCGAGACGTTCGCCCGCATGGCGATGAACGACGAGGAGACCGTGGCGCTCATTGCCGGCGGCCACTCGTTCGGCAAAACCCACGGTGCGGCGGATCCCAGCAAGTATGTCGGTCCCGAACCCGAAGCCGCGCCCATCGAGCAGCAAGGCTTGGGCTGGAACAACACGTACGGCAGCGGCCATGGCGCACAGTCGATCGGCAGCGGCTTGGAGGTCACATGGACCACTACGCCGGTGAAGTGGAGCAACAACTACCTCGAAAATCTGTACAAGTATGAGTGGGAACTCACCAAGAGCCCGGCTGGTGCCTACCAGTGGACCCCCAAGAACGGGACTTCGAACGGCACCGTTCCCGATGCTCACGACAAGTCCAAGCGTCACGCTCCGGGAATGCTCACCACCGACCTCTCTCTGAGAATGGACCCCGTCTATGCGCCGATCTCTAAGCGCTTCCTAGAGCATCCGGACGAGTTGGCAGACGCGTTCGCCAGGGCCTGGTATAAGCTGACGCATCGCGACATGGGACCCATCTCGCGATACCTCGGCCCGCTCGTTCCAAAGGAACACTCATCTGGCAGGATCCCGTTCCCGCCGTTGATCATGAGTTGATCGGGGAGCAGGACATCGCCGCTCTCAAGTCCAAAATCCTTGCCTCCGGACTGTCGATCTCCCAGTTGGTCAGCACCGCTTGGGCATCGGCGGCAACCTTCCGCGGCTCCGACAAGCGCGGCGGAGCCAACGGGGCGCGCGTTCGTCTCGCTCCGCAGAAGGATTGGGAAGTGAACGAGCCCGCCGCGCTGGCGAAGGCCCTCGAAAAGCTCGAAGCGATCCAAAAGGACTTCAATAAGTCGCAGACCGGCAAGAAAAAGGCCTCGCTTGCCGACGTGATTGTTCTCGGCGGCTGCGCAGCCGTTGAAGAAGCTGCCAAGAAGGCCGGGCACAACGTGAAGGTTCCCTTCTCGCCGGGTCGCACTGATGCTTCCCAGGAGCAGACCGACGCACACTCCTTCGCTCCACTCGAACCCAAGGCCGACGGGTTCCGCAATTACCTCCACAGTGGACTGCCTCTGTCGGCAGAAGAGATGCTCGTGGATCGGGCGCAGTTGTTGACCCTGACCGCGCCCGAAATGACGGTTCTCATCGGTGGCATGCGCGCGCTGGCTGCCAACGTTGGCCAGTCCAAGCACG
>Ga0335071_10009202_pt1 | contig 10109 bp, 7 predicted proteins | sample Lox_Sample_15_FD_206724 | JGI IMG/M metagenome (GOLD analysis project Ga0335071, IMG submission 206724) | Soil microbial communities from Loxahatchee National Wildlife Refuge, Florida, United States - Lox_Sample_1.5 | ecosystem: Environmental > Terrestrial > Soil > Wetlands | place: USA: Florida...
CAGCTTTTTCCATTTGGGGCGCTGCGAGTTGCGTCAGGTGAAAAAGCGAGAAGACGTTCAAATCATAGGCCCAGCGGAAATCGCTCATGGGCATGTTGAAGGGCTTGGGGCCGCCCCCGCCTGCGTTGTTCATGAGAATGGTCAGGCTTCCGAAAGCGTCGATTGCGACGTCCACCACGGCTTGAAGATCGGCTTCGTCGGTGACATCGCAGGCAAGCCCGATGGCCTGACCGCCGCACTTCGTAATTTCTGCTGCTACCTCGTTGGCGGTTTCGGCTTTGAGATCGCTGACAACCACCTTCGCCCCGGCGCTTGCGAACAACTGCGCGATGGCGCGGCCAATCCCTGCTCCCGCGCCCGTGACAACGGCGACATCGCCATCCAGGCGAAACAGGCTTGGATCATACATGGCTTTTCCAACTCCGCTTTTGGTCGGCAAAAAGCAACGGCCCTGTAAGGTTCGTCAACCCAGACGTCGCTCAAAATGAGCGCCTCGCGAGATGACACTGTCGACCTTGGACTGTACATTGGTCTCCGTATCGGGAAGTTCTGTCTTCTAAGACGTTGTTTCCGGCATCTGCTGGAAAACGGTTCGGCCCGGCCACGCAAGGGGTTCCCGAATGACGATCATGGGAGCGATGCCGCAGGAAAGCCGACGCAGGTCGGCGCTATACGCACTTCTCGTCGCCCTTGCGATAGGTGTTTTTATTTATCTGTTTTTCCCGATTTTCGTCGTAGCCTTCGGCGCTGTCCTCCTTGCGGTTCTGCTGACACTCCTTGCGCGTCCATTCAGACGGCTCAAACTGCAGAACGGGGCCGCCCTCACTCTCGCAGGGCTTTTGCTCCTTGGGGTTATCGGGGGCGCCGCATACTTGTTCGGGTCAAGACTGCTGTTCGACCTGGAGGACGTGCTTGCCCGGATGGAGACCGTGCAACAGGTGATCAGGGCCGAGCTTTCGCGTTCTCCGCTCGGCAGCCTCGTCCTGTCTCAGTTCGGCTTCGGGGGGATTCCCGTTACGCAACTTCTCGCGAGTATTTTTTCGATCAGCACGAGCGTGATCGCCGCTGTCATCATGTCCGTCATCGTTGGCGTCTATTTCGCAGCTCAACCAGAGCTTTATTTGAATGGTTTCCTGAAACTTATTCCCCGGGAGCGGCGCGCGTATGCGGAGGAGGCGGCAAGAAGCGCCGGCAATGCTCTTCTCCTTTGGTTCCAAGGGAAATCCATCTCCATGCTGCTGATTACACTCCTTTGCACGTCAGTCACCTGGGCCATCGGCCTGCCGTCGCATTTCGCGCTCGGCTTCATCGCTGGAATGGCGGAGCTCGTTCCTTATGTTGGCCCGGTGCTTGCCGCAGTTCTTGCGATGATGGTCGCCTCAACATTGGGGGTCAAGCCGGTCCTTTGGACGGCACTCGCCTATCTCGCAATTAATATGTTGGATGGCTATCTTGTCGCTCCGCTCGTGCAACGGAAGATGGTTTACATTCCGCCCGCTGTCTGGATCCTCGGCATCGCTGCGATCGGCTTCATCTTCGGCGCAGTCGCGGTCATCTTCGCCTCCCCCATGACGGTTGTGCTCTTTGTTCTGGTGAAGAAGCTATATGTGCGAGATTTTCTCAACGAAGCTACGGTGCTACCAGGTGAACACCAATGAACGGACACGATCCGTCTCCATCGACCAGGTTCTGGCCCGACGGACATTGGCGCCGGGAATTGAGAAGTTATCACTAGCACGAAATCGGCCAGAGCCTTGCTTTGAGCCGGGATCACTATTCTCTCGAGAGGTCCTTCAATGGTTGCTTCCTCCGCAGTAGAACCAGCAGTTCGCGGTGAACCTCATCCCAAATCTGCGTGGCTTTATGCCATTCTTGGTGTCGTTCTCATCATCGTCGGCACCCTTGTTCTTGGGGATGTGGTCTTTGCCTCGGCTCTGACGGCGGTTTTCATCGCCTGGGCTTTTGTAATCGTGTGCATCTTTCAGCTCGCTCACGCCCTCGGCGCGTATGGCTGGAAGGGTTTTGTTCTCGATCTGCTCTTGGGGCTTCTGTATATCGCGGCCGGAACGTCGCTTCTGTACGACCCAATCGCGGCGGCCGTAAAGCTTACGCTCCTGCTTGGCATCATCTGGATCGTTTCAGGAAGCAAGCTTTGGAGCGATGCAGGGGGGACGCTTCTTCTGTCTGGCCTCGTCGGGGTCGCTGCGGGAAGCATCATTATCGGGGAATGGCCGCAGTCCGGCCTTTGGGTTTTGGGTCTTTGCCTCGCTGTCGACCTCGTTTTCCATGGCTTCGCCTGGATCAGCTATGCCCTTGCCGTCCCAGCTAAACAGTTTCCTCGCTGACCCCACGGGAGCGGCCGCGGCGGCGGTTTCCATCATGTCAGGCAGCTACCTCGACGCGGCCAAGCAACAGTATCGGGAGCGAAGGTAGCACCGAGGCGAAGCTCGCGCTCGCTCAAGGCGGTATCACCTTGACGGACCTTGTCAAAGGTTCTGCTTTCGGTGACTTCTGACAGGAGGAAGATCTCTGGTTGCAGCCGCTGGCACCACCGCGATAGCTGCGAGCATCACAAAGACCAACAGCCACGCCGCAAGTGCTATATACAAGAAGGCGAGCGAAAGCGGCGCGAGGAATGGCAGACCTTCCGCTCTGGCCAGATTATACGTCGCGACCGAATACATCCCGAGGGGAAAGACCATACCCCACAATCCCGCCTGATAGCGGAACCGGTCGCGCCGAATGGCGTAGCGCCAAATCGTCATGCCGATCAGAAACGGGATCCAGAAACTCGCGGCCGACCAGAAAAACAGCGTGGCTCCGCGCAGGAAGGGCTGGTAGGCCTGCAACAGGGGCCACTCCCCCGTCCGCAGCAGAAGCGTTGAGCCGGCCAGAACGCTTATCGCGGCTCCCCCCATGTCGATCCAATAGAGCGGGCCGAAGTCTTCCGGGTCGACGGCGAAAAAATCGATTCTGTAGAAAATGAGAGTGATGATCATGATGTAGAGGAGACCGCCCACGAGGAACATGATCAGGCACAGAAACTGAAGGATGTTCAGGTTCGCAAGCTGCAGGCCCAGCGCTCCGCCCAGCACCGCAACGGACTGTGTCGCCACAACCATGATCAACCAGCCGCCGTTGATGCCGCGTTCGATGGACGGCTTGCGCGAGGTCACGGCTATCGCGACCAGGAACCCGTACATAATAGCGAGCCACAGCGCGACCGTGAGGCCCCATAGCCCGACCGCAATTGGTTCCGACTTTTCGATCAGAAGCGTCTGCGCGCCGAGGACGGAGGTTCCGGCAATCGTGGTGAAGAAGCCGGGGCCACGCAGATGATCGGCAAAGTCCCTCGTCATCGTGTGACGATAGACAAGCAGGCGCGTCAGCGTCAGAGCCAGGAGAAGCAGGTATCCTGCCCAGTTGATGGCGCCAAGCGCCGCTGCGGCCACCGGAACGTCATGGACATGACTGGCGATCGCAACAATCCCGGTCGCCATCACGAAGGCGAAGCATCCCGGCGTCAGGTGCTCAACGACGCCCATGGCGCGAGCCGCGAAGGGGGGCATGCTTCAGCCCTCGGCAGCGTTTTCGACTGGCAGGTTCACCGTTCCACCAAAGGTCCGCGCCGCGAAGGGTTCCGCTGCCTCTTCCGTCAGTTCCGTAAGCCGGGACAGCTGCCAGGCTTCCGGCTCGCCAAAGCTCAGACGCCGCAACGCGACGGGCGACGACTTGAAGTGCGGTTGTTTGCTCACCGCGTCACGCGCGTACCACGTGTGCATGTTGGCGCATTCGCCGGGCCGCCCGTAGTGAAACGGCGTGAAAAGCTCCCCAGGACGGACCGTGTCCACGACCATGGCGACCGCCTCTGATCGCGTATGCGGCGAGACGACTTCGACCGCATCGCCGGTCTCGATCCCGAGCGCCGCAGCGTCATCCGGATGGATCTCGACATAGGCGAGCGGCGCCCTGTCATTCAACGCTTCGGACCGGCCTGTCTTGGTGCGCGTATGGAAGTGATACACAACCCGGCCGGTGTTGAGCAGATAGGGATAGTCTTCCGAGGTGGGATTGGGCGGCCTGCGCCAATGGACCGGGAGCAGCTTGGCTTTCCCCTTCGGATCGCGGCGCGCATAGTCGGCCCGGCTTGTTTTGTTGCCGGTCAGGAAGTCGACGCCGTAGCTCTCGCACTCATCGATGCCCGTCCAGAACGCGAGGTCTTCGTACAGCCGCTCGGCTCCGCGCGGATGCTGTTCGTTACACGGCCATCGTACCGCGCCCATCTCCTGAATGAGTTCGTAGGTCATCCCGGAATAGTCGCACGGCCTGCCTTTCGACACTTTGCGCCACTCCTCGAAAGCGTCGCGCGGCTCCTTGAACCCGATAAATGGCGCGCCCTCGCGATCGGTAAATCCGAGACGGCTCGCCACGTCGGTGAATATGTCGAAGTCGCTCCGCGCCTCACCCGGCGGGTCAACGGCCTTCTGCAGCAGGTTGACGCTGCGGTCGGCATTTGTGACGCAGCCAGTCTTCTCGCCCCACATCGAGGCGGGGAAGTAGATGTCCGCAAGCGCGACCGTGTCCGCGTCGAGGAACGGGTCCTGTACGACAAGGAATAACTTGCGCAGGATGCGCTCGGTCCGACGGCGGTCCGGCAGGCTCACGACAGGGTTCGTGCCCATCACCCACATGAATTCGATTTCGCCGCGCTCGGCTCTCTCCATCATCGTCAGTATGTCGACGCCGTCCTCGGGCCGGTACCGGTCGAAATCGAGGTTCCATAAAGCGCACAGGTCCCGCATGTGTGCTTCGTTGTGCGGATTACGATAAGCGGGATAGGTACCTCCGGCGCCGGTCTCCCGGTTGCACATCGCGGAAGGCTGGCCCGCCATCAAAAGCGGTCCGGCCCCAGGCTTGCCGATAGCGCCGGTTAACAGATGCACGGCATTGATGAGCGACGATGCCGCGGTCGCTTCCGTGCTCTGATAAAATCCCATTAGCGCAGTCGAAACCATGCGCTGCGTGGTTCCGATCCACGCCGCAGCCGTCTCCAGATCGGCCTGCGGAATGCCGCAGATGTCCGCAACGCGGCTCGCAGGATAGTCTCGCGCCACGGCTTCCAGTTCGTCAAAGCCCACGGTATGCCGGGCGACGAAGTCGCGATTCACGTGTCCGCCGGCGACGAGAAGGTTGATAATGCCGTTCATGAGAGCCGCATTCGTCCCAACGCGGATTTGCAAGTGCAGGTCCGCCCCTTGCCGCACCGTCGGCGTCTTACGAGGATCGACGACGATGATTCGGGCGCCGTTTGTCTGCTTGGCGGCAAGCATCCGCTCCCACAGAACGGTCTGGGTCTCAGCCACGTTATGACCGTAGAGACAGAGCAATTCGGCCTGATCGACGTCAGCGTAGGATGCGACCGGGCCATCCGCGCCGAAAGTCGCAGTTAGGGCCGTCGCCGCGCTCGCCGTGCATAGACGCGTGTTGCCATCGATATTCGATGATCCGAGCCCGCCGCGCCAAAGTTTGGCGAGCGTGTAGTACTCCTCCAGAAGAAGCTGCCCGCTGTTGTAGCAGGCGAGATTCTGGTGGCCGCTGGCCCAAGCCTCCCGAAACTTCTGCACGAAGAAGTCCATGGCTTCGTCCCAGCCAACGGGTTGCAGCGGCTCCGATTTCTTCCGCCTGATCATCGGAGCGGTTCCCCGGCGCTTCGACGAATTCGCGACCCAACCGTGCTCGCCTTTGGGGCCGAGGTGCCCAAAACTGACGGGATGCGTAGGAATGCCGCGAACGCCGACGATCTTTTCGTCCTTTACTCCGATTTCGAGACCGCATCCGTTGGAGCAGAGAATGCAGGCTGACCGCACCCATTTATCCGGTTCGCCTGCGATGCCCAGATTCTGATCGATTCTCGGACGCATGCCAAAGCCTCATCGAATTTGTACGAAATCGTACCATGAGGAGGCCGCTGTCTGGACGTAAATTATTCGTGTTCCTAAAGTATTTGAAGCGGCTTATCTGTGAACAATATTCTTATTGCCGCAAAAGTTTTCATTACAGTCGAGGCGGCCAGCGTAAAAATGAGGGGTATGACTTTACTAAAGCATGGAATAAGACACCCTAGGTAATACGATTGCTCGCACCCAGTAACCCACGCTCACATCTAGCCATGCCCCTGAGAGCAAATATAAACTAGGCCGTGGCTAAGGTGTACCGCCTCGTAGCTCAAAATGAGCGGCGGTCCCGCGAGACTGGTTCGAACGGCTGCGCCGGACTAACTGCTGTCCGCTTCACAGCAAAAGACGAAACCGTTCATATTGAGAGGTTGAGGGATTGTCGTCGCTGAAGCTCGCGTCGCCTCAAGCAGATCGGACGATCAAGGGCAGAGGCACTTATCCAGCCGGAGCTCATTAATCGTCGCTGCCTCCGGATTCACTTCGGTCAGAAGCGAGGTCACGGATGCGAGCCCGGACTCGCGTTTCCGGCCCTCGCTTTAGTTCGGCGTGTTTCTGGAGCAAGAACGGCCTTCATTCGAGCGAGGTATTCAATTCCCTTTTCCGTCAAAGCCGTTAGATCGGCGACCGCCTTAGTGGTCGTAGTGAAATTGCCGTGCTCATCGCGCTCTACCCAGCCAAGCGCTGTCAGATCTTGAAGCTTCCGGCGCGCTGTTTCTCTTGGAAGCCCGCTGCAATCGGCTATAGATTGAAGATTGATGGGTTTTGTTGCTGTCCAATCGGAGTGGTCAGGGCCCAAATTCTCGAGCGTTCCTTCGCCAAGAATATTTTTGGCAAAAAGGCTCCTGGCGCTGACGACGTAGAAGACGAGCATGCGATCCAGATCGCCTTTGAAGTAACGGCGGCACTGGATAAGGAACCATGTAAAATTTTCTACATGGGATGGCCATCCACTTCTGAAATCATTTTCGATAACGCTCTCTTTTACAGACATCCGACGGCTCATGAGTCTCGCATGTCCTTGGTCGAGAACTCCAGGGGGATAAGCTTAAACCAAGTCGCAGACAATTAACACGATCGCGTAGCTCGAAATGGGCATGACATAGGGTTCGCCCGTGCCGAGACATTTAAACAGATGACCGAAGCCTCGGATAACTGTCCGGACGCGGCGATCGAACATTCATCATGGAAACAGGCATTTGTATGATCGTGGTGGACAGCTTTTGGCTGGTTTCATGCCGTAGCGCGAGCTCTGGTCAAGCATCATGATGGCTGGTTTGATCTAAACTGATCCGTCAAAAAATAATGCTCACGCAAGCCGGTCGGCGACCCTCGACGCTCTCCACGAAAATGTATTAAGAAGCGTGCACAACTTAATTCAGTATCGCCGGTCTTCCCTCCATGAATCTCATCGATCGCCTCGCCAAATCGCTGCGGGCCTCCACCGGCGACATCGTCTTCGGGATGGAGGACGGAACGGTCTCGGTGTTCGGGCTCGTCTTCGGCGTGGCGCTGTCCACGAACAACAGTCAGGTGGTGTTGCTGGCAGGGGCCACGGGCGCGGCCGCTGCAGCGGTTTCCATGATGGCGGGCAGCTACCTCGACGCGGCCACTCAGCAGGACCAGGCCCGCGCGCTGGCTCGGCGTACCAAGGCGCAGCGGGAGGCGGAAGACGCCGCACTCGCGCAGCGAATTGCCACACGGTTGCAGGCAGCGGGCGTCCCGCCCGAGCAGGCCGCCGCGTTTCGCGGCGCGGTCGACGCCACGCCCGGGGCATTTGCCGCGATCCGCGACGAGATCGTGCCGCAGAACCCTGTGGCGGAGGCAAGCCCGCTGGCGCACGCGCTCTGGATGTTTGTCTCCGACCTGTTCGCAGGGGCCGTGCCGGTCGTGCCTTTCGCGCTGCTGCCCTTCGAGGAGGCGCGCATCGTCTCAGTCGTCGTCACCTCGGCGCTTTTGCTGGCGCTCGGCGTCGGACGGGGGCTTGTGGCGGGGCGCAACGTGCTGCGCACCACCCTCGAGACAGTGTGCGTAGCCGCCGCAGCGGCCGCCGCCGGGGTGGGGATCGGCCGCTTGGTTTCCTAGAGCCGGGGCGGCTCGCTGCCAAGCTGGTTGAGGGCTAGTCTTGGGCCGGCGTCCAAGAGTGCGAACCTAATTTCATGCCTCAAAATACAAACAACTGACGCTTGGCGCGGTGCCTTCGTCGGCTGAGGAGCAGGAGCGATGACAGCGATCATGGTGGACGAACGGGGCGTTCGTCCCTGCGCGAGCGTCGAGGATGTCAAGAAGGCGGTCGAATCGGGCCATGTCTTCTGGCTCGACATTGTCGGGGAGAGCGAGGAGACCGGAACGTCTCTGATGAAGGCGGCGGGGCTGGAGGCCGCGGATATCGTCACGCTTCTCCGTTTTCGCCAGACCGGCCGGATGCGCCTTGCGACGGACAAAGTGCGGGTGGTGACCTGGATCGCACACGGCGAAGGCTTACTCGTCGAGGTCCACCTCGCCGGTTGCGGAAAGAGCCTTATCACTGTGTGGAGCGGCGACCCGGCCATGCTCGAACCGATCCGACGCCAGTTCTCGAAGTGCGTCGCCGGCATCGAGGGCGACATGCATTACGGGGCGGGGCTGCTCCTGCAGTTTCTGATCGGGACGCTCGACGCCTCGCTCGAGGCCGTCGACGCGCACATCGACACCCTGAGACTGAGCCTCGACCAACATTCGTCATCGAAGGACTATTCGCTCATCAGGGGCGCCTTGCAGCAGCTGCAGAATTTCGCCGCCGGCTACCGCCGTTACGCGAGCGCCGTGCGGTCGGCGATGGTCGGAGTCGAGACCCTCGTGAGCTCCCGCGCGGCGGCGGAGCTCAACGACTACGTCGACCTGGTCGAGGACTTCGAGGAGCAGCTCTACGAACGCCGCCGCTGGTTGTCTGACATCACCCACGATTTCGCCAACGCCATTGCGCAGCGGCAGAGCGATCAGATTTCCCGCCTGACCATCGTGTCAATGATCTTTCTGCCCATGACCGCGCTCACCGGCTTCTTCGGCATGAACTTTGACTGGCTCAACCAGAGGATCGCGAGCGAGGAGGCTTTCTTTATCTTCGGCCTGGCGCTTCCCGCCCTCGCCGTCGTCCTCACGGTCGTCTGGCTCGTGCGGCGCGGGCTCATGCGGCTCAACCTGTGGTCGTGAGGATGGCAATTCTTGCAGTCTTTATCCAACCTATCTTTGCAACTGGAACGCTGCGCGGCGACGGCCGATCAGAAGATGCAAATCCTGAAACTCGCCGCCGACTTCCCGCGCTTATGGACCGCGACCGACCACTTCCGATCGCGACCGTAAACGCATTTTGCACTTACTTATCAGGAACATCACCGTCGCCAAAAGGCCAGAGCCGAAATAGTTGAAGCTGTGCAGATCCGGGGACAGGGTTACTCGATGGAATTGTCTCGCCGCGTTTATGAATCGTCCCTGTGGTTTGAGGCGACAGGGAAAGGGTCCTCTCCATGCTATCTCGCCCTTGCGGAGGCGGAGTTTAACGGATCAAAGGTCAGCGCATGAAAATTCGGGGCCGATACGGCGTTGCCGCTATGGCGAGGGCGCCGAATCTGACGTCGCTCAGAATGAGCTGTGTGCCTGTATACTTTATTCATAGCTCAGTATAATGTTAGTTTTGTAGGTCGTGTGCTGTAAGAGCCCAGACAAAGGAGGACTCCGCGATCGGCCTTTCGACCATGTTGGCTATTGGCCCGGAAAACTTCCGCGGAATACCTCATGCGCTTTCCGGCCTATCTCCAACAGCTCACCATGGAAAGCAATGGCAAGCATATGACGCTGGGCCGAACGAGTGTGGATTATCGGGCCGGCCCGATTTATTGGGTGGAACCCGACACCAACCGGCCAACACTCGTTCTACCAATTGATCGACCAAGGGACGCGCCTTATCCCTTGCGATTTCATTACCTTCGAGCAGCCGCTCAACCCGCTGGGACGCCAATGTTTTCGCAAGCGGAGGCACGCCGGGTTGGCTCGTCCCCCAAAGGCGTACGCCTCGTAATAGCTGACCAATTCTTATCTAAGGAGAACGCATGCAACTTGGGATGATTGGACTCGGCAGAATGGGGGCCAACATGGTGCGGCGGCTCCTCAAGGGCG
>Ga0335071_10009204_pt1 | contig 10107 bp, 11 predicted proteins | sample Lox_Sample_15_FD_206724 | JGI IMG/M metagenome (GOLD analysis project Ga0335071, IMG submission 206724) | Soil microbial communities from Loxahatchee National Wildlife Refuge, Florida, United States - Lox_Sample_1.5 | ecosystem: Environmental > Terrestrial > Soil > Wetlands | place: USA...
CGACGTCGATCCTCATGCCAGATCCAGCAGGCCCTCGGGCGGGTCGATCTCGATGACGCCATCGTCCAGCGACACCGACGTCACGATCGCGGCGACGAAGGGCACCAGGGCTTCGCCCTTGTCCGCACCGTCGGCGCCGCGCCGCACCGCCAGCAGCTCGCCGGCCGCGGTGTGCAGCACCTCGGCGACGACGCCGACGTCCTGTCCGCCGGTGGTGCGGACGCGCAGGCCCTCGAGCTGGTGGTCGTAGTAGGTGTCCGGCTCGTCGATCGGCGGCAGCTCCGCGGAGTCCACCAGGAACAGGCTGCCGCGCAACGCGTCGGCCGCGTCGCGGTCGTCCACCCCCGCCAAGCGCACCAGCAGCCGCGCGCCGTGCTCGCGCATCTGGTCGACGACGACGCTGCGTTCGTCACCGGTCCGAGAGTTCCTGGCGCGCAACGTATTACCCGGGGCGAAGCGGGCGGCGGGATCGTCGGTGCGGACTTCCACGACCAGCTCGCCACCGATGCCGTGCGCCTTGACCACACGCCCGACCGTTAACTCCAAAGGAGGCGCCCCGCTACTGGTCGGTGTCCACCACGTCGACGCGGATGCCGCGGCCGCCGATCCCGGCGACCAGTGTGCGCAACGCGGTCGCGGTGCGTCCGCCGCGACCGATCACCTTGCCGAGGTCGTCGGGGTGGACGTGCACCTCCACGGTGCGCCCACGCCGACTGGTCACCATGTCGACCCTGACATCGTCGGGATTGTCGACGATCCCGCGGACCAGGTGCTCGACAGCGTCAACGACGACCGTGCTCACGCCGGTCAGCCTTCCGTGGTCTCGGCCGGCTGGGCCGGCTCGGCCTGCTCGCCGCCCTCGGCCGCCGGCTCCTCAGCGGCCTCGGCCGCCGCCGGCTGTTCGGCGGCTTCGGGGGCCGCTTCCTCGGCGGCCTTGGCGGCCTTCTTGGCGGGGGCCTTCTTCTTCGGCTTGGCGGCCTCGGTGGTGGGAGCGCCGTCGGCCTCGGCCAGCGCGGCGTTGAACAGCTCCAGCTTCGTGGGCTTGGCCGCGGCGGCCTTCAGGCTGCCTTCGACGCCGGGCAGCCCCTTGAACTTCTGCCAGTCACCGGTGATTTTCAGCAGCTTGAGCACGGGCTCGGTCGGCTGGGCGCCCACCGAAAGCCAGTATTGGGCGCGCTCGGAATTGATCTCGATGAGGCTCGGCTCCTCCTTCGGGTGATACCGGCCGATGACCTCGATCGAGCGGCCGTCGCGGCGGGTGCGCGCGTCAGCGACGGCGATGCGGTACTGGGGATTGCGGATCTTTCCAAGCCGGGTGAGCTTGATCTTCACAGCCATGGTTGAGCGATTTCTCCTGTGGGTGTCACGCGGCAATTCGGCGATCCGGGCGGGATGCCAGGATCCGGTTTTGCCTCGCGTGTATGACCACCGCGCGGCCATAACCGCGCGGCGGACAGCCGCCCATTGTGCCAGACCGCGGCTCACCGGCGGAAATCCGGCAACCTGTCACATCAACTTCTGGAAGACCTTCGTTTCGACGCGCTTGGTCATCCGCCAGCCCTCCGGGGTGCGCACGAACTCGTCGTCGTACCAGAGCCCGCAGAACAGCGCCTGGTCGCTGTCGCCGGGCAGCACCATCGGGTTGAAGCAGATCACCCGTGATGCCGCGGTATCCCCGTCGATGCGCACGGAGAAGTTGCCGAGCATGTGCGCGTACACCGGGAAGGTCGGCAACACCTCGGCCAGCCACTTCTTCACCTCGGGGTAACGGCCGTCGATGCCGCCCAGCGCCCGGTAGTCGATGTAGGCGTCCGGTGTGAAAACCCGGTCCAAGTCATCGAACCGGCGGTTGTCGATGGCGGTGGAGTAGTCCACCAGCAGCTGCTGGATCTCAAGGCGGTCGGATATTTCGGCCAGGCTCAACATGCATCGATTCAACACCGCCGCAGGTCGGTTATTGGGATCGGTAGCCGCACTGGCGTTGTCCACTTGCTTCGCGACCGCCAGCAACGAGGGAGCCCCACATGAACCTAACGCTGCGATTTTCCCGTTTTCCCAGTACACGCGCGGCGACCGAGGTGGATAATCCCAGGTTTATGAGGGCAGCAATCGCGGGACTGGCAACGACGCTGTTGATGTTCGGCGGCTCGGGACTGGCCGCGCCCTCGGCCGGGGCCGCCCCGTGCCCCGCCGGAAAGTCCTGCCAGCACTGGTGCCCCGGCGACGTCCTTCCGGCGGGCCGGCCCGTCCCGTGGGACGGCAACGTCTGCCACGACTACTACTGGGACTACTACGGCGTCCACGACATCGGCACAGGGGCGTTCTACTCCTGGCGCGACATGCCCTGGCACTAGCCCGATGGTCGCTCGACGACCGCTGCGCAAGCTCGGGCGTTAAACTGTGCGCTCATGCGCAAGCTCATGGCCGCGGTCGGCGCCGTGCTCACGGTTGGCGCATGCGGTGCCACCGTCAGTGTGGCCACCGCCACCACGTCCCGGGCCGACCAGGCGCAGCCGATCGGCTCGGTTCCCATCCCCGCGGGCCCGGCGCAGACCTGGATCGTCGCCGACCTCGACAGCGGCCGGGTGCTGGCCGGCCGCGACCAGGATGTCGCCCACCCACCCGCGAGCACCATCAAGGTGCTGTTGGCGCTGGTGGCGCTGGACCAGGTGGGCCTGGACTCGACCGTCGTCGCCGACGTCGCCGACACCCAGGTCGAGTGCAACTGCGTCGGCATCAAGCCGGGTCGCACCTACACTGCGCGCCAATTGCTGGACGCGCTGCTGCTGGTCTCGGGCAACGACGCCGCCAACACGCTGGCGCACCTGATGGGCGGGGCCGACGCGACGGTCGCCAAGATGAACGCCAAAGCCGCGTCGCTGGGCGCAACCAACACCCATGCGGCCACCCCGTCGGGCCTGGACGGGCCGGGCGGCTCCGGCGCGTCGACGGCGCACGACCTGGCCGTCATCTTCCGCGCCGCGATGGCCAACCCGGTGTTCGCCCAGATCACCGCCGAGCCGTCGGCGATGTTCCCCGGCGATCACGGCGATGAACCGATCACCAACCAGGACGAGCTGTTACAGCGCTATCCCGGCGCCATCGGCGGCAAGACCGGCTTCACCGACGCCGCACGCAAGACGTTCGTCGGCGCCGCCGCGCGCGGGGGCCGCCGGTTGGTGATCGCGATGATGTACGGGCTGGTGAGGGCTGGCGGTCCGACGTATTGGGATCAGGCCGCCGGCCTGTTCGACTGGGGTTTCGCGCTCAACCCCGAGACCGGCGTGGGCTCGCTCTAGGAGCCGGCGTCCGGCAGCGCCGCGGTCAGCAGCGCCGTCAGCACTCCGATCCGCTGCTGCGCGATCGCCGGCTGCGGCAGCACCCCCTCCACCACGGCCGCGCCGTCGAAAACGTTCGTCATCAGCGCCACGACGACCGGGAACGTCTCCGCCGGGAAGCCCTCGGCGCCGGGCAGGGCCCGGGCGGCCTCGACGATCTTGGCGGAGTACTGCCCGAGCTCGTGTTGCAAAGTCTCCCTGAGCTTCTCGTCGGTGCGCGCGGCGATCAAGAGCTCGTAAACCACCGCATTGGTCGGGCCGCCGGTGATGTCGCGCAGTATCGCCAGCGCGGCTTCGAGCGCCGGCTGGTCGGCCGGTATCTCGGCCACCCCCTTGGTGAACGACTCCAGCTGACGGCGCATTACCTCGGACGCGGTGGCCGCCATGAAATCGCCCATGGTTTCGAAGTGGCGGAACAGCGCACCGACGGACACCCCGGCGCGCTTGGTGATCACGGCGGCCGATGCGCGGGCGTAGCCGACCTCGATGATGGTGGCGATGCATGCGTCGATGAGCCGCCCGACGGTCTCCTCCCGCCGCTGCTGCTGGGTCCTGGCCATGTCAGGCACTCGCAATCAGGGCGCGGTTTTCCCGGCGAGCGCGCTCACCGGCCCGCAGGTAGCGGCCCGACTTCGCGGTCTGGCCGTAGCCGCCGCGGAACTCACCCTTGCCGAAGACGACGGTGCCGCCCACGCCGGTCGCGACCACGGCGTCGTCGTTGCGGTTGACCATGCGCCGCAAGCCGCCGTAGAACGGCACGGCCTCCTCGTGATAGCCGTCCACCGACTCGTTGAGCCCGGCGGGGTCGATCACGACGAAGTCCGCGCGGTCGCCCTCGCGCAGGGTGCCGGCGTCGATGCCGAACCACTCGGCCAATTCGCCGGTCAGCCGATGCACCGCCCGCTGCGTGGACATGAACGGCGCGCCCGCGCGGTGGGCGTCCCGGGTGCGCTTGAGCATCCGCAGCGGGAAGTTGTAGAAGGCCATGTTGCGCAGGTGCGCGCCGGCGTCGGAGAAGCCCATGTGGATGCTGGGCTCGACGGCGAGCTTGTCGAGTTGCTTGGGACGGTGGTTGGCCACCACGGTCGTCCAGCGCACGTTGCGGTCACCGTTTTCGACGAGCACGTCGAGGAACGCATCGAGCGGGTGCAGCCCGCGCTCGTCGGCGATCGCGCCGAAGCTCTTGCCGATCAGCGATTCGTCGGGGCACTCGACGATGACCGCGTCGTGAAAGTCTCGGTGCCACAACGACGGTCCGAGCTTGATGCGGTCGAACTCGCGCCGGAACTTGCGGCGGTATTCCTTGTCGGCCAGCAGCTCGTTGCGTTCCAGTTGGTCGCGCAGGTGCAGGGCCGCCGTTCCGGCGCCGAACTCTTCGAAGACCGGCAGGTCGATCCCGTCGGAATACAGCTCGAACGGGACCGGCAGGTGCTGGAACCGCACGGCCGAGCCCAGGAACTTGTTCAGCATGCGGGTGCCGAACCCGAACGTGTGCACCGCCAGCGGCATCGACTTGGCGTCGGCGGACACCAGCATGCTCATGCGAACACCCTTGCCGCGCCCGAAGATTCGGCTGCTGGTCAAAAAGAACATCAGTGCCGACGCCGGGCTCTCGACGTCGGGGGCGCTCTGCAGCATCCGCCCGCGCTTGCGCAGGACTTTGATCAGCTTGCGCCGTTCCCGCCAGGTCGCGAAGGTCGACGGCAGCGCGCGCGACCTGAAGCGGTCGCCGTCGAGCTTGTCGATGGCCGCGTCCATGCCGGACATGCCGAGCATCCCGGCGTCGAGCGCCTCGTCGAGCAACGCCGCCATCTGCTCCAGTTCGGCGTCGGTGGGCCGGACGGTGGCGTCGGTGGCGCGCTCGAGGCCCAGCACCGCGGTCCGCAAATCCGAATGACCAAGCAGGGAGCCGACATTGGGCCCGAGCGGCAGGGCGTCGAGCGCCTTGACGTACTCCGCGGCCGTCGACCAGGTTTTGGTGGAATCCAGGGCGCCGTAGACGTATTCGCGCGGCACCGCCTCGACCCGGCTGAACAGGTCGGCCGCGTCCTCGGAATCGGCGTAGACCGTCGACAGCGAGCAGTTGCCGAGCAGCACCGTGGTGACGCCGTGGCGCACCGACTCCCGCAGCCCGGGGTCCAGCAGCACCTCGGCGTCGTAGTGGGTGTGGACGTCGATGAAGCCGGGCACGACCCATTTGCCGGCCGCGTCGATCACCTCGGGGCAGCCGGTCTCGTCCAGGGGGTCGGCCGACACCGTGGCCACCATGCCGTCGCGAATGCCGAGCGTACGGGTCTGCGGCGCGCCGCCGGTGCCGTCGAACCACAGCCCGTCGCGAATGATCACGTCGTAGGTCACGGTTTCCTCCAAGTTGTCGGGTTGCCGGGAACCGTAACATAGATAGCAAGTACTCGCAATCTTTTCTCCCGAGTCGGCGGGATCGCCCTGAAAGCGCTGGTCAGGCGCGCTCAGCGGGGAGGGCCGGACGGCGATCCGGGGCGCCCGGGAGCCTCTGGAAACGGTGTGCCGGCGGCGGTGCACGAGCCGGGCGCGCAGGACGAGCGGAAGGCCCACCAGGTGTTCACGTCGGGCGGCTGCGGGTCGGGCGTGTAGTTGAACGTCTGCGCGGTGCGCTGCACCTCGATGCGGTAGGTGCCGTCGAGTGCGACCGGGGCGCTGGCCGGCGGGGCCGGAGCGGGCGGCGGGCTCGTCGTCGGGCGCCCGTGCGGGCCGACGGTCGTGTCGGTCTTGCGCCCGATGACGAAGCCGACGGCGAGCAGCGCCGCGACGAGCACCAGCACAGCGGCGGCCACCACGAACCTGCGGGACCGGCGCCTTCTTGGTGTTGCGGCCACCGCGGGCTCCCGCTTGGGCGTCGCGGGCGGGGTGGCCGAGTCGTCCAGGCGAGGGGCCGACGACCCGGCCGGTGATGGTTCGCCCGCGCCGCGCGGGGCATACGCCGGGTGGTCGGCCACCAGGGCGGCTTCGGGGCTGCGACCGCGGCTGGGGACGCCCGCCTGGTCGTTTGCCGCCTCGGCGAACTCACGGCAGGTCGCAAACCGGTCCGCGGCGTTGTGGGCAAGAGCCCGGGCGAACACGCTGTCGAGGAGCGCCAGTTCCGGCCGTTGGTCGCTGAGCAACGATGGCGCGGCGTCGAGCGGTGGCGGCGCGCCCGTCAGCAGGTGAAACGCGGTGGCAGCCAACGCGTACTGGTCGGCGCGCCGGTCGACGCCGACACCCAGCAGCTGCTCGGGCGCGGCGTACCCGGCCGTGCCGGGGTGGTGAACCACCCCGAAGTCCGTCAACAGGGTCCGTTGTTCGCCTTCCCCCCGGCCCGTCAGCAAGACGTTGGCGGGTTTGACGTCGCGATGCAGCAGCCCGCGCTCGTGCGCGTAGTCAAGGGCGCCCGACAGGGCGGTCACGATGGCAAGCACCTCGCCCGCCGGTGAGACGGCCGGGAATCGATCGGCGATCAGCCGCGCGGCGTTGATCCCCTCGACGTACTCCATCGCGACGTACAGCTCGCTTTCGAACTCGCCGCGGTCGCGCGCCTCGACGATGTTCGGGTGAGAGAGGCGCGTGGCGACCGGGATCTCCGCCAGGAATCGCCGGCGGAATTCGCCGTCGTTCGACAGCGCCGGCGACAGGACCTTCAAGGCCTGCCAGCACGACGCTCGGGGGTCCTGGACAAGATAGACCGCGCCAGTCGCTCCAGAACCCAGCCTCCGCGCGACCAGGTAACCGGCGAAGGTCGCGCCGCTGGCCAACGCCATTCGAGGATCCTATCCGCGATCGCGACGCCGCGCCCGTCTAATCGGGTGGCCGAAAGATCTTGCCGCGCAGTATCACAAGGTCCGGCCGGTTCAGGACTGCGGGACCCTGTCGCGGGTCCTCGCAGTAGCACAACAGGTCGGCCGACGCCCCGTATTCCAGACCGGGCCGGCCCAGCCACCGGCGGGCATCCCAGCACGCCGCGCCCAGGGCCTCCGTCGGGCTCATCCCGATGCCCTTGAGGGCCTCGACCTCGTCGGCGATCCGCCCGTGCGCGATCATGCTGCCCGCGTCGCTGCCGGCGTACAACGGCACGCCCGCCTCGCGCGCGGCGGCCGTCCGCGCGCGGCAGCGGGCGTGCAGGTCGCGCATGTGAGCGGCATATGCCGGGTAGCGACCCGCGGACTCCGCGATGCCCGGAAAGTTCTCGAGCGTGTTGATCAGGGTGGGCACCAGCGCGGTCCCGCGCTCGACCATCAGGGCGATCGCGTCGTCGGTGAGCCCGGTGCCGTGTTCGATGCAGTCGATGCCGGCGTTGATCAGTCCGGGCAGCGCGTCCTCGCTGAAGACGTGCGCGGTGACGCGTGCACCGTGCTCGTGGGCGGCAGCGATCGCGGCTTCGAGCACGTCGTCGGACCACAGCGGAGCCAGGTCGCCGACGCCGCGGTCGATCCAGTCGCCGACCAGCTTGACCCAGCCGTCGCCGCGCTTGGCCTCGCGGGCCACCGCCTCGGGCAGCTGGGATTCGTCTTCGAGCTCGTCCGCGAAGCCCCGCGAATAGCGTTTGGGCCTGGCCAGGTGCTTTCCGGCCCGGATGATGCGCGGCAGGTCGTCGCGGTCGTCGAGGCTGCGGGTGTCGGTCGGGGCGCCGCAGTCGCGCAAAAGCAGCGCGCCGACATCGCGTTCGGCCTCGGCCTGGCCGATCGCGTCCGCGAGCGGGATCTCGCCGTCGTCGCCAAGCCCGACGTGGCAGTGCGCGTCGACCAGACCGGGGACAATCCAGCCGCCGTCGAAGACGGTGTCGGCACCGACGACGGGTTCCGTGCTGATGCGGCCGTCGACGATCCACAGCCGTAGCTCGGTCTCGTCGGGCAGCCCCCGGCCGCGCACGTGCATGCGCACGCGCGGCTACTTTCGTCCTGGGGTGCCCGGGAACTTCAGTTTGGACAAATCGAAGTCGGCCAGCCCGGGCGGCAGCTCGTTGAGGCCTTCGGGCATCTGCGACAGATCGGGGAAGCCCGCAGGCATGCCCGGCGTGCCCTGCATGAGCGGGTTCCTGGCCTTCGGCGGCGTGGGTCCGCGGGCTCCCTTCTTGCCCTTCTTGCCCTTGGCGCCTTTGCCCTTTCGGGTTGACGACTTGCGGCCGATGCCGGGGATGCCCATGCCGCCGAGCATGGACGACATCATCTTGCGGGCTTCGAAGAAGCGGTCGACCAGCTGGTTCACGTCCGACACCGTCACCCCCGAGCCGTTGGCGATGCGAAGCCGGCGCGACGCGTTGATGATCTTCGGGTCGGCCCGCTCCTGGGGCGTCATCCCGCGGATGATGGCCTGCAGCCGGTCGAGCTGCTTGTCGTCGACCTCGGCCAGGGCCTCCTTCATCTGGCCGGCGCCGGGCAGCATGCCCAGCAGGTTGCCGATCGGGCCCATCTTCCGGATGGCGAGCATCTGCTCGAGGAAGTCCTCCAGCGTCAGCTCGCCGCTGCCGATCTTGGCGGCGGCCTCCTCGGCGCGCTGCGCGTCGAAGACCTGCTCGGCCTGCTCGATCAGGGTCAGCACGTCGCCCATGCCCAGAATTCGGCTGGCCATCCGGTCGGGGTGGAAGACGTCGAAGTCCTCCAGCTTCTCGCCGCTGGAGGCGAACAGGATCGGCACGCCGGTCACCTCGCGCACCGACAGCGCGGCGCCACCGCGGGCGTCACCGTCGAGCTTGGTCAGCACTACCCCGGTGAACCCGACGCCCTCGCGGAAAGCTTCCGCGGTGGTGACGGCGTCCTGGCCGATCATCGCGTCCAGGACGAACAGCACCTCGTCGGGGTTGATGGCGTCGCGGATGGCGGCGGCCTGGGCCATCAGCTCGTCGTCGATGCCCAGCCGGCCGGCGGTGTCGACGATGACGACGTCGAAGTGCTTGGCCCGGGCCTCCGCCAGCCCCGCCGCCGCTACGGCGACCGGGTCGGGGGGCCCGGCGTCGGGCCCCGGTGCCCCGGCGCCGGGATGCGGAGCGAACACCGGCACCCCGGCGCGCTCGCCCACGACCTGCAGCTGGTTGACCGCGGCGGGCCGCTGCAGGTCGCAGGCCACCAGCAGCGGCGTGTGCCCCTGGCCGCGCAGCCACGCGGCCAGCTTGCCGGCCAGCGACGTTTTACCGGAACCCTGCAGGCCGGCCAGCATCACGACCGTCGGCGGCGTTTTCGCGTACGCCAGCTGGCGGGTCTCGCCGCCCAGGATGCCGATGAGTTCCTCGTTGACGATCTTGACGACCTGTTGCGCCGGGTTCAGCGCGCCCGAGACATCGGCGCCCTTGGCGCGCTCCTTGATCCGGCCGACGAACGCCCGCACCACTGGCAGGGAGACGTCGGCTTCCAGCAGCGCCAGCCGGATCTCGCGGGTGGTCGCCTCGATATCGGCGTCGGTCAGTCGACCCTTGCCGCGCAGCCCCTGAAGGGCACCGGTCAATCGGTCGGACAGCGATTCAAACACCCCGCAAGCCTAGCGGGCGCGAGCGCCGTGTCCGTCGGGGCGACAGTGACCGCGACGCCGCAACCACGCTTGGGGCTTGACGCGGAGGGGACCCCCTGGCGATGGTCAGCTCATGCTCGAGGTGATCGACAAGGGCTGCTGCAGCGACGCGCACCCGGTGCCGCTGCTGTTCGTGCACGGCGGCTGGCACGGCGCGTGGTGCTGGGACGACCACTTCCTGGACTTCTTCGCCGACGCCGGCTACCGCGCGGTCGCGATGAGCCTGCGCGGGCACGGCGCCAGCCCCACGGGGAAG
>Ga0335071_10009206_pt1 | contig 10106 bp, 12 predicted proteins | sample Lox_Sample_15_FD_206724 | JGI IMG/M metagenome (GOLD analysis project Ga0335071, IMG submission 206724) | Soil microbial communities from Loxahatchee National Wildlife Refuge, Florida, United States - Lox_Sample_1.5 | ecosystem: Environmental > Terrestrial > Soil > Wetlands | place: USA...
ACGCGGCCCGCCGCGCCGGCTTCGCGAAGATCAAGCTGAACGCGGTGGCCGTGAAGAACCTGGTAGAGCCGGATATCGTGCCGCTGGCCCGGTTCGCGCGCGAGAACGGATTCGAGGTCCGCTACATCGAGTTCATGCCGCTGGACGCGCAGAATCTGTGGGATCGCTCGAAAGTCCTGCTGGCGGATGAGATCCTGGCCACGCTGGCGCGGGAAGTGGGGCCGCTAGTTCCAGTAGCGGATCCGGATCCGCGGGCGCCGGCTTCGGAGTATGCGTACGCGGACGGCGGCGGCACGGTGGGGATGATCGCCAGTGTGAGCAAGCCGTTTTGCCTGAACTGCAACCGGATCCGGCTGACGGCCGATGGCAAGCTACGGTACTGCCTGTTTGCGATCGAAGAGGACGACGTGAAGGGGTTGATGCGGTCCGGTGCGAGCGACGCGGATCTTGCGGACCTGGTACGGCGGAACCTGGCGGGGAAGTGGGAGGGGCACGAGATCAACTCGGCGAAGTTTGTGGCGCCGCCGCGGCCGATGTACTCGATCGGGGGGTAGATGGCGTCCCCAGGGGGATTCGAACCCCCGTTACCGCCGTGAAAGGGCGATGTCCTAGGCCGGGCTAGACGATGGGGACTGGCAAACCGGATTCGGGCGAACCCGATACAAGTGAACTGTCTTTCACTAATTTAGCACAAGTGTCAGAGGGCAGTCGGTGCGCTCTTCTGGCGCGCGCTGCGGGCCGCGAGCAGCGCCTGGGGGATGTTCGCCAGCGGCAGGACCTGCGCGGCGGCGCCGATCGCCACGGCCTCGCGGGGCATGCCGTAAATGACGCACGTAGCTTCATCCTGTGCGATGGTGTGCGCACCGGCCTGCCGCATCCGGAGCAGGCCCTGGGCCCCGTCCGACCCCATTCCCGTGAGCAATGCCGCAACCGCATCGGGACCGGCGGCCTCGGCGACGGAGGAGAACAGCACATCAACCGAAGGTCTCTGGTAGCAGACCTTGGGCCCGGTCTTCACGTTCACGTAGTAGCGGCCGCCTGATTTGCGCAACAGCATGTGATAATCGCCCGGGGCGACCAGGACCAGGCCCGGGCGGAGGCTGTCGTTGTCGTCGGCTTCCTTGACTTCCAGGCCGGAGATCGAGTTGAGCCGCTTGGCGAATGCGCGCGAGAACTGGGGCGGAATGTGCTGTGCGATGACCACCGCGGGAGCATTTCCGGGCAGCCGGCTGACAATGGCCGCGATGGCCTCCGTACCTCCCGTGGACGCGCCGATCGCAATCACCCTTCCCCCGGGCGACGGTTCGCAAAGGCGCGCGGGAGGAAGCACCTTCGCCGCCGGCCGCCCCGCAGGGCGCAGCCGGGCACACGCGGCGGCGCGGACCTTGGCCGCCAGCGTGTGGCGGAGCTCTCCCACCGAGTAAGGCCCGCCCGGCTTGGCGAGCACCTCGACCGCTCCCAATTCCAGCGCCTGCACCGCGGCGTGGCAGGAAGATTGCGCGAGGCTGCTGATGACAATGGCCGGCAGCGGGTGGAAGCGCATGAGCTGCTTGAGGAAGGTCAGCCCGTCCATGCGCGGCATCTCGATATCCAGGGTGAGCACGTCGGGGCGCAGCGCGAGAATCTTGTCGCGCGCGACATAAGGGTCGGGAGCCGTCCCGGCCACTTCGATATCCGGCTCGGCACTGAGGGCTTCGGCAAGCACTTTGCGGACGATGGCGGAATCGTCGACGATCAGAACGCGGATTTTTTTGTTGCCGGGCATATAGAGGCTTCGGTTTCGAACGAAGTGCTGAGCGGACCCCCGCCGATATCCAGATGGCGGCTCTGATCTGCGCTGGAAACGAGCGGGTCAGATCCGGAAAAATCGCAGGGCGCAACGCTCTCCTGAAGCAGGAAACGTCCGCTTCCGATCTCCAGCCGCACCGTCCGCGACCGGTTTCCTCCGACCGCCTCGCTGGCCAGGAGGATACCCGCCCTCCGCAGGATTTTGCGAAGCGCCAGGCAGTTGCGCTTGCCGATGTCGAAGATGTTCCGGGGATCCATGATGCTCGCTCCACCTGCCGCATGAGCCACCAGGCGGCGCTTATCGGCGCCTTGCGCGCAGACGCGATCGAGCAGCAGGGCCACGCCGGTGTCGGCGAACATGCAGGGGTTCTCTCTCGCGCGCGCAGGGTCGATGTGGGAATCCGGCAGCATGAAGTGGAGAAGGCCTCCAACGGGGACCTTGGGATCGTACAACGCCAGGCCGATACAGGAACCGAGCGCGTAGGTCGCCAGCAACTGCCCGGGTGCATTGGACACTCTGCAATCGGCCATGCTCACGACGATTTGTTCCACGGCCCCTCTTTTCGTTGCGGTCTGCGATACACCGCCGGCTGCACATACTCGAGCGAGTGCGACACCCTGGTGAGGCTTTCGGCGTGTCCGACAAACAGGTACCCGCCAGGCTCCAGACAGTCGGCAAGGTGGCGAATGACCCGCTCCTGCGTCGGACGATCGAAATAGATCATGACATTGCGGCAGAAGATCACCGGGAACTGGCGGCCCCAACTGAAGCTCTTCACCAGGTTCACGCTGCGGAACGTAGCCAGTTCGCGCAAGGCGGCTGAGACGCGGTGAGCGTGCGGAGGCCTGCCCTCGGGCTCGAAGTATCTGGCCAGCCAGGTGGCAGGCAGGCCCTGGCAGCGGTCCAGCGAGAATACGGCTCGCTGCGCAAAGGCGAGGGCTTTCTGCGAGATGTCGCTGCCGGTGATTCTGAACCTGGCGGAGGGCAAAGCGTCGCGTACTACCATGGCCAGAGTCCAGACCTCCTCGCCCGTCGAGCAGGCGGCGCTCCAGATTTCTATCGGGTCGCGGTGGGCCAGGCGTGGAAGGACGTGGTCCCGCAAGAACACGAAGTGATCCGGCTCGCGCAGAAACGCGGTGTGGTTGGTGGCGAGGGCGTCGATCATTGCAGCCAGCCCGGCGCCGGTTTTGTCCGACACGATGCTCCGGTAATACTCGTCGAAACAGCGATAGCCGCCGTTGAGGACCAGGCGGCGGAGACGCGCCGAGACGAGCTCCTCCTTGCCGGATTTCAGGTCCAGGCCGAACGCGGAATACGCCAGTTGGCGAATCTTTTCAAACTCCTGGGGCGCCAGGGGCCGCACCGTCTCCGGCTCGCCTGCGTCAATAACCGGGTTCACCAGCCTTCTCCTTGAAGATTCGTTCCAGGTCGAGGATCAGACCCACCCGGCCGTCGCCCAGAATGGCGCCGCCGGCGATGCCCTGGACTCTATTGAAAGTCTCGCCGAGAGCTTTGATGACGACCTCCTGCTTGCCGATCAGGGCGTCGACCAGCACGCAGAAGCGCTGCCCCTCGACTTCGGCTACGACCAGCACCGACTGGAGCGCATCTTCGCTGCGCGGTTCCACCCGGAACGTGCGGTAGAGCCGGACGACAGGCAAGAGCGAACCCCGGACCAGCGCCATCTCGGCCCGCTGCTGGACGGTCCAGATGGTGTCCGGCTTGGGGCGGAACATCTCGCGCACGGCAAACAGGGGAATGATGTAGCGTTCATGGCCCACGGCGACCACCAGGCCATCGATAATCGCGAGAGTTAGCGGGAGTTTCAACAGAAAGATTGCGCCCTGGCCCGGGGTCGACCGGATTTCGATGCGGCCGCGGAGTTTCTCGATGTGGCGCCGCACCACGTCCATGCCCACCCCACGGCCGGATACGTTCGTCACCTGCGCCGCGGTCGTAAAGCCCGGCTCGAAGATCAGATTGTAGACCTCGCTGTCGGAAAGCCCATCGGCGGACGAGATCAGGCCGCGCTGCATGGCCTTAGCCGTGATCGTGGCCCGATCCAGCCCGCGGCCGTCGTCTGCGATCTCGATCACGACCTGGCCGGCTCGGTGCTGCGCGCGCAGGAGCAGGCGGGCAGCCGCCGGCTTGCCGGCGGACTCGCGGTCCGGGGGCGCCTCGATTCCGTGGTCCAGGGCATTGCGTACCATGTGCATCAGCGGATCGGCGAGTTCCTCGACGATGGTCCGGTCGAGTTCGATGTCATCGCCCTGGGTCTCCATCTCGACCTGCTTTCCGAACTGGCGCGAAAGATCCCGGACCAGCCTGGCCATGCGGCGGAAGAGCGGCCCGATGGGCACCAGACGCATGGCCATGGCGGTCTTCTGCAATTCCGCGGTGATGCGGGTGAGATGTGCGATCTTGCGCTGCAACAGCGGGCTACCGACCTTTGCCAGGTCGGCGTCATGACGAACCAGGGACTCCGCGATGACCATCTCACCGGCCATATCTACGAGATAGTCGAGCTTGGCGGTGTCCACCTTGACGGCCATGACCTCGCTGCGGCGCGCTTCCGCCGCCGGGGCCGGTGACGTTGCCGCAGGCTGCGATTCGACCGCCACCGGGAGAGCCGGAGCCGCCGCAGATTTTTCTGCTTCCGTCTGGTCCCGTGGAGCCGTCGCTCCAGGCGCCGCATCCGGCTCTCTGTTCAGCAGGCGGTGAATACCGTCCAGCAGGTTCTTGCCATTTCCGGGTGGCGAGGAAGGGTGCTGTTGGAGACGGGATTCCAGGTGCGCCAGCCAGCGGCGCAGATAGTCGGCGCTTTCCAGGACGATATCGATCGCGGCCGGCGTAATCGTCAACCGCGAGTTGCGGGCGCGGTCCAGCACGGCCTCGACCTCGTGGGCGAGCTTTTGGACATCCCAAAGCTCCAGGAAGCCCGCCAGGCCTTTGATGGTATGAAAGCCGCGGAAGGCGGCGTTGAGGGCTTCGGAGTCGCACGGGTCGCGTTCCAGGGCAAGCGCATGGGTCTCGATGGCGGCGAGATGCTCGCGGCTTTCTACCAGAAAGTCCGACAGAAGCTCCTGGTCCTGCGCCAGCGGCGCCGCTGCTGGAACCGCGGGGGTCTGCTGCTGTTCGAGAGCCTTCTGCAGGTTGGCGATGCCCTCCTGGAGGACGATGGGACCGGACTCGCCGGCCGTAAGCGCGTTGATGACGGCTTGGGCGGCGTCAACCACTGGCTGTGCGCGGAGGCCGGCGGCATATCGCAGTATCTTCTGGAGAGCGGGCAGCCATATTGATTCGTCGCCGGCCGACGAGGCGTCTCCCACAACCAGGCGGAGCGCGAGATCTTCAATCTGTTGCGAGAGCTCGATTGATGGAGTCAAAGCGGTCTCTCCTGCGGCGGCTCTTGGGCAACACGGGCCCGTACTTCGGCCTCGGTCAGTCGGCTGCCCGCCGTGCAGCGCTCGACGGCGGCGTTGAGCTTGTGAAGGCTGGTCTGAAATGCGATTTCATCGAAGACACGGATGATACTTGCGGCCTTTTCACTGAAACCGTTGTTGTCGTTCATAGAATCAACCCTCCGCGCATGACGGTACCGCCGGCGGACCGGCTAGCGCAGTATCGCGCTGAGGTTGTGAAGGTCCTGCGTGGATAGCACCTTATCGATGTCCAGCAGGATTTTCACCTTGCCTTTCACCTTGGCCATCCCCAGCAGGTAGACCGTGCCGACTTCCTCGCCGAAGTCGGGCGTGTCTTCGATTTCAGCCGTGGTCAGATTGAGCACTTCGCATACGCCGTCGACGACGATGCCCATGTGGACCGCGCCGGCTTCGCCTTGAACCTGCGTGACGATGATGCAGGTTCTTTGCGTGTACTCCGCGGCGGGCAGCCCGAATTTGAGCCGGAGGTCGATCACCGGCACCACTTTGCCGCGGAGATTGATCACACCCTTGATGTGGCTGGGGGTCTGAGGCACCGCGGTGATCTCCTGGATGCCCATGATCTCGCGAACCTTCAATACCTTGATGCCGAACTCTTCATTGGCCAGTTGAAAGGTCAGATACTTGCCCGCACGCGTGTCTCCCTGCACCGCCAGGGTGGATTGGTTGGCTAAAGTCATCGCCATCGACATAGAAATCTCCTGAGAGCTTCCTTCACACCTCTATCGCGCAAGCGTGGGTGGGCACGTGATGCAGGGGTAGGGCGAACTTCTCATTGGGCGCCAGGCTTACCTTGACCTCGAGCTGTTCACCGTTCCAGGGGAAGTGCACCACGATCCACTCCGTGCTTCCCACGCTGCGGGTCTTGAAATTCCGGCCGAATACCACCGTGGGGATGCTCAGCCCGAGCCCGCCTACATGCCGTTCGAGATCGTTTTTGACTCCGCCGATGATCATGTTGGTCAGCTCGGCGACCGCGTCGAGGACCTCTTCGTTAACCGCGGTGGTCTCAGTCAGGAGGAACTGCGAGCAGATGGCGCACGCCATGGAGGAGGAACAGGTGAGGCTTCCGGTGCCCATCCACGGCCCTGCGATGCCGATAAAGGAAACCACACCGTCGGTTGGCTCCGGGGCGCCGAGCGCGACGAAATCGCTGCCGGGGCCGAGTTCTCCTCCGAGCATCGTGGCAAATACGTTGGAAGCAGCCTGATTGATCGACTCGACGATGATTTGATGAAGGTTCATAACGGCAATGCGGGCTCGAGGATTCCGGCCAGCTTCTCCTTGATTTGATCTGCGGTGAACGGTTTACGGACGTATCCAGCCGCGCCGAGCCTGACCGCTTCGGCGACTTTGGTCTCGCCCCCCTCGGTGGTAATCATGACCACGGGAACATTGCGCCACTCCTCCGCCGACTTCAGCGACTTGAGGAGTTGCAAGCCGTCCATATTGGGCATGTTGATGTCGGTCAGGACCAGATCGACACGTTTGTTGGCCAGGAGCGCCAGAGCCTCCTGGCCGTCGCCGGCCTCGTGAATGGTCCGGATTGCCATGCCTGTCTGCCGCAGAACGCGTTGCAGGATCTTGCGGATAGCTGCAGAGTCATCCACCACCAGGACGTCAGATTCCATTCGCCTCCTTACAAGGTATTCATCGGAAAGAAGGGCCGGATTCATTAGGTGTGAGGGAAGAAAAAGCGCATCGGGGAGGGGCGGCCAAAGGCGGCAGCCGCTCTACAGTCTCGGACGGGCGGCGCCGATATGAGAGTGAGGAGCCCGGCGATTGAGCAGGCAGCTAACACAGCAGGAAATCGACGCGGTATTTCAGACGTTTCACGAGAAGAAGCGCGAATCCCCGGCGGTCAAGTTCGATTTCCGCCGGCCCGACCGGATTCCGAAGTCTCAGGTCCGCGCGATTCATCTTCTGCACGACACTTTCGTGCGCAACCTGGTGTCCAGCCTCTCGGCTTATCTGCGTTCCTACCTTACCGTGAACCTGGTGAGCGTGGAGCAGCTTTCTTACGCGGAATTTCTGGACGGGCTGCCGTCGCCCACCTGCATCGTCTCGCTGGGTCTCAGCCCTTACGACGGCAACGGCGCCCTGGAGTTGAACCCTTCGCTGGTATTTCCCATCCTCGAAATGCTCCTGGGCGGAACGGGCAAGTCTTCGGCGTCGATCCAGCGCGACGTGACCGAGATCGAGCAACGTCTGCTGGACGGCCTCTTCCGCATCATCCTTCAGGACCTGCGCGAGGCGTGGAAAGCCGTGACCAACGTGGATTTCACCATCGAATCCATGGAGACCGAGCCGCAACTGCTGCACCTGCTGGCGCCCAACGAGGCGGTGGTTTCGATCGGCATCGAGGTGCGCATCGGCGAGACGTTGGGGATGATGAACATCGCCATGCCGTCCATCGTCATCAAGATGATGCGGCAGAAGTTCGATCAGCAGTGGTCGGTGCGCAAGACCCACGCCAGCGAGACTGAGCAGGCGCGCGTAGTGCGGGTCTTGCGTCAGGCGGCGCTCACCATGGAAGCCCGTATGGAAGGGCCGACGCTGACAGTTGAAGACCTCCTGGATCTGCGGGAGGGTCACGTGCTCGTGTTCGATTATCCGGTGACCCGGCCGATCGAGCTGACCGTGAACGGAGCGCCCAAATTCCTGACGCAGGTGGTAAGCACGGGCAAGAAACGGGCGTGCCAGGTGGAAGCCATCCGGCCGCCGGCTCAAGGCAGAACCAATGAGGACCCTGTCTCCGGCGGCGGCGCGGCGGATTCGTAAAATGAGCGCAGCGCATCGAGAAAAGCCCGGCCACGCTTTCGGCCATTGTTACGGTCGAGTTCGAAGTGCTGGAGGAAGACCAGGAGAGCGAGCACGTCGCCGTCACGCGTCCGCGTCATTCCCAGCCGTTGGCGCTCTTCGGCCCGAAACTCCTCGGAGGCAGCCTGGACGGCGGCGTAGACCGCCAGGGCCAGGGGATTGGCCGGCCGGCTCTCATAATAGACGCCGCTTTGCAGAGTGCGGTAGGTACGGATCAGCGATTCGAGCGCCTCCCGGACGTCCAAATCAGTCACGCCCGGAGTATCCAGGGCGGCGCGGAGCAGAGCGGCCGCCAGGTAGGTCAGCAGCGGCTCGTGGTCGCGCAGCAGCTTCTCGCTAACCTCGATGTCCTTGTTGGGCAGTTCGACTTCGGCCAGCGAGGGCAGCTTATCGTGTTTGCGTGCTTCCCTCAGGAATTCGCAATCGAGGGGGCAGTCCACCGTGACTTCGCGTTCGGTGCCGCAGCAGATGGGGCAGATATCGCCGCGGACTCCAGGACAGAAACGCCGGGGCCGCCGGATCCCGCAGATCGCGCATTCCATTTTTTCAGTATAGAGGCAGGGATGACGGCAACGGATGATCGCGGTGTTGAGCTCAGCTCCGGGCGTGTGCCGTCCACCGGAGGATGAGCGCAACAACGACGCCAAGAACCGCGCTCCCCGCGAGGAACAGCCGGGTCGCCGGAATTCCGATGAGAGCAATCGCGATCACAATGAGCGCGATCATCAGCCCCGCGATCCCCCCACCCACCGGAATCTTGCTGATATTGATCTCCGGCCGCATACAACCTCCTCTTACATTATCGGTAATTCGGCCCCGCTCGGGCTAGAATGAAATCCTTGGAATGACGCGAACCAACCTGTTCTTCAAAGTAGAAGTGGAGCACGGCAAAGAGGAGCGGCCCGAGCGCCTGGGAGAGGAGATCTGCCGCGTTGTGCGCAAGCTTTACGGCGTGCGCGACGCGGAGCTGACCAACTTCACGAAAGCTGAGGAGTAGGCACCGGCCCGAGCACCTGCTCGTAAGTGCGGTAGAAAAATGCGTCGGTCATGCCGGCGATGTAGTCGCACACCACGCGATGCGGCGGTTCTGCACGGGCGTGCTCGGCATATGCCTGCGGGAGCCGGGCGGGGTCTTCGACGAACAATCGGAACAGGCCGGCGATTAACTCCTGGGATTGGCTGCGGCTGCTGTTCAGGGCCGGCGTGGCATAGACCCTCTCCAGCAGGAAAGCCTTGAGCGCGCGGCTGGCGATGGCAGCTTCGGGCGAAAAGCAGGCCAGCCGCGTCCCGAATTCCCGCACTTCAACGGCTGTTCCCGCGCCGCTGGCCCGGGCGGCAGAAACCGTGCCTTCGATCAGTCCGGAGACCAAAAAGTCGATGAGGCCGCGCAGCGATTCGTGGAAGCGTTCGCGCGCGGTGGCGCCCGGATACTGCGTTTCCACGGCTTCGAAGATCCGGCCGTACTGGGGAACGGACGCGGCAGCATCTTCGGGTGCGATCAGTCCGGCGGAGCATGCGTCGTCCAGGTCGCCGGCATTGTAAGCCACTTCGTCGGCGAGATCGATAAGCTGCGCTTCCAGAACCGGGCGAAGTCCGGGCAGGTAGCCGTCCAGCGCGGGATCCTCTCCCGGACCGAAGTCGCGCGAGTGCTTGACGATCCCCTCGCGCACCTCGAAAGTGAGGTTCAGGCCCGGAAAGCGGGCGTAGCGCTGCTCGAAGCTCTCTACGATGCGCAGTGCGTGAAGATTGTGGTCGAAGCGTTCGCCGAAGCGATGCATCTGGCGATTCAGTTCCTCTTCGCCGGCATGGGCGAACGGCGGATGGCCGATGTCGTGGGCCAGCGCCAGCGCCTCCGTCAGATTCTCATCCAGGTCGAGCACGCCGGCCACGGTGCGCGCGATCTGAGAGACCTCGATGGTGTGGGTGAGCCGGTTGCGGAAGTGATCGGAGAGCCCGGGCGCGAAGACCTGCGTCTTGGCTTCCAGCCGGCGGAAGGCCCGCGAGTGAATCACGCGATCGCGATCGCGCTGAAATGCGTTGCGGTACGGATGATC
>Ga0335071_10009208_pt1 | contig 10106 bp, 6 predicted proteins | sample Lox_Sample_15_FD_206724 | JGI IMG/M metagenome (GOLD analysis project Ga0335071, IMG submission 206724) | Soil microbial communities from Loxahatchee National Wildlife Refuge, Florida, United States - Lox_Sample_1.5 | ecosystem: Environmental > Terrestrial > Soil > Wetlands | place: USA: Florida...
TCCGATTGGAAGAACCTCAACCGCGTCTTCCCCGGCGACCCGAACGGCACGTTGAGCCAGCGGATGGCCGCCGTGCTGACGGCCGAAGTCATCCAGAAGTGCGACGCGCTCGTCGACATGCACTGCGGAGACTCGAACGAGGCCCTGATGAGCTATTCCTATTGGATGATCAGCCCCCGCGAGGACCTCAACGCCAAGACCAAGGAGATGGCCTTGGCGTTCGGCCTGCGGCACATCGTCATCGACGCGACGCGGGGCTCCGATCCGGCCGATTCCAAGTACCTGGGCAACACGGCCCTGACGCGGGGCAAGCCGGCGATCACTACCGAGGCGGGCCTGCTGGGGCGGACCGACGAGGACGCGATCGTCAAGAACGTCCAAGGCGCGCTCAACATCATGAAGCTCTTCAAGCTGATCGAGGGCCGGCCGGCCATGACGGCCGATCCCGTCTGGATCGACGAATACGAGGTGGTCAACGCGGGCGTCGACGGATTGTTCTATCCCCGGGTCGAGATGGGGGCGACGGTGGCCGCGGGCCAGACGGTCGGCGTCGTGAAGGATTACGCGGGGGCGGCCCGGGAGGAGGTCAAGGCGCCATTCGCCGGGATCATCCTCTACATCATCGGCACGCCCCCGGCCAACAAGGGCGAGCCGCTGTTCGAGGTGGGGCGGATCAAGCAGTAGGCCCGCTTCGGCCTCTCGCCGCCGGGCGACCCGCCCCGCGGGCGGGGCCTATCTCTGGTAGACGATCTTGCCGCCGAGGATCGTGTAGAGCGCGTCCGTCGTCAGGACGTCCCTCGGATCGACGCGGAAGATGTCCCGGGACAGGACGGTGAAGTCGGCCAGCTTGCCCGGCTCGATCGAGCCCTTGGTTTTCTCCTCGAACGACGCGTAGGCCGATCCGAGCGTGTAGAGACGGACGGATTGCTCCATCGTCAGCTTCTGCTCCGGGAACCAGCCGCCCTCGGGATAGTCGCCCTCGATGTTCTTCCGGGTGACGGCCGAATACAGGCCGCGCATCGGATCCAGGGGCTCCACCGGCCAGTCCGTTCCGAAGGCGATCGCCGTTCCCGCGTCGAGGAGCGTTTTCCAGATGTAGGCGTTCTTCGACCGCTCGGGCCCGATGCGCTTCTCGCAGAAGCGCATGTCGGTCGTGCAGTGGGTCGGCTGCATCGAGGCGATCACGCCCAGCTGCTTGAAGCGCTTCACGTCGGACGGGATGACGTTCTGGGCGTGCTCGATCCGGTGGCGGAGGTTCTTCATGCCATATTTCCGCTCGGCCCGCTCGATGGCGTTCAGGACCCAGTTCACGCCCTTGTCCCCGATGGCGTGCGTGCCGGTCTGGTAGCCGTTTCGGTGGGCCTTTTCGATCAGGGCGTCGTAGGCCTCCTCTTTGTACTGGGGCAGGCCGCTCTTCATCGGATCGTCGGCGAAGGGCTCGAACATGAGGGCCGTGGCCGATCCGAGGCTCCCGTCGATGAAGGCCTTCTGGAACCCGACCCGGAGCAGGTCGTCGCCCTGGCCCTGCTTGATGCCCATCTTGATGTAGCGGTCGAGCTCGTCGATGGGCAGCCAGGCGTAGACCCGGAGGGTCAGCTTGCCCTCGGCTTCGAGCTGCTTAAAGAGCTCGAGCTCCTGGAGGCTGGCCGACGTGTGGATGCCCGTCAGCCCGAGCTTGGCTGCGTAGGCCAGGCCCCGCTCAATGTCGTCCTTGACCGAGGACGGCTTGCTCGCCGGCCGGACCTTGATCAGCCCCGCCGCCGCTTCCTTGAGGATGCCCGTCGGCTCGCCGGTCGCGGCGTCCTTGACGATCTCGCCGCCGAACGGCGATTTCGTGTCCTTGGTGATGCCGGACTGGCGCAGGGCCTCGCTGTTGACCCAGATCGAATGCCCGTCGACGCGGTGGATGACGACCGCGTTCGACGGCGCGACCTTGTCGAGGTCCTCCTTGCCCGGCCATTTCTGGCCGGGGAAGAGGGTATGGTCATACTCGCTGCCGTTGATGGTCTCGCCGGGCGGAAGATCCCGGATGCGGGCGGCGACCATCTCCTGGACCTTTTCGACCGACGTCACGCCCCGGAAGGTCAGGGAGGCCAGCGACCGGCCGCCGTTGGCGAAATGGAGGTGGGCGTCGATCAGGCCCGGCAGGACGAGCTTGCCCTTGACGTCCAGCACTTGGGTCGACGGCCCGACGAGCCGGCGGATCGCCCCGGAGCTGCCGACGGCCAGGATCCGGCCGTCCTTGACGGCCACGGCCTCGGCGGCCGGGTTGTCGGGATCGAGCGTCACGACCCGGCCGTTGACCAGGACCATATCCGCGATGACCGGCGTCTGCGCCGGCGCCTGTCGTGCGGCCGCGGGCAGGCCGAGGGCCAGGATGACGAGGACCAGGAAGGAGAATCTTTTGCTCATGATAGGATCATTCTAGCGGATTCCGCGCCCGGAAAGCAAAGCGGCCCGCCGGACGGGGCGGCTTGATTTTCGGGTCCCCATCCACGAAAATGGAGCCTCGCAACCGAGAGAGGAGAACATCGACATGAGCAAGCTGCTCCTGATCCCCGGCCCCACGCCCGTCGTGCCCCGGATCCTGTCCGCCCTGGCCGAGCCGACGGTTTCCCATGTCGGGCCGGAGATGGCCGCGGAGTTCGGCGCGGCCCTCGAGGACCTGAAGAAGATCGTGTTTTGCGCCGAGGGGCAGCCCGTCCTCGTCGCCGGCGCGGGGACGCTGGCCATGGAGATCGCCCTCCTCAACGTCGCCGGCCGCGGCGAGCGCGTCCTCGTCGTGTCGCAGGGGTATTTCGGGGACCGGATGGCCGAGATCTCCCGCTGCTTCGGCTTCGAGACCGACGTCCTGGCCGCCCCGTGGGGCCGAGGCGTCCCGGCCGACGAGCTGGCGGCGCGCCTCGATGCGGCGCCCTGCGACGTCGTCTGCGCGACCCACGTCGACACGAGCACGGGAGCCTGCGCCCCGATCGAGGATTACGCCGGCGTCCTCGCCGGCCGGGGGATCCTGTGCATCCTGGACGGCGTCTGCGCCACGGGCGGCCTCGAGGAGCGCATGGACGAGTGGGGCATCGACGTCGTCCTGACCGCCGCCCAGAAGTGCTTCGGCGTGCCGCCCGGCCTGGCGATCGACGTCTTCGCCCCGCGGGCGATGGCCAAGCGCCGGAGCCTGCCGTCCGTCCCGGCCTATTATTCCGACATCCTCCGCTGGCTGCCGGTCATGGCCGACCCGGCGAAATATTTCTCCACCCCGTGCGTCAACGAGATCCGGGCGTTCCGCGAGGGGACGCGGATCATGCTCGAGGAGGGGATGGAGGCCCGCTTCGAGCGCCACCGGACGATCGGCCTGGCGATGCGGGCGGGGCTGCGGGCCCTCGGCTTCCCGCTGTTCACGGAGCCCGCCTATCTGGCCGACACGGAGTCGGTGGTCCGCTATCCCGACGGCCTGGACGACAAGGCCTTCCGCGCGGCTTACGCCCGCAACGGCGTCGTGGTCGCCGGCGGGCTGGCGGCGACCGCCGGCCGGGTCTTCCGCGTGGGGCACATGGGCAACCTGGCGTTCGACGATGTCGTCTTCGCCTTCGAGGCGATGGAGAAGGCGCTGGCGGAGATCGGATTCAAGTTCCCGGCCGGCGCGGGCGTCCGGGCCGCGGGCGAGGCGCTCGCCCCGTGCGGGCCCGCCTGCGGGGTCGAATGAGCCCCGCAGCCAAGGCCCGGGCCGGGACGGCGAGCCCGGTCTATTTCGTTCCCGCGACGACGGCCGAGGATCCCGCCGTCCTCTCCAGAAAAGCGCGGGCGGCCTACCTCGCGACCGGCCTCAACGACGAGCTCGCGGCGACGGACTTCGTCGCCCTCAAGATCCACTTCGGCGAGAAGCACAATGCCGGCTACATCCGGCCCGCCTGGCTCCGGGACCTGATCGAGGCCATCCACCGGCAGACGCCGCGCGCCTTCCTCTCGGACTCCAACACGCTCTATGTCGGCCACCGGGCCAATTCGGTCGACCACATCCGCCTGGCCTGGAGCCACGGCTTCACTCCCGACGTCGTGGACGCGCCGGTGATCATCGCCGATGGCCTGATCGGCCACGACCAGCGCGAGGAGAAGGGGAGCGGCGGCCGGGTGGCCGCGCCCCGGATCGCGAGCGCGTTCCTTCATTCCGACGCCCTGGTCTGCCTCTCCCACGCGACGGGCCATGTCCAGACCGGTCTCGGCGCCGCCCTCAAGAACGCGGGCATGGGCTGCGCCTCCCGGGCCGGCAAGCTCGACCAGCATTCGGTGTCGCATCCCCGCGTCACGGCCAAGGCCTGCCGCAACTGCGGGCTCTGCATGGACTACTGCCCGGCGGAGGCCATCGTCCAGGACGCCGGGCACGTCCGGATCGACGATGGGGCCTGCATCGGCTGCGGCGAGTGCCTGGTCGTCTGCAAGTTCCACGCGATCAAGCTCCGCTGGGACGAGGACGCGGTCCGCATCCAGGAGAAGGTGGCCGAATACGCGCTCCACGTCCACCGCCACTTCCAAGGCAAGGCGGCCTACCTGAACTTCCTGGTCAAGATCACCAAGAACTGCGACTGCATGGCCAAGGACGATCCGCGCATCGTCCCCGACATCGGCCTCCTCGCCTCGCGCGATCCGGTGGCGGTCGACGCGGCCACGGCCGAGATGGTCGTCGACCGGAGCCAAGGGCGGGACGTCTGGCGGGCAGGCTACGACATCGATTGGTCGGCCCAGCTGCGGCACGGCGAGGCCATCGGCCTCGGCACGCGGGCCTACACGCTGATCGAGCTTCCGGGATGATCGAGCGGTTCGCCGGACCGCGGCCCTTGCGGCTGGACCGGCTCGACCTGCCCCGCGGCTGGCGGATCCTGGCGCTCGCGCCCCATCCCGACGACTTCGAGTCCACGGCGATCGCCCATCGTTGGTTCCGGGACCGGGGAAATCCGGTCGGGGCGCTCGTCCTGAGCTCGAGCGCCAACGGCGTCGAGGATTCCTTCTGCGATCCCCCCAGCCCCGAGCGAAAAGCCGCCCTGCGCGAGGAGGAGCAGCGGGCGGGTTGCCGGCTCTTCGGCTTGCCCGAGGAGCGGCTCCGCCTGCTCCGGCTCGGCGTGGCCTGGCCGGGCGGATTCCTGGTCGACGACGAGAGGAATTTCGCGGCGCTCGAGCGGGCCGCTTCCGACATGGGATTCGATCTCTGCGTGCTGCCTCATGGCCGCGACACCAATCCGGACCATCGCCTGACATATCTCTGGTGGCGCCGCCTGGCCGCCGGCGCGGGCCGCCCGACGGCCGCGCTCCTCTTCCGGGATCCCAAGACGGTGGAAATGCGGGAGGACGTCGTCCTGCCGTTCGGAGAAGCGGACGCGGCGTGGAAAGCGGAGCTGCTCCGCTGCCACCGCTCCCAGCATCAGCGCAACCTGAATGTCCGCGGCCACGGCTTTGACGAGCGCATCCTCAGGGTGAACCGGGCGACCGCCGCGAGGCTGGGGATCGAGGAGCCCTACGCCGAGGCCTTCGAGCTGGAGGCTATGCGATCCTTCTGATCTTCGGATGGGTCAGATAGATGAATACCGCGTAGGCGAGGACCAGCGCCCCGCCGATCAGGACCGTGGGCGGCTCGCCCAGCTTCTCGGCCATCCCTCCGACGAGCAGCGAGCCGAGAGGCATGGCCCCGAAGAAGATCAGGGAATAGACGCTCATCACCCGTCCGCGGAGGCCGTCGGGCGTGAGGGTCTGGACCGAGGCGTTGGCCAGATTGAAGACCAGGATCTGGGCGAACCCGAGCGCGACCAGGCAGAGGATCGAGAGGGCGGGCCAGCGGAGGAAGGCGAAGACCATCAGGCAGAGAGGGAACGCGACGGATCCCAGGGTCAGGAGACGGCCGCGAAAGGTGAAGCGGCCGAGGGCGGCGATCATGAGCGCGCCGAGCAGGGCGCCGAGGCCGCGGCCCGACTGGAGGAGGCCGTTGAGCGTCGCGTGGCCGTGGAGGATCTTGACCGACCAGGCCGGCATCAGCACCTGGAAGGACAGGCCGAAGAGGCTCATCACCCCGATGAGGCTGATCAGGGTCCGGATGACGGGGTGGCGGGCCGTGTAGGACACGCCCTCCTTGAGGTCGGCGACGACGGATGTCCGATGGGGCCGGGGCTTGAACGGCTCGAGCCGCATGGCCAGGAGGGCGGCGATCACGGCGATGAACGACAGGCCGTTGATCGTGAAACACCAGGCCGGGCCGAACAGGGCGTAAGTGATGCCGCCGACGGCCGGCCCGAGAGCGACGCTGGTGTTGAACATAGCCCCGTTGAGGGCGATGGCGTTGGTCATGTCCTCCCGGGCGACGAGCTCCGAGACGAGGGCCTGCCGCGGCGGGGCGTCGAAGGCGTTCGCCACGCCGAAGGCGAAGGCGAGGATGATGATGTGCCACGGCCGGATCAGGTGGGTGAAGGTCAGCCCGGCCGTGACGAAGGCCAGGATCATCATGGCCGTCTGGGTGACGACCATGAGGTTCCGCCGCGACATGCGGTCGGAGACGACGCCGGCGTAAAGCATGAAGAGCCACGTCGGCACGCCGGCGGCGAAACCGGCCAGGCCGAGGTAGGCCGGCGACTTGGTCAGCTCGTAGATCAAGAAGCCCTGGGCCGTCGACTGCATCCACGTCCCGAATAGCGACACGAGCTGGCCTTGGAACCAGAGCTTGTAGTTGCGGTGGCGGAGGGCGGTGAACGCGCTCCGCGGCTCGCCCGTCTCCTTGAATTGGGCCCGGATGTCCTGCACCAGGACCTTGAGCTCTCGAATCATCGAAAAACGTCCCTGTCCGCGATGTTCCCCGGAAAGGAGGAAGGAATATGGTCGGGGAGGTGGGATTTGAACCCACGACCCCAGCGTCCCGAACGCTGTGCGCTAGCCAGGCTGCGCTACTCCCCGATGTGAGCGGTCCCGTATTATACCCGGATCAGGCCGAATTTCAAAGCGAAAAAAACGGGCGGCTACGGGACGTCGAAACGGGCGACGTCCGGCGCCTCGAGCAGCGTCCACCGGCCGGCTGCGCCCGCTTCCTGGGCGCCGACCGCGACGTGGACCATGGCGATCCCGCAGTCCAGCCGCTTGGGGTAGCGATCCGAATCCTTGGCCCCGTCGGTCCGGACGGTGACCGAGCCGGGCGCGGCGGCGAAGCGCCAGGGCTGCCGGTTGGCCGCCGACGGAGCGAGGCGGGCCGCCTCCACGGCCTTGCGCTGCCAGGGCGCGGCGAGGTCGCCGGTGACGATCTCCTCGAGCGGCCTCCGCTTGGCCGAGCCGGCGAAGCGGCGGAAGAGCCGGTCCTTGAGCGACGGGGTCCGCTCGGCGTAGCCCAGGGGCGTGACGGCGAAGACGCGGTCGCCCTCGGGCAGGGCGAGATCGCGCCGGACCGCGGCGGGCCGGAAGAAGCCGCTGACCCAGCACGTCCCGAGGCCGAGGATGGTCGCTTCGAGGACCAGGGCTTCGCCCACGTAGCCCACGGCCTCCTCGACGTGGGGCGCGCCTTCCGTCCCGACGAAGGCGATATAATAGGAGGCGCCGGTGATGCGGCCGTAAGCCCCGACGAGGCCGCGGAAGACGTCGTCGGGCCTCCTCCGGACGAGCTCCGCCCGGGCGCCGGGGAAAGGCCGGAAATCGCGGCAGAGCGCCTCGAGGCGGACGATCTTGTCCTCCTCGGGCCGGCGGGGATGGAAGGTCCGGCTGGATTTCCGGATGAAGATCGCCTGATACCAGGACGCGGGCAAACGCTCCATGGGGTCTCCTTTCCGCCGGATTATAACACGCCGGCCCGCGGATTCGACGGGGCGAAGAGCCGATCCCCGGATACACGTCGGGCGATTTCCTGTATAATAGCGGCCCGATTCCATCGCCGGCACGAAGGAGCCCGAACGAAGGCCATGAAATCCTGGTGGCACCTCGATCCCGAAGCCGCGGCCCGCGCCCTGGAGACCGACGCGGCGTCCGGCCTGGCCCCGGCCGAGGCCGCGGCCCGTCTCGCCCGCGCCGGGGCCAACGTCCTCCACGAGGCGCCCGGCCGGGGGCCCTGGTCGATCTTCTTCGCCCAGTTCATGGACTTCATCGTCTGGGTCCTGGCCGCCGCGGCCCTCGTCTCGGGCTTCCTCCAGGAGTGGGTCGACGCGGCGGCCATCATCGCCATCCTCATCCTGAACGCGATCCTCGGGTTCATCCAGGAATATCGGGCCGAGCGTTCGCTCCGGGCCCTGAAAAGCCTCGCCGCGCCTTTCGCCAAGGTCGTCCGCGCCGGCCGCCGGGAATCCGTCCCCGCGGCCGATCTCGTCCCCGGCGACCTCCTCGAGATCGAGGCCGGCGACCACGTCCCCGCCGACGCCCGCGTCGTCTGGGCGACGCCGAATTTCGCCGTGCAGGAGGCGAGCCTGACGGGGGAGTCCACGCCCGTGGCCAAGACCAGCCTCGCGCTCGAGGAGCGGGACGTCCCTTTGGCCGAGCGGGGCAACATGGTCTACCTCGGGACCTCGGTCGTCACGGGGAAGGCGAGGGCGCTCGCGGCCGAGACGGGCATGCGGACCGAGCTGGGCCGGATCGCGGGTCTCATCCAAGCCGTCTCCTCCGAATCGACGCCGCTCCAGAAGAGGCTCGAGGAATTCGGGAGGTGGATCGTCTATCTGTGCTTCGCCCTCGTGGCCTTGGTCTTCGCCTTGGGACTGATCCGCGGCGGCCGCGTCCTGGACATGTTCCTGACGGCCGTGAGCCTGGCCGTGGCCGCCATCCCCGAGGGATTGCCGGCCGTCGTGACCATCGCCCTGGCCCTCGGCGTCCAGCGCATGATCCGCCGCCACGTGCTCATCCGCAAGCTGCCCTCGGTCGAGACGCTGGGCTGCGCCACGGTGATCTGCTCGGACAAGACGGGGACGCTCACCCGCAATGAGATGACCGTCCGCGCGGTCGCGACGCTCTCGGCCGCCTACGACGTCGCGGGCGCCGGCTACGAGCCCCGGGGCGCGTTCCTCCGGGACCGGGCCGACGTCCGGCCCGGCGACGAGCCGGAGCTCGCGGCCTGCCTGGAGGCGGCCGTGCTGTGCAACGGCGCGGAGCTCCTCGAGCGCGAGGGGGCTTGGGCGATCGTCGGCGATCCGACCGAAGGCGCCCTCCTGACCGCCGCGGCGAAAGCCGGGCTGCGCAAGGGGCCGCTCGAGGCGGCGAACCCGTTCGTCGAAGAGATCCCGTTCGACTCCGAGCGGAAGCGGATGACGATCGTCCGGAGCGACCCGGGCCGGGGGCGGTTCGCGGCCTACGTCAAGGGCGCGCCCGACGTCCTCCTGGCCTGCTGCTCCTCGGTCCGCGAGGGGCGAGCCGATCGGCCGCTCGCGGCCGGGGACGCCGAGCGGATCCTGGACATGAACGCCCGCCTCTCCGACCGGGCGCTCCGCGTCTTGGCCGTGGCCGTCCGGCGGTTCGAACGCGAGCCGGACCGCTACCACGCCGCGCTCATCGAGACGGACCTGACCTTCCTCGGCCTGATGGCGATGATCGATCCGCCCCGCGAGGAGGTGAAGGCCGCGATCGCCAAATGCCGGACCTCGGGGATCCGGACGGTGATGATCACGGGCGACCACAAGAACACGGCCGTGGCCGTCGCCCGGGAGCTGGGCTTCTTCGGCGAGGGCGCGGTCGCGCTCACCGGCGAGGAGCTCGACGCGCTCGACGACGCGGCCTTCGCGGCCGAGGTCGGCCAGGTGGCGGTCTACGCCCGGGTCGCGCCCGAGCACAAGCTGCGGGCGGTCCGGGCCTGGCGCGCCCGGGGCGACGTCGTGGCCATGACCGGCGACGGGGTCAACGACGCCCCGGCCGTCAAGGAGGCGGACATCGGCGTGGCCATGGGGATCACCGGGACCGACGTCACCAAGGAGGTCTCGGACATGGTGATCACCGACGACAACTTCGCCTCGATCGTGGCCGCGGTCGAGGAGGGGCGGGGCATCTACGACAACATCAAGAAGTTCATCCACTACCTCCTCTCCTGCAACACGGGCGAAATCCTCGTCATGTTCGTCAGTTCTCTGATCGGCTGGCCGACGCCGCTGTTGCCGATTCAGATCCTGTGGGTG
>Ga0335071_10009210_pt1 | contig 10105 bp, 9 predicted proteins | sample Lox_Sample_15_FD_206724 | JGI IMG/M metagenome (GOLD analysis project Ga0335071, IMG submission 206724) | Soil microbial communities from Loxahatchee National Wildlife Refuge, Florida, United States - Lox_Sample_1.5 | ecosystem: Environmental > Terrestrial > Soil > Wetlands | place: USA: Florida...
CACACCAATCTTTCGTCCCAGAAGTACATCGCCTCGGACGAGATCACCACGATCGTCTACCTGGCGCAGAAGCTGGGCAAACCTCTCCTGGTGGAGGGACCGGCCGGTGTCGGCAAGACCGAGTTGGCCAAGGCCATCGCCGGGGCGGCCGGCCGCGAGCTCATCCGCCTGCAGTGCTATGAAGGGCTGGACGAGTCCAAGGCGCTCTATGAGTGGGAGTACTCCAAGCAGTTGCTCTATACCCAGCTGCTGCGCGACAAGCTTAACGACACGCTCGGCAAGGCCGACAGCCTGTCGCAGGCCGCCGACCGGCTGGCGGGTGAGGAGGACGTCTTCTTCTCGGACCGCTTCCTGCTCCAGCGCCCGCTGCTGCGTGCCATCCTGAGCGAGCAGCCCACGGTCCTGCTGATCGACGAGATCGACCGCGCCGACGCCGAGTTCGAAGCCTTCCTGCTGGAGGTGCTGAGCGATTTCCAGGTCAGCGTGCCGGAGCTGGGGACGCTGAGCGCCAAACACCACCCCTTCGTCCTGTTGACCTCCAACAATACCCGCGAGCTGTCTGAGGCGCTCAAACGCCGCTGCCTGTACCTGTTCATCGACTATCCCACGCTGGAGGCCGAGCTGGCAGTCGTGCGCCTGAAGGTGCCCGACCTGAACCCCAAGCTGGCCCGCCAGGCGGTCGAGTTCGTCCAGGGGCTGCGCAAGGCCGATATGCGCAAGGCGCCCTCGATCAGCGAGACGCTCGATTGGGCCAACGCCCTGGTCTCGCTCAACGCCCAGCATATCGACAAGGATGTGCTGGAGGACACGCTCTCGGTCCTGCTGAAGCACGAGGCGGATTTGCAGAAAGCCCGCCGCCAGCTTCAGGCGCCTCCGCCGACTCCGCCGGCGCGCAAGGGCCCGCCCGAAGACCATCCCGACTTCCGGCGCTTTTCCGGAAACTGAAACCTGGACTGCAGGAGCCTGCTCCTGCAGTACTGCTAATTGGCCGAGGCTTAGAGGTAAACCTTATGGAATCCCGCATCATACAATTGATCTCCGCGCTGCGCTCCAGCGGGGTGCGCGTTTCCCTGGCCGAGAGCACCGAGGCCTTTTCGGCGGTCGACCTGATGGGGGTGGGCGACCGCGAGCACTTCCGCCTGTCGCTGCGCACGACGCTGGTCAAGGACCAGCGCGACCTGCCCGTCTTCGACCGGCTCTTCCCGCTCTTCTTCGGCATGGGCCAGCCGCCGCTGATGGGCGGCGACCCGCGCTCCGAGCTGACCTCGCAGGAGGCCCAGATGCTGGCCGAGGCCCTGAGGCAGTTCACCCAGGACCTGCGCCAACAGATGGAGCGGCTGATGAGCGGCGAGCCGCTCTCCGGGGAGGAGCTCGAGGCCCTGGCGCAGGTCGCCGGGCTGGGTTATGCCAATGACCCGCGCCAGCAGGACTGGATGACCCAGCGCATGCTGCGTGCCCTGGACTTTCCCGAGGTGCGCCAGGCGCTGCAGGAATTGATGGACCTGCTCGAGCAGATGGGCATGGACCGAGGCCGCGTCGACCAGATGCGCAGCCTGATCGCCCAGAACCTGCAGGGTATCCAGGATCAGGTGCACCAGTGCGCCTGCGAGCGCATCATCGAGAACCTCTCCGAGCAGCCGCCCGAGGATGTGCTGGACGGGCTGTACAACCGCCCCTTCCAGGCCCTTTCCGATGCCGACAAGAAGCTGCTGCAGCGCGAGGTCCAGCGCCTGGCGGCGGCGCTGCGCACGCGCATCGCCCTGCGCCAGAAGCGCGCCAAGAGCGGGCAGCTGGATCCCAAGGCCACCATCCGCGCCAACCTCAAGTACCAGGGCGTGCCGATGGAAATCCGTCACCGCGACCGGGTGCGCAAGCCGAAGCTCGTGGTGCTGTGCGACATCAGCACGTCGATGCGCTTCTGCTCCGAGTTGATGCTCTCGTTCCTCTTCGCCCTGCAGGGACAGGTGCACAAGACGCATGCCTTCGCCTTCATCGACCACCTCGAGTTCATCTCCGACGAGTTCGACCACCGCGACGCCGACCAGGCCATCCGCGCCGTGCTGGTGCGCATGCCCGGCGGATACTACAACACCGACCTGGGCCGCTCGCTGGCGGACTACGACGCCGGGTACATGGACACGCTCAACGGCCGGACCACGCTGATCGTCGTCGGCGATGGGCGCAACAATTTTAACGACCCGCGCCTGGACCTGTTCGCGCGCCTGTCCCGGCGGGCGGTCCGCACCATCTGGCTCAACCCCGAGCCGTCCGCCCTGTGGTACGGCGACAGCGACATGCCCCGCTATGCCCCGCTGTGCAGCGACGTCCTGAAGGTCGGTAATTTGCGGGAGCTTGCCGCGGCCGTGGACCAGTTGCTGGCGGTGTAGGTTCGGAAGGTTTCTCCCCTGAACATGCGGATTGCCGTAGCGTTGCGACGTTACGGCAATCCTTCTTTTTCATGCCCATGCTATAATGATTTCGACTTTTTATCATGACCCCCATCCTCACGCTGTTATTCTCCTCTCCATATTTCCGCCCGCTCACGTCGGTATTGGGCTGGACTGGCTGGGCCGTTCTGCTGGGGGTGATCGTTGCCGTGATCGTACGCGGCCGGCACGTAAAGGCCGGGGGGGGCAACCGCTGGCTGCTGCTGGCCGTCCTCCTTCTTCTTGTCCCGCTTACGAACCTTTTCCTGGGCGCACGGCTGCCGCTGGGATCTTCGGTCCCGCTGACCGAGTCCGGCATCCCGCAGGCGCCGCAGCCGCCGGCGCTGATGTTCTTCTCCGCTCTGCCTTGGCTGCTGGCCGGGGGTCTGCTTGGACCGGTCGGCGCCGCGCTGGTCGGGGCGCTGGCCGGCCTGGTGCGCGGCCTGTGGGATACGCACAACCTGTTCGCGATCCTGCAGCCTGTCCTGCTGGCGGTGCTCTTCTCCCTGGCGGCACGGCAGAACTACCGCACCCTTTTCTACCGCCTGCTGCGCCAGCCGCTCGTGATGGCGCTTGGATTGGTGCCGGTCTACGCCTTCGTCTTCGTCTACTCAGCCTTCTTCGCCGTGGCGGGGGGCGCGGCGGCGCGCCTGGACTACGCCCTGACCAACCTGGGCCCTGCGACGCTGGCTGCCGGCGGTGAGCTGCTCGTGGCCGGGGCCTTCCTGGAAATCGTCGCCATGGCCCTGCCGCGCCTGTGGACCGGGCGCCAGGCTCTCGAGCCCTCGCCCGCCGAGCGCAGCCTGGAGACGCGTTTCCTGCTCGGCGGCAGCGCCTTCATTGCCTTTTTCCTGGTCGCCTTGCTGGTCGGCGACTGGATCATCGCCGGCGACGCCGCCCGGAGCATGCTGCGTGACCGGCTGTCCAGCACGGCGCAGGATGCGGCCCAGTCCGTGCCTTTCTTCCTCGAGACCGGCCAGAGCCTGAGCATGCAGCTGGCCGCCGATCCGCGTCTGCTGAGCGGCAGCGGCGACTCGCTCTCCAGCCTGCTGGGCGACCAGATGCGCGCCATGCCCTACTTCGACCAGCTCTTCGTGCTGAACCTCGACGGCAGCCTGGTGACTGCTTATCCGGCCAGCGACCCGGCGAACTTAGGCCTGTATCCCCAGGAGCACACCGGCCTGGGCCTGGCCGGAAAGGGCGTCCCGGCCCAGGTCTATACCATCCCGGCGGCGCCCGGCGGGAAGTCGGCGCGGCTGTCCTTCCTGGCGGCGGTGGTCGGCCCGGACGGCACCACGCAGCGCATCCTGCTCGGCCGCACGACCCTGACCGAGAACCCGCTGACCCAGCCCCTGATCCACAGCCTGGGCGGGACAGGGGCGCTGGGCGGGCAGGGGCTGCTGCTGGACGACCAGGGTCAGGTCCTATTCAGCCCCGATGCCGCCGACATCATGACCAAATATCCCGGCCAGACCGGTGCCTCGGCGCTGTTCTACGACCTGCCCGGGGCGCGCGGCACGCGTGACCTGGTCTACTACCAGCCCGTCCCCGGGCGGCCGTGGGCGGTGGTGCTGACCGTCCCGGCCGAGACGTCCCAGCAGCTGGCCCTGGACATCGCCGCGCCGCTGGCGCTGCTGGTGTTGGTCCTGGCGGTGCTGGTGCTGGTGTTCCTGCGTCTGGGGCTGCGTGCCGTGACCGCCTCGCTGCAGACCCTGGCGGCCGAGTCGGGACGCATCGCCCGCGGCCAGCTCGACCACCCGCTGCCGGGCGGCGGCGAGGATGAGGTCGGGCAGCTGCGCCAGGCCTTCGAGCAGATGCGCCTCAGCCTGCAGGCCCGCCTGCAGGAGCTCAATCAGCTCCTGCTGGTCAGCCAGGGCGTGGCCTCGACCCTCGACCTGGAGGCGGCCGTCCAGCCGGTGCTCCAGGCGGTCCTGGCGACGGGAGCGGAGGCGGTGCGCCTGGTGCTGCTGCCCTCCGGAGACCCGTCCCCGGACGGTCAGCCGATGACCATCGCCCTCGGCCCGCGGCGGGAAGCATACGCCGGCCTGGACGCGCAGATCGTCGACCTGGTCCGATCGCAGGGACAGCTGGCCGTCAAGGAACTGGGACGCTCCCGGGTGCTGAAGGCCGCCGAGGGCAGCCCGGCCCCGGCGGCGCTGGTCGCCGTGCCGCTCCAGCACGAGAGCCAGCACGCCGGCGTCCTATGGGCCGCCTTCGACCAGCCCCATCCGTTCTCCAACGACTACGTGCGCTTCCTCTCGACCCTGGCCGGGTACGCTGCCCTGGCGGCGGCCAACGCCCGCCTGTTCCGTACTGCGGAGGTCGGACGCCAGCGCCTGGCAGCCATCCTGGCCTCCAGCCCGGACCCGGTGCTGGTCACCGACCAGGAGAACCGCCTGCTGCTCGCCAACCCGGCTGCCCGTCAGGCGCTGGGAGCGGGGGAGGGGGAGGGGGCGGAGGCGCAGCTGGTCCTGCCGGAAGGGCTGGGCAGCCTGCTGCGTGAGGCGGAGAGTGGGCGGCGCTCGGCCGAGGTCACCTTTACCGAAGGGCGCGTCTACTATGCCACTGCCACGGCAGTTCTGGCAGACGGCCGCCCGGTCGGGCGAGTGTGCGTCTTCCAGGACGTGACCCATTTCAAGGAGCTGGACGCGCTCAAGTCGGAGTTCGTCTCGACCGTCAGCCACGACCTGCGCTCGCCGCTGACCTTGATGCGCGGCTACACCACCATGCTCAGTATGGTCGGCAAGCTCAACCAGCAGCAAGAGGACTACGTGGCCAAGATGACCACCGGCGTGGACAACATGGCCCGCCTGGTCGACACGCTGCTCAACCTGGGGCGCATCGAGGCCGGGATCGACCTGCAGGTCGAACGCGTGCCGGTTCAGGAGGTGGTGGACGAGGTCGCTCGCCTGCTCCAGCCGCAGGCCAGCGCCAAGAAGATCGACCTGGGGATCGAGGCCGGGCCGGACCTGCCGCCGTTCATCGATGGCGACCGGGCGCTGCTGCAGCAGGCGCTGTACAACCTGGTCGAGAACGCCATCAAGTACACGCCCGAGGGGCGCTGGGTTAAGCTGATCGCCAAAGCCTATCCTGACACGCTGCTTTTCGAGGTGCGCGACAACGGCATCGGCATCCCGGCCGCGGACCAGCCGCGCCTGTTCGAGAAGTTCTTCCGCGGCAGCCAGCGCGAGGCGCGCGCCCAGCGCGGCTCCGGTCTGGGCCTGGCGATCGTGCGTTCGATCGCCGAGCGGCACAGCGGGAAGGTATGGGTGGAGAGCCAGACGGGGAAGGGCAGCATCTTCTACCTTCTCGTGCCGACCAAGCAGGCGGCGCGGGAGAGAGGGACCGCGACTGCCGGGCAGCCGGGTCAGGCAGAGGCCAGGGAGAAAAAGTAAGCCTCGATCCACGCGGCCCGAAGGCAAACGGCCGGCCGACAATGACCTGGAAAGCTGAACTTCAGACAGAAGTTCGGACAGGACAGATAAGCTGAGAGGAAGGATACAGGGCGGAAGAGCCAGTTGGAGTTTGAGGAAGAGGAAGGGGCCGGAATAAAACTTGTGTTTCCGGCTGCCTTGCGGGAACAACAGGCTGCGAAGGGTCTCGCCCAGGATCAGGGCGATGGTGTAAGTGATCAAGATCATGGCAACCATTTTCTCCATCAAGGTTCGGCGTTTGTTCATGAGCTTATGAAAGTTGAGCAGGCAATTCGGGTCTCTGAAACTCTCTTCGATCTTCAACCTTTGAAGATAGATGGCCAGGCCATCTTCGGCGTTCAAGTTGGTCATCACCTAAAGGGATCGGTAAAGCCTTTCTGCCGGATGCCGATGACATTCACGAAGACCTTGGCCTTGTAGAAGACCTTGTTGAGGTTGCGGGTTTCACCCTTGGCAATGCTCAGCACCACCGGTTTGCCTCCCCGTCGCAGCAATTGGGTCCCAGTTTGAGCCGGATGACGAAATTCACCCCTTCTGCGGCCAGGTTTTCGAGCAGGTCCAGGTGGCTGAACTCTCGAGCGAGCAGCAGAGGCCGGTCTCCCAGCAGCTCCTTCACCTGTGCAAAGGCGGCGAAGTGATGATTATTACGGGGAGTTGCCTCTTGATGGATCGTTTTGGACGCATAAGTCACAAACCCACACGGAATGGTGCGCCCGTGGTAAGGCGTTGCCAGCAGCAGGAGCCAGTAACCCTTGGTCTCTCCATCACTCAACGTGCCCACATAATCCGTCCTCTTTGCCTGGGGAGGCGGCATGTCGGTCGGGTCTCCGATCACAATTGACGCTTCTTCCCGAAACAGCCGCAGCAGAACCGCCTTCAGAAATGATGTCCGAACTTCTGTACGAAGGTCAGTGGAAAGCGATTGCAACGGCGGGAAATCTGTGTCATAATGTAGTCGCCTCGCTTGGGGTGCCCCCCTCACCTCAGGCGGGGCACTTTTTTGTCGCTGCCCGCGGTTGGATGCTAACCCCCTGGAGAGACCCATGACCGGTTTCCAACAAGTCGCTCTGCTTCTGGCCGCCCTCTGGCTTCTGCTGGTGGCGGTGCGCTTCCGACGCTCGGCGGCCGTGCTAGCCGGCGGGCTGATCGTGATCGGGCTGCTCACGCTGGCGGCCTTCCTCCTGCACCGGGTGGCGGCGGTCCAACTCGGCCTGGGCCCGGCCGGGCCCTGGTGGCGCACGCCGGTCTTCGCCCTGGCGGGGCTGGCTCTGATGCTGGCCTGCAGCCCGCTGGCGGACCGCATCGCCGGGCACTGGTTCCCCCAGCCGCCCAGCCTGGAGGCCTTTGCCCCCATCCGGCGCTCGTGGGTCAACCTGGCCGCCGGCATCCTGGCGGCCTGGGTGCTGGGAGGGGTCCTGGAGGAGCTGGTCGCCCGGGGGATCGTGCTGCAGGCGGTCGAGACGGGGCTCAGGCCCTGGCTGGCAGGTCCGGCGGCGGCGGGGACGGCGGTGTGCCTGGCTGCGGCCGGTGCCGGGTTGATGCACACCTACCAGGGGCCGCGCGCCGTGGTGGTCATCGCCCAGCTTTCGGTCCTGTTCGGCGTCCTGTTCGTGGTCAGTGGGTACGACCTGTGGGCGGTCATGCTGTGCCATGGATTGTATGATACGATCGCCTTCGTCCGTTACGCCGTCGGGAAATCCCGCTATTCTCAGCCCGACACCGATCGGGCTTCACAGGAATGATGCCATGAGCGATCCAGATGCAGTCGTCGCGGCCGTCCGCGCCGCCTTCACCGGGAGCACCTACCCGGGCGACGATTTCCTCCTGGGCAGCCGGGAAGGCCGCGAGCCGTACGAGGCGATCGAGCCGTTCAAGGGCCGGGACTGGCAGGAGCTCGAGCCGGGCTTGCTGGACAGCCACGGCGCGGCGCTCAGCTTCTTTTCCGAAGCGGGCTTTCGCTTCTACCTGCCGGCTTTTCTGCTGGCAGACGTGCGCGGCCAGCTCGCCTCGGCCGATCCTCTTTTCCACCTGACGCACGGTTTCTCCGACGAGCAGGTCGAGCATCAAGTGGGGGCGCGGGTCTTCGTGCTGCGCACGGGGAGGAGGAAGCTGGTCAACCCGCTGCGTTACGGCGCCGCCACGTTTAACGACGTCGCCCGCTACCGCCTGTCGGTCTTCGCCCGGGAGGAGGCCGCCGCGATCGTGGCCTACCTGCGATATAAAAGGGAGGTCGCGGCGCTCGATCCAATGAAGGTCAGGATCGACGCGGCCGTGGACCTTTTCTGGCTGGAGCGGGCGGAACAGGCACCGACCGCCGAGGACCTGCGGCGCCACGTCGCCGAGCAAAACGAGTACTTCAAGGCGCTCCATAAGGCGATGGGAGGCTAGGGGCGGGCCGGACCTTTTCCGCGCGCGGAGAAGTCAAGACCTTCCCAAACCTGTTTGACCGAATCTCCCCCTTTACGGTATAATAGCCTGCCTGTCAAGAAAAACCCCGGCGGGGCCGCCCGCTGCTTGTGGTTTAATCCTGTCTTTTTTGAGGTTTGAAATGGCAACCAAGCGTACTTACCAACCCAAGATCCGCCGCCGCGTGCGCGTGCACGGTTTTCGTCAGCGCATGTCCACGGCCGACGGGCGCCAGGTGCTCAAACGCCGCCGCCTGAAGGGCCGCTACCGCCTGGCCGTCCGCAGCAACGCACACGTCAAGCGGATTCGGTGGTAGGAGGTCTGCTGCGCTGCGGGCCGGGGCATTCCCTCCGGTCCGGGCGGGGCGATCTTTGGTCTGGGAAGGCACGAGGCACAGGTGAAGCGCCGCTTTCGCCTGACCCGGTCAGCCGATATCAAGCGGGTGCGTCGCTCGGGCAAGTCTTACGCGCACCCGCTTGTTGTGTTATACATGGCAGCCGGTGAGCCGGAGGAGCTGCACATCGCCGTGACCGCCGGCCTGTCGGTTGGGAACGCGGTCAAGCGCAACCGGGCCAAACGCCTGTTGCGGGCGGCCCTCGCCGACCTGCTGCCCGGGATGCATACCGGAGCCGACCTGCTCCTGATCGCCCGGCCCCCATTGGCCCGCTCGGACCTGAGCCAGATCCGGCTTGTCCTGGCCGGACTGCTGGAGCGGGCCGGATTGCTTCCTTCCTCTCATGGCAGCTGAACCTGCTCTGCCTACCGAGTATCCCAACGAGCCGCGCCTGCGCGACCTGCCCCGCACCCCGCTCAACTGGCCGCGGCTGGCCCTGCTGGCCCTGATCCGCCTGTACCAGATGACGGTCTCCAGGGGCCTGCCGCCGGACACCTGCCGTTTCTACCCTTCCTGCTCGCACTACGGGTATCAGGCCATCTACAAATACGGAGCGTTCAAGGGGAGCCTGATGGCGGCGTGGCGCGTCCTGCGCTGCAACCCGTTCAATCCCGGGGGTTTTGACCCCGTTCCATAGGAGATAAAAAGACCTCCATGAAAGCGAAGTACCTCCTCCTGATCGGCGGCCTGCTGGCCCTTGGCCTCCTGCTGGGCGGCTGCGCCAGCAACCTGAGCGCTTCCTCCTGGGCTGGCGCGACCGCCGATGCCAACAACGCCTACCTCGCCGGCGGCTCGTACGTTTACGCCGTCAACCTGCAGACCGGAGCCCAGGCCTGGACCTTCCCGTCGAAGGCCTCTCCCGCCAATCCCTTCTACGCCACCCCCGCCGTGACTTCGGACGGTCAGGTGATCGTCGGCGGCTTCGACCACAAGCTCTACAGCCTGTCCACCCAGTCCGGCGTGCAGAACTGGGTCTTCGACCAGGCCCACGACCGCTGGTACGGCGGGGCGCTGGTGACCGCCGACACGATCTATGCCCCCAACGCCGATTACAACCTGTACGCCCTGGACCTGAAGGGCAACCTGAAGTGGACCTTCACGGCCGACCAATCGCTGTGGGCCGCGCCGGCCTCCGACGGCACGCGCGTCTACTTCGGCACGCTCGGACGCAAGGTTTACGCGGTGGATGCCAAGACCGGCAAGCTGGCCTGGAAGAAGACCCTCGACGGGGCCATCCTCGGCGCCCCCACCCTCGGTCCGAACGGCAGCCTGTACGTTGGCACCTACGCCGGCACGGTCGTGGCGCTGGATGCCGCCAGCGGGAACGTCCAATGGCAGCAGAAGGTTTCCGGCTGGATCTGGGCCGGCCCGACCCTGGATGGCAGCCAGCTTTACGTGGGCGATTCCAGCGGCAGCCTGTACGCCCTGGATGCGACCAGCGGCCA
>Ga0335071_10009211_pt1 | contig 10103 bp, 7 predicted proteins | sample Lox_Sample_15_FD_206724 | JGI IMG/M metagenome (GOLD analysis project Ga0335071, IMG submission 206724) | Soil microbial communities from Loxahatchee National Wildlife Refuge, Florida, United States - Lox_Sample_1.5 | ecosystem: Environmental > Terrestrial > Soil > Wetlands | place: USA: Florida...
AAACAAGAGGCAAAAACCCGGAAACGGTCCGGGTTTTTAGAGGACGGGCAGATTACTGGACCCCATAAGGTAGGCGTCGATGCAGTGGCCGGCCCTTCTTCCTTCGGCAATGGCCCAGACGATCAACGATTGCCCCCGCCGCATATCCCCGGAGGAAAACACCCCTTCGACAGGCGTCATATAGCGCGGATCGGTTTTTACGTTGCCGCGCTGGTCGAACGCAACTCCCAGCTCGGTAAGTACGCCGGCATGTTCCGGGTGCAGAAAGCCCATCGCCAGAATAACCAGATCGGCCTCGATCTCAAAGTCGCTGCCCGGCACCTCGCGCATGACCGGACACCCCCTGGCGTCTTTCTGGTCAAAAGCGACCTGGACGCAGGCAAGTTTTTTAAGACGGCCGGCTTCGCCGATAAAACGCTTGGTCATCACGGCCCACTGCCTCCTTCCGCCCTCCTCATGGCTGCTGGAGGACTTCAATAGCATCGGGTATTTCGGCCAGGGCGCATCGGGCGTGCGGCATTCTGCGGGCCTGGCTAAAAGCTCAATTTGCACCACGCAGGAAGCCCCCTGCCGGTGCGCAGTACCCACGCAGTCAGCGCCGGTATCCCCGCCTCCGATGACCACGACGCGCTTACCTTTGGCATCGATGAAACCGTTAAGGGAAAGCTCCTGCCTGGCAGCCCTCTTATTGGACTGCTTCAAATATTCCATAGCGAAGTGGATCCCCGAAAGGCTCCTGCCCTCGATGGCAAGATCCCGGGGAACGCCGGAGCCGCCGGTAAGGCATACCGCGTCGAACTCCCGGCGTAACTTTGCAACCGGGTATCCGGGGCCGACATCGACTGCGGTTGCAAAAGTGATCCCCTCCTGCTGCAGGAGCATCAACCTGCGGTCAAGGACCCATTTTTCCAGTTTAAAATCCGGGATACCGTAACGCATGATCCCGCCGACCTTTTCATCGCGCTCAAACACCGTCACCTGATGCCCGGCGCTGTTAAGCTGGTCGGCGCAACTCAACCCTGCCGGGCCGGAGCCGACTATCGCAATGCGCTTGCCCGTACGCCGGGCCGGCGGGTGAGGCTCGACCAGGCCGGCCTTAAACGCATACTCGATGACACTTAACTCGTTCTCGCGGATGGTAACCGGGTCATCATTGATGCCAAGCACGCAGGCGTATTCGCAAGGGGCAGGGCAGATCCTGCCGGTTATCTCCGGAAGGTTGTTGGTAGCGTCCAGCAAGTCAAAGGCCTTCTGCCACTTTCCCCGAAACATCAGATCATTCCATTCGGGGATATAATTCCCTACGGGGCAGCCCCAGTGGCAGAAAGGCGTGCCGCAGTCCATACAGCGGGAGGCCTGCTCCTGCGATTTTTCATCCCCGCGCAAAACAAATACTTCGCGGAAATCGCGCACGCGTTCGCACGCCGGCCGGTATTCCGGTTTTTCGCGCTTAACCTTCAGGAAACCCTTGGGATCAGCCATCCGAAACCTCCGCCAACTCCGCCTTTTGCGCAACCCTGGCCTCGCCTAGAATCCGCTTGTATTCCAACGGCATAACCTTGATGAAATGCGTGAGGGCAGCTTTAAAATCGTCGAGCATTGCTTTTGCCAGGGGGCTGTGGGTATATTTGTGATGATTGAATACCAGGTTATAGATGACCGCTTCATCATCTTGCGAGACCGACTCCAGTTCTACCATCTCCAAGTTGTAGTTCTGCCTGGAGGCCTGGCCCTTGTCGTAGACGTAGGCAATGCCGCCGGACATCCCTGCGCCAAAGTTCCTGCCGATGCGGCCTAATACCACTACGCGGCCTCCGGTCATATATTCGCACCCATGATCTCCGACCCCTTCGACCACTGCGTATAAACCGGAATTCCTGATGCAGAACCTTTCTCCGGCAACCCCACGGATGTAGGCCTGGCCGGCAATCGCACCATAGAAAGTAGTGTTGCCGATAATAATGTTATTTTGGGAAGAATAGTCGGCTTTTTTATCCGGATACACAATGACCTTTCCTCCGGAGATGCCCTTGCCGAGATAGTCGTTGGACATGCCTTCCAACTCAAAGGTAACGCCTTTGGCCAGAAACGCGCCGAAGCTCTGGCCGGCGAACCCTTTGAATGTAAAATGTACCGTATCCTCCGGCAGCCCCTCTTCGCCCCGAGTCTTACAGACCATGCCGCTGAGCATCGCACCGGTAGTACGGTTGAAGTTGGCGATGGGTAGTTGCGCCTTGACGGGCTTGGCTTCCTGGAGGGAAGCCCTGGCAAGCTTGATCAGCTCCAGATCCAGCACGTTGCTGATGCCATGGTCCTGGCTGACGGTACAATGGGTTCCGACAGATGCGGCAACCTGCGGCTTATACAAAACCTTAGACAGATCAAGGTCCTTTGCTTTCCATGGCAGCATAGCCGCATTGACTTCCAGAAGCTCGCTCCTGCCGATCATCTCGTCTAAACGCCGTATGCCTAACCCGGCCATGATCTGGCGCAATTCCTCGGCAACAAAACGAAAATAGTTGATGATGTATTCGGGCTTGCCGTTAAAGCGCATGCGCAATATGTCGTCTTGGGTAGCCACGCCTACCGAGCAGTTATTCAAATGGCAGTGCCGCAGCATCACGCAGCCAAGCGTGATCAACACCGCGGTACAGAAACCAAACTCTTCCGCACCCAGGAGCGCGGCGATCGCCACATCCCTGCCGGTGCGCATCTGGCCATCGGCCTGCAGCCGCACCCGGCTTCTTAAGTCGTTAAGCACCAGGGTCTGGTGGGTCTCCGAAATCCCCAGCTCCCAGGGCAGGCCCGCATATTTGATCGAACTTAAGGGAGACGCCCCGGTACCGCCGTCTCCTCCGGAGATCAGGATCATATCCGCATGCCCCTTGGCAACTCCGGCGGCAATCGTTCCTACGCCGACCTCCGAGACAAGCTTGACGCTGATACGCGCCTGGGGATTGGCATTCTTCAAATCAAAGATCAACTGGGCCAGGTCCTCGATGGAATAGATGTCATGGTGCGGCGGCGGAGAGATCAGGGTCACACCCGGGGTCGTATACCGGGTACGGGCGATAGTCACGCTTACTTTATGCCCGGGCAGCTGGCCGCCCTCTCCGGGTTTTGCGCCTTGGGCGATCTTGATCTGCAGCTCATCGGCATTAACCAGGTAATTGGTAGTAACCCCGAACCTTCCCGAGGCGACCTGCTTAATGGCGCTCCTGACGGAATCACCGTTAGGCAGCGGCATGAACCTCGCAGGGTCTTCCCCGCCTTCTCCGGTATTGGACTTACCCTTAAGCCTGTTCATGGCGATGGCGATAGTTTCGTGCGCCTCCTTGCTAATAGAGCCAAAGCTCATTGCGCCGGTGGCAAAACGTTGCACGATCGCTTCGGCTGGCTCTACCTCATCGATGCCGATGGCAGCGCCGGAGACGAACGCAAAAAGGCTGCGTAGGGTCGTCGGGTTCCTGGACTGGTCGTTTATCAGACGGGCGAATTCCTTATACTTTTCAAAGCTGTCCGTCCTGACCGCATCCTGAAGGCTGGCGATACTCTCCGGATTCCAAAGATGGAACTCTCCGTCTCTTTTCCACTGGTATGCCCCGCCGCTAAGCAAAAGTGCCGAAGACTGCCCCCTGTCCGGGTATGCCTGGCTGTGCCGAAGCATGGTCTCTTGTCCGATGACTTCCAGGCTTGCCCCGCCGATGCGCGAAGGCGTGCCGGTAAAACACAGGTCAATGACATCCTGGTGTAACCCCAGGGCTTCGAATATTTGCGCGCCGCGGTAGCTGCGCAAGGTGGAGATCCCCATTTTGGAGAGGATCTTCAGGATCCCCTTTTCGATCGCTTTAACGTAATTATGCGCGGCCTTTTCTTGATCCAGGGCTATCTCTCCTTCGGCGATCAGGCGCGCGATCGCTTCATGGGCCAGATAAGGATTGACGCAATCTACGCCGTAGCCGAACAGCAAGGCAAAATGATGCACCTCTCGCGGCTCGGCGCTCTCAAGGAGTATCCCGATTTGCGTACGCAGCGCATTTTTTACCAAATGATGATGGACCGCGCCGACCGCAAGCAGCGCAGGCAAAGCCGCGCGCTCCTTATTGACTCCCCGGTCGCTCAAGATGATGAAGGTAAACCCTTCTGCGATGGCATCGCAGGCTTCCTTACGGATACGCTCCAGGGCATTGACGAAGTCAGCCTGGTCGGCGGCCGTAAAGAGGATAGAAATCGTTTTTGTTTTAAAGCCGTTGTTTTCGATGCGGCGGATACGAAGCAGCTCTTCATCGGTAAGGATCGGGTGCGTCACCTTTAATTTGTGCGCATGCCCGGGAGTTTCGTCGAGCATATTCTTTTCCGGACCAAGATAGCTATCCAGGCTCATAACGAGCTCCTCGCGGATAGGGTCAATCGCCGGGTTGGTAACCTGGGCGAAGAGCTGTTTGAAATACGCATACAACAACTGCGGTCTGTCGGACAGGACCGCATGCGGAGTGTCATTGCCCATCGAACCGACCGGCTCCTGCGCATTCTCGATCATCGGTTTCATAACCGTTTTTAAATCTTCGCGGCTATACCCGAAAGCCTTCAGCAATGTCGGGGTGTCCTCGCCCTCCTTTGCGCCGGCGGAAGCACCGGGCAGCTGGCTAAGGTGCACCATGTGCTCTTTGGCCCATGCGCCATAAGGTTTACGGCCGGCGATGGCGTCCTTGATCTGGCTATCTTCGATGATCTTGCCTGCCTCGGTGTCGATAAAGAACATCTTGCCGGGCTCAAGCCTTCCGGAGGCGCGTATATCCTGACCGGCTATATCAAGCACCCCGACCTCCGAGGCCATAACCACGAAATCGTTCTTGGTGACGAGGTAACGGGCGGGGCGCAGGCCGTTGCGGTCCAACACCGCGCCGATCCTGAGCCCGTCGGTGAACGCAATGGCCGCAGGCCCGTCCCACGGCTCCATAAAGCAGGCGTGATATTCATAGAAATCCTTTTGCCGGGGGTCAAGGAGCTTATCCTGCTCCCAGGCTGCCGGGATGAGCATCATCATGGTATGCGCAAGGGACCTGCCGGAAAGCAGGAGAAGCTCAAAGGCGTTATCCAGGGCCGCCGAATCGCTGCCGCCGGGAACGATAACGGGGTACATCTTCTCCAGGTCTGCGCCGAAAACCTGACTGCGCAAAAGCCCCTCCCGCGCACGCATCCAGTTGATATTGCCACGCAAGGTATTGATCTCTCCGTTGTGGGCCAGGTAGCGGAACGGCTGGGCCAGATCCCAGGTAGGAAAGGTATTCGTCGAATAACGCGAGTGTACCAGGCAGAGGCTGCTGGCCAGCTGTTCGTCCTTCAGGTCAACAAAGAAATCCGGCACCTGACGGGGCATCAATAATCCCTTATACGAAAAAGTCCGGCAGGAGATATTGGTAATGTAGAAGGATGTTTTCTGGGCCAGGGCGGAAGAACGGATGGCGTTTTCTATCTTTTTCCTGATGATATAAAGCCGCCTCTCAAAATCAAGCTCGCCTTTGACGGCTTTGTCTTTTTGAATGAACACCTGTTCGATGGCCGGCTGTGTCTGGCGGGCGGTCTTTCCAATAGTAGTGTTGTCCACCGGCACCTGGCGCCAGCCGAGAAGCGCCTGCCCCTCTTTTTCGATAACGCTCCGAAAGACATCTTTGCAGAACGCGCGTTCCTGGGCGTCGGTGGGCAAGAATACCAACCCTGTGCCGTAAGAGCCCGGGGGCGGCAGCTTGACCCTTGCGGCATCCGCTGCGCGCAAGAAAAACTTATGCGGGATCTGGATCAAGATCCCTGCGCCGTCTCCGGTCAAAGGATCGGCGCCGGTTGCTCCGCGGTGGGCAAGACGGCCGAGTGCCTCAAGGCCCTGCCGGACGATCTGGTGGGTTTTGTTGCCTTTTATATTGCAGACAAACCCCACGCCGCAGGAGTCATGTTCAAATCCGGGATCATACAACCCTTGTCTATGCATACTTCCATCGCCTCACATCAATGCCTAATTTCTTGATCTTGGCACGCATGGTATTACGGTTGATGCCGAGGATCCTTGCCGCCTTGAGCTGGTTGCCCTCGGTGATCTCCAGGATATGCTCGAACAGCGGCTTCTCTACCGTTTCCATGACGGATTTATATATTACACCATGTTTGTCCTTCAGCAAAGCATCTTCGAGTTCAAGGATCTTTTCTTTTAACGACGTACTATCGTTACCTTCGTCTTTTTTGATTATTTTGACGCTGCCGTCATGGCCAAGGCTATCGCTGATGACATACCCTTCCTTCTTAAGGACCTTGGCCAGCATCTCTTTGATCTTTGCTTCGTCTTCCGCAATAAGTACAGTAATCATATCATGCCTAATAGTTAGGCAGGCCGGTATAAAAAAAACCCTACGCCGCCCCTATCCTTTCTTGTGCTTTGATAAGGCGCGCAAAATTAAGATAGATACATTGAGCCTGCCGGCTATATGCCGCCTTTTGTCGATATGCTTCAATAAGCATGGATTTGGCGTCCAGCCTCGCCGATTCCAGATATGCGCGTATCCAAGCATCGATCATCTCCGGGGTTACTTCTATATGGAACTGTATGCCATAGGCGTTACGACCGAACCTAAATGCCTGATGAGGACAGGTGCCGGTTGCGGCTAAGCACAACCCACCCTGGGGAATCCCGAAGGCGTCCTGATGCCACTGGAACACCTTCAACTGCGGGCCCAACCCCTCAAACAGGGGGTCCTTAGCGCCTTCTACGGTAAGGTCTGCGGTATACCAGCCAATCTCCGGAGAGGGTAATTTTGTAATACGCGCACCGCAGGCCTTAGCCAGGAGTTGGCCGCCTAAACAAATGCCCAAAATGGGGATTTCCGCAGTTACTGCACGCTTTAAAAATGCATCCTCTTGTCTCAGGAATGGATGGGCATCTTCTTCATAGGCGTTCATCGGCCCACCCAGGGATATTATTGCGTCAACCGCTTCCGGCCTAGATGGAAACTGCCTCTCTTCCCAGGCATTAATTACCCTCAGGGTCCAGGCAGTATTCTGGAAAAACTCCTCGATACTGCCCGGCCCCTCGATGTCAATGTGCTGTATAATCAGAACTTCTTTCGGCATAAGCTTCAGAGAAGCTTAAATATCGAAATACAAATAGAACTCGTAGGGATGCGGACGCATCCTCACCGCATCGATCTCTCTCTTGTATTTATACTCAAGCCATACATCCAGCACATCCTGAGTAAATACCCCGCCTTTAAGCAGATATTCATGATCTGCTTCCAGGGCTTTTAGGGAACGCCACAATGATCCGGGCACGGTAGGGATCTTTTTGAGTTCCTCCTCGTTCATTTCAAATAAATCGCGGTCCATGGGTTGTCCCGGATCAATCTTGTTCTTAATGCCGTCAAGTCCTGCCATGAGCATGGCGGCGAAGGCGATATATGGATTGCAGGAGGGGTCTGGCGGACGGAATTCGATCCTCTTTGACTTCGGGTTATCCGAGTACATGGGGATCCTGACTGCCGCAGAACGGTTGCGCGCCGAATACACCAGGTTGACGGGCGCCTCGTAACCCGGCACCAGTCTCTTATAGGAATTGGTGGTCGGTGCACAGAAGGCCATCAAGCTTTCGGCATGCTTCAAGAGACCGCCGATATAATACTTGGCGGTCTGGCTTATAAGGGCATAACCGTTCTTATCGTAGAAGAGGTTGACTCCGCCTTTCCAAAGGCTCTGGTGGCAGTGCATACCGGAACCGTTATCCGCAAAAAGCGGCTTGGGCATAAAAGTAGCCACCATGTTGTTCTTCTTGGCCATATTCTTAATGATGTATTTGTACAACAGGAGGTTGTCGGCCATCTTGGTCAAGGTGTCGAACTTCATATCGATTTCGCACTGGCCGGCGGTAGCGACTTCGTGGTGGTGCACCTCAACGTTGATTCCCGCTTCAATCATCTTGAGGATGATCTTGCTTCGTAAATCCTGAATAGAGTCGTGCGGAGGAACGGGGAAATACCCTTCTTTGAAACGCACCTTGTAGCCAAGGTTGGGGTTTTCTTCCCGCCCAGTATTCCAATCTCCCTCATCGGAATCGATAAAATAATATCCGGCGTTCTCGGTCTGGTCAAAGCGGATATTATTGAAAATAAAAAACTCCGCTTCCGGGCCGAAATAGACGTTATCCCCGATACCTGAATCCTTAAGGTACTTTTCCGCCTTCTTGGCGATATACCGTGGGTCTCTGGTATAGGGCTTACGGGTTATCGGGTCATAGATATCGCATATAATGCTGGCGGTGGGAACCTCGCAAGCCGGATCGATTATGGCAGTGGTAGGATCAGGGATAAGAATCATGTCCGATTCCTGAATCTTCTGGAATCCCCTGATAGAAGAGCCGTCAAAACCGATACCGTCTACCCAAATCGAACGGGTAATATCGTCCATTTCCACTAATTCCGACGCCGGGATGGAAAAATGCTGCCACAATCCTGGCAGGTCATTGAATTTAAAATCAACGATCTTAATATCATTGTCTTTGATCAGTTTCATGGCTTCCCTGGCTGCTTTTTCGCTGAAATTGCCGTTTATCAGGGGGTTTCTGGTTCTTACTTCCGTTGCTTTTGCTTTTGGCATTGTGTCCTCCTTGGTTAAGCAATAAAAAAGCGTTCGTCAGTCAAGGCTCCTTGACTAATCGAACGCCTATGTTCTCTTATTACGCCTGCCTAATTCCGCACTACAGTGTGCCTAAAACTTACGCAGCTATATATACAAGTAAAAAAATACTTCTCTTGGTAACCTCTTTTTTGTCCTGTCTGGTTTACCGCTGCTTTTTGTATAGCCCGATTAGCTCTGCCTTATCGAGGATATGGCCCTGCATTGCTTTTTCTACAGCGCCCTTGCTGGCCCCTTCGGCTAAGTTAAGCGCGGTATCAAGGGCGTATAGTTTAAAGAAATAACGATGAGTACCGGACGGCGGACAGGGACCGTGATAATTTTTCGTCCCGGCGTTGTTAACCCCCTGTACCCCCGGCACAGAGCTCTCTTCGATCCGCTTGATGATCGGGATATTATAGGCCACCCAGTGAACCCAGGTGCCCATCGGAGCATCAGGATCGTCAACAATAAGGGTCAGGCTCTTGGCTTCTGAGGGGATGTCGCTGATGACGAGAGGCGGATTAATATCCTGGCCTTCACAGGTGAATTTCTTTGGGATGGAGGTATTATGCGCGAATTCAGGGCTGGTTATTTTCATGTGCATGCTCCCTTCTGTGTTCTTGCCGGCGTCCTGGGCAGAAGATACAGAGACGCCTGCCAATACAAAAATTAACCCTACGGAAGCTATAGCGATTCGCCTATTCATATATCAGGAGTGTCGGTTAAACCACTGCTCGTCTGCCAGCACAACCGAGGTCTCAATCTGACGCTCGGGAATAGACCAATATTTCTTTAGGAGACGGTCCTTTTCTTGCGTCGAAACCAAGTAAAAACCGTGTTTTTCATAAAAACAAATTGCCCAAATCGCATCTGCCCAAGTGCCAATAAGCACCGGCCGGCTGGTCTGGCCGCGCAAATACGTCAACAATGCCCCTCCTATGCCTTTATTGCGGCGACTCGTACGGACATAGGCATGCCTGATGAGCGTCACATCCTGGATATGTTGGATACCCATGACTGCAAGGAGCGTGCCGCTTTCTTCGTACCCCCAGAACATGACGCCTTGACTGATTTGTTGCTGCAGCTGTTGTCTCGACATATAGGGATCTTCCCAGCGGTCAGCAGGAATAACTCCTCTATATGCCTCAGCGGCGTCATTGATAATTTCGTAAATGCTCTCAAAATCCTTTTCGGTGCATTGACGGATCACATCTGTATTCTACGACGAAATCTGCAGGCGGGCAATAAAAAAGAGATACCGACAGACAGCGGCGTAACGGCAACAGGAAACCTACCCCGGCATCATCCTATGGCCAGACCGCCCCGCTCTTCGGTGCGGATGCGTATGCACTCCTTAAGGTCAAGCACGAAGATTTTTCCGTCGCCGGTCTCGCCGGTCTTGGCGCCTTTAATGATCGCTTTAATCGTCGGTTCAACGAAGTTTTCGT
>Ga0335071_10009212_pt1 | contig 10102 bp, 7 predicted proteins | sample Lox_Sample_15_FD_206724 | JGI IMG/M metagenome (GOLD analysis project Ga0335071, IMG submission 206724) | Soil microbial communities from Loxahatchee National Wildlife Refuge, Florida, United States - Lox_Sample_1.5 | ecosystem: Environmental > Terrestrial > Soil > Wetlands | place: USA: Florida...
AGGCCCAGCGCACGCATGAGCGCGATGGTGCCCAGCAGCGAGATCGGCAGCGAAAGCGCCGGGATGATCGTGGCCGAAGGACGGCGCAGGAAGAGGTAGATCACCAGCACGACCAGCAGGGCGGTGATGCCGAGCGTGATCTTCACGTCGTGGATGGCGGCGCGGATCGAGACGGAGCGGTCGAGCTGGATCTGCAGGTTCACCGACTTGGGCATCTGCGACAGCACGCCCGGCAGCGCGGCCTTGATCGCGTCGATGGCGGCCACCGTGTTCGCGCCCGGCTGGCGCTGGATGAAGAGCGCGATGGAGGGCTCGCCGTTCGACCAGCTCGCGGTCTTCACCGACTCGACGCTGTCCTCGACGTCGGCCACGTCCTGCAGCCGCACGAAGCTGCCGTTGGCGAGCGTGGCGACGATGAGGGGCTTGTAGTCGGCCGCGTGCGCGAGCTGGCTGTTCGCGAGGATGGTGAGCGTCTGCCGCTGGCCGTCGAGGGTGCCCACGGGGGTGTTCGCGTTGGCGCGATTCACCGCGGCGGCGATGTCGTCCAGGGTGAGGTTGCGGGCGGCGAGCGCGCCGGGCCGCGCCTTCACGCGCACGGCGAAGCGCTTCTGGCCGGCCACGGTGATCTGCGCCACGCCCGGCAGCGTCGAGAGGGTGGGCGAGAGGAGGTTCTCCGCGTAGCCGTCGAGCTCGGAGAGCGACATCGAGGGCGAGGACAGCGTCACGAAGATGATCGAGAACTCGCCCGGGTTCACCTTGCGGTACGAGGGCGGCGTCGTCATCTCGGGCGGAAGGTTGCGCGAGGCGCGGAAGAGCGCCGCCTGCACGTCCACCGCCGCGTCGTCGATGTTGCGGTCCTGGCTGAACTCGAGGGTGACCAGCGTCTGGCCCTGCGTCGAGGTCGAGCTGATCACGTCGAGGCTGGAGATCGTCGAGAACTGCTTCTCCAGCTGCGTCGCCACCGACGAAGCCATCGTCTCCGGGCTCGCGCCCGGGAGCAGCGCCGTCACCTGGATGATCGGCGTATCGAACTGCGGGAGGGCCGCGATCGGGATGCCGCCGTAAGCGAGGATGCCTGCAACCACCGCGGAGGCCGACAGCAGGATCGTCATCACCGGCCGGCGGATGAAGGCCTCCGAGAAATTCACGCGGGGCGGTCCTTGCGGGCTTCGCCCTTGCCGCCGTCGCCCTTGGCCGTATCGCGCTGCGCTTCGGCCACCGGGCTTCCGGGCCGCAGGTTCTGCGCGCCTTCCACGACCACGCGGGTGCCCGGTGAAAGGCCGTCGACCACGGCGAATTTCTCCTCGACATACGTGAGCTTCACCGGCGTCTGCACGACCCGCTTATCGGCGCCGACCACGAACACGTATCGGTTGTCGGGACCGGTCTGCACGGCCTGCACCGGCACCACGGTCGCGTTGCGCAGCGTGCTGGGCGAGAGCTCGACGTTCACGAACTGCCCGGGCCACAGGCGCCCGGCCGGATTGTCGAAATCCGCCTTCACCCTGATGGTGCCGGTGGTGGAGTCCACCGCGTTGTCGACGAACGTCACCTTGCCCGCGAGCCTCTCGCGCCCATCCGGGATGACGGCCGTCACGGACACGGGGCCCGCTCGCATTGCCGACTGCAGGCCGGAGAGCTCGCGCTCCGGCAGCGTGAACGCGACCGAGATGGGATCGATCTGCGTGACAGTGACCAGCACGGCGCCGGGGGTGATGCCGTTGCCGGGCTGCACGAGGCTTCCCTCGCGCACGCCGATCACGCCGGTGCGCCCGGCGAACGGTGCGCGGATCTCGGTGTAGGCGCGCGCCACGCGCATCGCCTCGGCGGAGGCCGTGTCGACGGCGAGCTGGCCTTCGAGCGTGTCGACCTGATTCTGGGCGACGTCGAGCGCGGCCTGCGAGATGAACTTCTGGCGGAAGAGGTCCTGCTGGCGCTCGAGGTTGCGCTTGTTGGTGGCGAGGTCGTACTTGTCCTTCTCGATCTGCGCGAGGGCCTTCCTCAGGTTCGCTTCCGCCTCGCGCGCATCGAGGGAGAAGAGCAGCTCGTCCTTGGCGACGTTCTGGCCCTCCCTGAAATGGATCTGGCTGATTGTGCTCGTCACCTGCGCGCGCAGGTCCACCGTCTGCAGCGCGGTGACGGTGCCGTTGGCGCGCAGCTTCACGGGCACATCGCGTGTCTCGGCCTTGCCGGTCACGACCAGGGTCGAGGCTGCGCGCATCGCGCCGTTGGCCTGCTGGTCGCGGGAGATTCCCAGCCACCACCAGCCGGCCAGGACAGCACCGATCACCGCGACAACCGTGATCCAGGGCCAGCGCTTTCGGCGGGCCTGCGAAAGGTTTGGTTCCATTGGGTAATCCATCATTCTAGCTGGTCGCCGCCGCGGCAAAGGTAACAAGCGATTTCTGCCGTTTCTTCAGCTTCACGCAAGCTTTCGCATCACTAAATTCCGTTACACGCAAGGTCACCTCTTTACCCTCTCAGCAAGGCTCCAAGAAACCCTCGCGAGAGAGGCTCCATGTTCGAGATGTCCGGAATGTCCGAAGCCATCGTCGCCCTCGCGCAGATCATGTTCATCAACGTAGTCCTGAGCGGCGACAACGCCGTCGTGATCGCGCTCGCGTGCCGCCGCCTTTCGCCGGCGCACCAGAAGCAGGCCTTCGTCTGGGGCAGCGTGGGCGTCGTGGTGCTCATGACGACGCTCACCGTGTTCGTCGTGTACCTCCTTTCGCTGCCCTACCTCGAGATCGTGGGCAGCCTCATGCTCCTGTGGATCGGCATCAAGCTGCTGGTGGCCGAAGACGAGGGCGACGAAGGCGGCGTGGACCAGAAGGACACGCTCATGGCGGCGATCCGCACCATCATCATCGCCGACATGATCATGAGCCTCGACAACGTGCTCGCCATGGCGGCGGCCGCGAAGGGGCACATGTGGATGCTCATCGTGGGCCTCGTGGTCACGGTGCCCGTGATCCTCTTCGGCAGCGCGCTGCTCATGAAGCTGATGGAGCGCTTCCCCGTCTTCGTGCTGATCGGCGCGGGCCTCATCGGCTGGGTGGCGGGCGAGATGATCGTGACCGACCCGGCGATCAAGGCCTGGGTGGACGCGAACATGTCGTCGCTGCACAACATCGCGCCCGTGGCATGCGCGGCGCTCGTGATCGGCGTGGGCAAGGCGCTCGAGCACATGGCCTCGCGCAAGCCCAGCGGCGACATCGCCCTGCCCTAGGCGACGAGATGATCGCGCAGTTTCCCGCAGGAGTCCGCAGCGTGCTCGCGGTGGCCGGAAGGCTCCTCGATGCGCGCGCCACCGCGGCGATGCTGGGCGCCATGCATGCGCGCGAGGCCGTGCGCATCCACGTGCTCGCGGTCGCGCAGGATCCTTCGGGCTATGCGGGCTCGTTCCTGGGCGCGGTCGATGCCGGCGCGGCGGGGCGGGATCTCGCCAGCGCGCAGGCGGCGCCGCTTTGCGAAGCGCTCGATGCCGCGGGAACGCCGTATCGCATGCACGTCGCGCAGGGGCGCTGGCTCGAGGCCATCGAGCGCCACGCGCGCGAGCTGGGGTGCGAGCGCGTGATCGTGGGAGACAATCCGCGGCGGCTCCTGAATCGCCTCGTGCTGCGCCACGATCGCTGGCGCATCGAATCCTTCCTGCGCGGCCACGGCATGCGCTGCGCCGTGATCCATCGCGAGGGCGCGCCGAGCCGCCCGCGGGTGGCCCTCGCCCGCAACGCCTCCCATCCCCGATGAACCAGCGATCCGCCGAGAAACGCAAGCGGGCGCCGATGCCGTCCTTCGATCCGGCGAGCGTGACGCTCGACGCGCCCGAGGAGACCCGCGGCCCGAAGCTCTGCGCCTTCTGCGTGGAACATCCGGCCGGCCCGGCGGGCCACGCCGGCTTCGCGCAGCAGGCCCACAAGATCCCGGTGAACGATCGATCCTACGTGAGGCTCACGTGCGTCTTCTGCAACGCCACGTGGGTGCGCCGCAGGCTCAACGCCAAGTCGTACGAGTGGCTGCGGCTGGCTGACTAGTCGTCGCCGGGCTGCGCGCCCGGCACGAAACGCGCGCGCATCCGGCCGAACGCGGCGATGGCCTTGTCCTTCCAGATCTCGATGGAGTCGTAGAAGGTCGGCACCACGAGCAGCGTGAGCATCGTCGAGGTGATCGTGCCGCCGATGATCGCCACCGCCATGGGGCGGTAGAACTCGCCGCCCTCGCCCACGCCGATCGCCACGGGCATCATGCCCGCGATCAACGCGAAGGTCGTCATGAGGATCGGGCGCAGGCGCACGCGGCCGGCGTGCATGAGCGCCTCCTCGCGATCGACGCCCTGCGCTTCTTCCTTGCGCGCGCAGTCGAGCAGCAGGATCGCGTTCTTCGCCACGAGGCCCATCAGCATGATCACGCCGATGAAGCTCATGAGGTTGAGCGACCCGCCCGTGACCTTGAGCGCGACCACCACGCCGATGAGCGACAGCGGCAGCGAGAACATCACCGGCAGGGGCGCGGTGAACGAGCCGAACTGCATCACGAGCACGAGGTACATGAGCGCGATGCCCATGATGAGCGCGGTGAACATCTCGCTGAACACTTCCTGCTGGTCGCGCGACGATCCGCCCAGGGTGATGCCGTAGCCCGTCGGGAAGTCGATCGCCTTGGCGATCTTCAGCGCGTCCTGCGTGACCTCGCCGGAGCCGCGGCCCTCGACGTTGGCCGACACGGTCACCGTGCGCTTGCCGTCCAGGTGCTGGATCTGCGCCGGGCCCTTGCCCATGGTGATGGTGGCGATCTGGTCGAGGGGCACCATCATGTTGGTGCCGGTGACCGCGATCGGCAGGTGCTCGATATTGGAAGCGTCCACGCGGTCGTCGGGATGCAGCCGCACCGACACGTCGCGCGACTCACCCGTGGGATCGACCCAGTCGCCCACTTCCACGCCGGCGAACGCCACGCGAAGCGCCTGTGCCGCGTCGCCCACGGCGATGCCCATCTGGTTGGCGAGGCCGCGATCGAGCTCGATCTTGAGCTCGTCCTTCGGCTCCTGCTCGGAAAGCCCCACGTCCACGGCGCCGGGGATCCTCGCCATCTTGTCCATGTACTCCGTGGTGATCTTCATGAGGTGGCGCACGTCCGGGCCGTAGAACTGGATCTGCACGGGCTTGCGCACGCCGTTGTTGAGGTCGTCGAGCACCACGTACTCGGCGCCCACGAGCTGCCTCAGGCGGATGCGAAGGTCCTTCGCGATGTCCCACGCGGTGCGCTTGCGGGCGAAGCTCTTGCCGAGGTCCACGTACACGCGCCCGCCGCCCGGGTTCACGTTGCTGTTCGTGGCCTGCACTTCCGGGATCTGGCGCGCGATCTCGGCGGCCTTCTCGACCTTGAGCTTCGCGTACTCGAGGCTCGCCGAGGACGGCGTGCGCACGTCGATGGCGATCGTGCCGTAGTCGGAGGACGGGAGGAACGTCGAGTCGCCCCACACCGCCTGGAAGGCGATCGCCCCCACGAAGGCGCTCACCGCGATCGCGGTCATCCAGCGGCGGTGGTGCAGCGCCCAGGCGATCACGTTGCCGTAGCGGTCGGCCTGGTGGTCGAACCAGTTGTTGAAGCGCTTGAGCAATGCGCTCAGGCCCTTCTTCTCCTTGTGCTGGTAGCCCACCGGGTCGCCCCAGTAGGCCGAGAGCATCGGATCGAGCGTGAAGGAGATGAAGAGCGACACCAGCACCGAGGCCGCCACCGTGAGCGCGAAGGGGCGGAACCACTCGCCCGCGCCGCCGCCCATGAAGGCCACCGGAATGAACACCGCGATGATCGAGAACGTCGTGGCCATCACCGCAAGGCCGATCTCGGCCGTGCCGCGTTGCGCGGCCGTGCGCCGGTCTTCACCGAGCTCCATGTGGCGCACGATGTTCTCGCGCACCACGATCGCGTCGTCGATGAGCACGCCGATCGCGAGCGATAGCCCCAGCAGCGTCATGAAGTTCAGCGTGAAGCCGCACACCCACACGGCGATGAACGCGGCGATCACCGACGTGGGCAGGCTCGTCGCCGTGATCATCGTGGAGCGCCACGAGTTGAGGAAGATGTACACGACGAAGATCGTGAGCCCCGCGCCGAAGATGAGCGCGTGGATCACGTTGTCGAGGCTGCTCTCGGCGTCCTTGCCGCCGTCCTGCGTCACTTCGAGGCTGGTGCCCTGGGGAAGCGTCTTGTTCACCTCGTCCACGAGGGCGCGGATCTTCGCGGCCACCGACACGGTGCTCGCGTCGCGCGAGCGCGTGATGGCGAGGCCCACGTTCGGGTGCCCGTTGCGAAGGCTGAATCCCGTGAGCTCGGCGTAGCCGTCCTGGACCGTGGCCACCTGCCCGAGGCGCACGATCTCGCCGCCGTTCCTCTTCAGCACGATGTCGTTGAACTCCGAGGGCGAGGCGATGCGCCCGACCAGGCGGATGCTCTCCTCGTCCATCGGGCCCTTCACGCGGCCCACCGGCGCCGTGGTGTTCTGCGCGCGAAGCGCGTTCACCACGTCGGTCACGGACACGTTGAACTCGCGCAGCTTCTCGGCGCGCAGCAGCACCGAGAGCTCGCGGTTGAGCGACCCGGTCACCGTCACGGTCGCGACGCCGTCGATGCCGCGGAAGCGGTCGGCGAGCTGGTCCTCGGCGAGGCGCGAGATCTCGGCGAAGCTCTGCGTGGTCGACGAAAGGGCGATGAACATGATCGGCTGCGCCGACGGATCGATGCGCGTGAGGATCGGCTCGCGCATCTCCGTGGGCAGCTTGTAGCGCACCGTCGCGATCGCGTTCCTGATCTCGTCGGAGGCCTCGACCATGTTCTTCTTGAAGTTGAAGATGATCACGATCGTGGCCTGGCTCTCGGCCGCGGTGGAGCGGATCTGGTAGACCTGCGGGATGCTCTGCAGCGCCTTCTCGATGCGGTTGATGCCCTCGCGCTCGACGGTCTCGGGCGAGGCGCCCGGATAGGGGACCGTGACCACCATCACCGGCTGCTCCACGTCCGGGATCTGGTTCACCTTGAGCTTGTTCAGCGCGAGCAGGCCCAGGCACATGAGCGCGATGATGATCACCACCATCGAGATGGGGCGCTTGATGCTGAAGTCGGAAAGGAGCATCGCCTAGCGCGCCGCGCCGGTGTCGATCGAAGCGGCCATCGAGCTCTTCGGATTGGAGGCCGGCCGCACGGGCTGCCCGTCCTTGAGCGAGATGGTCGCGTGGCGCACCACCTGGTCGCCTTCCTTGAGCCCGCCCGCGACGACGTAGTCGCCCGTGCGGCTGTCGCGCTCGGCGAGCGTGAGCTGCACCTTCTGGAGCTTGGTGCCGTTCACGCGATAGGCCGAAGCCTTGTCGCCGTCGCGCACGATCGCGTCGGCGGGAATGGTGAGGCTCGCGTGCGTCTCGGTCTCCAGGCGCCCTTCCGCGTACAGGCCCGCGAGCTTGGGCTGCTTGTCGCCGGTGAAGTCCACCAGCACCTCGACCTGGCGCGTGGTGGGATTGGCCGCGGGATTCACGCGGCGCACTCGCCCGGTGAATTCCTCGTTGCCGTAGCCGTTCACGCGGAAGCGCACCGTCTGGCCGGCGGCCACCTCGCCCACGTGCTCGGCCGACACCATCGCCTCGAAGCGCATGCTGTTCGGATCGATCACCTTGAGCAGCTCCTTGCCAACCTGCGCGGTGTCGCCCGGTGAGGCCTTGCGCTCGGTCACCACGCCGTCGAACGGCGCGCGCACCTCGGTGCGATTCATCTGCTGCTTGGCGAGAACGACGCGGGCCTTCGCGGCCTCGACGTCGCTCAGCGCGCTGTTGCGCCGTCCTTCGGCATCGTCCAGCGCTTGTGCCGAAGCCATGCCCGATGCGCGCAGCGTCTTCATGCGCTCGAACTGTCTCTGCGCCTGGTCGTAGGCCTGGTCGGCGGCGCGCGCGGACGCTTCCGCGGAGACGAGCGCATCTCGAATCGCGGTGCTGTCCAGCACGACGAGCAGGTCGCCGGTGTGCACCACGTCGCCGTTTTCCTTGAGCACCTTGATCACGATCGCCTGGACCTCGGCGCGCAGGTCGGCGCGCCGCTCGGGCTGGATCGATCCGGTGATGGACGGGCCGGAGGAGAGCGCGCTATTGCCAACGGTGTGGAGATCTTCCGGCGAAAGCAGCAGGGGCGCGGCCGCGGCCGTCGTGGCCGGAGTGCCGCCGGCTTGTCCGCACGCGACGATGGCGAACGGAATAGCCAGCAGGATCAAGCGGTTAAGCAGTTGCATGGGGGCCGTTTTCTTTTGGATGCGACACCTTAGGGGCGTCCGGGATCGCCGGCCACCCCAAAGCGACGAACTGCAGAATCATGGGTGTGAATTGTATCAAGCGGTGACCGGCCGATTGTCACGGAAGTTCACCTGTATCCTTTGCAACTTCAACGACTTCAGGGCTACCGATGGGGGCACGCTTGCGGGCGATCCGGGCGGCGATCGTAACGGCTTTGGGCCTCATGATGGCCGGCGCCCATGCCGCGCCGATGACGCCCGATCCCACGGGCATGTGGTACGACCCGGCCCAGCCCGGCTGGGGCATGAGCCTCACGCAGCAGGGCGAGACGATCTTCGCGGTGCTCTTCGTCTACGACGCGAACCACAACCCGCAATGGTTCGTCGCGAGCAACGTCGTGGACACGGGCCAGGTCATGAACATGCTCGTAGGCGAGGTGTACTCCGGACCGCTCTATCGCACCACCGGGCCCGCATACGCCGTGCCTTCGGATCCGGCCACGCTCTCGGCCACGCCGGTGGGCACGATCCAGATCGCGTACGTGCAGCCCACCAACAACATCTCGCTCGCCTACAGCGTGAACGGCACCACCGTCACGAAGACCGTGCAGGCGCAGACATGGGGCAGCAACGCGGCGCAACTCGCCGGCAGCTTCAACGGCGCGATCCTCATCGGCTCGACGATGAGCTGCCAGGCGCCCGCGCCGCTGCAGCAGGTCTCGAACTTCACCCTTTCGCAGGGCGCCGCGCCCGGCACGCTGAACGTCACGTGGGGCTCGGGCATCGACGTGGGCTGCATGATGACCGGCACCTACGCGCAGCAGGGACAATTCGGCACGCTCACCGGCCCCGTGATGTGCGGGCCGATCCCCAACCTCATCGCCAACGTGGGAACGCTCACCATCACCCAGATGACGATCGCGCCCACCGGCTTCTCGGGTTACCTCAACTACACGTCGCCCATGGTGAACGGATCGAGCTGCACCGTGGGCGGAACGATCGGCGGCGTGAAGGTATAGCGATGACGGGCATATCGGCGCCACTCCGGTGTTGGATCGGGGGAATCCTCCTGGCGCTAGCCGCGCCGATTGTGACTGCGGCCCCGATGTCGCCCGACCCTACCGGCATGTGGTACGACCCGTCGCACCCCGGCTGGGGAATGAGCGTCACCCAGCAGGGGGAGACGATGTTCGTTGCGCTCTTCGTCTATGACGGATCGCATCAGCCCTTGTGGTTCGTGGCGAGCCCCGTGCTCGACGCGGGCCGCGCCTGGCAACCCAGCGATGGCTTTTCCGGAAATCCGGGAGAGCTTTACAGCGGAACGCTCTACCAGACAACGGGCATGTACTTTGGCGACGAACCGCTCCCGCCCGCCATGAAGGCGAATGCCGTGGGGATGTTGGCCATGGCCTACACCGCCGACAATCCGAGGGCGCTATCCGTTCGCTACAACGTGGGCACGACGGCCGTCCTGAAAACCGTCCAAGCGCAGACGTGGATGCCGAACCTCGCGGCGCTCGCGGGCAACTACACGGGCGGCGTGTCCATCCATCCCTGCGCCTGTTTTCCGGAAATGTGCGACTCGCCCATCTCCAGCCACACGGCGCTCCAGCTCACGGTCACGGCCGGGTCCTCTCCCTCGACCGTGCAGATCGCGTGGAATCCCGGATCTTCGACAGGCGCGTGCAGGTACACCGCGACTTACGTCCAGGATGGACAGCTTGGCGCCTTGAAAGGGTCGGTCGCTTGCGACGGCAACTCCACCGCGCTGCCGCTCACGGTGTCAAACCTCGCCGTGAGCGCGAGCGGATTCTCCGGCGTGGCGAACCT
>Ga0335071_10009213_pt1 | contig 10101 bp, 5 predicted proteins | sample Lox_Sample_15_FD_206724 | JGI IMG/M metagenome (GOLD analysis project Ga0335071, IMG submission 206724) | Soil microbial communities from Loxahatchee National Wildlife Refuge, Florida, United States - Lox_Sample_1.5 | ecosystem: Environmental > Terrestrial > Soil > Wetlands | place: USA: Florida...
TGTTGGCTGGTGTCGGCGTTCCACAGCCGCACCGTGCGGTCTCGGCTGGCGCTGGCCAGCCGGTGCCCGTCGGGGCTGAACGCCACACTCCATACCTCGTTGGTGTGACCGGTAATGACCTTCAGAGTGCTGGCCCGATCAACCACCGCGTCGTATAGCACACCTTCGTCGGGTGTGGTGAGCGTGCGTGCGGCCAGGATCTGCTGGAAGGCTCGCGGGTCTCCGCCGGGCTGCGTTCCAGCCAGCATCCCCTGGGCTTGGGCGTTCAGCTTCTGCGCGGTGGCGATCCGCAGATTGGTTTCCGCCTGGTTACGTCGACTATCCGCCAATCGCCACTGCCAGACCGCAATCCCCGCCGCAATGAGCGCGAACGCCGTCAGCACGGCAAGGCCGGCTATGGCGGCGCGCCGTAAACGCCGGAAATTGCGCTGTTCGCGCACGTCGTCGCTGGCCAGTTCGTATTTGGATTTGCCGTGGATGGGTGCGGCCAGGTCGGTGACCTTGTCGCGAAACGTCCGTGCCTGCGGATCCCACGGCGCATCGCCGCTGACGTCAACGAACAGCGGTTCGCCAGGAAGGACTCCCGGCTCCTTCAGCACCGGCAACACGGCGTCGGAAAGATCCGGGTCAAACCGTCCGGTGGCTTCATCCCAGCGCAGGTGTCCCTTGGCCACCACAATCAACAGCTGCTCCGGGCCGCGCCGCTGCAACCAGTGGGCGACCTCCTTATTGACCCACTCAGAGGCCGCCGCCCGTGGAGACAGCACCACGATCAGGTAGCGGGAGCGATCCATCGCGTCGGTGACCTTGCCCCACAGGTCAGGGTTGGCGGCCAGGTCGGTGCTGTCGCGAAACACCCGCAGGGCGTTCAACCGGCCCACCCGGCGACCGATGCGGTGCAAGCCCTTCTGGATTCCGGCTGCGACCGCCCCGTCTTGATGGCTATAGGACAAGAAGGCGTCGTAGGTAAACGACGCCCCCTGACCCTGCGTGGGCGGCTCGGCAGCTAGCGCGGTGTCCGACGACATATGGACCGACCTAGAAGCACCTCGTGTCCAGCGAATGCTGAAGCGTTGTGCCTATTAGGCTGCCTGCACCACCGCGATGGCAAGGGTGGAATGACAAAACACCGGCGACGTTAGTCGCCCCTCACATTCGACAGATCAGCTGGAAACTAGTCTGGCGCGACCGGAAGGTCCGGGCAGACCTTGATGTAGTCGATGTCGGGTGAGACCCAGTCGTGCCACTGCTTGTGGCTCATATTTTGGGTAACTGTGGCGCACAGTTGGTCTCGCCAGACTTTTGCCGACCCCGACCATACCGTCACAGTCCCGTCGACACCGCCGCTGATAATGCGCTGCCCATCCGGGGTGGACGCCACGCTCAATACCTTATCGCCGTGACCAATTGGCTGGCCAAACGGTTGGGCTGTGGCTGCGTCCCACAACCGCACCGTTTTGTCCCAGCTGCCTGAGACGACATGCCCCCCATCGGGGCTGAAAGCCACAGCATCCACACTGTCAAGATGGCCGGTGAGCGGCTGGCCGATGGCTTGCCCAGTATCACCGTCCCACAGCCGCACCGTCAGGTCGGCGCTGCCAGAGACTACGCGCTCCCCGTTCGAGCTGAACGCCACACTGAGCACCGGGCCGGTATGGCCCAAGAGCGCCTGCCCGACCTGCTGAGCGGTAGCGGTGTCAAACAATCTCACGGTCCCGTCGGCGTCACCGGAGGCGATGCGCTGCCCGTCTGGGCTGAACGCCACACTGAGCACCCTGTCGCCTGGGATCGGCTGGCCGACGGATTGCCCGTTTGCTGCTTCCCAGATACGCACGCCGTCATCAGAGCCATAGGCGACCCGCTGACCATCTCGGCTTACGGCCACGGTGCGTACGCCGCGGTCGGTGACCACCTGGCCCGCGGTTTCGGGATTTGTAGCTTGCCACATTCGCACGCCCTTCTCGCCGCCGGAGACGATGCGTTGGCCGTCTGAGCTGACCGCCACACTGAGCACCGCGACTTGGGGGCCGGTCATCACCTGGCCGACGGGTTGACCGATGGCCGTATCCCAGACTCGTACCGTCCCATCATCGCTGCCGGTGACGACGTGTTGCCCACCTTGGCTAACCGCTAGGGCGCTAACGTGCTGCGTGGTCTTGATGACCTTGAGCGCACCATGTGCGGCAATCGCAATGTCCATCAGTGAGCTCAAGACCGGCGGACTTTCGGGAGCCAATACGTACGCTGCCAGGATCTCTTGTGTTGGGCGGGGGATCTGAAATGTTACGGGGGTCTCAGGGGTCTCGGGGGTATCGGGGGTCTCGCTGCCGGGCTTACTCTGCATCATCTTCTGCATCAGCCCCATCATCGTGTTCATCGTAAGCCGTTGACTCGCGTACATTTGCTGCGCTTCAAGGGCGAGCCGTAGCGCGGTCGCCTCGCGTGCGCTTATCAAGGCCCGCTGGCGCGCTTTGAATGCAGCCATGCTGCTGCTAATGGTGAGCACGATGAGCACGAGGGCAGCAGCCAGTAATGCGAGGAGTACCCGCGAGCGCTTGCGCAGCGCAGCCGCGCGCACCTCGGCTTCCAGGCGTTGCTTCTGGGCTTCAATGCCGTCGTCTTCGTGCCGCCTGGACGCTTGGAGGTAGTCGCTGGTGAGGTCGAGACGCTCACGGAAGCGTGGTTTGGTGGCAATGGTTTCGGCATCGTGCAGACGGGTTCCTCCCAGCAGCCAGGCGTCGTTGCGGTCGCTGGCTTGCCAGTCGGCTGCGGCGCGTTCGATCCCGTCGGTGTCTTTGAGGTCCTCAGCTTCCTCGCGCAGCCAGGCGGCCAGTTCGCGCCATTGGCGCAGCAGGCTTTCCAGTGCGACCTCGACCACGGTCTGCCCGTCGCGGGTGTCTTTGACCAGCAGCCGTTTCTCCACCATTGCCTGGATGAGGGGATGGCTGGCGGCGGGCAGCTTGTCCCAGCGGGCCAGGCGGCGCATCGGCTCGTCGTTGTCTTGGTTCATAGTGGCCAGCCACGGGATGAACGCATCGTGGAGGATGTCGAGTTGGGCTTGGCGCTGCTCGGGGTCGGCGTCGAGCAATTTGTCGACCTCGGTCTGCACGATCTGGGCCATCCCGCCCATCGACTCGTACTCGGCCAAAGTGAGGTCGCCGTCAGCGCCGAAATCGCGGTAGAGCCGCTCCAGAGTCATCGCCAGCAGCGGCAGTGCATCAGCACTCTCGGCGGCATCGTCGAGGAGCCGCTCCACCAGCGCCGGTGCAACTGTTAGCCGAGACCCGGCGGCAGTGGCGCGTCGCGCCGGGCCGGTGATGACCTCGGTGTATCCGGCGGGAGGCAGGGGTTTGAGGTCGGGGAACACCCAGGGATGCACCGGGTCCAACTCAGGTGCGGTCTGCAGCGGCTCGTAGCGGTCGGCGCGGATGGTGACAGCCACGATCATGGCCGGAGCCACCCGCGCCTCATGCTGCACCAGGGCGGCCAGCAGCTCCAGGAAGTGCGGGGCCTCGGGTCCGGCGTCGGTGTTGAACAGTTCCTCGGCCTGATCCACTGGCAAAACCAGGGTGGGGGCAGGCTGCTCGGCGGGCACGTCCAGCAGCTGGTCGCGGGCCACCTGACGGGACTCCTCCAACCAGCCCCGCAGCCGCTCGACATGCTCAGGATGGCAGGCGGTCTTGATCTCCCCCAGCAGTGGCTGAAGCAAACCCAGGCTGGTCCGCAGCGCGTGGATGGCGTTCGCCAGGCCCAATTCGCCGGTGAGCACCGCCCGTTCGGGCCGCACCATCGGCAGCGTTAGAAAGCGACGGTCGTCGCAGCGCAGCCGCGGCAACAGCCCGGCTCGCAAAAACGATGACTTCCCGGCCCCCGACGGGCCCAAAATGACGAACATCGACTGCAAACCCGTGGAGCGCATCCCGTGCAGCACGTCCAGGCCGCGCAGAATCTGGGCGTCGCGCCCGAAAAACACCGCCGCATCAACTTCTTCCAGCGGTGCCCACCCACGGTATGGGGCGCGGTCTGGATCGCCCGGCGGCGGCCACGGGAAATGCTCGGCCCCGATCCCCAAGGCGCGCAAAGCGTCCAGCAGCCGCTGCAATCCCACGGTGTCCAGCACCACCGGCCGCCCACCATCGGCAATGTCGATGTCGGTGGTGGGGCCGTGGTCGGGAAAAAGGTCGCAACGCTGCCACTCCGAGGTGATGTTGGTGTCGGACACCGCCTCCAGCCGCGCGCACAGGATGGTCTTGCCCAGGTTCTCGGCGTAGCGGAACTCGGTCTGGCACTCGCGAGAGGCTTCCCAGTGCTTGGACAGCAGGCAGATCACCGCCTCGCAGCGGGCATTGGCCTGCTGCAGCTTCTGCCGCCACCGCTCGCCGGGGCGGATGCCGGTGTGCGGGTCCAGATCCAGAAAGATCTCTTCGGCCAGACCCGGCTCGTGTTCGATCAGCCACGCCTTGACCGCCATCGCGTGGCGGTTATCGCGGCTGGAATGGCTCAAGAAGACGCGCGACACCAGGCACCCCATCCGCACAGGCGAGCGCTCATCGGCCCATGATCGCAGCTAGTCGGCCGCTGGGCCAGCAATTTCGACCTGCCTGGCTAAGCCGTCACGGCAAGAGTTTCACCGTCACCTCGGGCTTCGAAGTCGTCTTGCTACCGATCTCCCGGCACACCGCTGGGCAGTTTCGGTGATGTCATTCTCGAAGGAGGTCCAGTTCTTTGCCGTCGCCGTACAGCTCGCCCGTCAGGGCGGAGCGGTGTCAGGCCAGCAACATCTGCAGGACTAGATCCAGGCGTTGCCGTACGCGTCGAACGTGACGGCGCCAGGCCCCGCGGATTTCCTCGCCTGTGTCGGCGAGGAAGAACGTCGCCTGCTCGCGGGGCCGGAATGTGACGCGGCGCAACCGCTCTGGCATGACGGGATCACCGAGCTTGCCGATGACCCAGGCGCAGACCTCGCGGTGGCCACCGGCTGCGATGGCTTGCTGGCGGGATTCGTTGACCACAAAGCGGACGCCGGTCAATTGGACTTCGTCGGCATGGCCGAGCAACAGGCCCCCGTTGTCACCGCCCTTGACCGCCGTGATCGACCACTTGCCGTTCCTCAGATTCTTGTAGACACAGACACCTCGCCCACGCCGTACGGGTCGCGACCATTCACCGCATCGATGCTCATGCGTACCACTTCCCGTGCTCATCGAACCGCACGCAGTCGGCGGCGGTGATCGCCTCGCTGGTCGCCAGGACGTAGAAGTCGGGCCGTTCGAACGGGTGAAACATGACCCGCCGCGGATCAGGCAGCACGACATCGCCGTCGGCGAGCTTGCCCGACAGGTCGCGGGGACGGGTAAGCGCGGGCACAAGCGCAATGTGTTCGCGTGGGTCGTCGCCGCTAACATGCGCTCGTTCACCTCAAACACGGCGTCGACGATGGCGCACGTGTCGGCGTGCGCGATGACCCTGCCCTTCAGGACGTCGCCGACGCGCTCGGCGGTCTTTATCGACCAGCCGGCGGTCCGCAGGTTGCGGTAGACGCTCACGCGGACGCTGAATGGGTCGATGTCGGTGAGTCGGTGGATCATTCGGCGGGTCCGGCGTGCACTACTTCGCGGGTCACGACCGGCTCGTGCCCGCTGCCCGACTTCTCCTTGAACGTGGCGACCGCCAGCACGGCGGTGGCCAACACCAGCGCGACGGTCGCCGCGAGCAGCAGGTAGGTCGCGGTGGTCAACCGCAGCGTCGCGGCGTGTTCGGCTGTGCTGTGGTCGCAGCGCGACATCAGTTCACCTCGACCGGGCGGAACTCGAAGGCCAGCATCACCTGGTCGGGCTCGTCGTCGGCGTAGAACCAGCCCACGTTGAGCGTCTGGTAGTGAACCTTCCAGCCCTCGCCCGAGGCAATCTCGTTAAGCGCCCACTCGACTTCATCCCAGCCCTCGTAGACGCCTGAGCATGAGGCGGTGCCGTTCGGGTTGGTGGTGATCAGTTCGTAGCCGTCCATGGTGGCCTCCAATCTCGTGTCAGTCGCAGCACCCGCAGCAGGGCGCGTCCTCAGCGCCCGCGCGCGTTGCGGAATGTGGTGGCACCGGAATTGAGCCGGGTCACGACCACGGAAGCGCCGACACGCTCCGGCGACCGCTCGGTGACCCACCCGGCGGGTCCGTGGCATTCGCGGGTCGTCAGCCCGTCGGCTTCACAGCACGACAGCGACCAACACGTGACGGTGCGCGCCGCTGCGTCCCAATACGCCCGAGCGCCAGCTGGCAGGGTCGAACCGCACACCTTGCACGTGCCGGCGTAGCGAAGGTCCATCCACCGCGAACCGCCCCCGCGCCGAGGGCTCCGGTACGCCGAGCGGGCGCTCACTTGCCGCCGCCGATTACGCGAACCATGCCAGCCAGCACGGCTGACACGGCCAGGACGATGCCCATGAAACTGATTGCTAAAACGATGACCACCGCAATCTCCAATCTGCGATCTGAACTGGCCTTTCGCCGGTTCACATAACATCGATTCTCCGCGAAACATTTTGCTAGCAAACTTCATCGACTCGCAAGGGGTGAGCTTTACCACACATCGATGAGTCGTAACATCAACGCAGACAACATAATTTGGCACATCAAGATCAGCCGGCGGGAACACGTAAGGGGAATCGAGCAAAGTCTTGGAGGCACCCCGCACTCCCGGCGAAGCCGGTAAAATCTCCCCCTGTGTACGAATAGCCGAAAAATCCCCGATTTCGCCGTCGTGTCAGCAAAGACCGCAGTTCAGGGCTGCGTACGCTAGTGCGTACAGATTGCGTACAGCAGGAGAAACTGTTTGCTGGACGCGAAAGTTAGCCTAACACAGGAGATTTCGTGAACAGCGAAGACCCTACAATCCGGCGCCGATGCGACCGCGAAGCCATGAATGAGCGCGACGAGCGGGCGTGGAAGCTGCAGCGGCAGGGCTTGTCGGTGCGGGCGATTGCCCGCGAACTGGGCATGCCGCCGTCGAGCGTGCAGCGGTGTTTGGAGCGGGTGGTGAAGCGGCAGGACGCTTCGGCGCTGGGGGCCGATGATCACCTGCCGGTGATGGTGGACACGGAGTTGTACGCGGACGAGGTGGCTGATCAGCCCGAGTTGTGGCACCAGTTGAATCCGTTGGAGCGGTATCGGTTGCGGCATCAGCCGGCGGCCCTGGCGTTGGTTGCGGAGGGGCACCGGCTGCCTCCGGTGCACGACGAGGACCATCTGGACTGCTGTGTGCGACACGGCATTGACCCGGACTGGAGGCCCGACGATGACGGCGGTCGTTCGTGGCGCGAGGGAGTCGACCGCGCGCTGGCCGACGAACCCGCCGACAGCGAGTGGTGAGTCGCGTCGCCTGCTGCGGCCATTGAGCCGGCCCGACAGCGCCGACGGTCTGAGGAGGTTGCTGCCGCCTGGTAACAAGAAATCCGGTGGAGCCGCTGCAAAGGTGCAGCGGCGAGCCCGGTTTACGGACCCGGCAGCTCGGGCACCGCGCCCGTTGTAAGACTTGGCTTCTGGCGGAAGCTCAGTTCCGCACGGCCCACACACCAAGCCGGCGCGGTTATGGCAACGCCTCGGCCCACGCGATATGCCCCTCGTAGCCAAGCGTTCTCGCCATGTCGCGGTAGCGATCCCGGAAGTCTGCGTAAGCCGCATCGCCACGAGCCCGCGCCAATAGAGCCCGCAGCCGCAACAGCCAGATGTCGCGTATGACCAGACCTTCTTCGGCTGGCGCGATTGCTAACCGGTCGATGGCTGCCTCGGCTTCGGCCACGTCACTCTCGGACCCGCGGTCGAGCAGTGTCTCCACCAGAACACCAGTCCCCGGAATGCCAGCGGTTAGCAGCTGTCCCTGGCGGACTAGCTCGTCGAGGGCGGTGCGCATCAGTGGTATGGCCTCATCGCGATCTCCACGCCGAGCCCTCTCACGCGCCAAGTAGAGCTCGATGAGCGGTAACGCCTCTAGGTTGTCTTTCTGACGCAAGTACACCTCCCTGGCCCCGGCCAGGAATTTCTGTCCGCGCTCACGCTCCGCCGCCGTTGGGCGGTGCACCAGCACCGTGCCCAAGGTCACCTGGGCGACGGCCAGCGCCATGTCATCGCCGGATCGTTCGGCAATCCGTAGGGCATCCTCGATCTCGCGCACCGCGGAATCGTCGGGGCGCAGCACGCCGTACGGTATTGCCCCGCTGACGAAGCAGACGACCGCGGCGACGATGTCAGCGTGCTCGGTGCTGCGGCCCATGGCCAAAGCGCGATCCATGTCGTCTTGCCATCCGGAACGGCCCAAGCAATACCCAGCAAGGGCCCGTGTCGCTAAGACGAGCGCCAACGGAGACGCATAGATGAAGTTGCCTTTAGACGGATCGCCATCGGCCAGGTCGATGGCTCTTTGTGACCAGCGAAGCCCATCAGAGACCTCTCCCGCCGCCAGCTTGCCGAAGATCGGGGCGTAGGACAGCCCCACAGTGAGGGTCGGATCGCCGACCGACTCGATAAGGGTCCAGGTTTCCGATGCCAGCTGCGACGCCTCGCGCACCCGGCCCTGAAACACCTCGTCTATCACCAGCCCCCCCATGGCGATGGCTAGTGACGCCTTGTCCCCGGCGGCGGTGCACAACTCCCGCAATTCCTCGAAACGGTCGCCGGCCACGTTCAGGTGGACTCGGTAGGCGATCCCGCAGAGCATGGTGCGCGGGGCGATGCGCATCGCTGCGCGGTTGGGGTCCTCGGCGGGTAATGCGTCGGCGATCTTTTGGGCGCGTTCCCAACTCAGTCGGGCGGCAGTGATGTCGCGGTTGGTCGCCCAGGTTGCGGCACGCATGTGCCAGCCGTAGGCGGCGTGCAGATCACCGGCGGCTTCCAGATGTTCGGCTATCAGGGCCGCGTTCTCCTCGGCCGCTGCCGGGTCGCGTGATTCGATTGCGGCCGCCACGCGCCGGTGCAACTCGGCGCGATCCGATTTGAGGTGGGATTCGTAGGCCACCGTGCGGATAAGCGGATGGTGAAAGACATACTCGGGTTGTCCGGTGAAGCTGACCTGATCGATGAGCTGGACCGCCAACAAGTCAGCAATCACCGGTTCGACCCCCAGGGCCGTAAGAAGGTCGAGGCTGAACCGCGAGCCGAGCACTGCCGCCGCGCTCAGCGTGCGCTTAGACGCTGGATCAAGCCGGTCGATACGCGCGGCGATGGTCGCCTGCAAGGTGGCTGGCACACTGACCTCCCCCACATCGGCGGTCAATTCGTAGGCGCGGCGGTTGCCCCGCAGCACGCCACGCTCGGCCAGGTCGCGCACAATCTCCTCGGCGAAAAACGGGTTTCCGGCGGCCTTCTCGCTGACCATGGTGATCACCCCACCGACCGAGGGGTCCGACCCGAGTAGCTCTGAAACCAGCGCTGCCGTTTCCGAATCACTGAGCGGCCCAAGGGCTATGGTTTGAGCGCCGTGTATCCGAGTGAGCGCCCCCTCATACTCGGGGCGGTAGGTGACCAGCACCAGCGACGGCGTCTGCGGGATCACCGTGAGGAACTCGGCCAGCATCGACTCGCTAACCGCATCGATCCAGTGCGTGTCTTCGATGACATAGACCGCTGGGACGTGGCGGGCCAACGAGGCGGCATTGACCAGCGCGGTCAACCGCCGCCGACGGGCATCCGGATCAATCTTGGGCAGCGCCACCTCGGGATCGGCGATGCCCAACAAGTCATCGAATAACAGCAAGTCCTCGGGGTCTGCATCCGGCACCCGTGAGCGCACTCGGTCACGAGCGGCCGGGGCGTCCAGGCCACGCACGCCGGTGGCTGCCCGCAGCAGCCGCGCCACGACATGGAAGGGAATGTCAGTGGCGTGCGATTCACAGAAGGCGGTGAACACCTCGACACCGTGGGCGGCGGCCAGCGCGGCGGCGTCACGCACCAGGCGGCTCTTGCCAATACCCGGTGATCCCACCACGGTGACCACCGCGCCGTGACCGTCGATCACACGTTCCAGCACACCTTCAACGGCGGCCATCTCCCAGCGCCGACCCACAAGAGCCGACTGAAAACCCGCGGCCGGACGATCCCGGTCCGACACACTCAGC
>Ga0335071_10009214_pt1 | contig 10099 bp, 8 predicted proteins | sample Lox_Sample_15_FD_206724 | JGI IMG/M metagenome (GOLD analysis project Ga0335071, IMG submission 206724) | Soil microbial communities from Loxahatchee National Wildlife Refuge, Florida, United States - Lox_Sample_1.5 | ecosystem: Environmental > Terrestrial > Soil > Wetlands | place: USA: Florida...
CCCCGCGGGGGCGACCGGCCGTTCACGCCGCCCTCCCCGGGTCGGCCTCGGCCGGCACCGCCGGGAGCACCAGCAGGGCCTCGGTGCCGCCGCCGGTGCGGCTGCGCAGCAGGAGGTCCCCGCCGTGCTGGCGGGCCAGGGAGCGGGCGATGGTCAGCCCCAGCCCCGAGCCGTTGGCCTTGGTGGTGATCCCCGGCAGGAAGACCGACTCGCCCAGCCCCGGGTCCACCCCGCGGCCGCGGTCCAGCACCCGGACCAGGGCCCCCCCGGCCTCGCTCCGCTCGGCGGCGATGCGCACCTCTCCCCCGGGCGGGCTGGCGTCGAGGGCGTTCTGCACCAGGTTGATGAGCACCTGCTTCACCTTTCGTGGGTCGCAGCGCGCCATGACCGCCGCCCCCTCGAGCAGGAGCGTCACGGTGCGCTCGCGCGCCATCCCCTCGTGCAGCGCCGCCACCTCCTGGCACAGGGCGGAGACGTCGCACTCCCCGAGGGCCAGCGGCACCAGCGGACGGGAGAAGTTGAGGAACTCGTCGAGGATGGACTGCATCCGCTCGACCTCGCGCCGGAGCACCGCCAGCCGCTCGGCGCCCTTGCCGTCGGGGAGGTGCTGGGAGAGGAGGCCGGAGAGCCCCTTGACGCTGGCCAGCGGGTTCTTGAGCTCGTGGGCGATCTCCGCCGAGAGGGCGGTCAGCTCCTCGGCCCGCTCCCGGTGCTCCCGGAGCGACTCCTGCTGGGCGGCCAGCTTGCGGCGGAGGATGCTCTCGAAGGTCTTGCGCAAGGCGCGCCCGAGGATCTGGGACATCACCAGGACCACGGTGAGCATCACCGCCGTGGCCCAGACGTGCGTCGCGCCCGCGCCCAGCCGCGAGCCGCCGCCGAAGGCGCTGAGGTTGAAGTCCGGGATGCGCCCGCTCACCCCCAGGTAGGCCATGGCCCAGGTGGTGGCCAGCTGGAGCAGCGGCACGAGGAGCTGGAGCGGCGGCTTGATCAGCACCGCGGTGAGGATCCCCAGCGGGATGGCCACCAGCAAGAACGGGCTCTGCACCCCGCCGCTCACGAAGCTGACGGCCAGCTGGCCGACGCAGGCCAGCAGGAGGTTCACCGGGATGGCGCTGCGGGAGAGCCCTCCCCGGCGGTAGCGGACCAGCTCGACCAGGAAGAAGGTGGGGAGGGTCACCATCGCCACCCCCAGCACCACCCGGCGCCACAAGGCCGGCTCGACCCACAGGAGCCAGCCCATGACCAGCACCACCACCGGCACCACCACCACCCGCAGCGCCACCATGTAGCCGAAGACCCGCGACAACTCCTCGCGCTCGATGGCCTTCTGGACGCTGGGCATGGGTCCGCCTGGGGCCAGGATACGTCGCGGGCGCCGGGAAAGCAGCATGGCTACCCCTCCCGGCCCAGCGCGAGCTGCAGGGCCAGCCGGGCCAGGCCCAGCCGGGCGCGGGCGGCGGCCAGGCCGCTGTCGGCCAGGTACAGCCGGTCGTTGGCGTCGATCACGTCCAGGCTCGAGGCCACCCCGGCGTCGAAGCTGCGCCGGATGGAGGCGGCGCTGTCGCCGGCCAGCCCCAGCTGCGCGTGGGCCAGGCGGAGCTGCTCGACCGCCACCTCCAGGTCGCGGCGGGCGTCCTGGACCTCGCGGCGCACCGAGAGGCGCTGGGCGGCCAGCCCGGCCCGGGCGCCGGCCGCCTGCGCCTCGGCCTCGCGCACCTTCCCGTAGCGGAGGCCGCCGTCGTAGAGCTGCCAGGTGAGGTCGAGCGAGGCCCGCCAGCCGTCCTTCTTGCCGGTGAGGTAGGGGACGTCGGCCTCGAAGATCGAGGCCGAGGCCGAGAGCTCGGGAGCCAGCCGGGCCCAGGCGGAGCGGATCCCGGCCTCGGCCGCGCGCTCCTCGGCGGCCTGGGCCGCGACCTCGGGGCGGCGGTCCAGCGCCTCCGCCACCAGCGCGTCGCCGTCGGCGCCGAGGCCGGGCAGGGGCGCCGCCTCGACCTCCGGGACCTCCACCCGCACCGGCTGCTCGCGGCCGAGGAGCACGCCCACCGCCAGCCGCTCCCGGTCCAGGGCGGCCCGGGTGCCGGCCAGATCGCTCTGGCGCCGCACCAGCTCGGCCTGGGCCCGGGTGATCTCCAGCGGAGCCGCGGTGCCGGCCCGGACGCGCCGCTCGGCGCTGTGCACCAGCTCCTCGGCGTTCTCCACCGCGCGCTCGGCCGCCGCCACCTCCTCCTCGCCGGCGACGGCGAGGTGGGCGGCCTGGGCCAGGCTGGTGCGCAGGGACAGGCGGGTGGCGGCGGCGGAGAGGTCGGCGGCGCGGGCCGCGTCCCGGGCCAGGGACAGGTCGTACCAGGCGCTGGGCGAGAGCAGCGGGAGGCGCAAGGAGGCGCTCACCGTGGCCGAGTGGAGCGGCTGGATCACCACCGTCCGGGGCCCGAGCGGCGGCGGCAAGGAGAGCTCGGCCGCGTCGCTGTTGCGCACCCAGCTCACCCCGGCGCCGGCGGTGGGGAGGAGCGGGGCCAGCGCCTCGCGCACCACCGCCTGGGCCGCGTCGGCGCGGCTGCGAGCCTGGGCCAGGGTGAGGCTCTGGCGTTCGAGCTCGTCGAGGGCTGCGTCGAGGGTGAGGGCCGGCAGGCCGGCCGGGGCGTCGGCCCCGGCCAGGGTGGCGAGCAGCGGGGCGAGGGCGATGAGGGTCACGGCCAGGAGGCCTCCGGGCGCACGCGGCGGCGCCTGGGGGGACAAGAGCAAGGACGGTGCCGCGGTACGCTCCCCGGTGAGCGAGCCCCCGGCCCGGCCCGGCCCGGGCTTTTCGAGGCCGGGCCACGGCGCTCTGTTCGGAGTTCCTGAGCGGGTGTCGGATTTCCGTACGCGCCTGGAGCCCCCGGCTCGCGTGCGCCGGGGGTTCCGGGGAGGACGGCGGCGGCACGCCGCTTGCGAGGAGAGGCGGCGTCCGGGCCAGGGTCGGGGCCGGGCTCGTTCCGAGGATGAGGCTGGCCGAGGGGAGGAGCGGATGCGCAGGGTCATCGTGGTCCTCATCGTCCTGGTGGTGGCGCTCGGTGGGCTCATCGCCTTCCGGCTCTGGACCCAGGCGCGGGCCCTGGCCGCGCCCTCGGGCGGATCGGGCGAGATCGAGGGGACGGTGGTGGAGCTCTCCTCCCGGGTGGGGGCACGCATCGTCGAGCAGCCGGTGCGGGAGGGGCAGGCGGTGAAGAAGGGCGAGCTGCTCGTGCGGCTGGACTGTGCCGATCCGGAGGCGGCGGTGGCCGAGGCGCAGGCGCGCCTGGCCCAGGCCCAGGCCCAGGCCCAGGCCGCGGGGGCGCAGGTCAGGGCCTCGGAGCGGAACCGGCTGGCGGCGGGCGCCGCCGAGGAGGCGTCCCGGGCGCAGGCGGAGGCGCTCCGGGCCCAGGCGGAGGCCGCCGATCGACAGGCCCGGCGCCTCTCCCAGCTCACCGCCGACGTGGCCGCCTCGAGCATCGACCAGACCCAGGCCAGCGCCTCGGAGCTCGACCAGCAGGTGCGGGCCGCCCGGGCCCAGGCGGCCGCCAGCGCCGAGCAGGCCCAGGTGGCGGCGGTCGGCATCCACGCCAGCACCGCGCAGGCCCAGGCAGCGCTGGCCCAGATCCAAGCCGCCGAGGCGCAGCTGGCCCGGGCCCAGCTGCTCGCGGCCGAGTGCGTGATCCGGGCGCCGCGGGACGCCGAGGTGCAGACGCTGCCGCACGAGGTGGGCGAGCTCACCGCGCCGGGCGCGGTGCTGGTGCGGCTGGTGGACCTCTCGGAGGTGAAGGCCACCTTCTACCTCCCCAACGCCGAGGTGGGGGCGGTCCGGCCCGGGGCGCCCGCCCAGGTGGTGGCCGACGCCTTTCCCGGCCTGGTCTTCGAGGGCAAGGTCCGGACCGTGTCGCTGGAGGCGGAGTTCACCCCGCGCAACATCCAGACCCGCACCGACCGCGACCGCCTGGTCTACCCGGTGGAGGTGACGGTGGTGAACCGGGAGGGCAAGCTGCGCGCCGGGATGCCGGTGCAGGTGAGCCTCACCGGGACGGAGAAGTAGGCGTGGCCGACGGCACCGTCACCGTGTCCGCCCAAGCCCTGGTCCGCCGCTTCGGGGCGGTGACCGCGCTCGACGGCCTTTCGTTCGAGGCCCGGCGGGGCGAGCTCATGGGGCTGGTGGGCCCGGATGGCGCAGGGAAGACCACCGCCATCCGGCTGGTGGCCGGGCTCATGGCGCCCCACGCCGGCCTGGTCCGGGTGCTGGGCGAGGACCCGCTGGGCGGCGGGGTCCGCGAGCGGGTCGGGCTCATGCCCCAGCAGTACAGCCTGTACCGCGACCTCTCGGTGGGCGAGAACCTGCGCTTCTTCTCCCGCCTCTTCGTCCTGCCGCGGGCGGTGTTCCGCGCGCGCGCCGAGCGGCTCCTCTCCCTCACCCGGCTGGCCCGCTTCGTCGACCGCCGCGCCGAGGCCCTCTCCGGCGGCATGTACAAGAAGCTGGCGCTGGCCTGCGCCCTGCTCCACGAGCCGGAGGTGCTGCTCCTCGACGAGCCCACCAACGGCGTGGACCCGGTCTCGCGCCGCGAGCTGTGGGAGCTGCTCCACGAGTTCGTGCACGGCGGCATGACGGTGATCGTCTCCACCCCGTACATGGACGAGGCCGAGCGGTGCAGCCGGGTGGCGCTGGTCCACCACGGGAAGGTGCTCCTCGAGGGCGAGCCGGGCGGGCTCATCGCCCGGTTCGAGGACGAGGTGTACGAGGTCCGGGGCGGCGACCGGGACGCGCTCGACGAGCTCCTCTCCCGGCACCCGGCGGTGCGGGCCGCCTCGCCGGCCGGCGCCCGCCTGCGGGTGGTGGTGGCGCGGGGCGGCGGCGCGGAGCTGTCGCGGGCGGTGGCGGCCCTGGGCGCGTCCCTGGGGCCGGCCAGCCCCGACTTCGAGGACCTGTTCCTCTCCCGCATCCGGGAGGCGGCGTGAGCGGCGCCGGAGAGACCGCTCCCGGCGGGCCGGCCATCGAGGCCCGCGAGCTCACCCGCCGCTTCGGCGACTTCACCGCCGTCGACCGGGTGAGCTTCGAGGTCCCCCGCGGCGAGATCTTCGGCTACCTGGGCGCCAACGGCGCCGGCAAGTCCACCACCATCCGCATGCTCACCGGGCTGCTGCGACCCAGCGGCGGGACCGGCCGGGTGGCCGGGCACGACCTGTGGAAGGACCCGGGGGCGGTGAAGGCCGCCATCGGCTACATGTCGCAGAAGTTCTCGCTCTACCTCGACCTGCCGGTCCGGGAGAACGTGGCCTTCTTCGGCGGCGCCTATGGCCTTTCCGGCGCGGCCCTGCGGGCCCGGGCCGACGAGGTGCTGGCCCTGGCCGACCTGCGGGGCCTCTCCGACGCCGTCACCGGGGACCTGCCCGGCGGGCTACGCCAGCGGCTGGCGCTGGCCTGCGCCATCCTCCACCGGCCCGAGGTGGTGTTCCTGGACGAGCCCACCGCCGGCGTCGACCCGCTGGCCCGGCGCACCTTCTGGCGGATCATCCGCGACCTGGCCCGCGGCGGCACCACCGTCTTCGTCACCACCCACTACCTCGACGAGGCCGAGTACTGCGGCCGGATCGGCCTGATGGTGGACGGGCGGCTGGTGGCGCTGGACACGCCGGCGAGCCTCAAGGCAACTTGGGTGCCGGACGAGGTGCTGGTGGTCCGCGGGCGAGAGCTGCGCACGGCGGCCGCCTCGCTCAAGGACCGCCCCGGCGTCCGGGACGTGGTCCCCTTCGGCGCCGGCCTGCACCTCCGGGTCGAGCCGGGGAGCCTCCCGCCCCCGGAGGCGGCCCGGCTCCTGGCCGCGGCCGGGGCGGCGGAGGTCAGCGTGGAGCGGGCCGAGCCCACCCTGGAGGACGTGTTCCTGGCGGTGGTGGGGGGCGGCCGTGGCTGAGGCCCTCGACGCCGGCCGCCTGCGCCGCTCGCTGATCCGGGTCGGCGCCATGGCCGCCAAGGAGACGCTCCACGTCCTGCGCGACCCGCGCACCCTCTACCTGGCGCTGGTCATGCCGGTGGTGATGCTGTTCCTGTTCGGCTACGGGGTCTCCTTCGACGTCGACCACCTGCCCCTGGCGATCGCCGACCTCGACCGGAGCGAGGCCTCGCGGGCCCTGGTCCGCACCGTCACCGGCGCGGGCGAGCTGGTCTCGGTCGGCCCTGCGGACCCGGCAGAGGCCGACCGGCTCTTCCGGCGGGGCGGGGCGGTGGCGGTGCTGGTCGTCCCCCGCGACTACGGCCAGAAGGTGGCCCGCCGCGAGCGGGTGGAGCTGCAGCTGCTGGCGGACGGGTCCGACGTGATGGTGGTGAACCAGGTGCTGGCCAAGGCCGAGGCGCTGGTGCGGGCCGAGACGCAGCGGCTGGCCGGCCTCGAGCCGGCGCGGGCGGACCCTCCGCTCCAGGTGAAGATCTGGACCCGCTACAACCCGGCCGGCCGCTCGGCGCTCTTCCTGGTGCCCGGGCTGGCCGCCTACATCCTGGCGCTCACCGCCGTGCTGCTCACCGCCCTGACCGTGGCCGGGGAGTGGGAGCGGGGCTCGATGGAGCAGCTCTTCGCCTCGCCGGTGAGCCGGCTGGAGATCGTCCTGGGCAAGCTCGCCCCCTACCTGGTGATCGGGATGCTGGAGCTCCTCCTGGTGGTGGCCTTCGGCGCGGCCGTGTTCGACGTGCCGGTGCGGGGGAGCCTGAGCCTCTTCCTCCTGGTGGGCTTCTTCTTCCTGGTGGGCATGCTGGGTCAGGGGCTGCTCATCTCGGTGGTGACCCGGAACCAGCTGGTGGCCACCCAGGCCGGGACGCTGTCCTCGCTCCTGCCCTCGCTGCTCCTCTCCGGGATGGTGGTGCCCATCGAGAACATGCCCTGGCCCCTCCAGCTCCTCTCGCGGGTCATCCCGGCCCGCTACCTGGTCCACGCGCTGCGCGGCATCCTCCTCAAGGGGAATGGCCTCTCGGTGCTGTGGCCGGACCTCCTGGCGGTGATCCTCTTCGCGGTGCTGGTGCTCTTCGTCTCCACCGCCCGCTTCCAGCGGAGGCTGGCGTGAGCGCGCTGGGCAGGCCCAAGGCCCGGGTACAGCTCGCGGCCGTCTTCCGCAAGGAGGTCCGGCAGACGGCCCGGGACCCGCGCATGATGTTCATGCTGGTGGTGGCGCCGCTCCTCCAGACGCTCATCTTCGGGTTCGCCGTCGACTTCACCACCGACCACGTGCCCACCCTGGTGCTGGACCGGGACGGGACCGACGTCTCCCGGCTGCAGGCGCGGCGGCTCCTGGCCGACGGCACGCTGCAGGGGGTGCTCTCCGCGACGGGTCCGGCCGAGGTGGACCGTGACCTGGACACCGGGGCGGCGGCGGCCGCGGTGATCCTGCCCCGGCGGCTCGCCGCCGACCTGGCCGCCGGCCGCACGGCCGAGGTGCAGGTGGTCATCGACGGCACCAACCCCAACCAGTCCACGGTGGCGGGCGCCGCCGCCTCGCAGTACTTCGGCCAGGTAGCGGAGCAGATGGCGCGGGACCGCCTGGGCGCTGCCGGGCGCGAGCCCCCGGCCCAGCTCGAGCTCGTGCCCCGCATCTCCTACAACCCGGAGGTCAAGTCGCCGCCCTACATGATCCCGGGGATCGCGGCGCTGCTCCTGCTGGTGGTCACCACGGTGGTCACGGCCATGGGCCTGGCTCGCGAGCGGGAGATGGGCACGCTGGAGCAGGTGATGGTGACGCCCATCCGCCCGACGGTGCTGCTCTTCGGCAAGATCGCGCCCTACGTGGTGATCGGCTTCGTGGACGTGATGCTCCTGGTGACGGCCGGGACCTGGGTCTTCGGCGTGCCCATCCGCGGGCCGCTGCCGGTCCTGGTGGTGGGGACCCTGCTCTACTTGCTCACCACCCTGGGGGTGGGACTCCTCGTCTCGACCATCTCCCGCACCCAGCAGCAGTCGTTCCTGGCCGGCTTCCTGTTCATCATGCCGGCGGTGCTCCTCTCCGGCGTGATGACGCCGGTCCGGTCGATGCCCGAGTGGCTCCAGGCCGTCACCTGGATCAACCCGGTCCGCCACTACGCGGAGGTGATGCGCAGCTGCCTGCTCCGGGGCGCCGGGTTCGGCGACCTGGCCACGCCGCTGCTCGCGCTGGCGGGGATCGGCGGGGCGGTGTTCCTGGCCGCGGCCCTCCGCTTCCGGACGCGCCTCGGGTGAGGCTCGCCACCTCGCGACCATTGCGCCCGGGTGGCGCGCTCCCCCATCGAAGGCGTCGACCCTGACGGGTTCCCCGGCGTTTCCGTGACTCCGATCGGCGTCCATCGAGGGATAAGCGAGATGCACCGTCACGGTGCGCCAGTTCACTCCAGGGAAGGGTGCCATGCTCAAGGGCTTCAAGGAGTTCATCTCTCGCGGGAACGTGATCGACCTGGCGGTCGGCATCATCATGGGCGCCGCCTTCAGCGCCATCGTCGGCTCGCTCGTCACCGACGTGATCACGCCCCTCGTCGGCGCGGTCTTCGGCAGGCCCGACTTCTCGGGCATCGTGCTCGGGCCGATCACCGTCGGGAAGTTCCTCAACGCCGTTGTCAACTTCCTGCTGGTGGCCGTAGGCGTGTACTTCTTCATCGTCGTGCCCATGAACAAGCTCCTGAAGAAGAAGGAGGTTGCTCCCACGCCACCGGCGCAGTCCGCGGAGGAGAAGCTCCTGGTGGAGATCCGCGACCTGCTGGCCCGGAAGTAGGCATCCGCCTCGAGGGCGGACGTCGCGGCCGGCCTCCGGGCCGGCTGCGACGCATCCCACCCCCGGGGGAGGCGTATCATCCCTCCCGAAGGGGAAACGCACCCATGCTCGACACCGTCGACCTCGGCCGGAAGCTGGACCGCCGCGGCTACGAGAGCCGGTACCGGGAGCTCCGGGACCGGCTCTCCCTCCTGCAGCGGGCGGTGTTCGAGGAGAAGGTCCCGGTGCTGGTGGTCTTCGAGGGCTGGGACGCCGCGGGCAAGGGGGACTCCATCGAGAAGCTGGTGGGCCGCATCGATCCCCGCGGCTACGACGTCCACCTCACCCGGGCCCCGACCGAGGAGGAGCGGCTGCGCCCCTTCCTCTGGCGCTTCTGGACGCGGCTCCCCGAGCGCGGCGCCATCGCCGTCTTCGACCGCTCCTGGTACCGGCGGGTCCTGGCGGAGCGGGTGGAGCGCGAGGTGCCGCGCCGGGTCTGGGAAAGCGCCTACGAGGAGATCAACCAGTTCGAGCGGATGCTCACCGACGACGGCGCGCTGGTGGTGAAGTTCTTCCTGCACATCTCCGCCGCCGAGCAGGAGCGTCGCTTCCGGAGGATCGAGAAGAGCAAGTACGAGTCCTGGCGGGTCACCCGCCAGGACTGGAAGGCCCACCGGAGGTACGACCGGTACCGGACCGCCGCCGACGAGATGCTGGAGCGCACCAGCACCCCCTGGGGCCCCTGGACCGTGGTGCCCTCCACCGACAAGCGCTGGCGCCGGGTGCAGGTGCTGGAGACCCTGGTGGCGGCGCTGGAGAAGGCGCTCTCGGACAAGCGGGCCCGCAAGGCCGTGCCCACGCCCTCGCCCGCCGCGGGGCGACCGGCCCGCAAGATCCACCGCGCGGACCGAACCGTCCTCGACAGCGTCGACCTCGCCCTGCGGATCACCCCGGCCCGGTACGAGAAGGAGCTGTCGCGCTGCCAGGGACGGCTGCGCGAGCTGGAGTTCGCCTGCTACACCGCCCGGGTGCCGGTGGTCGTGGCCCTCGAGGGCTGGGACGCGGCCGGCAAGGGCGGCGCCATCCGCAGGCTGGTCGGGGCCCTCGACCCGCGCGGCTACACCGTCCACCCCATCGCCGCGCCCAAGGGAGACGAGGCCACCCACCACTACCTGTGGCGCTTCTGGAAGCGGATCCCCAAGGCCGGGCACGTGGCCGTGTTCGACCGGACCTGGTACGGCCGGGTGCTGGTCGAGCGCGTGGAGGGGTTCTGCTCCGAGCCGGAGTGGCGCCGCGCCTACCACGAGATCAACGAGTTCGAGCGCTCGCTCACCAACGCCGGCGCGGTGCTGGTGAAGTACTGGCTGCACGTCTCCCCGGAGACGCAGCTGGAGCG
>Ga0335071_10009215_pt1 | contig 10099 bp, 6 predicted proteins | sample Lox_Sample_15_FD_206724 | JGI IMG/M metagenome (GOLD analysis project Ga0335071, IMG submission 206724) | Soil microbial communities from Loxahatchee National Wildlife Refuge, Florida, United States - Lox_Sample_1.5 | ecosystem: Environmental > Terrestrial > Soil > Wetlands | place: USA: Florida...
ATCCGCGCGTTCGAGAACTGGAAGCACTTCCACCCCGCACGTCAGGGCTCTTGTTGGGAGAAAAGACGACTACCACCTTCACCATGAACTCGGTCGAGTTCCATTTCGACGCGTTGCAGGGACAGAAGACGGGAGCTTTTCTGGACCAGAGGGAGAACTATGCTGCCGCCGCGCAGTACGCGCGCGGTGAGGCGCTCGACGTCTTCTGTTATCAGGGGGGCTTTTCGCTTCACCTTGCCCCAACGTGCACACGCGTGACCGGCGTAGACAGCTCACGACCGGCGCTCGAGGTAGCCGATCAGAATGCGGCCCTGAATGGCCGGGAGATCCAGTGGATCGAGGCGAACGCGTTTGATCTTTTGAAGGATCACTCGGCTGGCGGGCATCGGTACGACACAATCGTCCTGGATCCTCCAGCGTTCGCCAAGGCGAGACGGGATCTGGAATCGGCAGGTCGGGGGTACAAGGAGCTTAACCTGCGCGCACTCAAGATGCTCTCACCGGGGGGCATCCTGGTGACATGCTCGTGCTCGTACCACGTTTCAGAGCAGAACTTTCTGGAAATACTGGGAAGCGCCGCCTTGGACGCGCGTCGCGACGCCCGTGTGCTGGAGGTTCGGGGACAGGCTAGGGACCACCCGGTTTTGCTGAACGTGCCTGAGACAGCGTATCTGAAGTGCGTAATTATTTATGTAAGATGATGAAAATAAAGGTAATTTATTTGTTGACAATAACACGCTCAACTTTTATGATTAATTCACGCTAATTATGCGTCTAATAGAGTGATCGATGCTCGAGGGAGTTTGGAGCCGGTCCTCAAAACGCAGGAAATCTGAAACCAAAGACATTTGAAGGAGGATTTTGCCATGACCGTATTGACCCGCTGGGAGCCGTTCCGTGAGTTTGCAACGCTGCAGGACCGTATGAACCGTCTGTTCCGAGAGTCCTACAATGATGCCGGCCGGGATGAGTCTCTTACGACTTCGAACTTTGCGCCCGCCGTTGACGTTTACGAAGACGAGCACAAAGTCACGCTGAAGATTGAAGTGCCCGGAATCGAGGAGAAGGATATCGACGTGCGCGTCGAGAACAACACTCTGACCGTCCAGGGCGAGCGCAAGATCGAGAAGGAAGAGAAGGAAGAGAACTATCGCCGGGTGGAGCGGCAGTATGGCAGCTTCGTCCGGACCTTTACGCTGCCGCAGACCGTGGATACCGAGAAGGTTTCGGCGAACTATGACAAGGGCGTCTTGAAGATCAGCCTGCCCAAGAAAGCAGAAGCCAAGCCGAAGCAGATCAAGGTAAACATCGGCTCGGAAAAGGGCGGCGAAAAGACGCTTGAGGGTAAAGAGAGCAAAGGTCCCGGCAAGGCCGCGTAAGAAGGACAACGCTTAGACCGAAGCGATGCGGGAGGCGGCAGAGGTTGACCGCCTCCCTTTGATTTTGTAATCGGGTAACTGTGTAATTTGGTAATTGAGTAATTTGAGAGCAACAAGTCGGCACCGCTCAGATTAGCCAAATACCAATTTGCGTGAATAGAGGTCGAGGTATCCATCATGGCAATTCGTTGGGACAAATTCACAGTCAAGGCGCAGGAGGCGGTGCAGCGCGCGAGCCAGCTTGCATCCGAACATGGCAATCCGGAATTGCTGCCGTTGCATCTGCTGGCGGCGCTGCTTGAGGACAAGGAAGGCATTGTGCCGCCGGTGCTGGAGAAGATCGGCATCGGTCCTCAAGCCGTGTTGAGCGACGTCTACTCTGAGATTGAAAAGCTGCCCAAAGTTGCTGGTGAAGCGGCGCAGGCGAATCTTTCGAATGCCGCGAACCGGCTGCTGGAGCAGGCTTTCAAGGAAGCTTCGAATTTCAAGGATGAATACGTCTCGACCGAGCACCTGTTGCTGGCGATCACGCATCTGAAGAACGATGCGGCGCAGCAGATCCTGGCGCGTAAGGGTGCGACCTATGACGCCATTCTGAAGGCCCTGACGGTGGTGCGCGGGTCGCAGAAGGTGACTGACCAGAATCCTGAGGCGAAGTACCAGGCGCTGGAGCGCTATGCACGCGACCTTACCGAGCAGGCGCGGCGCGGCAAGCTGGATCCCGTCATTGGACGGGATGAGGAAATCCGGCGCGTGGTGCAGGTGCTTTCCCGGCGCACGAAGAATAATCCTGTGCTGATCGGTGAGCCCGGCGTGGGAAAGACCGCGATTGTCGAGGGACTGGCGCAGCGGATTATCTCGGGGGATGTGCCCGAGGTTTTGAAGAACAAACGCGTGGTCGCGCTCGATCTGGGAGCGATGCTGGCAGGAGCGAAATACCGCGGCGAATTCGAAGACCGGCTGAAGGCGGTTCTGAAGGAGATCGAAGACTCGCAGGGGCAGATCATTCTTTTTATCGACGAACTGCATACGCTGGTTGGGGCGGGAGCGGCGGAGGGCGCGATTGATGCTTCCAACATGCTGAAGCCGGCACTGGCTCGCGGCGAGTTGCGGGCTATCGGCGCGACCACTCTGAATGAATACCGTAAATACATCGAGAAGGACGCTGCGCTTGAGCGGCGGTTCCAGATCGTGTTTGTGGGCGAGCCGAATGTCGAGGACACGATTGCGATTCTCCGCGGGTTGAAAGAGCGCTACGAGGTGCATCACGGTGTTCGCATTAAAGATTCGGCGATCGTGGCCGCTGCTACGCTTTCGCACCGCTACATCTCTGACCGATTCTTGCCGGACAAGGCTATCGATCTAATTGATGAGGCAGCGGCATCTCTGCGCATTCAGATCGATTCCCTGCCGACGGATATCGATCAACTGGAGCGCCGGGTGACGCAGCTGGAGATTGAGAAACAGGCGCTCAAGAAGGAAGACGATCCGAACTCGAAGGAGCGGCTGGCGGTCATCGATAAGGAACTGGCCGAAATACGCGAGAGATCGAACGCGCTGAAGGCGAACTGGAAGAAAGAAAAGGATCTGATTGCCAGGACGCGCACGCTCAAAGAGAAGTTGGAGCAGCTCAAGGTCGACGAGCAGGCGGCGGTGCGAAAAGGCGATTACAACCGCGCGTCAGAGATTCAATATGGGGAGATTCCGCGGCTGCAGACGGAACTTGGTCAACTCACGTCGAATATGGACGGCAAGTCCGGCCAGCGCATGTTGAAAGAGGAAGTCGACGAAGAAGATGTGGCCCGGATCGTGTCCAAGTGGACCGGGATCCCGGTATCGAAGATGCTGGAAGGCGAAGTCAAAAAGCTGATCAACATGGAAGAGCGTCTGCGTCAGCGAGTGGTTGGGCAGGACGAGGCGCTGGAGCGGGTGGCCAATGCGATTCGCCGCTCGCGAGCGGGACTTAGTGATCCCAAGCGTCCGATTGGCTCCTTCATTTTTCTGGGACCTACCGGCGTAGGGAAGACGGAGCTGGCGCGTGCGCTGGCAGAGTTTCTGTTTGATGATGAGCATGCCATGCTCCGCATCGATATGTCGGAGTACATGGAGAAGCACTCGGTGGCACGGCTGATTGGCGCGCCTCCGGGATATGTGGGCTATGAAGAGGGCGGGCAACTGACGGAGCAGGTGCGGCGGCGTCCTTACGCGGTCGTGCTGTTCGATGAAATCGAGAAGGCGCATCCGGATGTATTCAACGTGCTGCTGCAGATCATGGATGATGGCCGGCTGACTGATGGCAAAGGCCGGATCGTGGATTTCAAGAACACGATTATCATCATGACGTCGAACATCGGTTCGTCATTACTGCAGTCAGAGAACTTGAAGTCCGAGCAGGATTTCGATCAAGCTTCGCAGCAAGTGATGAATCTGCTACACACACAATTCCGGCCAGAGTTTCTGAACCGGGTGGATGACATCATCGTGTTCCATCCACTGGGCAAGGAGCAGCTGGTCAAGATTATCGAGCTGAGACTGGAAGACGTTCGCAGGCTGCTGGCGGATCGCAAGATCTCGCTGGAGCTCACGGATGCGGCCAAGGATCTTCTATTCACTCAGGGCTACGATCCGAATTTCGGAGCGAGGCCGTTGAAGCGGGCCATTCAGAAGCTGATACAGGACCCGCTGGCGCTGAGGATTCTCGACGGGGCGGTTTTGCACGGAGACCATATCGTCGTCGACGCCGACAAGAAGGCCAGTAAGATGGCCTTCAAGGTAAGTGGGCGTGTGGGAGAAAAGGCGCCGGCACGAGCGAAGTAGAATCGAGGAGCCGAATCGGCTATAGGGATCCTTCGGCGCTCAGATGACAGTCTTGTTGTGTCGACGAAAATTTCATTTGTCTGGGTGACGATTCCATTGTGTCTGGACCGACAATTTCACCGTTTCAGGAGCACAGGGTCATCACGCTCCGGTCTCTGCATATGGGCAGGAGCTTTTCGGGCTTGTATGTGAGCCGTTGGTCTATCCGTCTTCCCTCGGAGTGCGATCCATTTGCGTTCAACGGCATGTCGAGTATCATGTCGGGCGGAGGCCCCGACCATGATTCGACAGTTCTTTATTCCGGCTTTACTCGTCCTTATCTCGACACCGCTGCTTCTCGCGCAAGTCGACACACGCTGGCAGATACATGACCCTAATCGTCCAGTGCCACCGGTGATTGATCCGGGTACTGCGAGCACGCAGGAGATGCCCGGCCGACCGCCCTCCGACGCGGTTGTGTTATTTGACGGTAAGGACCTGTCGAAGTGGGCCAACAAAGATGACAAGGTTGCCCAGTGGAAGGTCGAGAACGGCTACATGCAGGTTGTGCCCGAGACCGGCGCAATACACACGCGCGATTCATTTGGAGATTGCCAGCTTCACGTCGAGTTTGCCGAACCGAGTCCCGGTGTTGGGGAGAGCCAAGAGCGTGGAAACAGCGGCGTCTTCCTGCATCGGCAGTATGAGATTCAGGTGCTCGATTCGTATCAGAACAAGACCTATGCCGATGGCCAGGCTTCGGCGGTTTACGGCCAGTATCCTCCGCAGGTAAACGCTTCACGTCCGCCGGCGCAGTGGCAGACCTATGACATCATCTTTCATGGTCCGCGCTTCGACGGGGATAAGGTCACGCGGCCCGCGCGAGTCACCGTTCTGCACAACGGCGTGCTGGTGCAGGACAACGTTCAACTGACAGGACCGACCGGGCATCACGTCCGTCCTCCGTATAAGCCGGGGCCTGACAAGCTTCCTCTCGAATTGCAGGATCATGGCAATCCTGTGCGCTATCGAAATATCTGGATACGGGAGTTACACGAAGGAGAGTAGTTTCCTGTCAGCGACTCGGAATCTGCGCTAGAGATCACTTCTTCGCGAAGGCGTCGACGACCGTGGGCGCCTGGGCGAGGTACCAGGCTGCGGCGGCGCGGAGCGCGATCTGAAGACCGTAGAAGAGCAGAGGCGGGCCGATCTCTGCGCTGGAAATTTTGGGAATCAGCCATGTGATTCCCAAGGTGAGAACGGCCATTGCTGCCCACCTTGCCCAATTCTGCAGCCGCAACAATCCCCAACCCACGATGGCCCATCCTGAGCCCACCAGTAGGGCCATGTACGGGCCGGCGAGTTCCAGTCCGAACATGAACTGCGATCCGCTCATCAGGGAAATGGCGCCGGGCGCAAGCAGGCGTATGGTTGCGATTGTCCAGAGGAATGCTCCGGCGATCAGGAACAGAATTGCAACGGCAACCACACCCAGAGGACGGCGCATGCACCGACCATAGCAAAGTTCCGGGCCAGCATGTGGCAGACTGGAGACATGCACTCCCTCGCGCTGGGTGATTTTCAGCTGGATGTTTTCTCCGACGGGCTTTACCGGCTCGACGGCGGCGCTTTCTTCGGCATCGTTCCAAAAATAATGTGGTCGAAGAAGCTACCCGCGGACGAACGCAATTATGTTCATGCTGGCCTGAACTCGCTGCTGATTCGTACCGGGGACAAAACTGTTCTGGTCGAGACCGGAATCGGGAACAAGCTTTCTGATCGCATGATCAAGTTTTACGGGCAGCCTGCAGGTCTGCTGGACAGTCTGACGGATCGAGGGATTGGACCAGAAGCTATCGACATTGTGATCAACACGCATCTGCATTTCGATCACTGCGGCTGGAATACCGTGCGCGACCGGAGCGGAAAGGCTGTACCCACATTTCCTCGAGCGAAATACTATGCGCCGGAAGGCGAATGGCAGTATTCGCGGAAGCCGAGCGAGCGCGACTCGATCAGCTTCATTTCGGAAAATTACGATCCGCTGGTTGCCAGCGGACAGATGACGCTGCTTAAGGGCGGCGAAGAGATTGTGCCGGGAATCTCCGTGCAGACCTTCCCGGGACATACGAAGCACATGCAAGCCGTCATGGTCGAGAGCGGCGGCGAGACCGCATGCTACATCTCTGACCTGATGCCGACGAGTGCGCACATCGAGGTCAGCTGGGGGATGGGATTCGATCTCTATCCGCTGGAAACGATCGAAAGCAAGAAGCAGTACTACGCACGCTCCATACCGGAGAAATGGCTGACCGTCTTTACACATGATCCGAAGATGCCTTGGGCCTACATCGAGCGAGACGCAACGGGGAAGATGACGGCGCGGGAAGTTGGGGGGTAGCCCCTACAGTATGCCCCTCAGCCTTAACTGTTTTTTGATCTGATCACTCGTTTGTGCCTGCATTTTTCGTTGAAATAATTCCTCAACTCACTATGATGGTGCGCTGGCCGGAACACGCTTGTGAGCCGCGACAGCAGCGGTTTCCTACCGAACAGGACTGGACATGTCACAGGGCTGTGTTCGAATGTTCTGGCTTCCATCGTTCTTCCTTCTTCTGTTCCTGGGCATCTTAAGCTGCCTTTGCGGCGGTGCTGCCGCGGAGGAAGCTCCGCGTGCTACATGGACTGCAAACTGGATCGCGCATCCTTCGGCTCCGATGCGCGAACCGGGAGTATTCCACTTCAAAAAGGTCATCGCATTTGAAACGGTACCTGAGCGATTCGTGGTGCATGTCAGCGCAGACAATCGATTCCTTCTTTACGTAAACGGACGCCGCGTGGGAGAAGGTCCCGCGCGAGGCGACCTCATGCACTGGCGGTACGAAACGTTCGATCTGGCACCGTTTTTTAAGCCGGGGCGCAACGTGATCGCGGCGGCCGTCTGGCAGTTTGGGATTTACGCCCCCGTGGCGCAGATTTCCGACAGGCTGGCGTTCCTGATGGAGGGAGACTCGAAGGCTGAGTCCATGGTGAATACCGACTCTTCCTGGGACGTGGAACGCGAGGAAGGACACAGCTTCCGGCGCGCGCTGTCAGATGGGCTGTGGAACTATTATGCCGCTGGACCGGGAGAACAAATCGACGGAACCCGGTACGACTGGGATTGGATGCGGGAGAAATCGGCTTCCGGAGAATGGGTGAAGGCGGTTCCGGCATTGCGCGAGGTAATCTTTCCGCAGGGAAGCGTGGCGATTTCGGCAAGCCAAGGAGGAGATTTACGATGGTGGCTGGCGCCCGACTCGCTGCCAGCAATGGAGTATCGGGAAGTATCTTCCGGGCACGTCGTGCGTTCCGACGTGACTTCTGCGCAATCGTTCCCGGATGCGCCTTCAATCATCCCAGCGAATTCGGACGTGAAACTGCTCGTGGATGCCGGCGTGGTGCTCTGTGGCTATCCGGAACTTGTTGTGAGTGGCGGACGCGGTGCTCGTATTCAGGTTGTGTACACCGAGGCGCTTTACGACGCGAAGCAGCAAAGAGGGAACCGGAACGATGTCGATGACCGCGTGGCGCTCGGGGTTACGGATGAATTCATCCCTGACGGGGCCGAGGCGCGCGCATTTATGCCTCTATGGTGGCGGACTTGGAGGTATCTGGAATTGCGCGTCCACACAGCGGATCAACCGCTCACGTTGAAGGACCTTCACAGCTTCTATTCTGCGTATCCATTCCGCGAAGCCGGCGAATTTTCGGCGAGTGATCCTGAGCTAGCCAAGATTCGCGAAATATCGTGGCGCACGGCGCAGGTCGATGCGCATGAAACATACATGGATACGGCGTACTGGGAGCAACTTCAGTATATCGGGGACACTCGGATTCAGGCGTTGATTTCTTACGTCGTGAGCGGAGACGACAGGCTGGCGCGCCAGGCGCTACGAGCATTCAACGACTCGCGGATCCCCGACGGAATCACGCAAAGCCGTTACCCGACCAACCTCGTGCAGTTGATTCCACCGTTTTCTCTTCTCTACGTGAGCATGCTGCATGACTACTGGATGTACCGGCCCGATGCGCAATTCGTTCGCGAACTGCTACCTGGCACGCGCGGAGTACTGGCCTGGTTCGAGCGCCAGCAGCGCAGCGACGGATTCCTCGGAGCGTTGCCTTATTGGGAATTCATGGACTGGGTGCCGGGGCATGACAAGTTTCCGTCTGTAGATTCGGAGGGACGCTCTGCCTTGCTTACGCTGGTGTATGTTGCCGCCCTGCGGGATGCCGCAACTCTGGAGCAGAGCCTAGGTGATTCCACACTGGCGGCACATTACCGGCAACAGGCGCATCTTGCGGCGGAAGCGGTTTACAAGCTGTGCTGGAACCCTCAAGTTGGCATGGTCGCGGATACTCCGGAGCAGAAGGGATATAGCCAGCAAACGAATTCGTTCGCCGTGCTTACAGATGTAATCCCGGCGAAGGAACAGGCAGCCATCATGCAGAAGATTTTGGCGCCGAACCAGCCCGAAATGTTGCACGCGTCCTACTTCTTCCAGTTTTATGTGACGCGTGCGCTTGATCATGCAGGAATCGGCGACTTATATCTGAGCACTCTGGAGCCCTGGCGGCGGATGCTGGCGCTGGGGCTGACAACCACGCCGGAGTATGCGGACCCTACCCGCTCCGATACGCATGCGTGGAGCGCACATCCGGCATACGATCTCACGACGATGATTGCGGGCATCCGACCGGCGGCGCCGGGTTTTGCTCGCGTCAGCATCCAGCCTCATCTGAGCGGATTGTGGTGGGTGAGCGCGTCTCTGCCGCACCCGGCTGGATCGATTCGTACCTCGTATCGCCAGACCGGTGCTGGAGTCAAGGCCTTGATCGAATTACCGCCAGGGTTAACCGGCACGTTGGACTGGAAAACGTCGCATTACGATCTGAAGCCGGGCAAGCAGGAACTCGATTTGCGGTAGAACTCATGAAGAGCATTCCATCGAGAGAACAGCTTACATTCGTTTTCGTTCTTTGCCTTGGCCTTACTACGATCGGGCTAAGCGGAGGTGCGCACGAACCCAATCATTTGCAAGCAGCACGATCAGATAGCGTTCGGGCGAGAGCTGATTTCTTTCCCGTTTCTGTCTGGTATAGCGGCGGAAAGGCACGCGCTCCGATGCTGGAACAAATCAGTCCAGATTCACCCCGATTGTGGAAGCTGGATCTGAATACGATCAAGGGGCTGGGCTTCAACACGGTGCGAACCTGGGTGGAATGGAACGTTGGTGAGCCGCAGGAAGGCCAGTATCACCTGGAGAACTTCGACCTTTTGCTGAAACTGGCACAGGAAGCCGGGCTGAAAGTCATCGTGCAGGTTTACGTCGACTCCGCTCCAGAGTGGGTGGGCAAGAAATATCCCGACGGCCATTACACCGCGCAGGATGGGCAGCCGATCCCATCGCAGGCGGCTCCAGGATATTGTTTCGATCATCGAGGAGTGCGCAAGGCGGTTCTCGATTTCTTTCAGGAGGTGGCGCGGCATGCCGAGGGGAATCCGGCGTTCTACGGATGGGACTTGTGGAGTGAGCCGGCGGCGCTGAACTGGGCGCGGGTTGGCTACAAGTCCGAGCCGATGTTCTGCTACTGCCCGAGCAGCATGGAGCGATTCCGCATCTGGCTGAAGGGCAAGTACGGGACCCTCGACGAACTTAATCGAGCCTGGCACCGCACGTTCTCCGATTGGAATCAGGTTGAGCCTCCGCGGTACGGAACGATTCTTACCTATACCGACTTCATGGATTGGCGCGTCTTCTATGGATACAAGCTGGCGGAAGACCTGAAGATGCGGAACGATGCCGTCAAAGAGGTAGACCCGTCACACGTGACGACCAGTCATGCGCCGAATCCATCGCCCTTGGTGCGGACGCTCGCTG
>Ga0335071_10009216_pt1 | contig 10099 bp, 6 predicted proteins | sample Lox_Sample_15_FD_206724 | JGI IMG/M metagenome (GOLD analysis project Ga0335071, IMG submission 206724) | Soil microbial communities from Loxahatchee National Wildlife Refuge, Florida, United States - Lox_Sample_1.5 | ecosystem: Environmental > Terrestrial > Soil > Wetlands | place: USA: Florida...
GAATACCGGGGAAAGATCTACGTGTTTGGCGGTTTCACCGCCGGGACCGTGGATAGCCAGTCTGCCTGGACTCCGATCAACAATGCGTTTGAGTACGACCCGGACAACGATTCCTGGAAGGAACTGGCGCCGATGCCGGTGAAGCGGGGCGCGGCTGTGGCGGCAACCGTTGGCAACAAGATGTACGTGATCGGTGGCGTGACGACGGCGCCTGGTGCGACGAATCCGGCCATTCGCCCCAACACTCCGCAACGAGTGCTCGGCACCGTGCAGGAATATGACCCGGAAACCAACAGCTGGCGCGAGCGTGCGACGATGCCCACTCCTCGAAACCATACCGCGGCGGGTGTCGTGAACGGGAAGATTTATGTGATCGGAGGGCGCATCGGAGCTGCGTTTATCGCGGCGTCATCCGACCTGGCCAACGTGGAAGCCTACGATCCTAAGACCGACACGTGGAGCGCTCCTCTCGCCAAAATGCCGACGGCTCGCAGCGGCCTCGATGTCGGCGTTTACGACGGAAGAGTCTATGTTGCCGGCGGAGAGAACCAGGATTTCTTCCAGCACACGGCTTATCACGCGTTCGAAGGCTACGATCCGGCCACCAATACCTGGAGCATTCTTCCGCCCATGGCGATCGGACGGCACGGCGTCGCAGGAGGCGTGGTCGGAAATCGGTTCTATGCGATCAGCGGAGATGTGCAGTCATCCGGCACTGGCGTGATGGTGTCGACGCCGTCGGCCGACGCCTTCGAGTTCTCGAAATAAGACTCGGCAGCAAGCCCGTCGCCCGCGCCGCGCACGCAACGCCCGATACGCTCTAGATCAGCCCGAGGCCGGAATCCTCAAAGGTAATTTCGACGCCGAGCGCGCGCAGTTGCGCGATCAGCTCCGTGTCGCCAGGTTTGTAAGGTGTTCGAAAAGGCCCACGCGTTGTGCTCGTGGCTAGAATTAAGTCGTTGTCGTGGATGACGACTTTCCGCACATGCCCGGCCCGAACCTCGACGAGAAATTCCTGCCGCGAAAGCTGGGGCGGCAGGTTCGACAGACGATGGTAGGTGAGCAGCCCGGCGGCAATCCCGAATACAACCGCGATGAGCAGCAACCGTATGCGGACCATATACCTTCCATCGGCATTCTCGCGAAACGCTTGAGGTACACTGTCGGACAGCGCAGCCGCGCCTGGAGACTCGCATGAAAGCATTCTGGAAAGCAGCACTCGCCGGCGTTTTGTCGGTAGCGCCGTCCGCTCTGGCCGACGACGGATCGCGCCTGTTACGCCTGGACCACTACGTCCAGGTTCGCTCCGCGGTGCCCGCGATTTCCGGGCAAACCACAGAGATCTACGTGCGCGAAGTTGTGCAAGCCGGCACTGTGTTGCGCGGCGGCCCGGCGTCGGATCGCGTCGCACTCTTCATCCATGGCGCAGGCACGCCGGCCGAGGTCTCCTTCGACGTTCCGTATCACGATTACAGTTGGATGGCCTACCTGGCGCAGGCGGGCTTCGACGTGTTTTCCATGGATATGACCGGCTACGGACGCTCCACTCGGCCGGCCGCAATGAACGATCCCTGCAATCTTTCGCGGCAGCAGCAAGCCGCGTTCGTGCCGACTCTGATCCCGGCGCCCTGCGCCGCCAGCTATCCGCAGCAGATGACCACGCTCGCCTCGGACTGGCACGACATCGACACCGTGGTCGATCATGTGCGCGCTCTGCGCCACGTTGCGAAGCTCAATCTGCTGGCATGGTCGCTCGGTGGTCCGCGCGCGGGCGGATATGCCGCACAGCATCCGGATAAAGTCGCGCGCCTGGTGCTGCTCGCTCCCGCGTACAATCGCGCGGCGTCGGCCACACCCCCGCCGCAGGTACCGGCCGACGGTGCAGCCATGAATACGCAGTCCCGCGACGAATTCGTCGCCAACTGGGAACGCCAGGTCGGATGCGCCGATCAGGTTGAGCCGGCCGCGCGCGATTCAGTTTGGTCGGAGATGGTCCTTTCCGATCCCGTCGGCGCGACGTGGGGCAGCGGCGTACGTCGCGCTCCTCAGGTCACTGTCTGGGGTTGGACGACGGACGTTGTGTCGAAAACGCAGATTCCCACGCTGATGGTGGCCGGTGCACACGACAAGCAGGTGAATCCCGACCGCGTGCGGGAACTCTACGCCGATCTTGGTTCTTCGCAGAAAGTGTTTGTCGATCTGGCCTGCTCGTCGCACAACGCGATGTGGGAGAAGAATCACCTGCTGCTCTTCCAGGCGTCATTGGAATGGCTGACCAAAGGCACTGTGGAGGGCAAGCAGCAAGATATGCTGCATCTGGGCTATTGAAGGGCGGCGGGGCGCCGGCGAGCGTGCACGGCGAGAAGGATCAGGAAACCAGCGAAAAACAGACTAATAAGTCGCGGTTCCGGCACAGCCTGGGTCACGGTGACGCTTTCGGAACTGAGAAATGGTCCTCCCTCACCGAAGTGGCCGAAAGCAGCGTAGGGTCGAACCTGATATCAAATTCAAAAGCATACATCGCTTACGCTGGAGGTGCCGAGATTCACGCTTACGGTGTCTCCCAGCGAGACACCGTGCGGGATGTATCGATGCTGACAGCGTGCCCGTAACGGGCCTCGGCCGATGCCTTCGAGTTCTCGAAATAGGACTCGACTGGGGTCAGGCGGTCGTGGCGGCGGCCTGAAGACCCATGCGCTGGAGAATGGCCTGAAAGCGGGGATGGCCGGCCAGCCTGCCGAACCGCCGATCGGTGGGAAGCAGGACCAGGCGAATGCTCCGCTGCTGTACTGCGACTTCAAGCCATCGCAGCGCTTCCGCCTCGTCACCGAGGCCGAGATAAACGACAGCGAGATCAACCGCCGGAGGGTCGGGAATCTGCTGCAGGCGTTCGGCGATCGCGACTGCCTCGTCTTTCTCGCCCGTGGCGGCCAGAACGTATCCCAAAGCCGACAGGGGAGCCGGAAGACCGGCGCCTAACTCCAGGGTCCTGCGGTAGCAGGCGATGGCTGGATCGAGGTTGCCCTGCCATTCGTGGGCCAAACCAGCCGCATAGAAAAAGGGGGCATACTTGGGGTTCACTTCCAAACTGAAAGCGTATTGCCGCAGCGCATCCTCATACCTGCCGGCGTTGACGTACACGAAGATCATCTGGGCCAGGGAAAGCGGGTTGTAGGGATCCAGCGAAAGCCCTTCTTCGGCGATGGCGCAAGCCTCTTCCAATCGGGATTGAGGCAGGAGGCAGCAGGTGGCATAGGGCATGTAGATGACAGCGAGCCCCGGCTGCAGCTGAGTGGCGCGGCGAAAACTGGCATCGCACTCTGCCCAGTTCCATTCGTAAGCACCCTGCACCAGACAAAGCGAGCCATGGCCAATGCCCAGGTTGCTATCAAGTCCAAGGGTCTTGAGGGCCGCCTCCTTCGATAGCGGCAAGGCCTGGCCGGCAGGCATCTGATAAAACCAACCCTGCATGAAGTAGCCGTACGACAGGCCGGCCCAGGCGGGGGCACAGCCAGGATCGATTTGGATCGCTTCGTGAAATGAATCGATCCACTGCCGGTCGACAAAACGGTTCGATAGCGCATACATGCCGTGCAGGTATTTGTTGTATGCGTCAAGGTTCACCGCGCGTGTTTTGACCAGCACCGACGATTTTGCACTGAGCGGTGCAATCTGGTTGACAACCGACTGCGCGATTTCATCCTGCAGTTCGAAGACGTTCTTGTACTCGCGCTGGTAGGTCTGGGAGAACAGGTGATATCCGCTCTGGACGTCGATCAATTGGGCCGTGACGCGCAGTTGATCGCCGGCCTTTCGAACACTGCCTTCCATCACCGTGCCCACGTGTAGTTTTGCGCCAACTTCGCGCAAGTCCTCGTTCCGGCCCTTGAAAGAGAAGGCCGACGTGCGAGCGACAACCTGCAGGGAGGGGACCGACGCCAGCCGGTTGATCAGTTCCTCCGTGAGACCGTCGCTGAAGTATTCGTTCTCCGGATCAGAGCTCATGTTGACGAACGGCAGGACGGCGATCCTGCATCGATCGAAGACAGGCCGCGCCTTGGGCGAAGCAGGATCGGGCGCGTTTTCGCGAATTTCGGTCGCATAGCTGCCTTTGGGCATGCTGATCACGATCGGATCCTGAGCGCCGGAGTGCGCGTAGTATTCCATCAACTTGGAGCGCAGCTTGGCCGCCTGAACGCGGACGATGGGGTCGATGCGAGGATCGAAGTCTTTTCCACGGTCAAACACCTCAACGCCGATCAGGTATTCCTTCACGGAATCGGCCTGGCCGGTCTGGGCGGCTTCCACGACAAATCGCAGAAAGCGGCTGAGGCGTCCGGACTGGGAGAACTGCGGGCTGGAGAGTATTTTTTCCAGCTGCGCGCGGACCTCGTCCCCGTTCATTAGAGCCAATCGTATCAAATACTTAAGTGTTGCGCGGGATCGTAAACTACCGTAAATTACTCTGACGCGCGCGCCGAGTGCTGCATTCTTGCTAGCGGAGAATGCACATGCGAAAGCACATTATTCGGATCGCGACACTGGCAGCCGCAGCGGGCCTTGCGGCCTCGGCGGCCGACCTCTTAACGCTCGACCAGGCGGTGGCGATTGCAGTGGATCAGAACCGCAGCTTGCGCAACTCGGCACTGGAAGTGGAGAAGGCGCAGGACAGCGTCGCAGCCAACCGAACGCGTCAATTTCCCAGCTTCAGTTTGAATGTTCTGGGTGCCCAGCAACTACAACCGTTCGATTTCACGATCCAGAAAGGGCAGCTCGGCAACTATCAAGGAACCGGCCCGCTGCCTGGCGAGGACGTCCATTTCAAGTCGCCGATGGAGCCGACGGGGCTGCTGGTCGGGAAGGTTTCGCAGCCGCTGACGTCGCTGATCCGGATCCGCCGCGGTTTGGAGACGTTGAAGACGACGGCTGAAATCGCCAGGGAGCAGTCGCGGGCGGACCGGCAGAAAACGGTTCGCGACGTGAAGCGCGCCTACTACGGGATTCAGCAGTTGGAATCTTCGCTGCGCAGCGTCCGCCAGACGCGAGATCTGTACGCGGAGCTGGAGAAGCTGACCGAAAACTACGTCGCGGGCCAGGTGGTGCTCAAATCCGAGCTGCTGGATATTCAGGCAAACCTCGCGAAGACCGAGCAGACGACGCTGGAACTCGAAGACCAGACGGCCTCGGGGAAGGAGCAGCTGAACCAGCTTCTGGGCCGGGATGTCCTGATTGATTTCGAGGTGCAGCCGGCGCTGGAGATCACCGACGACGAAACTACGCTGGAGGCCGCCCGGGGACAGGCGCTGAACCGCCGGCCCGAGGTACACCAGGCGCAACTCCGCGCCAAGCAGGCCGAGCAAGATTTGCGAGCCAAGCGAGCCGAGTACATCCCTGACGTGTCGGCCGATTTCAGCAGTTACTCGCTGTTGAACTTCGGCCAGTTCCTGCCAACGCAGACTTCCAGCGTGGGAATCAATGTTTCCTGGGAGCCGTTTGACTGGGGCCGCAAGAAACACGAGATCGCGGGGAAACAACGCACCATCGAGGAAGCCCGCAACGCGGAGAAGGACACCGTGAACGCGGTGCTGATGGACGTGAACGACAAATACCGTCAATTGCGCCGGAGCCAAGCACAACTGCGCGTAGCCCGGCTCTCGCAGGAGGCCGCGATGGAAGGCCTCCGCGTCATGAAGAACAAGTACGCCGTGAAGGCCGCTCTGCTGAAGGATGTGCTCCAGGGCCAGGTTGGACTGGAGCAATCCAACAGCGATTATCAACAAGCCCTTGTCTCGTTCTGGAACGCGCGTGCCGACTTTGAACGGGCTTTAGGAGAAGATCAATGAAACGACTCATCGCAGCAGTTCCCGTTCTTGTCTTGACGGCCTGCCACCGGCAGGAGATCAGACTGGAAAAAACCATCACGCCTGTTCGCGTCGCTTCCGTGAACATGTATCAACCCACGGGTGGAGGCCGATACTCGGCGTCCATCGTGCCGGCACGGCAAGTCAGTCTTGCGTTCCGCGTGTCCGGCATCGTTCAAAAGCTTTACTTGAGCGGCGGCCGGCCGCTGGAGCCTGGAGACATGGTGGCAGCCGGAACCACACTGGCGTCGCTGCGCCAGGACGACTATGAACACAGCGTCTCGCAGGCGCAGGGACAGCTAGACGCCGCGCGTCAGGCGGAAAAGAGCGCCGCAGCGCAACTGGCGCAGGTTCAAGCCAACAAGACGCGCGCAGAGGCGGACTTTGGACGAGCGAGGACGCTGATCGACAGTCTCAGCCTGACGCGTCCGGAGTTTGACGCGGCTCGGGCACAACTGGACGTGGCCTGCGCGCAAGTCGAGGCTGCCCGCGCACAAATCGAGTCGGCGGCGGCACAGGCGAGAGCCGCTGAGGCGAATCTTGCGTCGGCGCGGCTGGCACAAACCGACACATTCTTGACGGCCCCGTTCGGAGCTTCGGTGGTTCAACGCAATGTCGAAGTCGGAATGCTGACCGGTCCGTCGCTACCGGCCTACACGCTTGCCGACATCGGCACGGTGAAGGCGGTATTCGGAGTGCCGGACACCGTCGCGGTGCAACTGGAACGGGGGAAGGGCATTGCCGTATCGGTGGAGGCGCTGCCGGGCCAGGACTTTCACGGAACGGTCACGGCGATCGCATCCGTGGCCGATCCTACGACGAAGCTGTTCCAGGTGGAAGTGACGCTTGCGAACCGGCAGGCGCTCCTGAAGCCCGGCATGATCGCCGCACTCACGCTGGGCGAAGCCAGCGCAGCTACGCCGGTCCCAGTGGTTCCGTTGAGCGCCGTGGTCCGAGATCATGGGAACCCGTCGGCGTTCGCCGTGATGGTAGTGGAAAACAAAGTTGCCAAGGCGCGGCGCGTGGACCTGGGGCCGACCTTCGGCGATGTCCTTGCCGTCACCAGCGGGCTCCGGCCCGGAGAGTTGGTGATCCGCGCGGGGGCAACGCTGGTGACCGATGGTGAAACCGTGGAGGTGATTCCGTGAAACAGACATCCAACATTCAAAACGACAAGAATACGGCGCGGTTCTTTGTAGAGCACCCGCACATAGCGTGGGTGCTTCTGGCAGGAACGGTAGTGTGGGGGCTCTACGGGTACACCCACATGCCGCAGCGCAAGGATCCCGACATTCCTCCCAAGGCCGCGATGGTGGAGACGCCCTGGCCGGGGGCCAGCGCGGAGAAGATCGAAGAACTGGTCACCAAGAACATCGAGAAGGTGATTGCTTCGAACGCGAAGATCTCGATGATCGAGTCGACCTCGCGCAGCAACACGTCGGTGATCACGTTCTCCATCAACGATGAGCTGAATAACAAGGACGTGAACCAGGTGCTGGATGACATCGGCGGGAGGCTTGCCTCGATCCACAATCTCCCGGACGGCGCCGGCCCGATCCACTATGAGCGCGATTTTGGAGACGTTGCGACGCTGATGTTGACGGTGGCGAGTCCGAAGTCGGACGGCGCGGAGCTGGATGTGCGGGCCAAACAGATCCGTGAAGCGATCGAATCGGTCCGGCCGGCTGCATTGACGGAAGGACGAGCCACGCTGGTGGTTTGCTTTCCGCAACGCGAGAACTATCGTCTGACCCGGCTGGGTGCGACGAAGTTCATCGAGTATCTGAGGGCCGCCGATGCAGGGCTGGATCCGCGATTGATTGAAGGTGGCGGATGCGTCGGAGCGGATATGCGCGGCTCGCAAACGGATCAGCAGCTTCTGGGATGGCTGGGGGATTTCACTCGGAATTACTATCCTCAGCAGCAATGGGAGCCCGATGTTTGGGCGCCGTTCCTGGTGCGTGATCTGGGGGACATCCGCAGCAAGCTTGCCACGGTGGCCGGCGAGAAATACAGTTACCGCGAGCTGGACGACTTTACCGATGTAATGGAAAAGGCGCTCATGGCGACGGGCCGGAAAGACGTGAATGCGCCCCTGGTTGGCAAAGTCACGCGCTCCGGGATTCTTCCGGAGAGAATCTACGTGGTGTATTCGCAGGAGCGCTTGGCGTCCTACGGAATCAAGACCAGCGGGCTTTCCAACATCCTGAAGAGCCGCAACCTCACCATGGGCGGAGGAGAGTTCGACGCCGCGGGGAAGAGCGTCCTGATCGATCCCTCGGGCGAGTTCCACAGCGAGCGTGAAATCGGCGATGTGATCGTGGGGACAACGGCCTATGGCACGCCGCTCTATCTTCGCGATGTGGCCGACATTGTCCGGAGCTACGACACGCCGGCGAAGTACTTGAACTACTATTCCCGGCAGGACGCCAACGGGCGCTGGCAGCGATCGCGGGCCGTTACGCTTTCGGTTCAGATGGGATCGGGCCAGCAGATTGACAATTTCGCACGCCAGGTGGATGCGACGCTTACCGATCTGAAGAACCGCCTGCCGAAAGACCTGGTCGTGGAGCGAACCAGCGATCAGCCTCGCCAAGTGGAGGAGAACGTCCATCTTTTCATGACCAGCCTCTACGAGGCGGTCGGGCTGGTGGTCCTGGTGTCGTTGATCGGGTTCTGGGAGTGGCGTTCGGCGCTGCTGATTGCACTGTCGATTCCGCTGACGTTGCTGATGACGTTCGGCACGATGCACATGCTGGGATTGGATTTGCAACAGGTGTCCATCGCAACGTTGATCATCGCACTGGGTCTGTTGGTGGACGATCCGGTAGTGGCCGGGGACGCCATCAAGCGCGAACTGGCGAGCGGAACGGGCCGGCGGATCGCGGCCTGGCTGGGGCCCACGAAGCTGGCAACGGCAATCTTATATGCCACGATCACCAACATCGTCGCCTATCTTCCGTTCCTGATGCTCACAGGGTCGATGGGGCAGTTTCTTTACACCCTGCCGGTGGTGATGACCTGTTCGCTGGTTGCTTCGCGCGTGGTATCCATGACGTTCATCCCGCTACTCGGCGGATACATCCTGCGGGGCCGAAAGGAACCCACGATGGAGGAGCGCCGCGCTCAGGGCTTCCCGTCCTTCTACTATCGTGTCGGCAAATGGGCGATCGAGCATCGCTGGGTGGTTCTAGCGGCAGCCGGAGTGATTCTGGCCGCGGGAGGCATGGTCGGGTCATCGCTCAAGAAGCAGTTCATGCCGAAGGATCTGTCGCAACTCGCCTTCGTCGACATCTTCCTGCCGGAGGACGCCTCGCTCTCTTCGACGGGCGAAGCGGCGAAGCAAGTGGAGAGGATCGTGAAGGAAGTCTCGGCCCAGCGGAAGATCCAAGTCAACGCGCTTTCCAGCTTCGTCGGAGGCACTGCGCCGCGCTTCTGGTATTCGTTGGCGCCCGACGCCCCGCACACCAATTACGCGCAGGTGGTCATGGTTTTTGATGACAAACATGAGACGCAAGAGCTGTTGCCCTACATTCAAAGCCGGGTTTCCCAGGAGATAGCCAACGCCCGTATCGACGTGCGCCAGCTCGAAAGCGGAGACTCGGTCGGATTGCCGGTGGCCATCCGCATCTCGGGCGAAGACGCCGGAACGTTGCGCGCCACGGCAGAGCGAGTGCAGAAGATCTTCCGGAATACTCCACTGGTGACTCGTGTGAGGAACAACTGGGGAGAAGACCGCTTTAACGTGGAACTGAAGGTGGACACGGACCGGGCGAACCTGGCCGGTCTCACGAATCGCGATGTCGCGAATTCCTCGTCGACGGCCATTAGCGGAACTTCGCTATCGACGCTGCGCGAAGGCGACAAACAGATCCCCATCGTGGCTCGGCTTCGCGCGGATGAGCTAGCGGGGTTGAACGAGATGCCCAACCTGTATGTTTATTCGGGCAGCGGCGACCAGAAGGTTCCACTCCGCCAGGTGGCGAGCCTGGACTACAACTTCCGCAGCGAAGTGATCCGGCGCAGGAACCAATTCCGGACCATCACCGTGTCCGCGGTGCCGCAGGAGGGGGTACTGTCCTCGGAGGTGATGGCACAGGTCCGGCCCGCGCTGCAGTCGCTCGCCGCATCGCTTCCCCCTGGCTACAAATTGGAGATCGGCGGGGAAGAGGAGAAGCAAGTGGACGGATTCTCAAATCTCACCACGGTGTTGTTGACCTCGGTGGTGGCGATCTTCC
>Ga0335071_10009217_pt1 | contig 10099 bp, 7 predicted proteins | sample Lox_Sample_15_FD_206724 | JGI IMG/M metagenome (GOLD analysis project Ga0335071, IMG submission 206724) | Soil microbial communities from Loxahatchee National Wildlife Refuge, Florida, United States - Lox_Sample_1.5 | ecosystem: Environmental > Terrestrial > Soil > Wetlands | place: USA: Florida...
ACGAATCCGGAGCCGAGCGCGACCTCGTTCGCCGCCTTGTCGTCGAGGTGGAGTGTGTACGTCGGACTGCCGGCCGTATTGAGCGTCATCCGCGACGCGTCGCGCCCAAGTTTGGATTCCAGCACGGCTCGCGCATCGGCATAGCGGCGCTTCACGCGGGCCAGTTCCGCATCGGGAAAAGGCACGCTCTCAACCTGCGCGTCATAGCCCATCAGGCCGGTGACCTCGACCCGCTTTTCCGTCGATGCGAGATCGAGCAGCTCGGCAAGCGCCTTGACGTCCGGCAGCCCGCCGCGATGCAGCCCGACATCGATCTCGAGATTTATCTTCAGCGATGCGCCGCGCGCCCGCGCGACGGCGAGGTATTGATGCAGGCGCAGCGGACTGTCGACCAGCCATTGCGGGTGGGCGGCGGGCGCGGGATCGTTCGCGTGGCGCTGGAGGAATTCGTCGAGCTGAACGGCCGGCAGCGGCCGGCCCAGCAGGACGTCTGACGCCGGCTCGGCGCGAACGAACGCATCGAGCATGACGCCGTTGAATACCATGAGCCGGCTGGTGCCGGTTCCCGCCATTACGGCGCGCAACAGCGCGGGCGCCTGCAGCGACTTGGTGACGATGCGCAAGGACAGATCGGTCGGCGCCAGGGCCTGGCGGACGGTTCTGATATTGGCGTCGAGACGCTGGCGGTCGACGACCAGCGTGGGCTGGGCGATGCCCGCGCGTTTCAGCGCGGCCGAAATACCGGCGAAATAAGGCGAATGGCCGCCGCGGCCCCTGTCGCCGGGACGCAAGGCAAACGCGCCGCCGACGGCGAGCGCGCCGCCGGCCAGCAACATCGTTCGCCGCGAGAAGCGATTCACGCCGCGCTCAGTCGGCGTAGCTGGCGGCGCGCTTCTGCATGTTCGACATCACCGCCTCGACCTGATTGGGCGAACCGATCAACGCGCCCTGCTCTTTGCTTTCGTGCACCAGGATGGACTTCTGGTCCGCATCGCCCGCCAGATTGAGCAGACGCTTGCCGGCGCGGATGGCATCCGGATTCTTGCCGGCGATCTCCACCGCCAGCTTCATCGCGTCGCCGTGCGGATCGGTCGATACGCGCGTCGCGAGACCCATGGTGAACGCCTCCTCTCCCGAGAAGATTCGCCCGGTATAGGTCAGCTCGCGCGCCACGTCGTCGCGCAACAGTCCCTTCATCAGAACCAGACCCGCCATGTCGGGGACGAGACCCCACTTGATCTCGAGCACGGCCATGCGCGTGTCCGGCGCGACGATCCGGATGTCCGGACCGAGCGCGAGCTGGAAACCGCCGCCGAACGCGACGCCGTGCACCGCCGCGATCACCGGCACGGGGAGTTCGCGCCACACCATCACCGCATGCTGCGCCCGGTTCGAGCCGCCCGGCGTACGCGGCAGGTCGACCAACCCCGCGCCGCCGCGCCGCTCGCCCGACGCCATCTTGCCGAAGTTGCCCATGTCCAGACCGGCGCAGAAAGCGCGGCCCTCGCCGGACAGGACGACCGCCCGCACGCCCTTTTGCGTCTTGAGCTTCTCGCCGGTTTCGACGAGCGCGCTGAACATGGCGTCGTCGAGCGCATTCATCTTGTCGGTCCGCACCATGCGGACGTCCGCGACGCCACCGTGCATCTCAACGCGAATTCGGTCCTGCATGTTCTTCACTCCCCGATCGTTTGCGCGAAACGTGCGAGGCTCGCGAGAGCAAGTCAACAGCGCCGTGGAAGCGCGCCGCGGCGGCCTGCAGTCGGGCCCGGCAGCGGCTGGAATCCGCGCCCACGCTTGGGAAACTTCGGCCGCGCTCACGCGGCGAGGAAGCGGCGCAACAGTCTTTCGGTTCCCGCCGGATCGTCGCGATGCACGCCATGTCCGGCGCCCTCGAACATCTGCAGCTCGCCCAGACCTGCCGGCAGCGCTGCGACTATCTCCTGGGAACAGACGACGGGCGTGATCGGATCGTAGTCGCCGACCGTGACGAGCGTCGGACAGCGCACCCGTGCGAGGCCGGCGCGCGCGTCCATCTTCCGCATCTCGCCTAGCGAAAAATGCCGCGTGGTCTCTACGCGCATGATCGCGCGGCGCCGCGCGGCACCCTGGTCCTCGCCGCCCGGCGGATTATAGAGGGGCATGCAGAGCGCCATGTAGTCCGCCATCGCCGCATCGTCTGTCGAAGCCCAGAAGCGCTCGGCCGCGGCACGCGCCTTGGCGCCGCCGCGCTCTTCCATCATCTGGAACGTCACGTCGAGCCGGATGCGCGCCGCGGTCGAAGACAGGATCAGTTTCGCCGGATGGTCCGGATGCCGGGCAGCATAGGCCATGGCGACCATGCCGCCGAAGGAGTTGCCGAACACGACGGGCTTCTCGATGCCGAGAACGTCGCACAGCGTCTTCACGTCGTCGCCCCACTGGTCGAGCGTCCAGGTTTCCTTCTCTCCGCCGGAACGGCCGTTGCCGCGATGGTCGAGATAGAGCACCTGATGCGTGTCGGCGAAACGGTCGAAGTAGGGACGCATCGTGGAATGGTCGAAACCCGGACCGCCATGCATGACGATCAGCGTCGGCCGCTCCACCATCCGCTCGCCGTCGATGGCGAGCTTCGAGCCGACCGTATCGAAGAAGATTCGCGCGCCGTTGACGGTTGCAAACATGAGCGGGCTCCGGCTGGGGATTCGACGGGGACCGAGTTCACCCCAATGCGCCGCGAATGCCAATCGCCCGATCGGCGGGATCGATCAGGACGCCCGGGTTGAGCACGCCGGAGGGGTCGATGGCCTTCTTGGCACTGGCAAGGGCAGCGCGAAAAAGCGGCGGAGACTGGACGACATAGCCGCTGCGGTGATCGCGACCCACGGCGTGGTGATGCGTGACCGTGCCGCCGAGCCCCACCACGATCTCGTTGGTGGCGAGTTTGATGTCGCGCCATCTGGCGAGCGAGTCGGACAGCTTTCCCGTCGACGTCCCGAGCGCCGAATAGGAGAAATAGGGCGCCGGACCGTCCGGATAGATGTGGGTGAAGCGGCAGGACACGCCGGCCTCATGGCCGCAGATCTCGCGCAGCACGCGCGCGGTCTTCTCTCGCGTGCCCTCGTACAGCGCCTCGAACCGGTCCCAGGTGATCGACGTCTCGAACGTGTCGGTGATGACGCCGAGCGAGACCATCAGGTCGCGATAATAGGGCATGCGGATGAACGCGTTGCGCCATTGTCCGGCGGCGCCCTGGCGGTGCTCGCCGGAACCGCCCCTGGGCGCTAGCGAACGCGCGACCGCGTCGGTATCGAATGCGCCGCCATGGTCGCCGACCAGCTCGAGCGCGCGCTTCATCCACGCTTCCAGCGTGTGGTCGGCCGACTCGAATCCGAGCACCAGGATCGCGGAAGTTCCGTCGCCGACGCCGTTGCTTCTGGCTTCCGCCGGATCGAGCAGCCGGCAATTGGACGGAAACAGACCCGACTGCGACAGCGCCCGCACCGCCGCGACCGCGCGCGCCATGTTCGGAAACGCCACGCTCGCCGAGGCCTGATGCACGGGCCTGTCCTGCAGACGCATCCACGCTTCGACGATCACGCCGAGTATGCCTTCCGAGCCGATCATCAGCCGGTCCGGCGATGGACCCGCACCGGAGCCCGGCAGGCGGCGCGTTTCCAGGATTCCCGCGGGCGTCACGCTGCGGGTCGATTCCACGAAGTCGTCGATGTGCGTGTAGAGCGATGCGTAGTGACCGCCGCTGCGCGTCGCGATCCAGCCGCCGAGCGTCGAAAGCTGAAGACTTTGCGGGAAATGGCGCAAGGTCAGTCCGTGCGGCTTCAACTGATCTTCCAGCTCGGGGCCCAGCGCGCCCGCCTGAATGCGCGCGGCCCGGCTGGTTCGGTCGATCTCCACGACCTTGTTCAGATATTGCAGGTCCAGCGAGATCGTGCCGGCATAACCGTCGCCGACGTCCGGCTCCACGCCGCCCGCGACGCTCGAACCGCCGCCGAAAGGAATGACGGCGACGTTGCTGCGCGAGGCCCAGTCGAGGACGGCGACGACGTCCGTTTCGGATGCGGGAAACGCGACCAGGTCGGGCGGATGCTTCACGTCGCGCATGAACATCCGGACGATGTCGGCGTACGACTTTCCGTAGCTATGCACGAGCCGGTCGTAGGGCGTCGCCGAGACGATTCTCGCCAACGCGGTCGGTGCCGCGATGCGCGGCGCGCGCAGGGCGAATTCGTTTTCCCGGGGAACCGGAACTTCCGCGAGCGCGCCGTAGCGCCCGGCGCTTTGGCGCACCCGCGCATCCTCGTCCGGCGAGAGTTCCTCGTCGGCATATCCCCAGCCGTAGAACCGCAACCTGCGGCGACGGGACAGCGTGGCGGAATCTGTCATGGCAGCGGCCTCCGGCGCCGATCTTGGCCGAAGCCGCGGCGCTTGTCAGACGAATTATCGGCTTGCGACGCGGTGGCTCATACGGCGAGAGCGCGTTCCATCAGCGTCGACTCGTTCCGAAAGCCGAGATCCCGCGCGCCATACTGCGCCACCGGCGGTCCGGCGAGCCGCGTCGCGGCGTAGAGTCCCGCAAAGGGCGAGCCCGCTTCGACGAGCGCCGCCACCGCGCCGAGCCGCGCCAGGTGCTCGCAGAGGAAACGCGCGCGTCCTTCGGCCTCCCCCGAGCGCAGCATCCGCTTGAGCATCGACGCGATCCCGGCCGCATCGCAGGCCTCGCCCGCCGTCCGCGCCAGCCGGTCGATGACCTCGTTGGTGGCGTCGGGCTGGCGCGCCGCGGCGCGCAGGACGTCCAGCGCCATGACGTTCCCCGAACCTTCCCAGATGGCGTTGAGCGGCGCCTCGCGGTAATAGCGCGCCATCGGCAGCTCTTCGCTGTAGCCGTTGCCGCCGAAACATTCGAGCGCTTCATTGACGAACGCGGGCGCGGACTTGCACACCAGGTACTTGATCGCGGGCGTCATGAGCCGCAACCACGCGGCCTCGCCCGCGTCGTCCGGCTTGTCGGCCGCATGCGTCAGGCGAAACACCAGCGCGACATTGGCCTCCAGTTCGAGCGCCAGATCGGCGGCGACGGCGCGCATCGCCGGCTGGTCGGCGAGCCTGCGCTGGAACACCGAGCGGTTGCGGATGTGATTGATGGCCTGCGCCAGGGCGATGCGCATCAATCCCGCCGATGCGACGGCGCAATCGATACGCGTCAGTTGGACCATTTCGATGATCGTCCGGACGCCCTGCCCTTCCCGGCCGATGCGCAATGCGTAGGCGCCGTGGAATTCGACTTCCGACGAAGCGTTCGACTTGTTGCCGAGCTTGTCCTTCAGCCGCTGGAAGCGGATCGCGTTGAGCGAGCCGTCGGGCCGAAACCGCGGCATCAGATAACAGGTCAGCCCGCCTGCGCCCTGCGCCAGCACGAGAAAGGCATCGCACATCGGCGCCGACATGAACCATTTGTGTCCGGTGATCTCGACGTGATCGCCCTTCTCTTCCGCAAAGCTGATGTTCGCGCGAACGTCCGTGCCGCCCTGCCGCTCGGTCATGCCCATGCCGATGGTGACGCCGCTCTTCGATTGCCAAGGCTTGAGCACGGCGTCGTAACTGCGGGACAGGATTTTGTCCTTCCAGGCGCGCAAGACGTCGGGCTCTGCGGCCAACGCGCCGAGACAGGCGTGGGTCATGGTGACGGGACAGAGATGTCCGCTCTCCGCCTGCGTCGCCATGTAAAGTCGCATGGCACGTTGGGTCATCGGTCCAAAGGGTTCGGAGCCGTCATGCGCGGAGGAATGGATGCCGTAGCCGATGCTCTTGGTCATCAGCGCGTGATAGGCGGGATGGAATTCGATCGCATCGACCCGGTTGCCCTTTCCGTCCATCGTGCGCAGCCGCGGCGGATTCTCGTTGGCGATGCGTCCGAGCTCGAACGATTCGAACGAGCCGTAGTCGCGACCGCACGCCGACAGCTCGGCCTCGCCGAGACCGTACCGGGCCGCTGCGTCCGACAGTGGACGGTCGGCGGAAAAGAGATCGACGTCGCCGAAAGCCGGCGACTGGTTGAACGAGGCGTCTTCGAGAAAAGCGCGCGTCACGGCCCATATCCCGCGTCAGGAACACACGGCAAAGCTGCGCTCCCGCGCGCGGCCTGGCAAGACGGCGCCGGCGCGCGCCTATACGGGGCGATACGAAATTCGCCGCGATTTGGCCGGTGCCGAAGGTCCGTTCGGGCCGCGGGACGTGCGCGAAGTCGCCCAACTTGACCCCAAAGGACGATTTGGCGAATGTCCCGGCAACCGCCATCCCATCGAGAACTTGCCATGAGCCAATTGTTCGAGCCGCTGCAGATGCAGCGAGGGCCCGCCTGGAAAAATCGTTTCATGCTGGCGCCGCTGACCAACTCGCAGAGCCATGACGACGGACGTCTGTCGGACGACGAATATCGATGGCTGACCTACCGCGCCACCGGCGGGTTCGCGCTCGTGATGACCTGCGCCGCGCACGTCCAGCGCACGGGTCGGGGATTCCCGGGACAACTCGGCATATTCGGCGACGAGCACTTGCCCGGCCTCACCCGCCTCGCCGACGGCATCCGCGCCGAGGGCGCGGTGTCGTCCGTTCAGTTGCACCATGCCGGCATCCGCTCGCCCGCCGCGCTGATCGGCGAACAGCCCTATGGACCGTCTGAGAACGCCGAGTTCAACGCCCGTGCGATGAGCGAAGGCGAAGTCGAAGGCCTGATCGAGGATTTCATCCGCGCCGCCGTCCGCGCCGAAAAGGCCGGATTCGACGGCGTCGAACTGCACGGCGCGCACGGCTACATCCTCTGCGCGTTCCTCAGTCCCGAAACAAATCAGCGTACGGACCGCTTTGGCGGCTCGGCCACGAACCGCGCCCGCGTCGTCTTCGAGATCATCCGGGGCGTGCGGCAGCGCACGCGACCGGATTTCCAGCTCGGTCTGCGGCTGTCGCCGGAGCGCTTCGGCCTGCAATTCGTCGAGCAGCGTGACCTCGCGGCCCAGCTGCTCGCAGCGGGTGATCTCGATTACCTCGACATGTCGCTGTGGAGCGTGTTCAAGCCGCCGGTCGAGTCCGAGTTTGCCTCCAAGCCGCTGATCGACTGGTTCGCGGAACTGCCGCGCGGAAAAACGCGCCTCGGCGTCGCCGGCAAGCTGATGAGCGTCGAGGATTGCCGGCGCGTGCTCGAGCACGGTGCCGACTTTCCGATCCTCGGCCGCGCGGCCATCCTGCATCACGACTTTCCCAAGCGCGCCGGGGCCGACGCACAGTTCAAGGCCGTTTCCCTGCCGGTGACTCGCGCCTATCTCGCGCAGGAACGCCTCAGCCCCACCTTCATCCGCTACATGAACGGCTGGAAGGGATTCGTTGTCGAGGATGAGGCCGAATCCGTCGGTGCCTGACGCGATGAGGCACTCAAATCGGAGGTTCGCCCGGCTCTTGCCCGTGCCAGGCGCGCGGGTAGAGTCGCCCGCGCGTCCGGACCGGGTGCGGACGAGCATCAAAGAGCGGGCATTATGAAACGTATTCTCACAGTAGCCGTGACGGTCTTGGCGGTTTGCGTCAGCTCGAGCAGCTTTGCGCAATATGGCGGCAGGCAGCAGGTCGGTCCGATCGATCCCGAAGGCCACGCATCGGCGCCCAGCAGCACGTCCGACGCGCCGCCCGACCCGGAGGCGCAGGCCGAGGACCTGCGTCTGCACGGTCAGTGCGACAAGGCCATTCCGATCTTTCGCCGGCTCGCGGCACGCGGCGGATTCGAGCTCGCACAATTCAATCTCGGCCTTTGCCTGATCGACGTCGGCAAGAAGGAGAGCGATGCGCAACGCTCGGCAAGCCTGAAGGCCGAAGGCGCGGGCGACGTGCTCGCCGCCGCCAATAGCGGACTCGCCAACGCCCAGCTCAAGCTCGTGACGCTCTATCTCGACGGCGTCGGCGTCGCCAGCGACCCGCTCGAGGCGGGAAAATGGGCGCTGATCTATCACAGCAACGGTTCGCGCTTCGTGATCAGCCTGCCCGACATCTCGCCCGAATTGCAGGCAAGGCTCGACGGCGTGCTGACGGCGACGAGCTGGGCCGAGGCGCAAGCGCGCGCCGACGCCTGGTCGCCCGTCGCCAAGGATTGGGATGCGCGCTAGCGCTCAGCGCAGGTCGACGCCCTCGAGCCTGCCGGTATCGCGCCATTCCTTGAGGACCTCGAAGAAACGAAGCGGCCCCGCACCGTACATGTCCGAGAAAAAGCCGTTGCGATTTCCCGTCGCGCCTTCGCTGTTGTAGTAGCCGGGCGTGCATTCGGTATAGAAACGCTGACCCATCCGGGCGAGCGTGCGTATTTCCCGGACATAGGCGGCTTCGGCCTCCGCGGTGGGCTCAAGCACCTTCGCGCCGCGCTTTTCGGCTTCCGTGACCAGATGGGTGACGTGCTGCGCCTGCTCGTTCAGCGCTTGCGGCACGCTGATGGTGATGGCCGTTTGCGTGAAGCCGAGGAAGAAGCAGTTCGGAAAACCGTGCGTTGTCAGGCCGTGCAGCGTGCGCAACCCGTCGGACCAGTGCTGGGATAAAGTCTCTCCGCCGCGGCCGATGATGTCGTAGCCGGCGCGCCGCGTGTACGAGGTTCCGACCTCGAAGCCGGTGGCGAAGATCAGGCAGTCGATTTCATATTCGCGCCCGTTGGCGACGACGCCTTTTTCCGTGAGCGCCTCGACTCCCAGTCCGTTGGTGTCGACCAGCGTCACGTTCGGCCGGTTGTAGGTCTGAAGATACTCGTCGTGGAAGCAGGGTCGCTTGCAGAATTGGCGGTACCAGGGCTTCAACGCCGCGGCGGTCGCAGGATCCTTCACGATCGCGTCGACGCGCGCGCGGATCTGATTCATCTTCTTGTAGTCGGCGAGCTCGAGAAGCTCGGCGCGTTCGGCGCCGGTCAGTCGGCGACCGAGCTTGTGCGACGCCTCCTTCACCGCGTTGCCCGTGAGATTGCGGAAGATGTCGGTCCAGCCGTCCTTCACCAGGTCTTCGTCCTGTTCGCCGCCGCTGACCAGGATGTTGAAATTCTCCATGCGCCGCTTCTGCCAGCCCGGTTGCAGCGATGCCGCCCAGACCGGATCGGTCGTGCCGTTGTTGCGCACGTCGATCGAGGAGGGCGTGCGCTGAAAGACGTAGAGCTGCTTGGACCACTCGCCCAGATGCGGAATGCACTGCACGGCCGTCGCGCCCGTGCCGATGATGCCGACCCGCTTGTCTTTGAGGCCCGTCAGATTGCCGTAGCTGTCGCCGCCGGTATAGCGATAGTCCCATCTGCTGGTATGAAAGGTGTAACCCTTGAATTCGTTGATGCCCGGTATGCCCGGCAGTTTGGGGCGGCTGAGCGGGCCGTTCGCCATCGCCACATAGTGTGCGGTGAAGCGGTCGCCCCGGTCGGTGCTGACGATCCAGCGCGCCGCCGCCTCGTCCCAGCGCAGCTCGGTTACGCCCGTCTGCAACAGGGCATCGTCATAGAGATGGAAGTGCCGCGCGATGTTGCGGCTGTGTTCCAGAATCTCCGGCGCGAAGGAATATTTGTGCTTCGGCATGTAGCCGAGCTCTTCGAGCAGCGGCAGGTAGCAGTACGACTCGACGTCGCACATCGCGCCGGGATAGCGGTTCCAGTACCAGGTGCCGCCGAAGTCGCCGGCATTCTCGACCATGCGGATGCTCTTATACCCGGCCTCCCGCAGGCGCGCGCCCATCAGCAGTCCGCCGAAGCCGCCGCCGATGACCGCGAACTCCACATCGTCGAACACCGGAGCGCGCGTGAATCCGGGTTCGACATAGGGATCGTCTACGTAGCGCGAGAACTCCGCCTTCACCTCGATGTACTGGGCGTTGCCGTCGGGGCGAAGCCGCTTGTCGCGCTCGCTCAGATATTTGGTCTTGAGGCCGTCTCGATCGAAATCGACTTCGCCGATCAGTGCTGCGATCTCGGGATGCATGTTCATCGCTGCGTTCCTTGGGTGCGCAGGAGATTGTACGGACAGACCGGCCCGGCACAACCGCGATCAGACGTGCCGTCGCGGAGCGCTCACGGCCATGATGCGGCGCACCCAAGGCTCGC
>Ga0335071_10009218_pt1 | contig 10098 bp, 6 predicted proteins | sample Lox_Sample_15_FD_206724 | JGI IMG/M metagenome (GOLD analysis project Ga0335071, IMG submission 206724) | Soil microbial communities from Loxahatchee National Wildlife Refuge, Florida, United States - Lox_Sample_1.5 | ecosystem: Environmental > Terrestrial > Soil > Wetlands | place: USA: Florida...
GGGTTGCTACGCCGGAGAAGTTATCGCTCTTCGCGTTGCCCAGCGCCGCGAAAGTTGACGCTCTCGTTCGGCGGTACCACAAGGTTCTTCTGGGCCCGCTGGACCCGCTGGACGACGTGAACAATGATGGCGCAAGTCTTTACCGCACCCTGATTGCACCTGCGCAATCGCTGCTGCCAAAAGGAAGCAAAGTCTTTGTGATTCCCGACGGCACTCTGAACACACTCAACTTTGAAACGCTCGTGGCGCCTGATCCTGCCCCGCACTACTGGATCGAGGACGCGAACATTGCCGACGCGAGTTCCGTGCGGATGCTGGCCGCTTCAGGAAGGGGTGAGACGCAGGATCGTAGCCTGCTTATGCTGGGCGACGCTGTATCGTCGAGTGCGGATTATCCTGAGTTGGGCAAAGCCCCCGATGAGATGAAAAGCATCGAGAAGCACTTTGCTTCCACTCGGAGACGCGTCTTTGCCCGTGAGCAGGCCACGCCGGCTGCATATCTGGAGAGCCGCCCGGCACAGTTTTCCTATATCCATTTCGTGGCCCACGGGACCGCGAGCCGCGTCAGTCCGCTGGACTCCGCTATCGTTCTCTCCGGAAACGGAGCTGATGATTCATTCAAGCTTTATGCTCGCGACATCATTCATCGGCCGCTTCGGGCCGATCTGGTGACGATATCAACCTGCTATGGCGCCGGTTCCCGGGCATATTCCGGAGAGGGGTTGGTCGGTCTTTCCTGGGCATTCCTGCGTGCTGGAGCCCACAATGTTATCGGAGCCCTGTGGGAGGTAAGTGACGTCTCCACTCCAGGGTTGATGGATGAGGTCTATGGAGAGCTGATGAAAGGGAAGAGTCCGGCGAGTGCTCTGCGCGCTGCGAAACTGAGCATGCTGCATTCACAAGGATCTTTTCGACGGCCGTTCTACTGGGCGCCTTTCCAGCTCTATACAGGATCTTAAGGTTGACGATTTCTGATCAGGCGGCTCGTTTCTCCCCGAGGGCAGCCGCTACTTTCCTCAGATCTTCGATGAAGGATTCCATCTGTTCGTGGCGGGCCTGATCATCCTGCGCGCGGAGAATGGAAGAGGGATGCACTGTCGCCATGACCAGGGGGGCGAGGGGAGACTGGACGAATTCGCCCCGCCGCTCCGTAACCCGGAAATCCCGGCCCAGTAAAGATTGAGCTGCGCTCGCGCCCAGGCAAATCAAGACTTTCGGTTTCACTTCATCGAGTTCAGCGTCGAGCCACGGGCGGCAGGCGTGGATTTCTGAGTAGCGCGGTTTCTTGTGAATGCGTTGCTTCCGGCGTTCTCCGGCAACCCACTTGAAGTGCTTGACTACGTTTGTGACGTAAACCTGGCTCCGATCGATACCCGCCTTCTCCAGTGCCTGGTCAAGAATGCGTCCTGCGGGACCCACAAAGGGGCGGCCCACACGGTCTTCCTGATCTCCAGGCTGCTCACCCACGAGCATGATTTTTGCCGTTGCCAGCCCTTCCCCAAACACCGTCTGCGTGCCGGTTTTCCACAGATCACAAGCTTTGCAGCTTCGCGCGGCGAGCTTTAGGGCGTCCAGGGACGCGTGAGCGGGAATCAGCGCCGCTGCTGATTGTTCCTCTGATTCGGGTTGTTTTTGCTTTGGCTTTGACGTGCGAAAGGCAGTCAAGTACCCATCCCGTTGTAGGCGGCCTACAGGAAACAGTTACTCTTGCGAGTGCAACACTGTACTTCTGGGATGAGAAATCCGCACACGGGGTTGACGAAAATCGTGCGCACCTTTACAGACAAATCTCCCTGGAAGTACAGAGCGCCTTGGATTGGCCGCGTGCCGGGCGCCGGTTATGCTGCGAATCGATGAAGATTCCTCCAGTACTCCCGCCTAACCAAGCAGGAGCTGGATCAGTAGCCGGCTCCTGCTTCTCGCCTTCAACGGCGCCAAACGGAAGGGGAAAAAAGAGGCGAGCTTCATCAACAAACGGAATCGACAAGGAGGCAAGATGTTGTATTGGGCATTGCTGTTCCTGATTGTGGCGATCATTGCGGCGGTATTGGGGTTTGGCGGAGTAGCCGTGGCCGCAGCCGGTATCGCGAAGGTTCTGTTCTTCATCTTCCTGGTGCTGTTCGTCGTGATGCTGATCTCGCACCTGGGACGCCGGGGCTCTAGCATCTAGCCTGCGCAAGCTTATGCCGCCTGCTCTTCGTGAGGAACGCAGAGCAGGCGGATGCAATCTCGATGCCGGGGGTATGGTTCGCGTGATTGCTATGAGCGCATTGGACAGGCATCGCGCGCAACGCATCGCCAAATTGCCGACAGCGTCGCAGTCGCTGCAAGGATAAGCTTCGGCGAAGTTTATAGACGTTACTTCGAGCATGCCGCTGTCTCTCATGATGCGGCGATTCTGCTCTGGCAGCGCGCGGAGAACCGCGATATTGCTGCGATCCATAGGTGCTGTAAGTGGCTGAGCGGTGCCATCAGGTATTGCCTGTATTGCGCGTATGCCCTTCAAAGTTCGATAAGCGACTTTGATGCGTGGGTCGGTAGCCCCACGCGTCGAAAGTGGAACTAAATTAAATCAGGAGACTCCAGCCATGAATTCGGACGAAATGCGTGGGAAATGGAATCAGTTCAAGGGTTCAGTCAAGCAGAAGTGGGGAAAGCTGACCGACGACGACCTTACCCAGATTGAAGGCGACCGCGACCGCCTGGTGGGAAAGATCCAGGAGCGGTACGGCATTACCAGAGAGAAAGCACAACAAGAGCTCGATAACTGGAATACATCGTCCACCACCGGGACAGAAGAAGAACTTCCAAAGCGCAGGGCCAGCTAATTTCCGAGTGGTAGTTCGACGAGGCCCGGGCTTTTGCCCGGGCCTGACATTTTTGTTGGGCTAAGCAGAGAACAGTTCCTGAACGGCCCGGTAGCCTTGATCAATGGCTTGATCCGTGTAGGCGGCAGCCGCGGCGTCGGAATTGGCAATGGCAATTCGTCCGAAACGCTTGCGGGCAATATCGCACGGGCGCTTGCCCTCAGGCCAGTCGGGATCCCACAGCGGGTTGTACTCATAGGCGTATCCATGAGGCCAACGGTTTACGGTAATGGCGTCGATGTCGCGCGCGGGATCGAAGCCGCCGCTGCCCAGTACGCGGCCTAGTTGGTCGCGGATATTCCTTTCAAAAGTGTCGAACGGTGTAGACAGCAGTTCGTAATGTCCCGCCCGCTGCTGTTCGCGTGCCGAAAGCCCCGGCTGGCATGGAGTCCGGAGCATGCGCACCAAGATGGGATCAGCGGGCGATTGCGGAAACCTGTAATCCCCAATGCTGACTGCCTGATCTAGGTTTACGGACGAGTGGTACATCCCCGGACAGGAAATGCCGCGAACTCCTAATTTCTGAAACGCTTTCCAGTCGCGAATTGCAACAACGGTGTAAACCAGCGGAACCTTGACACCATAGCGCAGCGCTTGCTTTTGTTCGGAGGGAAGCTCCGTGCAGAGGAACGGGATCACCATGTTCCAGCACGCGAGCACTACACTTTTCGCACGTACGTTGTACGTTTTATCGTCTCGAGAATAGAGAATCTCCGCCTGCTTGGCGGAATCCGGCTGTCCGACGTTTCTCGCAGCAACCACGGTGCTGTTCAGCCGGAGGCGGACCGGATCATCATTCCGGTCGAGCCGGCCGTAGTCGATTCTCGCCGTGACAATATCTTCGGGAGTTTTGCCCGGCGCGCATCCGGGTATCAGGGACCGCACCAGCATTCGTGCTATGGATGCGTTTCCATCGGGGAAGTGGAAGTGATATTCCTCCTGTGGAGTGACTTCTCCGAGTGCGGTGAAGGTGAGGCCCTTGGAGGGAACGCGATCCAATCCCATGCCTTCGAAGCCCGGAAAATGAATCGCCCAACAATCCAGGGCAGGAACCGCGTCGATGCCGATCCCGTAAAGGCCGTGAGTTCGCGCCTGGTAAAACGGGATTACATCCGGATGAGCTTTGACTACATTCAGCAGAAAGTCCTTGTAGCTCATTCGCGAGAGCCGGGCTTTTTTCTCCGCCTGCGGCACTCCTGCCATGTAATCGGTCTTGCCTTCCTGAATGCGGACGATACTCTGTTGGGCTTCGCCGGAGAGCGGCGTGCGCTTAAGAAAGTCCGCCCACTGGCCGGATCCGCCCTGCCTTGCGCCGCGGCCGCCCGGTGCGTTGGTGACAAGACGGTCGGTTCCGAACGTTTCCTTGTCGAAGAAGTACCCGAATCCGAACCCGGAGTAAACCTCGTTATCCGAGCATTTCTTCTCCAAGGCCGGCGGATCGATCCCTAATTCCGTGAGCAGTCCGCGCGCTTCTTTGCTGTACGGAAACGGCGACTCGATCGCTACCGTGCCACCGTTGGCGAGCAGAAGGCGGCCTCCCGGACGGAACTCGTTTCTCTTGGCATGTCCGCCGAAATCATCATGATTGTCGAGAATCAGGATGCGGGCCGAGGCGCCCTCCTGCTTGCGAAAGAAGTAAGCCGCTGCGAGGCCGCTCATTCCAGCGCCCACAACAATCAAATCGTAGGCTTCGCCGGTGTCGACAGGTTTTCCCGCCTTCTCCCAGAACTCGCCATCCCGTAATGAGTGGGCGGTTTCGAATGCTCCGGGATGGCTGCCGCGCATGCCGGTGAGAGCCGGCGGATAGTAGCCGGGACGTTCCTGCGCCGGAAGCGTGGAATCCTCCGCCGAAAGCAGGGGCCCCAGCCACGGGCTCGCGAGCGTGCCACCGACTCCGACAGCCATTCCGTTCAAAAAATCCCGGCGCGTGATGCTGCGCCCCATGCCAAGTTCTCGATCCCGTGATTCCCGGCTCATGATGTTGATCTCAACCTCAGGATTCGTATACCCATTTGCCGCCTGTCATCGTGCGCTCGACGGGGATTGTCACTAGCGTGGAGGGGTCTTCTTTAAACGGATCCCGGCCTAGTACTACCAGATCCCCGAGTTTGCCTGGTTCGATGGAGCCCTTGAGATTTTCCTCATAGGAAGCATAAGCGCCGTTGATGGTACCGATACGGATCGCTTCCTCTACCGTCACGCGCTGATTTGCGCCCCAGACGTGTCCGGACATATCGGTGCGGGTCACCTCGGATTGCAAGGCCATCATCGCAGGAAATTCACCCGGCGGATAATCGGACGCTTGCGTCGGACGAAGTCCGGCATCGAGGAAAGTGCGCAGTGCGAACATGTGCTTCAGGCGTTCTTCACCGTAGTACTGCATCTTTTCGCCGTGATAATAGACGTAAGTCGAGAAGGGAGTCGGGATTACACTCAGCGCCCGCATCCGTTCGATAATAGAGTCGTTAATCAGCGTGCAATGCTCGATCCGGAAACGGGGATCTTTACGGGGAAATTCGCGATTCAGCCGTTCGTAAACGCCCAGCACCCTCTCGATGGCGACGTCCCCATTGGCGTGAGTCCCGAGTTGCCAGCCTGCGGAGTAAGCTTTTCGGCCATATTCGTAAAGTTCGTCTTCCGTCGCGGAGAAAGTGCCGTAGTCGTTGGGCCTGCCGATGTACGGTTGTGAGAGACGGGCAGTGCGTCCTGAGATCGCGCCGTCCGCGACTTGCTTCATTCCGCCGATGCGGACCCACTCGTCGCCTAGCCCGGTGCGCACACCTGCCGCAATCATGCGATCGATATAGGTCCAGCCGATGAAGCAGTAGATACGCATCAACAGATCGCCGCTGTCACGGGCGTCCTGGTAGGCCTGAAGATCCTCGGGGCTGCCCAGCGTGTCACCAACCGAAGTGATGCCTGTTTTGGTCATCATCTGCGAGATCAGCTTTACGCCTTCGCGGTAATCGTCCCGTGTGTACGTGGAAGGAATTACTTTGTGGAACACATCGGCGGCACGCTCGTTCACCAGTCCCGTGAATTGACCCGAGTCGTCGCGGCCGAAGTTACCACCGACGGGATCCGGCGCGCTCTGGGTTACGCCCGCGGCCTTGAATGCCCGCGAATTGGCGAAGTCCATGTGACCGCCGCGATGGTTCACAAACACAGGATGATCCGGCACGGCCTCATCCAAGTCTTTGATCGAGAGCATGCGCCCGTCCGACGTTTTCGTGTCGTCGTACTTGAAGCCCAGCACCCAGTCGCCGGGAGGCGTCTTCGCGGCGCGCTCCCGCAGAGCCTTTTGGATAGCCGTAATCGATCTCAAGTCACAATCTACCTGGCGGAGGTGCATGCGTCCCGATACCGCAGGATGGGTGTGAGCATCGATGAAACCAGGCAGAACGGTTTTTCCGCCAAGGTCCACCTTGCGGCTGGATCCTGCGGCGAGATGCAAAATGTCGCCGTTGGAACCAACCGCGAGGAACCTCCCGCGAGAAATGGCAACCGCTTGCGCACGGGGCAGGCGTGGATCGACCGTCCAGAAGTTTCCGTTGTAAAGAATCAGGTCAGGTTCGGACTTCTCGAGAGGGAAAAGGGCCAGGGCGCCCATACCTAGGACGAAGTTGCGCCGCGAAGTCTCAAACATAATTGTTCTCTCGTGCCTACGCTTTGTCTGACTTCAGGATTTCCTGAACGGCGCGATATCCCTGATCGATCGCGATATTGGTATAGGCATGGCCGTCGGAATCCGAGTTCGCGATATGGATACGGCCGAACGGCTGGCGTCCAATCACGCATGGCCGCTCGGAATCAGGGCGACCCAGCGGTTCAAAAAGCGGATTGTATTCGTAGGCGTATCCGTGCGGCCAGCGATTCACCGTGATGGCTTCGATATCGCGAGCGGAATCAAATCCTCCCGCGCCCAGCATGCGGCCCAACTCGTCGCGAATGTTTCGTTCGAATGCGTCGAATTTCGTCGTGAACAAATCCCAGCGGCCCGCCTTGTACTGTTCCTTGCAGGGTAGGCCGGGTTTGCAGGGCGTCCGCATGAGATGCAGAAGACAGGATTCTTCGGGATGGCTCGGGAAGTGGTAATCACCAAGCGAGACCGGGAAGTCGAGCGAGACCGAACTGAAATACCCACCCGGCGCGTAAACGCTATTGATCCCAAGCTTCTCGAATGCCTTCCAATTTGCGATCTGCACATTGGTGTAAACGAGGGGAATCTTTACGGCATACGCGAGCGCTTCTTTTTGCTTGTCCGACATTTCCGGGCAGAGATACGGGATCACCATGTTGTAACAGGCGAGCACGCAATTCGCGGCCTTTACCTTGTGCGCCTTGCCCTGGCGGACGTAAGTGATCTCGACTTGCTTTGCGGATTCCAGCTCGCCGACATGCCTGGCCCGGACAACCGTGCTGTTCAGGCGGATTCGCACCGGGGAATCCGCGCTATCCAGCCGCGCATAGTTCATGCGCGCCGTCACGATGTCTTCCATGGTGTTGCCCGGAGCTGTGCCGGGAACGAGCGAGCGCACCAGCAGCCGTGCTACGGATGAATTTCCATCCGGGAAGTGGAAGATGTAGGGCTCCGCCTGTTCGGGAGAGTCTTCATGACTGGCCAGCTGGATTCCCTTGAATCCCGGGTATTCCATCTCGAGGCAGTCGATCGCGGCAACCGCATCGATGCCTACTCCATATAGTCCGTGCGGGGCTGTTTGAAAAACCTTGATCACATCCGGATGCACTTTGACGTACTGCAGCAGGTAATCCTTGTAGCTCGTCTTGGTCAGCTTGCGCCGTTTTTCTTCGACGCTGAGCCCCGCCAGGTAATCGACATTCGTGGTTTGCAAGCGGGTCAGATCGCGGCGGGCTTCTTCCGCGATCGGGATCTTGGCCAGAATTTCCGGAGGATACTCCAACCCCAGGTAGTGAGCCCCGAAGCCTTTCACGAGAACGTCGCTGCCAAATGTTTCCTTGTCAAAAAACGTAGCGCGCTTCAGGTTCATCGACTTGTACAGGTTCTGGTCGAAGTACTTTTTGAAGCGATCCACATCGATGCCCAACTCCTGTAAAAGGCCGAACGCTTCCTTGCTGTAATGATGCGGCGCTTCCAGCGACTGGGTTCCGCCGTAGCCCAGCAGCAATCGATTTCCTGCTTTGAATTCATTGCGCTTGGCGTGACCACCGAAATCGTCGTGGTTGTCGAGAATGAGGATCTTTGCCTGTGGTCCGGCGATCTTGCGATAGAAGTATGCCGATGCAAGGCCGCTGATGCCGCCTCCGGCAATAATCAAGTCATAGGATTCGTTATCCGAAACCGGGTTAGCCCACTGCTCGCCATCGCGCAGCGCATGGGCCACCTCCCAGGATCCGTCATGGCTCCCGCGCATACCAGTCTTTGCCGGGGGATAGTAATTGGGATCCTGCTCGGGTGCGGAGTCCACCCCAGCCATCGCTTCCAGCAGGCCCGGATTACTCGCGACCAGCGAAGCGCCCACGGTAACCGCGCAACCGTTAAGGAAGTCACGACGGGTGATTGAGCGTCCCATCCCCAAGGATTGATCCTGCTTCTTGCTCATCTCATTTCTCCATAACTCCGGTTATCGAGCAGTCTAGAAAACGAGCTTCAAAGCAAGCTGAAGAATTCTGGGATCGTAGGTTCCGCTGATCTGGCCGAAGGTCCCCGACAATACGGAACGATCGGCTGGCGGACGGAATTCCGCACGGTTGAAAATATTGAATGCCTCGGCACGGAAGATGAGCTTGGTGCGTTCACCTACGAGCATGGTGGATTTTTCCAGTGCCAGGTCCAGGTTGCTGCGTCGCGGTCCGTGGAAGGAGTTGCGCTGGTACGTTCCGTAGAACCCGATCGGGCATGGGCCAGCACCGTTGTTGCCCGTAATGCAGTCGTCTTGCTGGAATGAGTTCGGGTCGAACCAGAAGTTGTGTGTGCTCCCGTTGAAAGTTTGAACCCGCCGTGGGTCGAACGTAGCGACGGATGCGACCACTTGGTCTGCGCGAACAAGTTGCCCATCACCCGCACCGGATGGGCCGGGTTGTCCGGAGCGCTGGCGCGTTCCGGCGGTGAAGTCGAGGGGAATCCCCGATTGTACGAAGAAGATGGGATACAAGCTCCATCCGCTGGTCAATCGCTTTGGACCGTTCGCCCACATTTTCGCGAAGGGCAACTCCCAGCCTCCACTGAAAGTGAAGCGCTGCCGAATGTCGAAATCGGAATTTCCCCAAAACTGGTCGTGACTGTAATAGGGAATCGAGGAGATCCGCGAATTGAAGCCGGATCCATTGTCCAGGTTGTGAGACCAGGTGTAGGCGAGAGTGAAGAATGCCTTGCCGATAACAGGCATGTCACTCTCGCGTTTTGTAAGACTGGTCAGCAGCCCGTTGTAATTGCCCCGGTTCAGGCCATCGAAAGTCGGCATGTATCCGAAAGTGCTTGGATCGGCGTTGGGATCAGAGGCGAGAAGTTGATAATTCAAGAGGCGCGTGGATGTTCCCAGAATCATTGGATTCTGATCAACCCACGTCAGCAATTTGTGCGAGGAACTTCCCGCATATCCGATTTGGGCCATCAGACCATTTCCAACCTGCCGTTGCACGCTGAGGTTGTATTGGAAGATGTAGGGCGTCTTCAGGTGGATATTCACGAAGTTGTTGCCCGATCCGAGGAAGGGCGTGAATCCGGCGTCGGCAAAGTTGATGTTCGAAGGAGGAGGAATCTTCGACGGAAATGGATCGGCTTGTCCGACCGAAATGTAAGGCGTGGACAGGATTTTGCTGGGCCCGTCGGTGGGAAGGGGATTGTTCGTCGTGTCCCCCGGGTCGGGAGTGAGCACAGCCCCGCCGGCCCAGGGAGCTTCGTCGGTGGCCCAATCCGACATCCATCCGTTGAGAGTGTCGAAGAACATGCCGAAACCTCCACGAACGCTGGTCTTGCCGTCGCCGCGGGGATCCCACGCGAAACCAATTCTGGGGGATAGGTTCGTGTGGTCGGGGTAGTACCAGCCTCTCGGCGCCCCGGGATCACCTGGCACCAGGAATCCGAGTGGCGCATTGGGGAACCTCACTGATTGTGCGCCCGGCACGATGCTGAAACTGTAGCCTTTCGTATCGGTCTCCGGACTGGTGTACTCGTAGCGGAGACCGAACGTCAGATTCAACCGGGGCGTGGCTTTCCACTCGTCTTGTCCGAATAACGCGTACTGCCTCT
>Ga0335071_10009219_pt1 | contig 10098 bp, 7 predicted proteins | sample Lox_Sample_15_FD_206724 | JGI IMG/M metagenome (GOLD analysis project Ga0335071, IMG submission 206724) | Soil microbial communities from Loxahatchee National Wildlife Refuge, Florida, United States - Lox_Sample_1.5 | ecosystem: Environmental > Terrestrial > Soil > Wetlands | place: USA: Florida...
TCAGCGTCTGTTGCAGGAAGAACAGGGCATAGAACTGGCCCGTGTACCAGACCACCGCCTGCCCGGCCACGCCGCCGAACAGCACGAGGAGCACGATCTTCAGGTTGCCCCAGCGGAGGAAGGACTCGGTGAGAGGCGCCTTGGAGCTCTTGCCCTGCTCCTTCATCCGCCGGAAGACGGGGGACTCCTGCAGCTGCAGCCGGATGTAGACGGAGATGGCGAGGAGCAGTACCGAGAGCAGGAAGGGGATGCGCCAGCCCCAAGCCTCGAATCGCTCGGTGCCCAGGCCGCTGCGCGCGGCGAGGATGACGAGCAGCGACAGGAACAGCCCCAGGGTGGCGGTGGTCTGGATCCAGGAGGTGAAGTTGCCGCGCCGGCCGGCCGGCGCGTGCTCGGCGACATAGGTGGCGGCGCCGCCGTACTCGCCGCCCAGGGCCAGCCCCTGCAGCAGGCGGGCGCTGATGAGGATGATCGGGGCGGCCACCCCGATGGTCGAGTAGTTGGGCAGGAAGCCGACCAGGGCGGTGGAGAAGCCCATGATGAGGATGGTGAGCAGGAAGGTGTACTTCCGGCCGATGAGGTCGCCCAGGCGGCCGAACACCACCGCCCCGAAGGGCCGCACCGCGAACCCGGCCGCAAAGGCCAAGAGGGCGAAGATGAAGCCGGTGGTGGGGTCCACTCCGGAGAAGAACTGCCGGCTGATGATCGCTGCCAGCGAACCGTAGAGGTAGAAATCGTACCACTCGAAGACGGTGCCGAGCGAGGACGCGAAGATGACACGCCGCTCGGCGGGGCTTATCCCGGCCCGAGCGGCGGGCGCAGAGGCTCCGGGTCGAGCCGGAGGTGAAGCCGACGTCACGGACATTTGGCCTCCACCAATGGTGGGTTTCGTGAAAGGGCCCTTGCAGCCAGGTGTGCTGGGTTAAGCAGGGGGTGCGGCGTTTACAACCTGAACACGACACCACGTCGCCCAGGACCCAAGTGCGCGCACAGCCCGGGACCCGCTGGGGGCGAAGGGGCGGCGAGCCAGAAGCCGCGACACGGGGCGGAACTCCGCGTCGCCGGGAAGAGGGCGAAGAGCTCGGGACGATCGTAGAGTCCCAGGACAGATGAGTGCCCGCGCTCTCACCTGGCTGCTCGTCACGACCTCCTTCCTCACCTACCTGGCGGTGCTGCTCCGGTTGCGGACGCGCAGCACCGGGACGTTCTACCGGCCGATGCAGCGCGTCAGGCCAGTCTCCGCCGGCGTGGCCGCGGCTGCGGGCTGGATCTCCGCCGCGTCCTACCTATCCCTGGGAGGGGCGCTAGCCGTTTCGCCATGGGATGGCGCCGTGTACCTGGCCGGCTGGACGGCGGGCTTCGCGCTCCTGACCCTGCTCGCCGCCCCGTACTTCCGGCGCTCGGGACGCGAGACCATCCCGGCCCTCGTGGCCGAGCGATTCCGCTCGCCCGCGGCGGGGGCCATTGCCGCCTCGATGGCGGTGCTGGTGACGTTCACCTATCTCTCCGCGCAGCTGCGCGGCGCAGCCATCGTGCTCGCCCGGTTCGTGCCGTTGCCGCTTCCTTGGGCGGTCGCCGCCGCGGCCGCGGTGGTGTTGCTCTACACCACCCTCGGTCCGCTGAGGACCCTCACCGGCGGGCAGGTGGCGCAGTACCTCGTCCTCGCGACGGCGTTCGCCGTGCTGGCTGGGGCGGTCTCGCTTGCCCTCACCGGCAGCCCCATCCCGCAGCTGGCGTGGTTTGGCCACCTCTCGCCCCGCGGCGCCGGCCTCCTTCGCCAGCCGGCAGGGTCGGCCCTGCGAGCGGCGCTCGAGGGGCTGGCGAGGGAGGTGGGTCCCCTGGAGCATGGCGCCGGCCTTCGCGGCTCTGTCGACCGGATCGCCATCCTGGTGGCGCTCCTCGCGGGGACGGCGGCGCTGCCCCACATGGTGAGCCGGTTCCTGGCCATGCCGCGGGCGCGCGACGCGCGCGCCTCGGCCGGATGGGGCCTGTGCTTCATCGTTCTCTTCTACAGTGCAGTCCCGGCGGTGGCGCTGGCGGCCCGGGCTGGCCTCCTTGCCTCGGAGGCCCTGGGCGCGCCCGCCACCTGGATGGCGGGGTGGGTGCCCTCGGGCCTGGTTTCCGGCGGCGGACCGGCGCTCCGGGTGCACCCGGACGTCTTGGTGGTGGCCGCCCCGGAGATGCTGGGGCTGCCGCCATGGGTGACCGCGGTCGCCGCCGCCGGCGCGCTGGCGGCGGCTGTCTCCGCCGGGGCGGGGCTCGTCCTCTCCATGGGCGCGGCCGCCGGCCGAGACCTTCTCGGCGCCCTCCTCCCGGCCGGCGCGGCCGAGCGGATCGGGGTGCCCGCCTCGCGGACCGCGGCCGCCGCCTTGACCGCGGTCGCCGCCTTGCTGGCGCTTCACCCGCCGGGCACCGTGGTCGAGACGGTGGCGCTAGCCTTCGGGCTGGCCGCGGCCGCGTTCCTGCCGGCGCTGCTCGCCGTGGCGTTCTGGCCTCGGGCGACCCGCCCCGGGGTGCTGGCGGGCATGGCCGCGGGCGCCTCGTTCACGGTTGGCTACGTGCACTGGTTTCGTTTCGCGCACCCGGAGCTCGATGACGTCGCCCACTGGTGGTTGGGGATCTCGCCAGAGGGGATCGGGACGGTGGGCACGCTCTTGGGAGGGGCGATGCTCGTGGCGGTCTCGCTCCTCACCGTCGGGCCGGACCGACCCACGGCGCCGGCCTGAGAGGACGCCATGCAACCTGCCGAGTCGCCTCTCGACGGAGGTGCCCTGCTCGGCCGGGCGCGGCGCGCGCTTAGGAGCGGCGGGCTCGTGGGCATCCTCTCCGAGCTGCCGGTCGGGATGGCGGCGGGCGGGGCCGGCGCGGAAGAGTTGGGTCGCCTCGCTGCCCGGCTTCAGGATGCGCTGGTGCGGCGGATGGCGACGCTCCACCGGCGCGAGCGCGGGCCGCCGCCGGCTCCCTGGGCCTGGCTCGTGCTCGGGTCCGCGGGCCGGCGCGAGCAGCCGCTCCCCACCGACCAAGACCACGCCCTGGTGGTGGCCGGCGACCCCGCAGACGCCTGGTACGCGTCCCTGGCCGAGCGGGTCGAGGGAGGCCTCCGCCAGGCCGGGCTCCCGCCCTGTCCGGGCGGGATGACCGCCCAGCGCTGGCGCGCCCGCATCGGCGACTGGTGCGACCTTGTCGGGGGCGCGCTCGAGGACCCCGAGCCGGCTGCGATCCTCCTTGCCGCAGCGCTCGCCGATGGGCGGCGGGTGGCGGGGCCGCTCGACCCGGCTCCGCTCCGCCTTGCGCTCTCCCGGGCCCCGGCCCACCCGCGCTTCCTTCGCGAGATCTTCCGCGCCTCGCTGGCCTTCTTCCCGCCCTCGACCATGCGGCTGCGGCTCGGTGGCACCCTCGAGCTCGGACGGGAAGCCCTGGCGCCACTGGTCTTCCTGGCGCGCGGTTACGGGCTTGCGGCGGGTACCGCCGCAACCGGCACCTGCGACCGGCTCCGGGCCGCCGAGGCCGCTGGCCTGCTTGGTGGGAAGCTGGCCTTTGCTTCGGCCGAGGCATTCCGCTTTCTCGCCGCGCTCCGGCTGCGGACCGCCCTGGAGGCGGAGGCCCCGACCGGCCGGGTCGCCCTGCGGGCGCTCTCGGCGGAGGACCGGCGGGGGCTTTTGTCCGCCCTGGCAGCGGCGCGCCGGCTTCGCGCGCAGGCCGCGCTGCGATTCGGGGTGGAGTAGGCTGTCACGACCATGGGCGATCTGGCTGCGATGGTCCTCTGTGCCGGGATGGGGACGCGGCTCCGGCCCCTCACCGAACAGCTTCCCAAGCCGGCGGTACCCCTCTGCGATGCGCCCCTCGTCGGCTGGACCCTGGCCCTGCTCCGCGGCGCAGGGGTGCGCTGGGCAGTGGTCAACACCCACCACCTGCCCCGGCAGATGGCCGGGGCGGCGACCACGGCCGCCGCTGCGCTGGGGCTCGGGCTGGAGGTCTCGCACGAGCCGGTCATCGCCGGGACGGGTGGGGCGCTGCGCGAGGCGCGAGGACTACTCCGCGGCGCCGATCCGCTCGTGCTCGTGAACGGCGACGTGCTCTTCGATCTCGACCTGTCCGCCGCCCTGGTGGCGCACCGCGCCTCCGGAGCCCTCGCCACCATGGTGCTCCTGCCCATGCCGGCGGGGGAGCGGTACGCCACGGTGGAGGTGGACGCGGACGGGTCGGTGCGGCGCATCGCCGGGGCCTTCGGGCCAGGCGGCGAGGGGCTCACCCCCTGGCACTTCTCCGGCGTCCACGTGCTGTCACCGGAGGTCCTCGACCGCGTGCCGGCGGAGCCGTTCCAGGCCGACGTGAACCGGCACGTCTATCCCCATCTCATGGCCCAAGGCGCCGTGCGAGGGTTCGTGGCCGGAGGCTACTGGAACGACCTGGGCACGCCGGCGCGATACCTGGCGGCGGCGAGCGACGTCCTCGCCGGCCGGGTCCCGCTCGGGCGGTTCGCGGGGATCGAGCCGCTCTCCGCAGCGCCAGAGCGCGCGGTGGGTGTCCGGGCTGCGCCGAGCGCCGCGCTCTCACCCCTGGCGCGTCTTGCCGGCCCGGCCTACGTCGGCGCTGGGGCCCGGATCGAGGCCGGTGCCGAGGTCGGGCCGGAGGCGATCGTCGGCGCCGGCGCGGTGGTCCCGGCGGGGGCGGTGGTGCGTCGGGGGGTGGTCTGGCCCGGCACCCCCCTCGCCCCGGGGGAGCACATCCTGAGCGTCGTGGCGGCAGGCGCGCTGCGGGTGGCGGCGGGTTAGGACGTGACCCCTAGGCACCCGGGTGCTCGTTCGAGAGAGGACGCGGCCCGCGGCGTGGCCGGTGCCAGTCGCAAGGGAGCGAGGGCAAGGGTCACCGGGCCGCCTGCACCAGGACCACGGTGATGTTGTCGGCGCCGCCGGCGGTGTTGGCTGCCTCGACGAGCTCACCCACCGATCTGCGCAGGTCGCCATGGGCGCCGCGCAGGATCTCGGCGACCCGCGCGTCGGGCACCATGGAGGAGAGCCCGTCCGAGCAGAGCAGCAGGACGTCGCCCGCCTCGAGAGGCACGCGGGTGACGTCCACCTCGACGGTGGTCTTCATCCCCAGGGCCCGGAGGATCACGTTCCGGTGGGGAAAGGCCTTGATCTCGGCGGGTGAGAGGGCGTGGGCCTTCATGTGCTCGTTCAGGAGCGAGTGGTCCTCGGTCACCTGCTTCAAGTCCCCGCGCCGGAACAGGTAAGCGCGGCTGTCGCCCACGTGTCCCACGAGTGCCGCGTTGCCCTCGCGGGGGAAGGCGGCAGCCACGATGGTGGTCCCCATCCCGTGCAGGCGCTCGTCGGTGCGGGCCCGCTCGTGGATGCGCAGGTTGGCGAGCTTCACCCCGGTGATGAGCCGGTTTTCGTCGTAGGTCCGCTTGGGGTCGAGCTTGTAGGGCCAGGTGGCATCCTCGTCTCGGCCGGTGAGCCGGAAGAACTCCGCCATCTCCTCGACGGCGATGCGTGCCGCGACCTCGCCCGAGGCGTGACCGCCCATGCCGTCGGCCACGCAGTAGAGGCTCTCCTCCGGCAGGATCAGGTACGCATCCTCGTTGTGCGTTCGCTTGCGTCCGACGTCGCTCGCCCCGGCGTGGCTGAAGCGCATTCGGCGGGGAGGTTAACCCGGGCCGAGGGGGGCGGTCGAGGAACCCTACGGCACCACGATCTCGATCCCCGGTCCGGTCGAGACGCGGATCTGCTCCCTGGCGGAGTAGAGGTCGCCGTCCACCGAGTAGCGGGGTCGGTCGGCGACGAGCAGGAGCTCGCGGACCACCTCGTCGAGGGCCTGCCGGCGCCGCCAGGGGCGGCCGGCGCGGACCCCGGGGAGGGCCAGGGCCAGGGCCAGGATGGGCGCGGTGATCCCCACCGCGTGGAAGAACCCGGGCTGCTCGTCGCAGCGGTTGAAGGCCTTGAACCCGAGCCCGATGTCGGGAGTGGTCCCGGCGATGAGGGTGAGGTAGCTGCCGTCGGGCCACTCCTCGCCGTCGGTCTCGACCCGGAGCTGTTGCCGGCGCATGAGCGAGAGGGCGAACGGGCCGTTGCGGACGGCCGAGCCGATGGCCCGGAGCATCAGCCAGGCCGCGGTGTGCGGGGAGGGGTCGCCGCCGCGGTAGTAGGCCTCGAGGAAGGTGACCACTGCCCCGGTCCCGAAGATGAACCCGTAGCGGGGCGGCTCGCCGTCGGCCTGGACGCTGAGCAGGTCCCGTTCCACCGTCCGCAGGGGGATCCCGCGCCGCCGCTGCTCCAGGACCGCCTTGAGGATCGTCTCCGGCGTGCCGGAGATGCCGTGGCCGTGGGCCACCGTGTTCATGGCCCCGCCCCGCAGGAGCAACAGGCGGGGGAGGGAACTATCCCCGTAAGCGCGGACGACGGCAGTCAGCACCTGGTGCCCGGTGCCGTCGCCCCCGTTCACCCCCAGCAGCTCGATCCCCGCTGCCTGGAAGCGCCGGACGGCCGTCTCGAGCTCCTGCGGCGTGGAGGCGTCGACGACCTCTCCGGCGCCGTCGAGGCGCGCCCGGAGCCGCTGAGCCATCCCGGGGCGGTGCAGGTTGCGCCGCGACCTCGGGTTGTTCACGATGCCGATCCCGCCCATGGCCGACCTTCCCCCCCTCGCACCGCCCCTCTACGTCGTCCTCGTCGCCCCGCGGATCCCGCAAAACGTCGGCAACGTGGCCCGGACCTGCTCGGTCACCGGCGCCCGCCTGCACCTCGTGGGCCCGCTCGGGTTCTCGCTCGACGACCGCTACCTGCGCCGGGCCGGCCTGGACTACTGGTCAGACGTGCAGCCCGTCGTCCACCGCGACTGGCCGCAATTTGAGGCCCTGGCCCTCGGCGGTCAATCTCCCCGCCGTCTCTCGGGTGCCGGGCTGCACCTGTTCACCGCTCGTGCACGCGCCTCGCTCTGGACCGCGGGGTTCGCGCCCGGCGACTTCCTCGTCTTCGGACAGGAGCAGCTCGGGCTTCCACCGGCATTGCTCGACGCTTGGCCGGAGCGGCAGCTCTCCATCCCCATGCTCCCGGGCAAGCGCAGCCTCAACCTGGCGGTGGCGGTGGGGGTGGCGCTGTACGCTGCCCTGGCCCAGCTCGGGCGCTGAGGCGAGAGCAGGAAGCGCGTCCCGCCCCCAGGCGGAGGCGCGTGCTATCCTGGGCCGGTGAGCTTCTTGCACGAGCCCGGCGACCTGGCCCGGACGCCGCTCGCCGCGATCCTCATCGAGGCGCTCAACCTGCGCGCCACCGGTGTGCTCACCGTCCAGCATGGCGGTGGGACCTCACGCCTGTTCATCAAGGAGGGCAGGCCGGTGGGGGCCCAGGTGGTGACCGGAATCCGCCCGCTCGGGCACATGCTCCTCCAGGCCGGGGTCATCGACATCGACACCCTCTCCCGGAGCCTCAGCACCATGGCCCAGACGCGAAGGCCGCAGGGGGAGATCCTGGTGGAGATGGGCGCGGTGAGCCGGGAGGTGGTCGATCGGGCGCTCGCCGAGCAGCAGGCCGGCTATTTCGACCTCATCGCCGCCTTGGACCGCGGGGCCTACGCCTTCGACGCGGCCGCGCTGGTGCCGGCCTGGGCCGGCCGGAGCCTGCTCTCGCCCCTGCGCACCATCGTCGACGCGCTGGAGCGGCCCCAGGCCGGGCCCCTGGTCATCTCGGCGCTGCAGCCCGTCTCCTCCGGCACCCTCCGGCTGGCCACCGGCTACCGCGCGGTGGCGAGCGCCTTCCGCTGGACGCCACAGGAGCAGGTGCTCGTGGGTCGGCTGGAGGCCTCCACCACCCTGGAGGCCTTCTTCGCCCCCTCGGACGTGGCCCCGGAGCGGGCCCGGGCCATCCTGGCGGGGCTGCTCCTGCTCGGGCTGGCAGCAGCGGAGGGAGCGCCGTCCACCGGCGAGACCGCCTCGGGGCTGGCCGCAGACCTGGGGATCGGCGCGCGCCAGACCGGCGTCATCCCGGTCGCGCCGGCCACCCCAGCCCCGGTCACGCCGACGCCGGTCACACCGACGCCGGTCACACCGGCTCGCCGCAGCGATCCCGCCGAGGCACGGGCCCGGCGCCAACGGCTCCTCCAGCAGGCCATGCGCAACATGGGGATAGGCCCTTTCGCCGGGCCGGGCCGTCAGACGCCGCCGCCGGTGGGCCCAGACGCCTCGGGCCAGCCGCTCAGGGGCCGCCCCCTCGCGTCGCCGGACTCGGCCGACGCGGCCCTGCGCAAGGCGCTGCTCCAGGCGGCGCCACGCGCCCGGGAGAAGGACCTGTTCGCCCGGCTCGGGCTCGCCCCTGGCGCGAGCCGCGACGAGGTCAAGCAGGCGTTCCTGGGCCTCGCTCGCCAGTTTCACCCCGATCGCTTCGCCGCGCCCGCCCTGGCCGACCTGGCGGAGTCGGTGAAGGAGTTCTTCACCGCCGTCAACGAGGCCTACGAGACCCTCTCCGACGACAAGAAGCGAGCCGCCTACCTCGCCCAGAAGAGCCAGATCGGGTCGGCGGGATCGGAGTCGGCCCGGGCCGACTACCTGAAGGGAGAGGCCTGCCTGCGGACCCGCGACTGGGTCAAGGCCCGCGGCTTCTTCGAGGCCGCCATCCGCGAGGATCCCCGGGCCGAGTACCAGGCGGCCCTGGCCCTGGCCATCCTCTCCGACCCCGCCGGGAAGAACCGGGAGCGGGCCCGGGCCCTGGCCGAGGAGGCCTTGAAGGACAAGGACTGCGACCGGGCCGCCTACGTGGCCGGCCTGCTCGCCCGCGACGACCGGGACGAGGCCCGGGCCGAGAGGTTCTTCCGTGCAGCGGTGGCCAAGAACCCGAGAAACGCCGATGCGGTGCGCGAGCTGCGCTTTTTGGAGCGGCGGAGGACGAAGTAGTCCCTACCTTGACTAACCCCGGATTCTGCGGCGAAATCGATGCGGCGCCGGGAGGCGGGAGAACGCGCCGGGAGAGGGCCACTTGGCCAAGCAGCACCTGCTCCTCGTCGACGGCGATCCCAAGTCGCTGCGGGTCATGGAGGTCTCGCTCAAGAAGGCGGGATTCTCCGTCACCACCGCCGTGAACGGCCGCGACGCGCTGGAAAAGTGCGAGATCTCCCCGCCCGACCTCATCCTCTCCGACACCAAGATGCCGGAGATGGACGGCTTCGAGCTGTGCCGGCGACTCAAGACCGACGACCGGTTCCACGGCACGCCCTTCATCTTCCTGACCGGCCAGAAATCGGTCGAGTACAAGGTGAAGGGGCTGGAGCTGGGCGTCGAGGACTATCTCACGAAGCCCATCTACATCAAGGAGATCGTCACCCGGGTGAAGATCCTCCTCCAGAAGAAGGAGAAGGAGCGGCTGGAGAAGAAGGATCTCAAGGCCAGCTTCGCCGGCAGCCTCTCCGACATGGGAGTCGTCGACCTGGTGCAGACCCTGGAGATGGGAAAGAAGTCCGGCGCCCTCCACGTCAAGAACCGCAAGGGCATCGAGGCGGTCTGCTACTTCCGCGACGGCCGGATCCTGGACTGCGAGCTGTCCGGAAGGGTCACCGGCGAGAACGCCTTCTACCGGTTGCTCAACTGGCAGGACGGGGAGTTCCACATCGAGTTCCGGCCCATCGAGCGGGAGGAGCGGATCCCGGTCTCGACCCAGGGCCTGCTCATGGAAGGAATGCGGCGCATCGACGAGTGGGGGCGGATCGTCGAGCAACTGCCGGCCCTGGACCGCGTCTTCGAGATCAACTACTCGCTGCTGGCCGAGCGGCTCGCCGAGATCCCCGACGACGTGAACGCCCTGCTGCGCCTCTTCGACGGGCGACGGACGCTCGAGCAGGTCATCGAGGAAGCGGACTACGACGACCTGGCGGCGGCCGGGGTCATCTCCAAGCTCTTCTTCGAGGGGATCATCAAGGAGGGCCTGTCCCCTCCGGCCGAGGAGGCGGCACCCGGCCCGGCACTCGTGGCGGCCGAGAAGATGCCGGCCCTGGCGGCCGCGCCACCCCTCCCCGATGCCGAGAGCGATGGCGTGGACTGGTTCGCTGGGCCGGTGGCCGGCGGCGCCGCCCGAGCGGGCCAGCCGGCGAGCCAGCCGGCGGATCGCCCGCCGAGGC
>Ga0335071_10009220_pt1 | contig 10098 bp, 6 predicted proteins | sample Lox_Sample_15_FD_206724 | JGI IMG/M metagenome (GOLD analysis project Ga0335071, IMG submission 206724) | Soil microbial communities from Loxahatchee National Wildlife Refuge, Florida, United States - Lox_Sample_1.5 | ecosystem: Environmental > Terrestrial > Soil > Wetlands | place: USA: Florida...
CGGTGGAATGGACTTCCGAACCGATGGCCTCGTTGAACGACGAGGTCCACTCCTGGCGGAAGCGAAAGGTGTTGATGTAGTTGATATTCCCGACCGCGCTCCAGCCCTTGCCCAGGTCGGCGTGCCCGATGAAGTAAATGTTGTAGCCGCTGTATTTCTCGTTGCCATCGACGCCGGCCGGGGTATTGATCAAGTTGCCGGGCTGCCCCTGGCGATCCTGCACGCCATAAAGGACGAGATCGAAATCGCTGTTGGCGGTGGGCTTTCCGCGGAAATCCAGGTGGTGGGCCAAGGCGCTGGTGTTGTAGTCCAGGAACTTGTACGCGACATCATAGCTGCGGTTGATGGCCCAGAAGTAGCCGGCGCCGATCATGAAACCGCGCCGCGAAAACGGGACCGGGTCCTGGATGAGGAAGCCGCTGTGGCGCGGCTCGCGGGCCAAAGAGTGATAGAAGTAGGGCGCGTAAAACAAGGGCATCTTGCGCAGCAGAAAGGTGCTGCGGTAGGCCTTGACTCGGTCGCCCGGGATGATGTCGAATTTCGGTCCGCGCAATTTCCACCAGGCGGCCGGCATTTTGCAGTTGGTGATCCAGCCGTTGTAGAGAATGTACTTCTCGCCGATCCGTTCCGCCCAGTTACCCTCGAAATGAAAGGGGCTGTTGGGCGCGGTGAGTACGCCCCGGCGGGCCACCGCGCGAGGCAGAGTCTGTCCGCGAACATCGTAGAACTTGCCTTTTTCGGTTTCGCGATTGTATTCGAGGTGGTCGCACCAGAGCTCTTCGTTTTTCTCGAAGCCGTGAAAATAGACGCGCCCGCGAGCCACGATGTCGCCGGTGTCCTGGTTGTACTCGATGTAATCGGCGCGAACCAACCGGAACTGGTCTTCGACCTCGGCGCTCCCCCGCAAGATGTCGATCGAGCCGTTTTGCTCCTGCTGGACAGCCCGTACGTAGGTTTCGTTCCTGGCCAGGGTGTGCGGATTGGGGAGCGGTACCGGCCCGGTTTTGACGATTGCCGGGGTCTGGGGCTCACCGGCGGTACTAGAGGGCAGGTTCTGGGCTGGGGCCCAGGCAGCTAAACTGAGCATGCCCAATACGCTAAACAGAAAAATATACGTATTACTCGAAGATTTTACGTGACAAAGTACTACTGGTGTGATAAGAGTTCTAGAAGAGGTCTTCGGTAAGTGGTTCAAGCGAAAAGGTAACACACTTTCTAAAGACCCGAACCAAGTGCCGATATGGCAGCTTAGGGCTAAACTTGATGACCTGCCGCTACTGTGGTACGCGAATCTCCGAAGGAGAGCACCGTTGCCGTCTTTGCGGGCGTAAGCCGGGCGATAGGCTCACCGGGGAATTCACCCTGGTGAGCACCGATGGAGCCCTGGCTACGCAACCGCGGCCCGTGGTTCGGACGGTGGAGCCGCCTCCGGCGAAACCGCCGAAACCGCCCAATTTTGTGCGTCCTTTTCAGCCCTCTTTGTTTCACGAACGGGGGGCTTCCAAGGTGATTCCAATCGGAGACTACGTGCCGCCGCCTCCGCGGCAGCGCCCAGCCAGGGCCGCTGCGGGTAAAGCGCAACGGCCGGCGGCTCGGCCTGTCGAGGGGCAGGGCACGCTCGATTTTCTGCCGCCCGAGCCGGTCAAGCCGCGCACGCTAGGCACCGCGGTGGAAGCCGTCATCACCTGCGATGCTCCGGTCGCCAGGCCGTTGCATCGGGCCGTGGCGGCGGCGCTCGACTGGAGCATGGTCCTCATCGGGTACGGAATGTTTCTGATGGCTTTCCGGCTCTTGGGCGGACAGTTTGCGCTCACCAGGATGAACCTGATGGTGTTCGGCGGCGCGCTGATCGCCATTGCGGTCACCTACGGCTTGTTTTGGACCATTGCTGGGACCGAGACCGCGGGGATGTACTGGACTCATCTGCGGCTGGTCACCTTTCAGGGCTTTCCGCCCGAAGCGCGGCACCGCTGGACGCGATTCCTGAGCGCGTGCCTCAGCATCTCGACGGGCTTGGGGCTGCTTTGGTCGCTGGTCGATGAAGAGTCGCTGGCCTGGCAGGATCACATGTCCTCCACGTTCCCGACTCCCCGGGAACTGGACTCGCAAGTTTTCCGCCGCGGCTGAACGGGAACTCTCGAACGCAACCCAACGCACGCTGCGATTTTACTCGCCGAGTGCGGGTGTGTCCTTCCGCGATAAAATCGAGGTTCACCCATGAACATTCAATTTGACGAAAAGAACCTTCTCGCCGATGTGGTCGGCAAAGCCAGCGGTTTGACGCGGAGCGAGGTAGAGCGTGCTCTGCCGAAGGCTCGCAAAGCACTGGCGGGTTTCCGGAAGAAGAGCGATGCCGGGCTCTATGGGTTTCCCGGTCTGCCTTTTGAAGCGCAGGTGATTCGCTCCATCCGCCAATTCGCGGCGGAGGCGCGCGGCAGTTTCGATACCGTCTGTGTGGTTGGCATAGGCGGAAGCGCATTGGGCTCGTGGGCGCTCGACTGCGGGATTCGCGGTCCTCACCCGGTGCAGGGCGCGTTCACCGCCGAGCACCCGCGGTTGGTGATCCTGGACAACGTGGATCCGGACTTTACGGCGGCGGCGCTCGATTCGATGAATCCGCGCACGACGCTGGTGGTCGTGATCGCCAAGTCGGGAGGAACGGCGGAGACGGTCGCGACCTTTCTGATTATCCGCGAATGGTTGCAGCAAGCCCTGGGGCGCCGTGCGTCGGGTCGCATCGTGGCGGTCACCACAGATGGCAAGGGCGATCTGTTCGAGTTGGCCAAGGGCGAAAAGTACCGCACGTTCGCGATTCCGCAAAATGTGGGCGGCCGTTTCAGCGTGCTGACGCCGGTGGGCCTGGTGCCCGCCGCGTTAATCGGCATCGATATCGCCAAACTGTGCCGGGGCGCCGCGCGGATGACCGAGTTGTGCTGGAAGGGCGAACTCGACGAGAACATCGCTTTGCGCGCCGCCCTCTACCAGTGGCTGGTGTGGACCCGCAAGGACAAACCGATTCAGGTGGCCTTTCCTTACTCGAACTCCCTATGGGGAACGGCCTTCTGGTTCCGGCAACTGTGGGCCGAATCGCTGGGCAAGGCGAAGAACAACCAGGACGAGATCGTCCACACGGGGCAAACCCCGGTGGCGGCGCTGGGCGCCACAGACCAGCATTCGCAGGTGCAGTTGTACATCGAAGGGCCCAACGACAAGCTGTTTACGTTCTGGGCGGTGGAGCGGTTCGCGCACGCCGGCAAGATTCCCAGGGCGCGGCTCAACCTGGCGGCCTTCGATGCTCTGGGAGGCCAAAGCCTGGCCAAACTGATCGATGCCGAGCGGCGCGCGACGGCCGCGGCCATGGTGGAAAACGAGCGGCCCAATTGCACGTTCACCCTGGCGCGGGTTGATGAAGAGCACCTGGGAGGGTTCCTGCAAATGCTGGAGTTTGAAACCGCGTTCCTGGGTGAGTTGCTCGATATCGATGCGTTCAACCAGGAGGGCGTAGAGCTCGGCAAGAAGTTTACCTTCGGTCTGATGGGGCGGAAGGGTTTCGAACAGTATCGCAGGGCGTTCGCCGCTTACGAAAGAAAACGCTCCGCGGCGCGCTGAGGCTTACTGCATTTCGCGGGCCGGGACTCAGATATCAATTCGGAGACCTGGCTCGAAATCCCTGTTATTCTTAGTTCAGCGGATGAAATCCCGGGACCTAGCTTTGGGTGTGCTTTTGCTGCTGGCCGCCGGGACTCCGGTACGAGCGTTCTCGCCGGCTGATCCCGTTGTTCGCGTAACGGTTCTGGACGCATCCCGTCTGCCCATCCCCGGAGTTCACCTGGTCTTACGGACCGGCCCGAAGGCCAGCGCGTCGGCCGAGACCGATATCGACGGCCGGGCTGAATTCCGGAATGTCGGTCCCGGAAGGTATGCTCTGACAGCCACACGCGACGGCATGGAGACGCTGGAACGCGCCAACGTGGACCTTCGGGCCGATAGCGAGGCCGCGATTGAACTCACCATGACGCCCGCGGCGCGCCACGAGTCGGTCAACGTGGAAGAATCGATCACCCCGATCGAGCAGGGCGCGTCGGAACCTACACGCCTTCCTCCGGATGCCGCCAAAGAACTGCCCACCAAGCCGGCTACCGTGGCCGAAGCGCTTCCCATGATCCCGGGTGTAGTTCGCCGGCAGGACGGCGGGCTGCAGATCTCCGGCTCGGCCGAGCATCGCAGCTCCCTCATCGTCAACTCGGCCGACGTCACCGACCCGGCCACCGGCCAGTTCGGGTTGACCGTGCCCATCGACAGCGTCGAAACGCTGAACGTTTACCAGACTCCCTACATGGCGGAATACGGGCGGTTCACGGCGGGCTTGGTCTCGGTGGAAACCCGGCGCGGCGGCGACAAGTGGAAGTGGGAACTCAACGATCCCTTTCCCGATTTCTACATTCGCAGTTGGCACATGCACGGACTGCGGGACGCCACTCCCCGGTTGAACCTGGAAGGACCCGTGATCCGCGGCAAGCTGTATTTTTCCGAGGGTGTGGAGTACGAATATCGCAAGACCGAAATCTACACGCTACCCTTTTCCCAGCAGAAGAAAAACGAGGGAGTGAACTCGTTCGCGCAACTGGACTGGGTGATCTCCGACAAGCACATGCTGACCGGAACCGTGCACATGGCGCCGCAGAAGCTGGACAACATCAACCTGGACTACTTCAACCAGATCTCGACCGTTCCGGATGCCGCGACCCAGAACTACACCGAGACGGTGGGCGACCGCTACACCCTGCTGGGCGGTCTGCTGGACAATACGCTTTCCGTCACCCGTTTTGACGCTAATGTGTGGGGCCACGGCCAGGCGCCTTTGGCGATCCTGCCGCAGGTGCGCACCGGCAATTACTTTGCGACCCAGAACCGCGAGGCGACCCGGCTGAGCTGGCTTCCGACTTACACGCTTCCCCAAGTGAAGGCCTGGGGCTCCCACGATTTCAAGATCGGCTCCTATATCGCGCAAAGTACCGACAACGGGCAGATGCTGGAACACGAGATCGACATACGGAATGCGCAGGCGCGCCTGTTGGAGAGCCTCACATTTGTGGGCGGCCGTCCCTATTCGATGGACGACACCGAATATGCATTCTTCGGGCAGGACCACTGGACGCTTTCTTCGAGGGTGGCGATCGACCTGGGGGTTCGCACCGAATCGCAGGAGGTGACGGCCAGCTTCCGGCTGGCGCCCCGCGTGGGCGCGGCGTGGACGCCGTTTGCCCGCACCGGCACCATCATCCGTTTCGGTTCGGGTTTGTTCTACGATCACGTCCCGTTAAATGTGTATGCGTTCAACTTGTATCCCAGGCAGTGGCAGACGTTCTACGGGCCGGACGGTTCGGTGATCGCGGGGCCGTACTTCTTCGGCAACGCGCTGAGCCAGGTGAACGTGCGCATCCCGTTCGTGTTTCGCAACCAGGGGCCGGGGAACTTCTCGCCGATGAGCGTGACCGGCAGCCTGGAGTTGGAACAGCCGGTGACCAGTCTGTTGAAGCTCCGGCTTTCCTACATTCAGAGTCAGGGCAGCGGTCTGGTGCTGTTGGAGCGGGAGGGACCGGATCCGGCGAATAACGTGGGCGCCAATGAATTATTGGGGTCCGGAGAGTCCCGCTATCGCCAGTTGGAGCTGACGGCCCGGCTGCGGTTGCAGGAAAAGCGGCAGTTGTTCTTCTCCTACGTGCGCAGCCGCGCGCGCGGCGATCTGAACGATTTCAACAACTACCTGGGAAGCTTTCCGCTCGCGGTGCTGCGGCCGAACGTGAGCGGCACGCTTCCGGGCGACCTGCCCGATCGCTTCCTGACCTGGGGTTTGCTGCAACTGCCGCACGGGTTTCAAATCGCGCCGGTGGCGGAATTCCGCGATGGATTCCCCTACTACGCGCTGGATGCGCTGCAGAACTACGCGGGCGTCCCCAATCAAAACCGCTACGGCACGTTCTTCTCTCTGGATTCGCGCATTTCGAAGGACTTCAAGGTGAGTTCCAAGTACACCGTGCGCTTTTCGGTGAGCGGGTTCAACCTGAGCAATCACTTCAATCCGGAGGCCTTCCACAACAACACCGCCGATCCCGCCTATGGAGTCTTCTTCGGAGAGCGCCGCAGGCGAATGACCGCGGATTTCGACGTGCTGTTTTAAACGCGGTTTTCCAAGCCGCGACCGCGAGGGAGCGGTTGCTTCACTCACTCCTCAGCGCAACCAGGGGATCGGCGCGGGAAGCGCGCCAGGCCGGCACGAAGCAGGCGGCCAGAGCCACCGAGAGGATCGCCGCCGCGGAAACGGTATACGTCCAGGGATCGGTGGCGGGCACGCCGACGATGTAGTTGCGCAGTCCCCCGCTGGTCGCCATAGCGCAGAACATGCCGGCGAGGATGCCGAGGAGCGAATCGACGAGGGCGCGGCCAAGCACGCCGCCCAGCACCTGGCCCCGGCGCGCACCGAGCGCCATGCGAATGCCCAACTCATGGGTGCGGCGCGACACCTGGCATGACATGACGCCGTAGACGCCCACCACCGCGAGGATCATGGCCAGAGACGCGAACAGCGCGAGCAGGCGCGAGAGGATCCGGGTGCCGGTGGTCGATTCGGAAACCACCCGCTCCATCGGCTTGATGTCGAACAGCGCCGCATCGCGGTCGATCTGCCGCACCACGCGGCGCGCCGCGGCGGAGATCGATTCCGGTTCGCCGGAGGCGCGCGCTACCAGGCTCATCGTGGAGAGCGGCCAGGGAAATTGCGCGAGCGGCGTGTAGATCATGGTGGGAACCGGATCGGATGAGGCGCCGTTCCAGTGGTTGCCCACCACTCCGATCACCGTCATCCAGGCGTCGCGGCCCTCGCGCACCCCCAGGGCAATGTGCTGCCCGACGGGGTCCTGGTTGGGGAAGTACAACATCGCCAGCCGGCGGTTGATCACGGCGACCGGGCTGGTATGCCTGGTATCGGTGGCGTCGAACCAGCGGCCCCGCAGCAGCGGAATGCCGAACGATTCGAAGTACTCGGGAGAGACGATGCGCGCGAGCGCCCCGGGTTCGCTGCCAGGACTGGCGGGCTCGCGCCCCGCGATGGTGAAGACGAAACGGTTGTCGGCGCTTTCGACCGGGAGCGCGGAAATAGCTCCGGCGCGATTGACCCCCGGGAGTGCGGCCAAATCCGCGATCAGACGGTCGTAGAACGCGGCGGTTTGTCCGGCGGTTTCGTAGTGTGCCCGCGGCAGTGCGATCTTCATGGTCAATACCCGTTCGGGGCGGAACCCGAGGTCGGCCTGGCTGAGCAGGCGGAGGCTTTTCACCAGCAGAGTGGCACCGATGACCAGCGCGAGGGTCAGGGCGATTTCGCCGACCATCAGCAAACTGGGCAGGCGATGTCCGGCGGGCGTGGCCGACCCGGCCGCATCTTTCAAAGCGGTCACGATATCGACCCGGCTGGTCCGCAGCGCTGGCGCAAGGCCCGCGAGAATTGCGGCCAGCAGCGTGACGGAGGCGCAGAACCAAAGAGCCGCGCTGTCGATGGCGACGGGCACTCCGCCGGGCAATTGACCGGCCGCGGAGGCGAGCAGAGCGCGCAGCGAAAGCCTTGCTGCCAACATGCCCAGGCCGCCGCCCAAGACGGAGACTGCCAGGGCCTCCGCCAACAGGAGCCGGACAATCCGCCAACGGCCGGCGCCCAGGGCTGTGCGCAGCGCGAGTTCACGGCGCTGGCCGGCGGCGCGCGCCAGAATCAGGTTGGAGACATTGGCGCAGGCCAGAAGCAGGATGAACCCGACCGCCACGGAAAGCACGGTCAGCATCTCGGCCGTTCGCCGGACGGTTTCGCCGTGCAGGGGTTGCACGCTGGCGCCATCGGTGCGGCCGTTCTGCCGCGCGATGCGTAGTGCAATGCCATCCAGGTTGGATTGCGCCGCGGCCCAGGTGATGCCCGGCTTGAGGCGAGCGATCGCAGCCAGCCAGTGCGACCCGCGTGCCGCGCGGGCATGCTCATCGAAGCCGAGCGGTGTCCACAGTTGGGTCTCTGTGCGCGGCGGGAATTGGAAATCGGCGGGCATTACGCCCACCACGACGTGCGAGACGCCGTTCACACCGATCGTGCGGCCGACGATGTTGGGATCGGCGCCGAACTGCCGTTGCCAGAGCCCGCGGCTTAGGATCGCAACGCGATTGTGGCCGGCTTGATTCTCGTCGGCGAGAAACACGCGGCCGAGCGGCGGCTTGACTCCGAGGATGCGGAACGTCTCCGGCTCCACAAACGCGGCCGGGAGGCGCAGCGTTTCGCTCCGCTCGGTGAGATTGACCCCGGTAAGAGAAAAGGCGCCAATGCCATCGAAGACCTGGTTCTGTTCCCGCCAGTCGAGCAGGTTCGGCGCGGAAAGGGCCATGGAAGTGGGCTGGCCCTGAAACACGGAACGCTCCCACACGGTGGCCAATCGCGCGGGTTCTGCATACGGCAGCGGCCGCAGGACCAGGGCGTGCAGCGCGCTGAAGATGGCGGTGTTGGCGCCGATGCCGAGCGCCAGGGTAACGGCGGCGAACGCCGTGAATGCCGGGGTGCGCGCGAGCGAACGCGCGGCGTGGCGCAGGTCGCGGCCCCAGGCTTCGAGTTCGGGGAGAAAACGGCGATCGCGCCAAGCGTCCTTGGTGACCTCGACGCCGCCGAAACTGCGCCGTGCGGCGCGGCGCGCCTCCTCAGCGCTCATCCCCCGACGGAGGTTCTCGGCGGTCTCCATGTCCAGGTGGAAGCGGAGTTCCTCGTCGAGTTCGCTCTCCAGCGTCGGCCTGCGCAGCGACGCCATCAGGCGGTTGAGCAGGGTCACCGGCCCTCCTCGAGCGAGGGCTGGCGAAAGCGGGCCACAATGGCCGCGACGCGGTCCCACCTCTTCTCTTCGGTGTCAAGCTGGCGCTTTCCCTTGGCGGTAATCAGGTAGAAGCGGGCCCGCCGTTTGTTGTCCGACACACCCCACTGCGATTTGATCCACCCCTGCTGTTCCAGGCGAACCAGGGCGGGGTAGATGGTTCCCTGGTTCAGGTGCAGCAAGTTCTCGGAGACCTGCTCGATGCGGCGGGCAATACCCCAGCCATGCATCGCGCCCATCGATTCCAGCGTCTTGAGCACCAGCAGATCCAGGGTGCCCTGGGGTACCTCGGTTTTGGAATCCGGCATGCGCTTCTCCTGTCGATATCCAACAGAAGGATACCCGAAACTCCTGTAGCTTGTCAACAGAAGATTGGGAGGCCGCCTCAGTTGTCCTTCTTGAGTACGATCGCCTTCACCTGGCGCACCCAACGCCCGCCTCGCTTTTCGTCCGGAACTACAAGTTGAAAAGGTCCGTCTCTATCGGCTAGCGGTTTGCCATCACGCTTGACGACGACCCAGACGGCCTTGTCCATGAAGGTGGAGTCGAGTTCCGGCCAGGCGAAGACTGCGCGATAGCCATCGGCAGCTTCGATCGAGACGAAGTAGGAAGCGGCGGTGCTGTGAAACTTGTCCCCCAGCGGGAGTTCCACTTTGGCCAGCACGGTCGCGAGGGGAAGGCCTTCGAAGGTGGCGGCGGTTCCGTGATCGGTCGCTTGAACGGACTGCAGCGGCAGCTTCGAGAAACCCACGGCGGTCAGGGTGACGCTCGAGCCGTTCAGGCCTTGCACGGTCAGAGTGGGTTGAGATTGCCCGGCGGCGAGGAAGACGAACAGGAACAGGAGGTCAAGCAATCTAGCGGCGGTCATGTTTTCTATTCTCGCTCCGCGCGACGATTCTGCGATGATGTGGGTTGTTCCGGGAGGAGACTGCATGAGCGGCAGAAGGGAATTTCTGCAACAGGCGGGCGCGGCGATTTCCGTGGCAGCCGTAGCGCCGGCAGCGGCGCTCGACGAAGCTGAGTCCGCTGGCGAAGCATGGTATGACCGGCCGATGCGCTGGGCCCAATTGACGCTGGTGGAGGACGATCCCGGCAATTACGATCCGCGCTTCTGGCTGGACTATCTCCAGCGCATCCATGCAGACGCGGCATGCCTTTCCGCCGGCGGTTGCGTCGCGTATTACCCAACGAAGGTCCCTCTGCACTA